>Ga0315547_1000676_pt1 | contig 31576 bp, 26 predicted proteins | sample SalMarSW160240MG_2_FD_202542 | JGI IMG/M metagenome (GOLD analysis project Ga0315547, IMG submission 202542) | Salt marsh sediment microbial communities from the Plum Island Ecosystem LTER, Massachusetts, United States - Salt Marsh Sediment SW1601-240 ...
GCCCCACCATAATCCAAACTGCTTTCCCGTTTGTTATGAGGACTGATCTTGTCTGGCTCTGATCATTCTGTTTCCGCTATTACTGCATCCCATTACTGTAACTCACATCAACTTATTGAGAACTTACACATTAGGCCCCCAATATCCATATCCAATGATACCTATTTTTATCATTTTATCCTCCGCTATATAATTTAAATTCCTTTTCCAAACCTGAAATCTATTATTTATTAAAAAGAAAGAATCTCAAACTTAGCTAAAAATTATTTCTCTATCTTTTAATTTTATTGTCCCAATACTTGCACCTTCTAAAGGAGGATAAATTTTCCATTCACCATTTATCTTTTTCAGATTGCACTTAGCACGGCAGCGCCACCATTCTGCTGCATCTTTTGGCAAAGCATGCCAATAGTCATGCTCGTTTTTTATTTTCATTAAAAATTCTTTATATATTTTTAACAGGTTTTTCTTTATTAGATAATCCGGATGGGTATGCATTAAAACCATTCCCTGGAATTGTTTTATGATTTTCATTTTATTTTCCCAAATATTGTCATCTTTCTCGCCTAGCAAAAAAAACAAAGTGTGATCTTGAGGCATTGTGTAAGGCAGTTCAATTAATTTACAAAGAAAAAACGGGTGAAAACTCAAGCACCCTCCAGGCTGTCCCTCAAAAATATCGCTATCAAAAAAAGATAAATCATATTTCATGTTGAGGTTCTGCATATATTCATAATTCCGCCAGGTGCTTGGGGACGCGAAACCTAAACAATTGTATTTTTCTATATAGTAATTGATTTTTGAGGCTCTTTTAAAAAAAACCTTCTTATTTTTAAAAAGTTTTCCATCGTGTTTTAGTCCATGTATGCCAACTTCAAAACCACTATTCTTTAAATCTTGTATGAGTCCTTCATCTAACTTGTATCTCTCAGGGACAAAATTCCAGGAAGAACGAAATCCTAATTCCTCTTCTATTTCTCTTACTCTCCAAATATTTCTTTGTCCAACTGCAGTCTCTACTCCATGAGTTAGGACAACAGTAAATCTTTTATCATTTGGCCAAAAATTTATAAATGGAATTTCTGTAAAATTTGACGGATTAAAAATTTCTCTGATTCCTTTTTGATAAACATCATATAGAGTTAAATCAATTGGCCAGGATGGAAACTGGTTTTTTCTTTGAAAATGCACGTATTTTTTTCTTAGTTTAATCTGAATATGTCTTGGGATTATTGGCTTTACTTTATAAAAAGTATCTCTTAAAATTGCTTTAAAACGAGACTGATTATAAGCCTTCGTATACTCTTCAGTTAAATAGTAGACAATTTTTTCATCGATCTCTTCTAATTTATCTTTACCAAATTTTTCGCCAATTAATTCTTCAGGAATCTTGAAGAAATTAATCAAACTGTTATCCCTTTTAATTTTTTCTTTCAACACATTCGGCATAGACTGATCTCCTTTATCTTACAAAAACAAATCATTTACTCGTCATGATAAACAATTATTATTTTCACCAATCAGAGGATACTCATATCTATGCTTGTATAACCTTCGATTTCAAAAGACCCCCGATGGCTATTTAAAAAATTCTTTTATATAATTTACTACATAATTAATTTGATTACTACTTAATTCCGGAAACATAGGTAATGAAAGAATTTTATTTTGGTATTTGTACGTGACTGGAAAATCAGACGGCTTATGATCTAAATATTTATATGCAGGTAAAAATGGTAATGCGGTTGGATAATGTATTCCTGTACTAATTCCTTTCGATCTTAGATAATTAGCTAATTCATTGCGCTTAGGAGTACGGATCACATAAAGATGAAATATATGAAAAGAGTTTTCACGTATTTTGGGAGTTGTAATCTCAGGAATATTTGATAGTAATTCATTATATTTTAATGCATGCTTATGTCGCATTCTATTCCATTCATCAATATATCCTAATTTCACTTTAAGTATAGCTGCTTGAATTCCATCCATACGACTATTAATACCTTCTATTTCATGCTGATGCTTTTGGAGCGATCCATGATTAGCAAACATACGTGTTCTCTTTGCCAATCCATCATCATTGGTAATAATTGCACCTGCATCGCCATAAGCTCCTAAATTTTTTCCAGGATAAAAACTAAATGTACCAACAATACCAAAAGTTCCAACCTTTTGTCTCTTGTATTCGGCAAAGTGGGCCTGCGCACAATCTTCAACTAGAAAAAGATTATATTTTTTACATATTTCATTTATTCGATCTATTTTTGCAGGCTGTCCATATAAATGAACAGGAATGATTGCCTTTGTACTTTGGGTTATTTTTTCTTCAATTTTTTCTGTGTCAATATTAAAATAATCAGGCTCAATATCTACAAAAACAGGTTTGGCCCCGGCTTGGCTGATAGTTTCAGAAGTTGAAATCCAACTATTGGCAACAGTTATGACTTCGTCACCCAGACCAATTCCTAAAGCTCTCAAAGCTATATAAATTGCATCAGTACCATTTGCACAACTTATACAATGTTTAACACCACATTTCTCTGCATAATCCTTTTCAAATTCTTCAACAAATTTGCCGCGAACAAAAGCTGTTTCTTCGATAACAGAACAAATAGCTGAATCTATCTCAGATTTTAGATTATTATATTGAGTTTTTAAATTAACAAATGGAACAAGCATTTCCAAGCCCTCTCTTCATTATAAGTTATAAGTCTCTTAGTTTTATTGCAGGATTACCTACATAAATTCCTGGTTTTAATATATCTTTAGTGACAACTGAACCAGCTCCAATTACAACGTTATCAGAGATTTTTACAGGTAATATCGTTGCATTTGTACCTATTGAAACATTATTTCCAATTGTTGTAGACTTCCACAACTTCTTATCACCTCCAGCGGGATGGCCAGAAGAAAATGAGTCATTAATGAACATTACGCCGTGCGAAATAAAACAATTATCACCGATTGTAACCAGCTCACAAATAAAACTATGAGACTGAATTTTACAATTTTTACCAATTCTTACACCCTTTTGTATTTCAACAAAAGGTCCAATGAAAGTATTATCATTTATAAAGCATTCATAAAGATTGACCGGTTCAACAATTACAACATTTTTCCCAAACTTAACATCTCGAATACTTACTTTTTTAAAGGCTGGATTGTTTTTCATAAGATTAATTTTAAATAGTCTCAAAATTAATGAACATATTTTAGAATAAATACTTTGAGTTACAGTTGCTGAGTATTCTTATTACTTTTTTTGCATGTTGAACATCAGTAATACATTTTGTGCCGTTTACAATACAGTCGATAAAATGAGCGATTTCCACTTTTAATGGCTCCACAAATTTAATCTTAGGAAGCAAAACATCGCCTGAACGATGATTGAATTTTATTGAGTCAGGTATGTCATAATCCATATTTTTTCCAAGAACAGCCATTCTATCTATTCCTTTATCATAAATAGCTATTTTATTTTCTGCGATATCATCATATATAACCATTTTTCTTGACCCAACCACAATCATCTTTCTGACTCTTTGAGGATCAAGCCAGCTAACATGAATGTTCGCCATAATCTTACCTGGATATGTAAGATTCATAAACACTACATCATAAATGCCTGCTTGAACATAATCCATACCCTGCACAGATACAGATATTGGTTCAGATTCATCGAGCCAATACTGAATGATACTGATATCATGCGGTGCAAAATTCCAAAGTGCATTAATATCAGAACGAATCCGACCAAGATTAAGTCGTTGGCTATATATGTACCTAACATCTCCCAGGTCACCCGAATCGATGATATTTTTTACAAATCTCACGGCAACGTTATATAAAAATGTATGACCAACCATAACTATTACGTTTTTTTCTTTTTGTAAATATTCTATTTCATTAATTTCTGAAAGACTGGAAGCAAATGGCTTTTCAACAAGAATGTGTTTGCCAGCTTTGATCAACTTTGTTAATAACTCATAGTGTGTTTTAAAAGGTGTGGCGATGACTACTGCATCAATAGTAGCATCATTTACAATATCCTGAACATTCTCAGAAACTTTAATACTTGGATAAATGCTTTTTACATAAGATCTGCGTTCTTCTGCAATATCGACAACAAGTTTAACATCACAATCCTTGTTTAATACTAAATTTCTCAGAAGATTTGGTCCCCAATATCCGACCCCAATTTGTGCGACATTAATCATAATTGCACCTCACTTTTAATCTTAAGTTTAATCATGGAAAATTAAGTTATTTAAGTAGTTCTTGATAAAGATTAATTAATTTTTGTTTTTCTACCTGCCATGTATATTTATCTAATATCTTTTTTGCATTTTCCATCTTCCAACTCACTAATTCTGGATTATTCCATATTTCTATAATTTGCTTTGCCATATCGCTAACATTTTCAGGTTCAAAATAGAAAATAGAATCTTCAGGAATATAACTCACTATCGTCTTCGTTCGGCTAGATATTACTGGCAAACCTTGAGATAAATATTCTAAAATTTTTGTGGCGAAATATATATCTCCGAATATTCCTCCTTGATGGGAAGTAATACCTACGTCAGCATCAACCATTATATCCTTCACTTTATCAAAATCTACAGGTTTCAAATATTCAACATACCTAATGATTCCTAAATTATCCGCTAATTTAAGAACACTATTCAATTCATTACCATCTCCAAAAATTCTTAACTTTATGCAAGGAATATCCTTAATAACTAAAGCCAACGCCCTTATGGCTATATCCAGTCTATAGTGTTCAGTAACAGTTCCTGCATATAATAAAACGAATCCTTCTCTGTGACGCGGCCAGCGATTAATATCATATTTTACAGGAAGATATCTTGTATCTGGAAAATTATGTAGGATGAATATTTTTTTAGATGGGATTCCTTTGTATCTTAAATTTTTATACATTGCATTATTCACTGAAATTACATAATGAGCTAACCTGCAGCTAAATTTTTCCTCCCATTTCAACAATTTTACTATCCAATAATTTTGCATTATACCAGTTTTTAAACTATATAACTCGGGCATAGGATCATGTATATCAAGCAGCAACTTTGCTCCCATCCATTTGGGAATCATGCCAGCTAACACTAATAAATCTGGCATATTATGTATGTGAACCACTTGAAAAGGGTCTGAAAAATGGAGCCTTGCTAATATCAATCCACCCAATATCATTAATCCTAAATATTCATATAGATAACGGAATGTTTTGCCACGCTTGCGTATAATTGGCAATCGGTAGACTTGGACACCGTTTACTTTGTCTTTGTATGGTTCTCGGTTTTTTCTGGGTTCTTTAGGTGCTCGAAGACAAACAACTTCTACTCTATAGCCTGCTTCCACTAAAGCTTCTGCCTCCCGACGCACACGCAGGTCTTTTGGATAATATTGATGCACTAACATGCCAACATGAGCCTTGTGCTTATTTTTATCTCCCAAAACGCTCCTCCAAATCATCGATTATTTTATGATGAGCTTTTCCATTGCCAAATATTTCAGGATGCTCTCCATTAGGCTCAAAATTATTAATTAGATAGGCAATACGCTCAGAATGGGGGGAAGTTAGAACTTTCCATCCTGCTTGAGAAATTTCAGGAAACCAAGATAATTCAATAAGTACAATACATGGCTTTTTTAATACATATGCTTCGCGTCTTACTCCACCAGAATCTGTAAGGATTTTATGCGAACCCGCAGCTAAACGAATAAAGTCTATATAACCTAATGGCTTTATAATTTTGATATTTGATCTTGCCAATTTTTTTATTAGCCCAAAATTTTCGAGCTGCTTAAGAGTTCGAGGATGGACAGGAAATATAATTCTTTTATTTGATTTAATTAATCCATTTACAATTGTTTCTAACCGCCCGAAATTCAACACATTCTCCTGACGGTGCAACGTCAAAACCATATAATCGCCCTTAGTAATTTGAATCTCTTGTTGATTTAAAACATATAGAAGAGCGTCTTTCATCAAATCCCCTGAGAGTACAATCCTGTTTTCTGCATATCCTTCTTTTCTTAGATTATTAAAGTCTGTGTGGGTACAACAGTAAATAACTTCCGCTAAAACATCCGAGACTCGCCTGTTGATTTCCTCTGGATTGTACAAATCAGATGTCCGGATACCCCCTTCTACATGAGCAAAAGGGATGGCTAGCTTTGTAGAAGCTACGGCAGCGGCCAATGTGGAATTTACATCACCATAGCTGAGAACAAAATCTGGCTTTTTTTTTCTTAAAAGGTTACCTAATCGTGTAATAGTGTTTCCTGTAAAGGCCAAAATATCATCATTTTTCTGATCAAGAAAATAATCTGGTCTTGGCAAATCAAAATCCTCAAAAAAGACTTGCGACATCTCGTAATCATAGTGCTGACCTGTATGTACTAATATTTCTTGTATACCACGCTTCTTGCACTCTTTGTTTATAAGGAATTCCTTTATAAAATTAGGCCTTGTTCCGATAATGGAAAAAAATCTCATGTTTAAAGCACTATATTAATTAAAAATTGGTTCTTCCGGCTTTCTTGTGGGTAAAAATAAGTAAAGGACAAGAGTTTCTAATGATAATTTTGTCTTATGATGAAATTGATTAAAACTCAAAAAATTGAGCAGTGTCATTTTAACCTATTAACAACAATTTAGTAGTATTATGCCACTAATGACATTTTTTACCTATCTACCCACAAGAAACTCGGATGAACCATAAAATATAAACATGCTAATATTATAGAATTATTGACTATTGGATAATTTTAAATATAGATGGGCAAGAGCAGAAAGCATAGTAGCTTGCCCCCAATGTAACATTGGGATCTTAACAGTTTTCCATCTTAGCTTTCTGAAAAAAAAATAACCACTCTTGTCTTGCATGTTTTCAATTGTCCAATTTGCTACTTTTATGGCCAGTGAGATTGCTTCTGGATCATCTTCTGAGAAAAAGCATAATGTATCAATTGCCTGAGAAGCACATTGTATATCAACAAGATAAAGTTTATTAAAATAATATTTTGGCTTTCCTATTTTTTCAAAGAAATTCGTTTTGTAAAAATTATAGCCTCTCTTGAGTATTGGAATGAATTTTTCATCGCCAGTAGAAAGGATATACCAGCGAAGACTATCTAAATTATATGCAGTATGCCAGTTATCTATCCAATGATAAGTACTCTCTTCTCCATAATACCAGCCACCATTTTGAAGTTGGCAACTGCAGCTGTAAGACATAGCATCTCTTGCAACATCTGCTAACTCTTTTCTCTTAATAATCGAATATGTTCTTGACAAGAAGGCAGCTGCTAGCATATTAGAATTGTGAATCATTGATTTTTTGTAAGGAACATAACTAATACAAATTCCCTTTTTATACCTTTTGCGTGGCAAATCTTTTAAAATAAATTCACAAGAACTAATAGCCACATCCAAATAGCGTTTGTCATCAAAGGCTTCATGACCATCAAGAAAAGCTTGGCCAATCATTGAAGTAGTAACTACTGTAGGAACAAATTTCGGCAATTTAGAACTGCGAGATACATAATTAAAGTTAATCCCCCAACATGCACCACTATATTCAGAAGATTTATTATTTATTAACCAATCCAAGCAATAAAATGCCTTTTTTTTCCAATTTGAATCTCCGGTAGTTTTCCATAGTTTAATATATCCACGTGCTAAGAAACCCATTGCCCATATTGACATTCTCGGTTTCATGCCAATTAAAGGTCGAATATGAAAAGGACATCTTAATATAATTTGTTGGAATACTCTTTCAGCAAACAAATTTCGAAAAGTTAAAGGAGTCAATTTTGAAGATAAGGCATCGCGCGGTTCATATCCTTTAAATTCATGTTTCTCTAACCAATAATCAAGTTTTATTATAGAACTCATTAAGTATTTCATTTTTTGATACATTCCCTTCTAGGAAAGGAATAAATGAATGTGCTTAATCTAAAGATTAAGTTTCTCATGATTATGATGGGCAAAAGTCAATAATTGTTCAGGCATTTAAAGAATAAAGAACCGAGATTAATAATCATGGTTTTTGCTACGTTATTATAAAGCAATTTTTTCCTTAATATCTGAGATAACAAAACGAAATTTTCCATTTTTTGTTCTCGGTATCTCATTTACTTTCTGCACAAATATTTTCATACTATTTCCTACACAACTTGAAATATTATTTAATAATTCCGTTTCTCGTTTTTCATCAAATCTATTATCGGTAACTAGTTTTATTTGCAGAACATCTAATTCTTTTTGAATTATTTGTGATTCAACAATTCCTTTTAGATTTTTAAAAGGAAATGTAAGTATTGAAGGAGAAATAATATTTCCTTTTGGAGTTACTATAAAATCTTCCACTTTTGTATCGATAGGCTTAATTAAATGATGCTTTCTACCGCAGGGGCACTCTTTTTTCACATATCCACTAGTAATATCATTCATTTCATATCGAATTAGCGGCATAGCATAATTAATTAAAGTTGTGCCTATTATTTTAAACTGATTATCCGTGATTTTATCTAATTCAATAAAAGAATTTTCCAAAGCTATATGCAAATTATCAGTTCTTCTACAATTTATCCCAACAGCAATTCCTTCAGCTTGACTATAAAAATTATAAATTCTACATTGAAATGCCTTTTTTATTTCTACTCTTTGCCAATCATAAATGGGCTCAGAACTAAGGAAAATTCCTTTTAATTTAATAGGCTCTTGAATATAAGTATTTATTAATTTAGCAAATAAACCAACAGTTGATGGATAGCCTAATAGAAATTTAATTTTACTTTTTTTTACCGCTTTAAAATAATAATAAACATTTTTTTTGTTTAGGTGATACGAAGAAAAGTGTATTTGTTTTCCTTTATAATTTTTTATCCAAAATGGAGGTTTTTCGTGTTCAATAGGAATTACCTTATAACCGGCTAAAATCCCTATCCAGTTATCATCTCTATAATCTGCCCAACTATACTGCAATCTTTGGATAGCCTTTATAAATAAGTATGTTCTATCATCTAACCAAAATGTTAGTGGCGTACCCGTAGTCCCAGATGTTGATTCTTTCCTCAAATGGTAAATATCAAATTCATCTGAAATAAGGCTATAGGATTCTTTTCTTATAATTTCTTTACTTAATTTTGGAAGTTTCTTTAAGTCTTCTGCATTTTTTATTTGAGAAGGGTTAATTCCATACTCTGCAAATATTTTCCGGTAATAAGGAACATATTTCGCCGAATACGAAATAATACATCTTAATCTTTCATTCTGCAATTTTTTCAATTTCTCAATTGGCCACCATTGAGATTCTTTAAGCTCATTAAAAATCTTATAAAATAATTCATTATTTTCTTTTTTATGTTTTAAAATTCCGTAAATCGTACTTGAAAGAGAACGAGTCCATATAGGACTCAGATTATATAAATTTACAATTTTTTCAGTAACATATCGCATATTTTTTTTAAGGAAAGGAATTCATTGCTGTTTCAAGAATTTTGTGCTAGATCCTGTAAAAAATAAGAGATTTTATCATAAAGAACAACTGTGCAATTAGTTATGTATTTTATAGCTATTAACCAATCATAAAATTAATCCTAATGTATAAAAATTACTCTTAAAAATCAATTTTAAAATAATTTACCATTCTTTATTTTATTCTTAATAATTTTCAATATATATGGATTATAATTATTTATATGAAAAATAAACATTAATCTCATTCGTATTCTATTCTTTAGATGTCCTAATTGTGATTTCATATTAGCTTTTATATGCCATTTCTTTTCTGATTTATAATTGCTATTTACTATGCTTTTTAAAATGCAATTCAATTTATTAACTTTTGGTAAGTATTCAATTTTTCTTTGGGGCTGGAAATCGTCGTTTATGTAATAAGGATTAATTTCATAATTCATCCTTAAATCGGCAGGATTTATTGTTACCTTCAAAATAGCAGTAAGTCGATTTTCTCTTAATTTGTTATCAAATATAAAATTGCCAAGACTAGGTGCAAATATTTTACCCTCGTATTTCAGTACGCCCTGAAGTTGATGTGAATGATGGCCATATAAAATATCCGTTCCTTCCTTAATTAATTTCTTGCAAATTTCAACAAATTTAGGTGCTGGAATGTTCGAATACTCATAACCAAAATGTAATGAAAGAACTAAAATATCTACTGATTTTCTTTCTTTTCGTATAATTTCGATAATCTTAAAAATTCTCTTATAGAGTTCATCATCGCTTATATTAGAAAGATTATAACCGAAAAAACCGATATTTGTACCTTTAATTTTGACAATCAAAGGTTTTGTTTGAAAAAAATCATTTATACTAATACCAAATGTTTTAATACCATGATCGTTTAATATATTATACATTTCATTAAATGCTTCAATACCATGATCTAACGTATGGTTATTAGCCAAATTCAAGACATTAATTTTGTTTTTTTTTAAAATTTCAACAAAACAAGTTGGTATTCGCAATAATTCTGAAAAAGGCATTTCTCTATTTGAAAAGTTTGATAATACGCACTCTAAATTTGCAATATTTAAGTCTGACTTTTCAAATTCATTAATGCAGTACTCAAAAGGATTTATTTTTTTTTTCAATATCGATGATTTTACTCCTCTTTTATAATTCTCAAAAACTTCACCTAGCATAATATCGCCGACAAAATTTATATTGATTTTTTTATTCAATACCTTTTTTCCTTATATATTCTTAAATATACTTATTATTTTATTCTTTACAGCTTGGGCTGTATAATTCTTTAACGCATTGTTTCGGCAATTATTAGAAATTTTTCTAACTAAACTGTGATTATTCAAAAAACTTTTAATTTTTTTTGCAGTTATTTCCGGCGAATTTACTCCAATATAAAAACCATTATATCCATTTTTTATGATATTGGGTATAGAACCAACTGGACTAACAAATGGAATTACTCCAAAAATTGAACTTTCTATAATTGTTAATGGAAATACTTCACCTTTCCATTGCGTTGGAAAAATCAATATTTTAGAATTTTCTATATAATCAAATTTAGAATAATCAAAAATTGGACCAAGCCAAATTACATTAGCTGATTTTTCAGCCTTTTTTAAAAAAATCTTTTTGCTTTCTTTGTTTTCGAAACCACCAATAAATAAAAATTTGTATTCTTTTAATATATTAGCAATTTGAAGAATTTCAAATATACCTTTTTTTTCATGCATTCTACCAATATATAAAATATATTCTCTTTCATTAATATCTTTTAATTTTTTTGGATAGTAGGAAATATCAATAAAATTTTGGACAATGTATATAGGTTTATTCCAACCAAGATTTTGAAGATTTTTTTTTGATGAAGAAGTCAAAACTATAAGATCATCAATATACTTTTGACTAAAAAGTATTAAATTTATATTTATTTTGTTAGTAGTTTTTGTAATATCAGGTTTTGCATGAAAATGGGCAATAGTTTTTTTCCCTAGCAATTTACCTAATAATAAAAAAAAAGTTTGATGAGAATACCCGCTCTGAGTGGTTTGTGAATATACAACTTTGGGATTAAACCATATAGTTTTGAATGTTGTCAAAAAATACAAAAAGAGATATCCAATTAGTTTAGAAAATTTGCTTCCTTTTAGGTACTTAGAAGTAATAATTTCGTCACTTATTAAATTTTTACAATTTCGGACTACTTTAATAACTTCACTGTGAGCTGTACCTACTCCTCCTCCTCTTGACCTTGATGGCCCAATAAACAGTATCTTCATAAGATTAAAAAGGTGAACCCTATCGTCCAGACAAAATTTTAAGCATTTTAAGGTGATTGAAAATCAACATATGGCAACATTTCTCTTATTTTCTATTTTCATAAATATGGAAATATCCTTCAAGAACAAAGAATGTTTACTCGGTACTATATTTCTTCGCTATTTCCCTAAAAATTCGCGTATGCCCCTTCATCATCCCTATTAAGGGTGCAATCTTTCTTGTAGTAATTGACCATCTCACGCCTTGGAAAATGATACCAATATTTGACCATATGAACGCAAGCATGTTGTACCATGTTTTCGCCATATTCTTTCTAAAGAAGTAATAGTGCCAGTATATGTAGAGTTCATATCGTTTATCTAAACCAGCACGCCCAATAGGTGAGTACATATGTAGTAATCTAGCAAATGGTGTATGAATAAGCTTGTACTCTTTTGATACACGGTACGAAAAATCAGCATCTTCACCTATGGAGGGACCTTCCATTTTCTCATCGAAAGAAAATTTCCGAAGAACTTCTCTTGTATAACTCATGTTGCAGCCTAAAAATATGTCAACTTTTTGAGGCTTCTGCGCTCGAAAGATAGATGTACCAAATCCGGCTGCCTGCATGCGTCCATTTCCATAGTGGTGGGGCAACAAAAATAACTTACGAAATAATCTGGTCCAGGTGGAAGTGTCTACATTACTGACTGCACCTCCGACGCCGCACACATCAGGTACATTTGTATATACTTCCAATATTCTCTCAATATAATCTCTTTCCAGAATTACATCATCATCAATAAACAGACCAACATCACTAGTCATGTGAGAGATTGCGTAGTTGCGCTGATACGTAAGTTGGGATTTCGTCTTAAAGTAACGGCACGGCACGCAATAGATACTAGTAATATTTCGTACTAGTTCTTTGAGCTTCCATGTAGAACCACCGTCCACAACCAATATTTCTTTTGGTCGAATCGACTGCTCACAAACCGAAGTCACAGCCTTCAAGCAATCTTTCACCCTATCCTTGGTACATATGATCACCGACACGGAGAGCTCTCTAGCGTGATGAATTCGTCTTTTCTTAAACAAAGAATCTTGCCTATCAAATGATCGGTTATTGCGTGTCAGTGGAACAATCATTTTCTAAACCTCCTCTAATTTTTCATCAATTTAAATATCTGTTAGCTTACGGTTAGATATATTGTGATCATAGTAATATTTAAACGCCATTAGCAATCCAGCCATTGCAGATAGAGTAACAAATCTCGGATCGCCAAAGAAAATGTCCTCGAACATGCCGTACAAATAAACTCCCGCAAATCCAGCTAGCAAGCCCAAGGCAAAAAGATACTTGAACTCATCTGTTGAATTCAGAGCTATGATGCCTTGCCTGAAAATAAGTATGGACATCCACAGAAATATAGCAAAAGTCGGAAGGCCGAGTTCAGCGGTAATTCGTAAATACATGTTGTGAACGGAAGATGCAACCCCATATCTGTTAACATAAACGTTGGAATCATAATAAGGTACAGCAATTCTATAATTTCCTAATCCAACACCTTTTATCGGCTTAATTTTAATAACTTTTAAGGCACTTTGGGCTAAAGTTATCCTTGAATATGCTGCACCGTAATCATAACTTGTTAATCTCGTCACTATCTGAGAAAAATATGGAATAATAAGCACCATTGCAAACAATCCAAGGATAACGAAGCGTACTAGAGCTCCATGCAAAATTTCTTGTCTTTTTCTCTTAAACAATAGAATAGCTATCATCAAAAGAGAAGTTACCAATGAAAACCAGCCATTGCGTGAAAATGTAAGTATGAGACTAGTTAACCCAAGAGAGAAAGAGAAAAAGCACAAAACACGCAAGCCAAAACCAATATTAGCAATTGTGCATATCAACATAATTGGAAGGAACCCAACCATTAAATAAGCGAAGTTATTAGGATGTCCGAATAGGCCTGATACGCGGGAAATACTTACACCCGAGTAATCCATAACCACCTGAGATGCCCTTGGACCAAGAAACGAGAGAGAAGGAAAGGGCCCACTAACATATTGGAGTATTCCCAAAATTCCAGAGAAAGCGATAGCTATTGCCAAGCACTTTATAGCGAACTGAATATCTTCCTTCGATCTCAGAAAGTTTGCCATGTAAATAAAAAGCAGGAACGCAGTAAGCAAACGTGGAAAGCATGCTATTACCAAGGCAGAATTTACTGCTGTAAGAGATGATAACTCTGACAATAGAACAATTAGAGAAAATGGAATTGTTACCAAAGGAAATAAACGAACTGATTCTTTCTTTAAGGACACACGGACTAACCATAGCAAATACAACACCACAATTATTATACTTGTAAGGGTAATAGGTATGCCTTGTTTTAGAGTCGCGTATCTATCTGACAACCAAGGGTTTACGTCCATAATCGTAAAAAGACTGAAAATAAGAAGCGCCTGAAGAGCCCTTTCCAAAGATCCCATAGCAACCACAAAAATGAGGAAAAATCCTGAGAATACCAGCACAAAAACCCACTTGTATGATAGACTGCCGAAAACCAAGATAATGGCCCCAAGACAAACTGCAGAGAAAGCTGTAAGCACAAATTTTAGACGGGCATTATTGAAAATAACACTTTGTGTATTATTAGTCCTGTGATATATGCTGCTTTCAGCCTTCATCTTACGAAGAGAAACCACCTCAATACCTGTGCTTTTTCAAAAAATATTAAAATGCATACATTTGTATTAAAAAGTCTATGAATGAGAAAGATAGTTATATTAACCTATAGTTTTGAAGTAAATATCCAGATATTTTTTGCTTATTTCTGCTACGTTATGATTTTTGGAAAAATTTATACACCTTATTTTAGTTTCTGTATCAAGCAATCCATCAAATTTCTGTACAAAATTATTGTCTTGTAACTTAAAAACAAGACCAAGCTTTTTCTCCTTTAATATTTGGGAAATGAAAAGATTGGCTTTTGTTACTATAACAGGTAAACCAGAAGCTAAGTATTCTAAAAATTTAATGGGAAAAGCAACTTTATTTATGATTGATTCTTCTCTCGGAAGTAGTCCAATATCAGCAGCGTTTGTAAGCATTGGAATATCTTTATAGTTCGGAGAAAAAATTCTAAGATCATTCTCTTTAACTCCATACTTCAATAAAATACTTTTTATTTTCGTTTCATCAGAGTTTGAAAGAACAATCAAATATGTTTCAGGACGAATTTTTCTTATTTTTTTGAAGATTTCTCCCAAAACATCAGAAACGGACCAAGGATAGTCAAAATTCCCAGAATAGAGCAAAATAATACTATCAAGCGGGAGGTGATACTTATTTCTAACAATTCTTTTAACTTCATTATTGAGATTAAATCGCCGAAAATCAACACAAGGAGGGATAAATGAATAATAACCTCTATCATATATACCTCTATAATGTTCCTCTAATGTTTTTGACATGCAGATAATAACATTGCTTTTTCTTAACGACCAGGCTTCTATAAATTTCTGAAACCTATATTTTAAAGAACGTTGTTCCCTATCATAAATTTGTTTGTTTTCCTCAGGATAAACTCCTCTAGGATCGCATATCACTTTTACTCTGTGACCAAAAATTAATTTGATTATTAAAGCAAAGAAAATGGGGGGATACGAACGGACATGAATAATATCCGGCAAAAATCTTAAATATTCTTTTAACAAAAAAAGTATTCCCTTTAATAATTTATAAAAGTGTAGCCGAGTAGATATTGTTACTATTTTTATGTCTATATTAAGATTAGAAATATCAGAACTCAATTTTTTGAATTCTCGTATATTTCTTTCAAACTTATCTTTTTGTACAAAACATACCCAGCGGATACAAATTGGAATAGGACAATTTTTGCTAATTCCCTTTAGTAGATCATACACTTGTGTCCTTATCACTCCTGAATTAGGCCCCACTGGTAGTCCTGAATGAGTAACGTATATTACCTTTATTCTTTTTTTAATCATGTTACAAAAATCTTTTGATTAATAAACCACTATTTTCTCTTAAACTGGCAGAGATTGTTAAAGTATAATAGAAAAACGTTGCTCCCAGCAACGGCCACAGATACATCTAAATCTCCATCATGGTCAATATCTCCTAATTCAACAAAATGGCACCATTTCAAGTATTGTTTTGACTTGTCTATAATATGAGGTTTCCAATTTTCAGAAAAGGCTACCCCCGGATTCTCATACCAAATAACCATATTTTTACCTTCATCAGCAACAATTATGTCATCATCTCCATCATTATCTATATCTCCCAGATCAATCTCTCGAAAATCATGACCTGAACTAAGAGCAGTAATCGTAACTTTATATTTTTTCCATTGACTGAGAAGTTTCTGAGGATAAGGATTTTCCAATATATAAATATCTCCCTGATGATTACCAATTGCAAGGTCAAGATCACCATCCCTATCGATATCTGTCATCTCAAAAATACTAACTCCATGCCCCATTGGAAAATTAGCAATATCGTACTTTTTCCAATTATCTCTATTAGATGGATTTCCTGAATGTTTGTATAAATGCAGTTTTCCTCCGGTCGTTGAATCATCTTCTGAAGCAATAATTTCGTTTTTTCCGTCGTTATCTATGTCAGCCACTCTAACATTAAAGCATCTAATGCAATTAGTATCCAGAAGCATAACAGGCCAGTTGTCCACTAAACGCTTATTTTCCAGCCACCCAAGGCTATTATCTGTCTTAGTTGCAAAGACTATATCTTGGTCTCCATCACCATCTATATCCCCTGTTTCAACATGATATGTTCTATGTGAATCATTTTTATAAACGATGTGTTTTTTCCATAGAGATATATTTGTTATGTCTTCAGGTGCTTCATACCATATTACGTCGTATCTTTTCAAATCGCCAGCTACAATCAAATCATCTTTACCATCCCCGTTCATATCAACGATCGCGGTATAATGCGCACCTCCTGTAAATCCTCCCAATAACTTTTCTTTTAATATGAACTTTACAAACTTTGTGATCGGTCTTCTTGGAATCCCTCCCCCTACAGAAGAATCAATAACATATCTTGACCAATTTGATGAGTTATGTGGATCACTGTTGTATTTGTAAAGGATGATTGCATCTGATCTATATGAATTAGCAATCAGTTCTATTTTTCCATCATCATCAATATCATGAGGAACTATGTTATGAGCACCATCTGTATAGTTAATATCATTATCTATTAGGATTCCTTTCCATTTTTCGCTTTTTAATACTGGATTTGGTAAACCCTTACAGGGAGTTTTGTAACCAATTGTCTGTTTTTCCACTTCAATATTTTTATACGCTTTATAAAGTCTATAACCAACGTAAACTAAACCTATTCCGATAACTAAAATAACTATTTTGCTTATAGTTTTTCTTTTATTAGTCAAACTTAAACCCGCTTATCTTTTTTGCTTTAAAACCTTCTGCTTCAGGCTATGAAATATCTTAATTTCCTCCTGTGAAAATTCCCTAAGCAAAATAAGCATTAAAAAATATACTAATGCTCCAATACAGATACCTAAAGTTAAGTTTATGGGAACTGAAGTTGTTAAATTATTAACTACATAATACACAACTATTCCCATTATTGTTGAGGCACAAGTAACCTTTATTAAAGATTTTAAAGGGAACTTCCAGACAAAAAACCGGCGAGAAAGTATAATCATTAGAAACAAAAGAAAAGCATAGGAAACTAAGGTTGTTACTGCTGCGGCGAAGTAACCATATCTGGGAACAAATAGAAAATTGAGGAATAAATTTAATATACCAGATGCTACTATTGTAAATGTTATATATCCTGTTTTTTTATAAAACATAAAGCCTGCCTGAAATCTTTGTTGAAGACCCAAAAATAATATCCCTAACGTAACAAAAGGAATAATTTTATATCCTTCAAAATACTGTTCTCCTGTCATAATGTTTAAGATTGGCTTACTTAAAACGCTTAATCCTATTATTGCAGGAACACAAGCTATCAAATAATATCGGGTTACTTTATTTATAAACTCTGCACTTTTTTTTTTATCTTCCTTCTCCCAAATATGTATAGATATAGGGCCTGACGCTAGCATAAATAAGGAAGTGAGAAGCATAATACTCTTTTCAGAAATATTATAACTCGCAGAATATATTCCTACCTCTTGACTTCCTCGAAAGAACTCCAGTATATATCTATCAGATAGGCTCAATACCCAAGCAGCAAGATTTCCTATAACTAAAGGAAAACTATAATTTGCCAAATCTTTCACTAATGAAAGATTTAACTTAGAGTAAATGCTAGATATATTGCCTATCACTTTTCTCCATAAAAAAGGTATAACAAAAAATATACTCAAAATTATTCCCCAAAGTAAACTTTCGATACCCAATTTGAACAAAAATATTAGTGCTATCCCAAATCCAAAACCCATTATACTTTTCCAAATGGCAAACCCACTATACCAACCTACTTGCCTTTTTGACCTTAAAAAATGCTGAAGAACATTAAATATAGCTATAGCGATAAATACACAAATTCCAATAAGCATAAACAAATATAATTTTGAAGAGATATGAGTTTTAATGATGAAAATGAAAATAATAAAAGTAAAAGTTATAACTAACAAGGAAATAAATGTTAACTTAAGTATGTTCCCGTAAAATAAATCTAATTTTTTATCCCTCTCATAAACCGGATAAAACCTTATTATTGACATAGGCAACCAACCAACTAAAGTTGTTAACACCACAATCGTAGCCATTGCCAAACTATAATTTCCATAATCTTGAGGGGAAAATATTCTAGTAATTATAGGGATACTTATAAATCCTACAATTCCTGGCGCAATTTGAGCAGGTAAATATTTAACAGCATCCTTTAAGAAATCTTTAATCATCTTTTCCTTAATCTCTGCCTTAATAGGCCTAAATAACACTTAACGATAAATGGAGAAATAAGCCATTTGATACACTGCAAAAGGTGCTTTATACCATATTTCTTTATCCTCACAATCCAGGATTTCATATTCCCAACAAGATATTCTTTCGATATCTCTTCAAACCACCTTTTTTCATTAAGTCTCTCTTCTATTATTGGGAGCGAAATTTTATTAATAAAAGACAGCATTTCTTGTGTGTTTTGATTATTCATAACACAAGGAATGAAATTTTCATCTATCTTTACAGGAATAATTTTGTAATCTTCTATCCCATTTTTGTTAATTTTTACGGTAAGAATTACAGAGCTTCTGTTTTTTTCTCTATCGGCTATAAATTGAAAGTTTCCTAATGAATAAACAATCAAACCATTTTTGTATCTTTCTATTCCCTGAACTACATGGGGATGGTGCCCCAAAACTAAACTAGATCCTGCATCAATTAAATTTCTTGTTAATTTTATCTGTTTCGGAGAAGGATAAAAAACATTTTCTATTCCCTAATGAAGAGAGATAATAACAATATCGCATTTTGATTTTATATGCTTTATTCCTGCGCTAATTTCGTTTTCATTAACTCTGTCTATAAATACGCCTTTTTTAATGTCCCCAAATCCTCCACTATAATAACCTAAAAATCCAAGTTTTATACCTTTTCTTTCAACTAATGAATAGGAGTGATTAAATTTTTGGTTGCCAGCTCCGATAAATTTTAAATCATTCCGATTTAAAACTTCCAAAGTGTCATTAAAGCCTTCCCACCCCAAATCCATAATATGATTATTGGCTACATTAAGAATATCAAATCCAGCACCTTTCAAATATTTCACTTTGTCAGGAGAAGTATGTAATAAAGTTGCTTTTTCTACTTCTTTCCCTAGGTTTGAGAGAACTATTTCCAAATTACCAAAAAGGATATCTTTATCTCTAAATGCTTTTTTAACATTTTTAAAAGGACGCATATTATTTTTAGTTTTAAGGCAAATATCACCTATTGCTAATAATCTTAGTGTAGACATATTAGCTGTTTCCAAACTCAATCGGTAATTTCTGAATTAAAAATTTATGCTTTCCTCTTTTGGTACTAGGAATGAAATCTACATAAACAATTTTCATATCCAATTTATCGCCTGAAGCCTTTTTTATTTTAAATAAAATCTCATTCTCATCTGCATCTGAATAATTAGATGCTTTCACAATTTTTGCTGTTATTTTACCTACTTTATCCTGAAAAAGCTGCATTTTTTTAATCCTTGAGAAAGCTTCAAAGTGCTGTGCAAATATAAGTGCTGTTAATGTTATCAATCCTTTATCTTTTGTAACAACTATCTCCTGTAATCTTCCTTCAATTCTTCTAAGTAAAGGATAATTTCTCCCACAAGAACATTTCTTCTCTGTATAGACTCCCATATCTCCAGTTTTATATCTAATAATAGGCATTGCATTATTATTAAAACTTGTAGCTACAATCTCCCCTGTTTCTTCCTCCCTGCTTATAAGATTTCCATCTTTACCAATTAACTCAACAAAACCATATTCAGGAAAAATATGATAGTTAGTGCTTTTCTCACATTCACCTGCTAAAACAGCCTTTTCTGAATGTCCATACCAGCTATACACTCGACACTGAAACACTTCTTCTAATAAATTTCTTTGCCACAAATAAATATTTTCAGAGCCACAAAGCAAAGCTTTTACAGTTGTAAAAGGCTGGATATTATTTTCTTTCATATATCTTGCCAGAATAGTGATAGCTGAAGGGTAAACATGTAAAAAATCTGGAAGGAAATCATTAATCTTCTTAATATAATTCGGTAATGTGTAATCAGTCATATGATAAGATGAAAGAATGAGAGTTTTATCGATTGGATTATACTCCCAGAATTTGCCTTTGTTTGTTGATTGAATAACATTACCTCTCAATATAACTCGTTTGTCGCCCATTTTGAATCCCACCCTATTCCACTGAGTAATCATAAAAGCCCACTCTTTTGCACTGGATACAACTCTTTCCTGATAAAAACCTAATGGGATACCAGTTGAACCCCCAGTGGTTACATATTCTAACCTTGATAGGGGGTAGTTTTGCGCAAAAAGATCTTGCAAGTTCTCCCGTATAATATTTTTGGTTAAACAAGGCAGTTTTCTAAAATCATCAAAATTCTGAATATCCTTTGGCTTCAGACCTCTTCCATCAAATATTTTTCTGTAATAAGGCATATTTTCATAGGCATGATGCAAAAGTTTACTCAACTGCTGCATCTGATATTCTTCTAATTTTTCTTTGCTCCACCATTGTGATTTTTGAAGAAAATTATAAGTTTCCCAGAATTCCTTTCCATATCGAAGACGTGGCGAGATAGCACTATAGAGATATTTAGCGGATTGCTTTATAGGATGAGGTAACTTTTCCTTAAATTTTTTTATATTCATAGTGCATCGTTTACCTTAAAACTTATCTTAGTTGCTTGTATCATTTGCCATAAAGGTATTGGTGATCGAATTTCACTTTTTAGGTATTTAGCAAATTCGATTAATTCTTCATATTGTCCTTTATCTGGTTCCCTAGTTTTTAACTTCAGTGTTTTCACGCCAAAGCATTCCAGCTTTTTATAATCATCAATGATTAATATTTTGCCATCAAAATAGATATGACAGATTTCTTTGGGATGTTGATTATTACCAAGTGCGGTGTAAGTCAAAGTACAGATAGAGCCATCGTTATATTTAAGTGTTATCACAGAATTATCTCGAGAACTAAAATGTCTCGTTTTGGGAGTGATTCCATCAACAGAGATTGATTTAACCTCTGAATCTGTAAAATAATTAAACAAATCAAAAATGTGACAGGCTTCACCAATAATTCTCCCCCCTCCTTCTTCTGTATGAACCCAATGGTCAAGGGGAATATAACCAACATTCATTTGATAATTTATAATTATTGGATTGATTCTATATAAAATATGCTTTTTTACTTCTCTTGCATATTTGGAAAATCTTCTATTAAACCCAACCATAAAAGGTTTTCTTGTTTCATCGATTGTTTGCACTAATTTATCTAGTTCTTCTTTATTCAGAGCCATTGGCTTTTCTGAAAAAACTGCCTTGCCCGCTTTTAATGCTTCTATGGCCATTCCAGAATGCAAATTATGTCTCGTAGAGATTATAACCGCATCTATATTCCTATCCCCGAGGATTTCCATGTAATCTGTAGTTGCATATTTTGCTCCATATTTCTGCGCAGTAGATTTGGCATTACTTCCAGTTTTGCTCATTATCGCATAGAGATTATAGTAGTCCTTTAATCTAATTAAATTTGGCAGATGTACCGCTTTTGCAAAGTTTCCTGCACCTACCACAGCAATGTTTATTCTCCCATCTTTTTTTATCGGTTCGTGTTGAAGTTCTATTTTTCTTAATACCTGATTTTCTTTTTCCTGCTTATATTTTAACAATACAATCAAAGGTTTTTCCCCTGCCGTTTTTAGCTTTTCGTAAGCAACGGAAGCTTCTTCAACTTTGTATATTTTCTCAATTAATGGTTTGATATTTATTTTTTTATCAGCAATTAGCTTTAAATATTCTTCCATATTCCTTGCTTCTGTCCATCGGACGTACGCATAAGGGTAATCAATCCCTTTTAGTTCGTAGTTATCATCATATCTACCAGGACCATAAGAGGTTGAGATTAGAAATTCTAATTCCTTTTTATACATATCTTCTCGATCAATCTCCATACCTACTACACCGACTAAAACAACTCTTCCTTTCTTACTACATATTTGAAATGCTTGGGAAAGGGGCTCCTTAGAGCTAGTTGCTGCAGTAATAATAACTGCATCAACGCCAAAACCATTAGAAAAAGCAGAAACCATTTTTACTATATCTTCATCTTTGGAATTTATCCCTTTATCTAAACCGAGTTTAAGTGCTTTTTGTATCCGTCTTTCATCAAGGTCCATCCCTATCACTCGGCAACCATTAGCTTTTAGTAATTGAACTGTAATTTGACCTAAGATACCAAGTCCAATCACAGCAACATATTCTCCCAGCTTTACATCTGCTCTTCGTACTCCTTGCAAAGCTATGGAACCCAAAGCGACCGTGGAAGACAAATCAAAACCAACTCCATCCGGTACTTTTACCAGTAGATTTCTTGGGACTTCAATATACTCGGCATGATTGGCAATACCAGCTCCTGTGCAGGCTACTCTATCACCTACTTTTATATCTTTAATTTTTGATCCAACATCAATAACAACACCCGAAGCGCTATAGCCTGCCTGTATCCATTCCTCTAATTTTCCTTGGACTTTTTTAATTGTTCTAGACAAGCCTTCTTTTATTAAATTATTCATTACTTTTGTAACTTTTTCTGGCTGTATTAAAGCTTTTTTCAGCAAGGATTCTCCTGAGGCTTTTACTCCCGCGATTTCTGTGCCAATACTTATACAAGAATAGTAAACCTGAACTAACACAGTATTTTCATTTACCATCGGAGCTGGAACTTCCTCAGAATAGGCCTTTCCTCTTTTTATTAACACCTGTTTCATTTAATTTTCATGATATAAGTATTAATTTCATGAATATTTGCTAACTCAGAAATATTAGCAACTAAACAGTTAGCTTTTACCTTTCGTCCGTATTCTTGAGAATAATCATACTTTTCTTTTTCTATATTTGATTCGATTATTTCGATGGCGGCAATTTTTTCTTTTCTATCTTTTATTATGATTTCGCTACCATCGCACGTTAGATTTGGTGATAAATGAAATAGCAATTTCCCTTTTAGCTGCTTTGGACTAGAGATAATATCCTTTATGTGCCAACTGCAAGATTGTTTATCTAAAGTTATTTCTCTTTTATGTGTAATACCTGCATATTGAATCTCGCCTTGAAAAACAACATTATTATTTCTCTCTATTAAACCTGCTTTTCTAATCTTTACTTTATCAGGTAAACTAAAGATACTTTTCTCAACAAATTCATTTTGTTCAAAACCAATAAAATTAGCTGTATTATGATATCCTGTTGAACGAAACTTATTCCTTTCTTCCGGGTATGACGTATAAACATATGTGCCAGGGTCTACAATAATATCATATCCATTCAACATAAGCTCAAAGCTGAGCTTATCATTATGAGCATGCCCACCATTTCCATTCTGGCCATTAGGACCACATGAAATAAAACAATAATCATTGCTATTGCGGATAATATACCATCCTGCTTTAGGGAAAGCTTTTGAAGTAATTGGTTTATTTCTAAAAGGAAACTTATAATAAGATTCTTTACCCTTTTTGCCAAAAACCCAAAAGCTTTCTTCATCAAAATCAAAACCTGATACTTTAAAAGCTGGTTCCCTATAATAAATTGCAGCAAGACTTAATAAATATTTATGCTCTAATATTGGTCTTTTAGCAAAAATAAATAACCTGCCATTGTCATTATCCCCAATTTGCGGAATCATTCCATTGGATTTTATGCAATTCAAAGAAAATTCAAACATTTTCCGAACTTGATTTTTATATGTTTCAGGAAACTTAATGCATGATCGTTTGCCAAGTAATTCTGAATAAAAAAACAACTCGAGTGATAAACGATGATAAGAGGTAGAAGATTCAAAATTGCATCCATCAGTATAAACTTGTTTTTCAATCTCATTGGTTAACTCTTTAAGAGCAAATCTCTGCCATTTTTTGCTTTCCTTAAAAAAAGGGCAATAAATTGCTATGAAAAATAAACCTACTAAGTTTGCTATATAATGGTTATTTGTAAATTCTGACCTATTTTCCAAATGTTTTGTAATAAATTTTCCATGTTCGTAAATGCTCCTATAAAATTCCTCCCAAAAATCGACCGGGATTAATCCTTCTTCTGAAAAATATTCCTGGGCAACAAGCCAGTTGGCAGCTCTAATAGCTACATCCATTGTGCATTTCCAATTTACTCCGAAACCAATAGGATTATTGTCAATCCAATCTGAGACCTGGCTGGCAAATTCTTCCGAATATTTTTTGTTCCTAGTCAATACATAAGCTTGGCCAAGTATATTTAAATGTTGAAAACGTGATAACTCCCATGGAACTTTTACATCAACACCTTCTATTTGTCCATAACGAATATTGCGATAGAAAGTTTTAGGATTCCACCTATATCCACTTTTGAAATCACTGTGCCAATCAATAGACTGATAATTTTCTCCTTCAGGGCTCAATTTTTTTGATCCGCTCCCCAGAAGGTCAAAAACATGTTCACAAATTAAATCTGCTTCAGTAATTTTAGTTTGGACTTTATCAAGAAACAATTTACGATAAGTCTGGGCGATTTTATTAAAATCATCGCTTCCGGCTATTAAATATCTTTTCCTTGTAAAATTTAGATTTAATTTTGGCTTTGAGTAAAAAAAGCGATAATACAAATGTTCCCATTTATAAAATATTATACGAAATACCTTGCGAGGAACTTTCATTTATATATCTATGAGAAATTTTACTATTCTTTCTGCGGCTTTTCCGTCCCAATATTTTGGGATTTTTTTTATTGGATTTTGATTTTTTAATGTATCAAGTGCTGTGTTAATAATTTTGTCAGGATTATTTCCAACTACAGTATTGGTTCCCTCTTTAACAGTTATAGGCCTTTCAGTATTATTACGAAGAGTTAAACAGGGAATTCCTAAAATTGTAGTTTCTTCCTGGATGCCACCAGAATCTGTTAAAACGATTGCTGCATTGGACATTAAACAAAGAAAGTCAATATAGCCTAATGGCGGGATTGTTAAAATATTTCGATTTGGATTGTTTAATCCCTCCGACAAAAAATTCTCTTCATAATTTACCATTTCTTGGTGCTTGAAATTCCTTATCTGTTTGATAGTTCTAGGATGAGCTGGGAAAATTACTGGGATTTCTTTGGCAAGTTCGTTCAAGGCTTTTAAAATTCCCCTCAGAATTTTTGGATTATCTACATTTGAAGGACGATGAAGAGTAAGAACTCCATATTTTTTTATTTTGTTATTTTTTCTTAATCCCAATTTTTCTAGAATAATTGAGTTCTTAGCTATTTCCATATGGCTGAGCAAAGTATCTATCATTACATTTCCTACAAAGAATATCTTGTTTTCCTGTATTCCTTCCTTAATTAAATTTTGATTAGCATCCTCGCATGTAGTGAAAAGATAATCAGATATTTGATCGGTAAGTACTCGATTAATCTCCTCTGGCATGGTTCTATCAAAACTCCTCAATCCTGCTTCAATATGAGCAATGGGAATATAAAGTTTAGCTGCAACTAGGGCACAGGCGATCGTAGAATTGACATCTCCAACGACAATAACTAAATCGGGTTTCTCTTGAAGACATACTCTTTCAAACTCAATCATAATTTTTCCAGTTTGTTCTGCATGTGTTCCAGAGCCAACTCCAAGATAAACATCAGGCTTAGTCAATCTGAGGTCATCAAAAAAAGATTTCGACATTCGTTCATCATAGTGCTGTCCAGTGTGAAGAAGGAACTGATCAAAGTCTTGTGGATATTTTGACATTTCTTCCATAATGGGTGCTATCTTCATAAAATTAGGGCGGGCGCCAACTATATGAATTACTTTTATAGGACAATTAGAGTCGTATAATTTTTTTTTATAATTCATTTAATTATTTCTGTTTAATTTTATCAATCAAGTCTTTCATAATTATTATTTGAAATCGTAATTCTTGTATCAACTTAGATAAGTTTTAATTAAAATGGACTATTTCCTTATTTTGTTAAGAATTAATTAACCTGAATTATTCATAACAGGTCTTCGCGGAATTCTAAATCATTCTATATCAATAAGTTAGAATTTGGCGAAGACCTATTCTGAAATAAATGACGCTAGATTATGAGCAACAATAGTATGTCCAATTTTAGTAAAATGACCATCTCCAAGATTGTATAATTCTTTATTTTTATTTTCATATAAAATTGGATATAAATCAAAAAAGCGAATCTTCAACTCTCTACAAATTTCTCTCATAATATCTTGAGGTCTTGTCACATCTTCAAGAAAGTTATTAACTATTTCATTATTAGGAAATGTCTTCTTTAATAATTGTATATAGATTTCTGAATGAATTTGGAAAGGAGAAGGGATAAGACATATAAGAAGTTGAGCATTTTTCTTCTCAGCCTCATTTCTAATTTCTCTTATTAACGTTTTCATTAGAGGTAGCCCAGTATCAAGGATATCATCACGATACCAACCATTTAATAATCCTGGCATTCTACTGACTTTTTCATTAAAACCCAATTTGTTTAATTTTTTTACTAAATCCGGTTTAGTTTGTAGAAAAGTTTTTACTCTTATCTTTAGGATTTCAATTGTCTTTAACCTACTTGGTGATTTTTTAATAGGAATAAAATTTTCTAAATTATCTTTAAGCACCTCTTGTGGAAGATATTTTAATTCAATATTGCCCTCATTATTTAAAACAAAGCCGGGTTGGATAAGATTTTTTTCTAGACTACCATAACTGAGCCTCAAATTATCAAGAATATCATTCGTAAAGACCATTAACAAATAGTAATCGCCAATTATATTATGATCTGAGAGCATTTTCATAAATAACAGCTCTTGCGCAGTTCCATATCCTTCCACACCTGCATTTATCACCTCGTACTCATTTTTGGCATATCTCTCATGGAGAAGTTTTTCTAGTTGAGTTGAAAAAATATCATTGGTTCGAATTGCCTCTGCAAATGTAAAAGAATCCCCTAAAATAATAATTTGCTTTACTTTTTTTTGCTTGTTTTTTTCTAAATCTCTACTCCTTAGCCCAAATTTGTTAATATAAATTTTATGTTTTTTAAATGAATTACTTGGCTTTACCCAATAAGTGCCTGGTATCAAGTGCCACCCAAGTAAAGGATCAAATTTTTTAAATGAAATCTTATAGACATCTGTATAAAAGAAATGAGCTACTCCATACTCAATTACTAAAAAACAAAGTGTTAAAGACACAATAGAAATTAATATATTAATAACAATTCCTTTAAATTTTAATTTACTTTTACTCATTTTTTCCCTCTATTATTATAGTGAATTCTAAAATTGGATACAAAAAATTTGTTTTTTTTCAATACATCCTTTCCTCTATATGGCCAATTGTTGTTCATAATAAATCGGGGTCAGCTCCTCTAACAGTAAATGAAAACACTTTTGTATGAACTTCATCTGAAACTTTACCTTAATGATTCGATAAAAATTTTAATTTTTTACAGCTATTTAAATAAATTGATTTATTGGAGCTTATCCTCACAATACTAAATCTTATATTTTAAAAAAGCGTATATATAAACGGTGCTACTGCAGAACTTTGTGTAAAAATCAATAACAATCCAAATAAAACTAAGACAATTATAATAGGAATTAGCCACCAGAGCTTTCTTTGCCACAGAAAAACTAATAGTTCTCTAAATATGCCAAACCTGGATATTATGCTTTTTCCTATTCCCATTTTCTACTCCTATTAAAGAAACTAATATCCATTTATTTTCTTATCATAAAATTTTCTAGCACCAGTACATCTATTCCGCTTTTGCTGAAAGTATTGAAAGCGTTGGCTGGAGAGTTTACTATTGGTTCCCCTCTCAAATTAAAAGATGTATTAAGGAGAACAGGTACACCTGTTGCCTCGCCAAATTTCTTCACAATTTGATAATATCGAGGATTCCATTCTTCCCTGATTGTTTGAAGTCTTCCCGTTCCCATATGGTTAACTGCATTTATGGTTTCTGCCTTCGATTCTTTTAAAGGCATGACCAAAAGCATATACCTTGCAGTAAATTGTTTTGCAATATTATCTCCAGAGAAAAAATCACTTGTGTTTTCTTCCAATATGACTGGAGCAAAGGGCCTAAACGGTTCACGAAATTTTATCTTTGTATTCACTATATCCTTCATCTCCTCACTTCTTGGATCTGCTAAAATGCTTCTATTTCCTAATGCTCTTGGCCCCCATTCAAACCTGCCTTGGAACAAGCCTACAACTTTTCCATTCACAAGATCATCAACAACTCGAGCTAAGAGTTTATCATCATCAGAGAAGTATTCATAAGAGATATTGTTGCTATCTAAGAATTCCTTGATTTCGTTCTCCGAGTATTCTTTTCCCCAGTAAGCATGCTCAAGAACAAAGGTTCTTGGCTTTCCCATTAATCCATGATAAGCATGTAATGCAGCGCCTAATGCACCACCTCCATCTCCTGCTGCCGGCTGGATGAAAAGCTCTTCAAATGCACTCTCACGCAGAATTCTTCCGTTTGCCTTTGAATTAAGGCCGACACCTCCGGCAATACAGAGATTCTTCATTCCTGTCTCTCTATGCAGAGAATTTATCAGTTTTAATAAAATTTCTTCTGTTACTCTTTGTATACTAGCAGCGATGTCTGCATAGTGTTCGTTTTCCCGGCATAGCTCTTTATAATTAGATGGTTTTTCACCAAAATACGAAGGGAATCTTGTGTTTGAAGTGAAAAAATTCATCTCGCGAGGCCTAGGTTTTCCGAATAAGTTTTCAAACTTGGAATTGAATGTTCTTTCATCAGAATAATGATAAGTAAAATAATCCATATTCAGCCAAAATGAACCATCAGAGGCTACATTAATGAGATTGTCATATATCTTGTCAATATATCTTGGTTTGCCATAAGGAGACATTCCCATGACTTTATATTCTCCATTGTTGACTTTGAAACCTAAAAATGCAGTAAAGGCGCTATAGAGAAGACCAAGAGAATGGGGAAATTTTATCTCTTTAAGTAATTTTATATCAGTTCCTTTGCCTATACCCATTGTTGCGGTTGTCCACTCTCCCACTCCATCCACTGTAAGAATTGCTGCTTCTTTGAAGGGCGAAGGATAAAAGGCACTAGCCGCATGGGAGAGATGGTGTTCTCCAAAAAGAATCTTTTTATCTTCCACGCCAACCTTATCTTTTATAATACTTTTTACCCAAAGCTTATCTCCAAGCCAGGTGAGCATTGCTTCTCTGAAGACTTTCCAAGATTTCGGAAAATTCTGGAGAGTTGTCATCAAAATACGCTCAAATTTATGGAAAGGCTTCTCATAGAAAACTACATAATCTAAGTCATTATTTGATATGCCTGCATAATCTAGGCAGAAATGTATAGCATTCTTAGGAAAATCAAAGTCATGTTTCACTCTTGTAAACCTTTCTTCTTCTGCGGCTGCTATTAGATTGCCATCTTTTATAAGGGCCGCAGCTGCATCATGGTAAAAACAGGAAATGCCCAGTATATACATCAGAACTGCCTCCTTGACTGTTCTAGATCGGCATTAATTTCTTTTTTGGTTAGCCAATGAGATTTGCTACTTTTATGTTTTATATTAAGGGGGTCTGAAAATATTTTCACAGCTAAGGCAAAGGGAGAAACAAAAATGAAAAAGAATAATGAGAGAATTATTCTGCTTTGAAAGCCTCCCATTCTTTTAGAGAAGTTATTCCAGTTTTGCCACATTTTTTTTATGGGATTTGTTGGAACTTTTTCAGGTTTCTTGTTGTTTGGGCTTTGTTCTTTGGGTAGTTTTCGAAATAAGATAGCTATTACTCCAATTGTGGCAGATAAGACTACCCATATGAGAATAAAAAGCCATTTGTTTAAATCAAATATTATTCTTGAATAAATCGCTCCTGCCCAAATAAGCAGAACTATTATCAGGTCAACAAGTTGTGGCTTTATGTCTGCGAGTTTTCCTGCTTTGCCTGCAGCACCACCAGAATAACCAACTAGAGACAAAAAAATAAGGACTATAAATGACAGAGTTTCCATCGTATGTTTTTCCCTTATCTAATTTTTATTAGATTTTAAACTGAATAAATATTTCAAGGATGACTGTATATGAAAAATGATAGGCTACCGCCGGTGGGATTTTTTTCGTTAATTAAATTTTCCTTCACTCCGCTAACTTTATCCAGCTAGTTAAGTCAGTCTATATAGCCTACGTAGTCAAAAAAGAAATTCCACTTGTTAGTATCATTCTATTTGTTCACTGTGACTTTTCAGTTTTTCTATAATATGGAATTAATTGTTTTAGGACTTTAATTAGCTTTTCGAATTCTGCAGCCTTATAGAAAAAAAACTCTGCACCTGCATCCAGGCATCTTTTTCGGTATTGTATATAAGGATAGTTTGTAAAAATTATAAATTTTGTAGAAATATTTTCCTTCATTAATGTTTCCAATACTTCAATTCCATTTCCATCTGGCATTCGGACATCTAAAATCGCAACATCCGGAATAAGTTCTCTGATAGATTCAATGGCTTCCTGTGCAGTCGTAGCCTCTCCAACAATATCTATTTCTTTGAACTCTGAAAGCATTCCAACCAGACGAGAACGGACAATTTCAGAATCATCTGCTATAAATAAACGCATGATTTGTTGGCACCTAAGCCTTTAGTTCAAACTGAGTAATTCCGCTCTATCCTTGGCGAAAGGATTATATATCGAGTTATTTTAGAAAGTAAATCAGAGAAAGGATGATTTATTTGTAGGGGTTTGTCTTACAGGATTACAATCTATCTGAGATTGCCGCATTCTCTTCGGTCCATTGCAATGACAAATAAAGATTAATCTACCAGGCCGTTTTTGATGGCATAGTAGGTGAGTTGAGAGTTGTTTTCCATATTCATTTTCTTTAGAATGCGTGTGCGGTAAGTGCTCACAGTTTTTACGCTCAGAGAGAGTGCCTCACCTATATCTTTTACTCTTTTGCCTGAGGCAATCATACACATCACCTGAAATTCACGG
>Ga0315547_1000677_pt1 | contig 31571 bp, 38 predicted proteins | sample SalMarSW160240MG_2_FD_202542 | JGI IMG/M metagenome (GOLD analysis project Ga0315547, IMG submission 202542) | Salt marsh sediment microbial communities from the Plum Island Ecosystem LTER, Massachusetts, United States - Salt Marsh Sediment SW1601-240 ...
ATCCTCACAATCATATTCGTCGTAATGAGTGTGCAAAACTCGGTTTTGCACACTTGCACACTTTGGGGTCTCCCTTAGGCGGATTGGCTTTGTCGTCCCCGTCGTCGCCGTCGTCGCCGTCGTTTTGTCTTTGAGACCCGACCTCTAATCACTTTTATATATTAATTCCTATAAAAGAGGTCGGGCCTCTTTTAAACTTTTTTCCCTTGAAATCTCCTCAAAATTAAGTTAAGATTAATTTAGAGTTGGTACTAGTTTATTGAACATTCTTTAAAATAAATTTTTTTCCGTCATTGAATACCAAAAGGAGGTAACAGATTATGGAAATGGAAAAAGTTCTTGCTGAAATTGATTTTTCTTTATCTTTGTTAGAACCGTTGGCTTTCAAGGTAAAACCGACAAATCTTTCATTCAAAAAAAGGTTGGTTCTCTGGAATTTGGGCGAAATACAAAGACGTAGATGTATTTGTTCCGCATAATGAATTAAAAAAACCTTTCAGAGAAAGGACATACTTTAGCCATATTCTTAATAGATGTCTCTTTATCTAAGACGGGCTTAATCCATCTATATTTTTCTTCTTTTGTTGATTTAGGTATAATTTTCATATACCCTTAGATTAGTATATCTTCTTAAAAAAGTGCAATATGTCTGTATACATTACCTCTTTTGCTTGACATTTATAAGTTATTATGGTAATATCAAGAATAGTTTAAAAATAGCAAATTTAAAATAAAATACTTATTGAAAGGATTTTTATTATGATAAATCACACAACTAATCCTGCTGAACGTGCTACTTCAATAGCAGATTGTGAAGCAGAAAAAGTTTGGAAAGAAACAGGAAGCTATAAGGAATATCTAAGGGTTTGGCTTTCTGTTTACAGACAATCACTTCTTGAGCTTGTGTACTCAGGAGATGTACAAACAAATTGAAAGGAGAACTAAAATGCCGAACAAAGTAAGCTTTAAAGAGCTGAAAGCAATGGCTGAAAAAGATGAGCCAGAAGAAATCCATCCAGACGAGGCAATGCGCAGGCTCGGACCTGCATTTGAGATTCTCAATGATGCAAAAGACGGAAAGGCATTTTTGGAAGAATTGGAGAGAGTTTTTCGGCAAATGGAGTTTAGTAAAATCGATCGCGAGGGAGTTTCCGTCCATATTATTGTTGGCGTTTGCCAGCTGGCTCATCATATTCGTGATAAAGTCGGCCCATCTCGGAAGAAAAGTTTTAACAAGATTATCCCATGGCTTCTTGAGCGGAAGGGTAAGATTAAGAAGAAGCCGCCAAAAGACATTGTCCAATACATGGTTCAGAAATTCAATGATCGTGGAAAAGAGAGGTTCAGATGGTAAAGGAAAAACGGTATGGATGGTAACTGGAAAGTGAAGTGCGAAAGCTGTGGCGAGGAATACAAAGTGAAAGCTTCTTCTGAGGAAGCGGAATCAATCTAATGGCTCTCAAAGGTAGAAATACCTGCGAGAGCTTTTTTATTTTATTGCTAATTTTTCTATATCTATAAATTCTAATATATTCATCTCTTCCCTAATTTGAACCCAATCAATAATTCTAAACGCTTCTTGCAGGGGGAGCTACGATAAAAAATCGCCAAAACAACGATTTTCTGTTAGAATAAAATATATAAACAATAAAAAATCAGAGTTGATGGAATCAATAATTAAAATATCACCCTATTTATTAGCAGTTATAATTAGTGCTGCAATTGTTGTCTATTTTTACAAATATCTAGGCTGGAAAAAAACAATATTTTTAGCAATTGCAGCAACGCTTGTAGATTTAGATCATTTTTTATTTGGCAGCAAAGATTTTCTAGAACGCCCAGAAGAGGGAGAGAAAATTTTGCATGGTTTCAACTACGGAATTGAATTTACAATGATAGTAATCTTATTAAATGTTTTTATTGGTAGACATTTAATAAAAACCGGATTTAAAAATTGGCTTTTTCCTTCATTAGATAAATTTAAATCAAAAAAATACTATTATTTTACTTGGGCAGCAAGAATTATTTTATTAGGAATGCTTGTGCATTATGCGGTAGATCTACCTATATATTTATTAATGGATAAATGGGGATATTATGATTATTCCATTATCCATTATTATTTAACTAAATAGAATATGCGAAACTACGCATGTTGTAAAATAGGGTCAGCTCTATTTTTCAAACTTCAATTGTTGCCAAAGGTGTAATTCTTGTATAATTTGGTTCCAACCGAATCTCACGAAGTCCACCAAATCCAACAGTAGAAACACTCAAAAAAATCGCTAAGGCATTAAATATTACGGTTAGCGATTTATTCAAGAAATAAATTCTGAACAGAAAATTAGATTTGTTCTAAAAAGACTTATCCACAGGTTTTTAATTGGTAAATTTTGGTATAATATAAGAATGTCTTTAGAAAAGATGAAAATTTTGAATTTGAGAGAGAAAGAATTAAAAGACTCGCGAGAATTTTTATATTTAGCAGGTCCTTGCTGCTTTTAAGTGGTTGGGATTTTTATTTATTCCTAGAATGAAAAAAATCAAAAAAATGAAAGTATTAAAATAGTTGATTAAATTATGAAAATTTTTGTTGAAGTAAAGACAGGAGCAAAAGAAGAAAAAATTGAGAAAACAGGCGAAAATAATTACGTTATTTTTGTTAAAGAACGACCGAAAAAGGGTTTAGCAAACAAAGCTGTTATAAAAATTTTGAGTCGTTATTTTAAAGTTCCACAGAAAAATGTAGTAATTATTTCTGGATTTTCCTCGCGTCAAAAATTAATTAAAATTTATAATGAATGACAATTTAAGCAAAGAGGCTGAGAAAAAAGTTAAAAAGGCGGATTCTTTATTAAGGAAGAACAAACCTTCTGAAGCGGTAACCGTTGTTAAAGAAGCAATAAGGGAGCTTCCAGATAACGCTTATTTGTATTATCTTCTGGGTATTGCTCGTATGAAGTGCTGCAGGTTTTTTCTGGCAAAGAGAGCGTTGGAAAAAGCTGATAAATTAGATTCTAACAATTCAGAAAACTTAAGAAGTTTGGGCTGGGTAAAAATTATGCTTGGAGATTTGAAGGAAGGCAGAAACGACCTTAGAAGTGCAATAAATTTAAACTTAGTCAGCCCTTTGGCCTATCTTGATTTAGCAATGAGCCATTTTCATTTTTACGAGTTTGAACAAGGTTTTGAATGGTTAAAAAGAGCTGAAGCATTAACGTCCAAAGACAGTTTTGTTTTACATAATTCAGAGATGGCGGAGAAAATGAAAAAAGAGGCAGATAAATATTCAAAAGTTGACCTTAAATTACTAAGAAAAGAAAAGTTAGACCCCAAAACCCAAAAAGAGTTTCGTCTTTTTATGTTAGGGAAGTTTTTTAGAAACAAATCATTAACTAAAGATGAAATGAAAGAGATAAAAGAAGAATTAGAATTAAGCGGAGTTGGGAATGAAACACTGATCTATAAAGATAACATAGATAATAATATGACCGAAGAAACTATTTTGAAGAAGAGGGAAGAAATTGGAAAAGAGCTTTTGGATTTATTAAAAAACTCCAATAGCGATTTTAATTTAGAAGACATTAAAGAGGTTATTTATAATGAGAAAGGTGATAATGAGTTTTCAAAAATTATTTCAATATTTGATCATGGTCAGGATTTGAACGAATTAAATAATGTATTACAGTTATTGAATGATGCTTGGAATTATTTTCCGCACAAGGCCTTAAAAGGACTTTGTCCTATGGAAAAACTCTTAGAAGACCAAAAGTGAAGATAGAAGATAATGTCAACCCTGATTTATAGGTTGCGTTAAGCTTAGCTTAACGCAAAAGTAGGCCTGGTCTACTTTACAATTTATTTTGAGATTTAAGGAAAATGAAAAACAAAAGATTAACTAGGAACTTTTATACTAAACCTACTTTGATAATAGCAAAAGACCTTTTGGGAAAATATATTGTCAGAAAGATTGGAAAAAAAGAATTATCTGGCAAGATAATAGAAACCGAAGCATATATTGGTCCTCAAGATAAAGCCTCTCATGCCTATAATGGTAAAATAACTCCTCGGAATAAGGTAGAATATCTTATTGGAGGCCATATTTATATTTATTTAGTTTATGGAATGTATTGGCAATTAAACATTGTTACTGCTAAAAAAGGAAAACCGGAATGCGTACTTATTAGGGCTTTAGATTTAGATAAAATAGCCAATGGTCCGGGAAAGGTTTGCAATTATCTGAAATTAGATAAATCATTTTACAAAGAGGATTTATCTAAAAGCAGAAGGATTTGGTTAGAAGATAGGGGAGAAAAAATAAAACCTTGTCAAATTTTAGCAACAAAGAGAATTGGCATTGATTACGCTGGACCATATTGGAGTCGTAGAAAATGGCGTTTTGTATTAAAAAATCAAACCCCGTATCAGAACAAGTTCAATATAGGGCAGGTTGAATCTCATGAAGTCCACTATATCTAAATTATGATTCAGAAAATTAACGATAAGCTTTGTAATACTTGGATTGGACGTCTAATAAATCGTCTGATTATAGCTTTTGAGCTTAAAGTAATGAGTTATTATCACGATAAAAAAGTAATCAATCTTCTTAAAAAAATAATTAATGAAGATAAGCCGTTTTTATTGAAACCCAGTGAATTATTTTTGATTTATTCTTTTGCCAAAAGTCAAACATATATTGACGGAGATTACGCTGAAGTTGGCGTATTTAAAGGAGCAACCGCAAAAGCAATTTGTGAAGCAAAAGAAAATAAGCATTTACATTTATTTGATACCTTTGAGGGATTACCACAAATTAGTAAAACTGATAGTAAATTTAAGACAAAAATGTTTAGATCAAATTATCGAAAAGTAAAAGAAAAACTTTCAAAATATCAAAAGGTATTTATCTACAAAGGGTTATTTCCTGAAACAGGAATATCAATCCAAGACAAAAAGTTTGCCTTTGTTCATTTAGATGTAGATATATACCAAAGCACAAAAGATTGCCTCGAATTTTTTTATAATAAAATGTCTAAAAACGGAATCATAATTTCTCATGATTATCATGCCCAAGGTGTAAAAAAAGCTTTTGATGAATTTTTAAAAAATAAACCTGAAAAGGTTATTGAGTTACTAATGTCACAGTGTATGATTATTAAAAGGTAGGCTCACATGAGCTTTTAGCTTTTGCCAAACCAGTAATTCTTGTATAATCTGGTTCCAACTAAATCTCACAAAATCCATAATTAAAAGTTAGGAGGCTGAAAGTGTCCCAACTTTTTATTTTGTTGACCATAGTTTTAAATTTTGCTATAAAGATATAATGTCATTATTTAAGAAAATTGTTTTAATAGTAGTTGTTTTTGCTATTTTCGGTCTCGGGTTTTTGGTTGGAAAGAGCGCGGTTGTTTGTAAATTCTGTCCTCCAGAAGATCTTGATTTTTCTCTTTTCTGGGAGGCCTGGCATAAAATTCAGCAAGAATATGTTAATCCCGGAGACATTGATATTCAAGAGCTAATTTACGGAGCTATTTCCGGCATGGTAGAATCACTGGAAGACCCTTATACTATCTTTTTTAATCCCGAAGATACCAAGAAATTTTTAGAAGACGTAGGAGGAAGTTTTGAAGGAATTGGAGCAGAAATCGGCATAAGAGAAGGACAGCTTCAAATTATCGCTCCTTTAGAAGGAACACCTGCCCAGAAAGCCGGTCTTCGGCCAGGCGATAAAATCATAAAAATAAATGAAACATTAACTATAGATATTACTATTGAAGAAGCAGTAACTCTTATCAGAGGACCAGGAGGAACAGAAGTATGTTTAACTATTATGCGGGATGAATGGGATAGTTCTAAAGATTTTATTATTAAAAGAGCGGTCATTGAAATTCCTTCTATGAAATGGGACCTGCTTGAAGAAAATATTGCTTTTATAAAACTTTATCATTTCTCTGAAAAATCCGACCAAGATTTTAGAGAAATGGCAGCAGAAATCTTAAAAAGCCCGGCTGAAAAGATAATTTTGGACTTGAGAGGCAATCCCGGAGGTTATTTGGAAAGAGCTCAAGATATTGCCGGCTGGTTTTTAGAAAAAGGGCAGGTAGTGGTTATTGAGGACTTTGGCCAGAAAAGAAAACAAGAGATTTACAAAGCTAAAGGCAATTCCAGGTTTTCAAAGTATCCAATGGTGATTTTAATCAATCGGGGTTCAGCTTCTGCTTCGGAAATTTTAGCTTCAGCTCTTAGAGATAATCGCGGCATAAAAATGATTGGAGAAACTTCTTTTGGAAAAGGGTCAGTTCAGAAATTAGAACAATTAATTGATGGCTCAAGTTTAAAAATTACTGTAGCTAATTGGCTAACACCTAAAGGCGAACTGATTACTGATAAGGGTTTAGAGCCAGACATTAAAGTAGAAATGACAGAACAGGACTATGAGCAAGACCGGGACCCGCAGCTTGAAAAAGCTATTGAAATAATAAAGGAAATAAAGTAGAATAGATTTATATGCGTATTATTCTTCTTCAAGATGTAGAAAACGTAGGAAAGAAGTTTGAAGTAAAGGACGTTAAAGATGGCTATGCCAGGAATTTTTTGATTCCCAAAGGCCTTGCTAAACTGGCAACCAAGCAGGTTTTAGAATGGGTAGAGAAACAAAAAGAAATTGAAAAACAGAGGGTTGAAGAAGAATTAAAAGAAATCCAAAAAATAGCGTCCAGTATTGATGGATTGGAAGTAATAATTTTAGTTAAAGTTGGGGAAGAACAACAGTTATTTGAGAAAATAAATACTCAGAAAATTTCTGATAAATTAAAAGAATTGGGATTTGAAATTAAAAAAGAACAAATTGATTTGGCTGAACCTATTGGAGAACTTGGTGAATTTCCAATAAAAGTTAGATTTGAACACAATTTAGAATCTGAAATAATAGTAATTATTACAGAAGAGAAAAATGGCTAAGTATATTTTTGTTGCCGGCGGCGTAATGTCTGGAATTGGAAAGGGAATAGCAGTATCTTCAATTGGCAGAATTTTAAAAAGCAAAGGATTTAAAGCAACCGCAGTTAAAATTGACCCCTATATTAATATTGATGCCGGAACAATTAGACCAACTGAACATGGAGAAGTTTTTGTTACTGAAGATGGGACAGAGTGTGATCAGGATATTGGAAACTATGAGAGATTTTTAGATGAAGATATACTGGATTTAAATTACATAACCACTGGAAGAGTTTATAAAACTGTAATTGATAAAGAAAGGAATTTAGAATATGATGGCAAATGCGTAGAGGTGGTTCCTGATATTCCAAATGAGGTAATTTCTAGAATTAAACGAGCAGGAAGAAAAACAAAGTCCGAGTTTGTATTAGTAGAAATAGGAGGAACAGTGGGGGAGTATCAAAATATGCTATTTCTAGAAGCAGCCAGAATGCTCAAATTAAGTCATCCCAAAGATGTGCTTTTTATTTTAGTTAGTTATTTGCCAATTCCAAAGAAAATTGGGGAGATGAAAACAAAACCAACTCAATACGCTGTTAGAACTTTGAATTCAGCCGGTATTCAGCCGAATATAATTCTGGCGCGCTCAGCAGTTTCTTTAGATGAAATCAGGAAAAAGAAAATATCAGTTTTCTGCAACGTTGCTCCCCAAGATGTTATTTCTGCTCCAGATATTGAAACAATTTATGAGGTTCCTCTTAATTTTGAAAAAGAAAATTTAGGCAGTAAGCTTTTAAAAAAATTGAACATGAGACCAAGAAAAAAAAGAGACCTGAAAGATTGGGAAACGTTAGTAAAAACAATAAAGAATACTCAAAAAACAGTTGAGATTGGCATTGTGGGGAAATATTTTAAAACAGGGGAGTTCACTTTAATGGACTCTTACATCTCAGTGATTGAAGCGATAAAACATGCCGCTTATTCTTTAAAAAGAAAACCTAAAATTTCTTGGTTATCAGCAGAGAAATATGAAAAAAATTCTGCTTCAGTAAAAGAATTAAGAAAATTTGATGGTATAATTATTCCTGGAGGTTTTGGGATCAGAGGAATAGAGGGAAAAATAAAAGCAATTGAATTCTGCAGAAAAAACAAAATTCCTTTTTTAGGACTTTGTTTGGGAATGCAGTTAGCAGTAATTGAATTTGCCAGAAATGTTTGCAAGCTGAAAAATGCAAGTTCAGCTGAGTTTTCAAAAAACAAAGAGCCAGTAATTGACGTTATGCCAGAACAAAAAGTTCTTTTGAAAGAAAGAAAATATGGCGGAACAATGAGATTAGGCGCTTATAAATGTAAAATAAAGCCCAATACAATTAGCGCCAAGGCCTATGGAGATTTAGTAATATCTGAGCGACATCGCCACCGCTATGAATTAAATAACGACTATAGAGAGATTTTAGAAAAAAATGGATTAGTAATGGCTGGAGTTAATCCTGAAAAAGATTTAGTAGAAATAATTGAAAATAAGAATCATCCTTTTTTTGTGGCTGTTCAATTCCATCCAGAATTTAAATCAAGGCCTTTAAGGCCTCATCCATTGTTTAGAGAGTTTATTAGAGCTGCCATCAAGGTTCCACGTTTACGACCTTAGCTGTTCGTTGAGAACCGTCAAAACGTTTTATTCGTTTTGTTTTAAACTTAACCACGCCTTTTTTCTTTGCGTAAAGACTATCATCTTTTCCTTGTTTTACATTTTTCCCAGGTAAAAACTTTGTTCCGCGCTGACGAACAATTATCATTCCCGGTTTAGCTTCCTGTCCTTCAAAAAGTTTAACACCAAGATATTTTGGTCTAGAGTCTCTTCCTAATTTTGTTGCTCCTTTTGCTTTTGTCTTAGCCATAAATAACGCGATACTAATATACGAATAGCATACCAATGATACGAATATTAGTATAATTGGTATGAACATTGGTATTATTGGTATCGCTGTTAATAATGTTATCAAAAATTACCTATCTTGTCAAAAAACATCAAAAAGATATAATATTATTTATTAGTGTAGTTTTAATTTCTTTATTATCTTTTACTTTGGGATATATAATAAAAAAATTCTAATTTATGCGAGTAGCAATTATTGGCGGGGGAATTTCCGGGCTATATTTATCATGGAAACTCTCCCAAAAAAAACATGATATAATTGTTTTTGAAAGGAAAAAAGAAATTAGCAATAATATTTGCTCGGGACTTTTTTCTGAAAGAATTTTAGAATTTATACCTCAAAGCCGCAAATTAATACAAAACAAAATAAATTATGTTGTTCTGCATTTTCCTAAAAAAACAGTAAAAGTAAAGTTTTCCAGAGATTTTTTCGTAATGAGTCATTCTGAATTGAATAGATTAGTATATGGCTTAGCTCAAGAAACAGGAGTTCAAGTTATTTTAAACAGCGATATTTCTTCAATCCCCAAAGAGTATGATAGAATAATTGGCTGTGATGGAGCCAATTCTTTTGTAAGAAAAAACTTGTGTCTTTCAGAACCTGGATATCGATTAGGCATTTTAGGATTTACAGAGACCGGGGTCTCTGATAGTTCTGTAAATTATGTAGAAACCTGGCCCTGCAAAAACGGCTTTATCTGGAAGATTCCCAGAGGCAAAGAAACAGAATATGGAATCCTTGCTAAACCAAAAGAAGCTAAGCTGATTTTGGATGAATTCTTAAACAAAAACAATATTATTCTTAAAAGAATAGAATCAAAAATAGTTCCTCAAGGTTTTATAATACCATCAAATCCTTTAATAACTTTATGCGGGGATGCTGCTGGATTAACAAAACCCTGGTCTGGCGGGGGAGTGATTTGGGGATTAACAGGAGCTGAAATTCTTTTAAAAACTTTCCCTGATTTTTTGGAATATAAAAGAACAATGAAAAGATTTTTTATTCCCAAAATTATTCTTTCCAAAACAGCAGTTAAATCAGTTTATTTCCTAGGATTTAAAATGTCCTGGCTATTGCCGAAAAAGACTGGAATAGAATCAGATTTTTTGTTATAATTTAAGAACCTGAATTTAAAAATATGCCAAAAGCAAAAATTCCATTTCATTTAGGAATCATTATTGACGGAAATCGTAGATGGGCCAAGAAAAAAAGATTGCTTTTTTTTGAAGGTCATCGCAGAGGATTAAACAATGTCCAGAAAATAGGGGACTACTGCGCAAAAAAAAGAATAAAGATTTTAACTTTATATGCTTTTTCTACTGAAAATTGGGACAGATCTAAAAAAGAAGTAAATTATTTGATGAAACTTATTGGCAAATCTTTAGACAAAAAAAATATTAAAAAACTTCATCAAAAGAATATAAAATTACAAGTAATTGGAGAAAAAGAAAGATTGTCTCAAATCCTTCAAAAGAAAATAAAAGAAGCAGAAAAATTAACAAAAAACAACAAAAAAGGGATTTTGAATTTATGCATTTCTTATGGAGGAAGGGCTGAGATTATTCATGCGGTCAAAGATATTCTAAAAAAGAAAATTCCTGTTAATAAAATCACTGAATCTTTAATTAGTAAGAATCTTTGGACGCTTAATTTGCCCGAGCCAGATTTTATTATTAGAACTGGAGGAGAACAACGTCTCTCTAATTTTTTAACCTGGCAGTCTGTTTACTCTGAATTTTATTTTACTAAAAAACTCTGGCCCGAATTCACAGAAGAAGATTTAGATAAAGCGCTTTTAGATTATTCTCATCGCCAGCGAAGATTCGGGAAATAACAAAATGATACAATTAAATAAAACAAATGATACAATTAAATCGATGGTTAAATTAAACAAAAGACAATCAGAAATTTTAGAATTTATAAGAAAAAATCCAAATTCTAATAACTTAGCTATTCATAATTATATAATTATGAATTATGAAGATACTTCTCGGGTTACTATAGTTCGCGATCTTAATTTGCTATTGAAAGAAAAATTAATTGTTAAACAAGGAAAAGGAAGAAATATAGTTTATCAAGAAATATTAGAAAATAAACTCTTGGCTTTTTTAAATGTAGAAGATTATTTTAAAAAAGGTCCCGATGAAAGAGGTGTTGCTTATAAGAATTTTAATTTTGATATTTTTAATAACCTTGAGAATATTTTTAGCAAGAAAGAAGTTGAGGAATTAGATGAATTGAATAAAAAATACCAAAAAAGTATTAAAAAAATGTCTAAAGCAGTTCTTAAAAAAGAGTTTGAGAGATTGACGATTGAATTAAGCTGGAAGTCCTCTAAAATTGAAGGCAATACATATTCTCTTATTGATACAGAAGTATTAATAAAAGAAAATCAAGAAGCTGAAGGTCATAAAAAAGAAGAAGCGATAATGATTTTAAACCATAAAAAGACATTGGATTATATTTCTGGTAATTTGAAAAGATTTAAAAGAATAGACATCAGAGACATAGAAGATGTTCATAGATTAATTGCTAAAGATTTGAATATTGCTATAGGAATAAGAAAAAGAATAGTCGGAATAACAGGCACGACCTATAAACCCCTTGATAATCAGCATCAAATTAGAGAAGCCCTAGAAAAAACAGTCAAAGAATTAAATAAAACAACTAATGCCTTTTCTAAGGCCTTATTTGTAATACTTCTTCTTTCCTACATTCAGCCATTTCAAGACGGAAACAAACGCACCGCCAGATTAATGGCTAATGCCGTTCTTTTGGCAAATAATGTTTGTCCGCTTTCTTTTAGAAGCATAGATGAAGCTGATTATAAAAAAGCAGTTATTTTGTTTTACGAACAAAACAATGCCGGCTTTTTTAAAAAGCTTTTTGTTGAACAATTTAAATTCGCAGTAAAAAACTACTTTTTATAAAAAAAGTTCGAGAATAATTGCTGAGGATTAATACAGAGAAGGGGATTATGAGGATTTTGAAAAGGGTGTGAATAACTGCTATTGACAACACTTTTGGCTGATGTATATTTATATTTAAAAGGTTGATTCTTTTGTAAATTTAGCAAATTAATAATTAATAAAATGTTGCCAGAGAAGTTAAATTTTTATAATTATGATGAATTAGATGAAACAGATGAACTGGATGAATTAGATAAATATAATATAGAAGAGAGAGAGGAAAATGAAGAGTTTGAATATGACGAAGAAGATGAAGAAGAATATTAATAATAAAAGAGGCGTCAAGATTGACGCCTCTTTTATTTTGCTTGACAAGTTTTGATAATGAGTATATACTGTAAATAGTAACTTGAAAAATAGTAACTTGAAATTAGAATTATATAAAAGTAATTAATAGCAAGAAAGGGGAATGAAGTGAAAGCTAAAGACATTATAGCTAAGATAGCAGAAAGCTTGGAATATTATAAGTTGGTTAAACTTTGGAGTTCCGAAGATAATAACACCAAAGATTTACCACCAGAGATTGTCCAAATAGTTAAGGGCTTGAACAAAAGAATATATGAGGAAAAGCAATCTTTTTTTCGTAGTTTTGGACTAAAGTCGCGTGAGCCACATGCAAATACAATTACTTTTAAAGTACCTCAAGATATTCAAACTGCCAAAAATGAATTTGACAAAGAACTAAAAGAACAAATGCTTGTTTTTGTTGAACTTATGGATTTAATACCAGCGGGAATCTTGTTTCCAGCATTAAAAGAGGATTTAGTGCCAGAACCAATTGCTATCTAACTCGAAAAAACAAAGGACCCGAGTAAAATATCGGGTCTTTTTATTGTGCGACATTTATTCTTTTAGATTTTTTCCACTATGGAATTTGCGGTGAATATCGCGTAATCTTTTATTGGTGACGTGAGTGTAAATTTGAGTGCTGGTAATACTTTTGTGGCCTAAAAATTCCTGAATGGTTCTAAGATCAACCCCTTGACTTAAAAAATCAGTTGCTAGACTGTGCCTAAGGGTGTGCGGAGTAGTAAAAATTGGCACACCAGATAAAATCGCATAGTTTTTAACAACTCTTTCTATAGAACGGGCTGTTAAACGAGCGTCTGTATCTTTCCTAGCTCTATAATGGATAAATAGAGCTTTTTCTTTATCATTACGCGTTTCCAGATATTTCTCGAGCCAAGACAAAGCCCTTTCTGAGAGATAAACAGTTCTAGGATAACCTCCTTTGCCAATTATACTAAGTTCAAAGTCCTTTTTATTTCTTATATTTGTGAATTGTTCACGATTTAGAGCTACTAATTCAGCTATTCGGAGGCCTGTTGAAAATAAAGTTTCCAAAATAGCCCTGTCTCTCAATCCTATTATATTTTTAGTATCAGGAGCCAATAAAAGTTTCTCAATCTGTTCTAAATTAAGGAATTTTACAGTTTTTTCTCTTCTACTATCTTTTGGGAGCCTTATTTTGTCTGAAGGAATGGAAACTATATCTTTTGCTGAAAAATAGCTTAGAAGGGCTCTTAGAGCGATTAAATAGTAGTTCTGAGTAATTTTCTTTAGAGATTTGCCTGTTTTTGGGTCTATATTACGAGATAGAAAAAGGCGATATTTCCAAACATCTTCTGATTTAAATTGATGTGGTTTTATATTTTCTTTATTATTTTTCTTCAACCAAAAGACAAACTTATTTAAATAACGTTGATAATTCTTTTGAGTATTATCTGATAAACCTTGTTCTACTTCACAATAGTCTAAAAAATCAGGGATATGTTCAATAATGCTTATATTTGATTTTTTCATAGTTATAGGGAAGAGCTCTTTGAATTGTCGCTTTACCTTTATTGTCCGACATTCCTTATATTTATATTAACCCTCTCCCCTAACCCCTGTCAACCCGTTGAAAGTGGATAACTTCTAACCGGGTTAAGTGGAAAAAACTAAATAAAAAAAGAGCCGTGTGTTTTAGACGGCTCAATTTAGCTTTATTTTTCTGTCGTAACTGCAAACATCATAACACTCTCAATCCCTAATTCTTTTATTGCTATTGTTTTATCATCATGGTATTTCCAGTTAGTAAAATCATTTTCACTGTGCTTTTTTCTTTCAAGAAATCCCCCTCCTTCTAAATTAATTCTTGTGATTTGACGCAACGGACATGTATTTGGTTCTTTAGACATAACTTGACCATATACTTTTTGATCCTTGAAAAGCCAAATCTTTAATTTTCCTCCCACGTTAACGTGATCAAGAACAGCCGTTATTTGACTTTGTGTCATTTCGCTTACTTCTACCTCATCTTTTACTTTATCTTTTACTGTCGTCATATTTCACTTCTTTTCTTTTTAAAACATTCAATATTTTTTTGTTAAAGACGCTGATTCAAATTAACATATATCAAAAAACTTATCAATAGGCATTAAATGTGGATACTTATTTTATCAGTTCCTTGAGCCGCTGCCACAGGGATTTCGTGGTTTTGGGTATTTCTTCTTTCATTTCTTGTGTTTCCTTTTTAAATTCCTCTTCAACTCCTGATTTTCTTTGTTCAACTTCTTTTCCTAAAAAAGAAAGAATCTTATACCAAATATTCTTAAACCATGGTGAAACATAATCTAGCATTTTTTTCCAAAAAACTAAAGATTCCTGCCAGGTTTTATTTAATACTTCTGGAAAACCAGTTAAAATTCTCTGGCCCAATGTTTTTGCCTCTTCTAAGGTCTCCGGCGCTTGTGTAACTTCTTGAGCTAAAACATTAGGTATGGCAAAACTTAATAAAAAAGTGATTATCAAGCTTAATAAAACTATTTTTTTATAATAAAACATATGCATCTTGCAAACGCTTTAGGGTTTTTTCTTTTCCTAAAATTTCAGCAATTTCAAAAGGGCCGGCTGATGCTTTCTTGCCTGTTAGAGCCGCCCTGAACGGCCAAAGCGCTTCTCCCCTATCTCCTTTAGATATTAAAGATTTTTCTATATTATTTCTATCCCATTTGTCTATTTTAGACAATACATCTATGGTTTTGTCAAGAGAAGCTTTTACTTCTTTTTCGGTCATATTTTTCCAAATAAGCAATCCTCTATCATAGACCAATTTATCTTTGAAAAAAAAGTTAGTTAATTCAGTAATTTCTGAAAGTTTTTTCAGCCGTTCTTGATAAACAGCAACAACTTTTTTGAGATAATCAAGATTTACTTCCTCCTTTGTTTCAATAATCTTATACTTTTGACTAATACTCATTCCCCCATAAGCTGGTGGATACGATTCTGTTATAAAAACTGGTTCTAACAGCCCTTCTTGAACTAAATAAGGAATGCATAATTCTGTTAATTTTTCCAAGGATTTTTGACGGATGTAAAAACCGTTTAAAAAGTCCAATCTTTTAATATTAAAAATTGCTCCTGGTTTTTGAACTCTTTCTATTGAAAACTCTTTAATAAGGGATGCAAAAGAGAATATTTCTCTTTCAGTTCCTGGATTCCAGCCCAAAAAAGCTAAAAAATTAATTATGGTTTCGGATAAATAACCTTGTTTTTTGTATTCGGCCATTGATACTGCTCCATGCCTTTTGCTTAATTTACTTTTATCCGGACCTAAAATTAAAGGCAGATGCGCATATTCTGGTTGAGAAAAGCCAAGAGCTTTTTGCAGGAGAATCTGAATCGGAGCATTAGGCAAAAGATCTTCTCCTCTAATTACATGGCTAATTTTCATTTCAAAATCATCTACTACCACAGCAAAATTATACAAAGGATCATTTAAATCTTTAGCAATAACAACGTCTCCGATTAAACTGCTGTCAAACTCTACTTTTCCACGAACTAAATCATTGAATACTATTTTTTGCGCAGGCATTTTAAACCTAATAATAGATTTTTTTCCATCAGCTAAGTTTTTCTTGACTTGTTTAGAAGAAAGCTGAAGACACTTCCCATTATAACGAGGAGGCAATCCCCTGCTCATTTGTTCCTGCCTTTGGTCTTCTAATTCTTCTTCTGAACAAAAACAATAATAGGTCTTGTTTTGTTCTAATAATTTCTTCAGATATTTCGTATAAATATCTCCTCGTTCGCTCTGCCTATATATGTCCTCATCGCTTTCAATTCCTAACCATTTTAAGTTATCAATAATATCTTGTTCAAACTCTGGCTTAGACCTTTCAACATCAGTGTCCTCAACTCTTAAAATAAAGCTGCCTTTGCTTTTCTTGGCAAAAATATAATTAAAAAGCGCTGTTCTAGCGCTGCCAATATGAAGAAAACCAGTTGGCGAAGGAGCAAATCTGGTCCTGACTTCTCCTTGTTTAATAAACTTAAATTTCTCAATAATTCCCATCATTATTTTAATATACCACAAAATCTCTATTTCGTAAAATACCACTGCAGTACTTCTTTTGCTACTGGCAAAACAGCTGACTGGAGTCCTTTTATATCCTCAATCATAATTATTAGGACGATTTGGGGGTCATCATAAGGAGCAAAAACAGCAATCCAATTGTCATAATAATTAGGCCGGAATGTTTCAGCAGTTCCGGTCTTAGCAGCAGCTGAAACTGGCAAAAAATTTAATAAGGTGGCTGAAGCATAAGGACTTCCCTGTCCTGTTACAGCCATTCTCATTCCCTGTTTAACAATTTTAAGGTTTTCTGGATTAATAAAATTTTCTCTTAAAATCTCGGGTTTGATTTCTTCAATAAGATTTTTTTCGCTGTCTACAATTTGTTTAACAACTTGGGGTTTATATAGAGTTCCTTTATTAGCTATAGCCGCAAAAGCAGAAGCCACTTGAAGAGGGGTCACTTTTATATCACCCTGACCAATGGAAAGATTATAAGTATCGCCATCCCACCAATCCTCTTTTTTAACTTCTTTTTTCCAATCAGGAAAAGGAATAAAACCATTAGTTTCCCCTGGAAGGTCAATGCCAGTTTTTTTGCCCCAGCCAAAAAGCTCAAGATATTTTTTAATTCTTGAGGGGCCTAATCCTTCCTGGTCTTTATATCCTGCTCCAACTGTATAAAAATAAACATTACAGGATTCAGCAATTGCTTTTCTCATATCAGTTAAACCATGGACTCGCCAATCTTGTTTTTCAGTAAAGGCTTCTGGGTCATATCTGTTGGGAATAATAATCTTTCCTTGACAATTAATTTTCTTGGAAGGAGAAATTATTTCTTCTTCTAAAACAGCTGAAGCAATTAAAGGTTTGATAGTAGAGCCAGTTGGATATAAACCTGCTATCGCCCTATTGAAAAGAGGGTCTTGTTTTTCAGGGTCTTCCAGAAGATTTTTAAGGGCTTCTTGGTCAGCTCCTTTGCTAAACAAATTATTATCATAACTAGGTATATTAACTAAAGCCAACACTCCTCCGGTTTTTGGATTCAAAGCCACGCCAACTGCTTTTTCAGCTCCTGTATTTTGGAGAACGTTATTAAGAGTTTGTTCAATTTTCTTCTCTAATTCCGAATCCAGCCACAAAACTAAACTCTTTCCTGACTCTGGCAAAGAAATTATTTCTTTTGATAATAGATTTCCAAAAGCATCTCTTTTAATTCTGGTTTTTCCTGGGTTTTTTTTTAGAATCTCTTCATATGACTTTTCAAGACCGTCTCTGCCAACATATTCCTCATCACTTTCTTTTCCAGTATAACCAATCAAATGAGCAAAGATTGAACCTTCTTTGTAATATCTAATAGAATTTTGCTCAATTTGAAAACCAGGAAATTGAGCAATTTTTGTCTCAAGTAAAACTAATGTCTGGTGGTCAAGGTTATCATAATTACCTTTAGTAATTTCTTCCACTTCTTTTAAAACTCTCATTCTTTCTGACTCATCTTCAGGAAGCTTATTTTTATCTAAAACTAAATCAAAACCCGGCTCGTTAAAAACCAGCTGGTTGCCCTGACTATCATAAATTACTCCTCGTTCTGCTTTAATTGAATGAAATATAAATTTGTTTTCATCGGCTAAAACAGAATATTTTTTATTTTCTAAAACCTGAAACTGAAACGTTTTAACAAAAAGAACAAAAAGAAAAATAATAAAAAAAAGCAAAACCCCCTTAAGGATTTTTTTAGAAAGAGGGATTTCTAACCTCGCAAGCTGGTCTAAGAAAATCTCTTGCGGTTCAATGTCTTTATTGAATTCGAACATATCTCTTAAAAATTAATTTTATGAAAATTGCTAATCCCGCTAAAATTAAAACATAAAAACCAATAAGGCGACCAGAAAATATATCTAAAAAGAATCCTCCGATAAGACCATTAATCACTCCAAAATAATTCCTTCTTTTTTCTAAGAAATTCCAAATAATTACCGAAATTAAAACAAGATTTGGAACTGCATTAAATATAGTAAAATGAACCAAAAAACTGGTTTGAATCAAAACCAAGAAATAAAAAACAATTATTGAGATTAAAATCTTCTTAAACATAATAGTTGTGATAAGCTTAGCTTATCGGTACCGATAAGCTAAGCTTATCACAATACTTAAAACTCTAAAATAATAAAAAGATTATTTGTTTGGGAAATATCAAAAAATGGTTCAATTTCTGCTTGCTGAAAAGGCTCAACATCGCTTCTCTTGATTTTCTTGATTCTGCCAACCAAAAGTCCTTCTGGGAAAATTCCCCCAAGAACGCTAGTTACAACAATATCGCCTTCATATATATTTTCTTCGCGAGGAATAAGGTCAAACAAAATTCTAAAATTTCCCTGGCCTTTTACAACTCCTGAAATATCACCTATTTTGGCGTCAAAAGAACTTTCTTCATACGAGATAAGCATTACTTTTGAGAAATTATCATAAACCTCGCTAATTTTTCCTACTAAAACTCTTTGCTGAGTAATAACTGGCATATCTTTTAAAATATTGTCTTGAGCGCCTTTATCAATTAAGATAAAATCTTGGGAAATATCCTTGCCAATTATTTGAGCTAAAGATAATTTAAAATCTTCTTGAAGTCCCAGGTCTAATGCTTGTCTTAAGCTTTTATTTTCCTTGTTTAAGCTTTCTAAAGCAACAACCTGGCCAAGCAGTTCTTGATTTTCAAGTTTAAATTCATCTAATTCTTGTTTTAATGTTTTTACTTGCGCAACGCCTTGTAAAAAATCAGACGTGCTATCCCCTGCCCTGAAAAGAACTTTCTGAATTGGCGCAGAAAAAAAATAAAACAAGCTTCTAACTTCTTTTTGGAAAAAATTCATCAAAGAAACAACCAAAACCGCTGCAACAACCATTATCAAAATCTTGTTTTTCTTTAAAGAGAGTTTCATATATTATATTTTACTCCAAATTAAGCCAAAATAAAAGGGCCCGTTGTAACTAAACGAACCCTATTTTCTATTTTTACCACTCTTTCACAATTTTTAATAATAATTTGGGAGTTCGGCTTATTCCAGTATGCTGTGACCTACCGGCCTGCCGTTTCAAAAAATTCTCGCACTCTGATAAAGCCTCATCATCGTTTTCTTTCTCAAATATCTCTCCGGCTTTACTACTTCAACCCATCAATTCTTGACTGTAAATAAATCTATACTTTGCCATGTTTTATCTCCCTATTAAATTTTGAAATATCAATTTTTTTAGGGTTAATTTTCTACTTACATTATACACCCGTTGTGTAGATTTGTCAAGGAGGGTTGACAAGTGTTCTTGGAATTTGTTATACTTAAAGTAGTAAATATGAGTTTTTGCGGAGTTGAAATGCAGAAAGTCGGCTCTACTGCGGGGTGCAAGTAGACTAGCAATAGTATCGAAAGCACTACGATGAGGAACCGCCGTTCCTCCAGCTCCACAAAGGCTCATATTTTTTTAAATATTTATTATCTGTCCTAAAGACAGTTGCTATATTTATTTCTCTTGTGTTTTTATCCTCTATAGAACAGAGGTATTTTTTATTTTTTAATTCTTTAACTAAACAAAAATCTCCTCTCTTTCCATTTCTGTTTTTATATATATTATCTGGATATCTTACTATTTTATGTAAGTTCTGAATAATAAAATCATACTGTTCAGCAGGCTTTTGGTCATATATGTGTTTAAGTACCTTAGTGTTAATATATACGTTATTTGAAGAAAGATTAACGCCTCGCCTTACCGCATAATTTAAATGACACAATAATATTTTCTTGTTGAGGTTCTCCCGGACGGAAGGATCCTCTGCGATTGCGAGGCAGCAGGTTTTAATAAGCCATGTCGGCATAGAAGAATAATAGAAAATTATGTCAAAAAAAATAGAGAAAAGCTATCGGGAAAGTGACGAATACAAGTCGCTGATCGATGACTGCAAATCAACATTAGTAGAAGGGATATTCAATGCCAGGATGGACGTGATCATCACCCACGGCAAGATAGGAGAGAGAGTGGCCACAGACAAACTCTACAAGAAATACGGGAAAGGGCGCCGGCCAGGGCTAATAAAAGCCCTTACGGAAAACAAAGGAGTGATGCAATGCTCGAACTACAACAGTTTCGGTAAATAAAGAATAATCTTAAACAGAAGGTCCCTTTGAGGAAATCAAAGGGACTTTTTTAATTAAAAATATTATGGCCACTATAAGAGAGCTACCTACTTTCGCCCAAAAGGACTATCATCGGCCTTGAGAGATTTCACTTCCGAGTTCGAAATGGGATCGGGTGGAGCACTCCCAGTATAACTCCCTTATAGTAGCCACAATAAATAAATTACTAGCATTAATTGTTAGCCAACCTAATATGATTTATTAGTACTGCTCAGCTAAACCCGTTACCGGGCTTACACTTACAGCCTATTAACCTCGTCATCTTCGAGGAATCTAAGAATCCTAATCTTGTGGTGGGCTTCGCGCTTAGATGCTTTCAGCGCTTATCCCTTCCTAACTTAGCTACTCAGCAGTGCTCTTGGCAGAACAGCTGATACACCAGAGGTTAGTTCAGTCCGGTCCTCTCGTACTAAGACCAACTCCACTCAAGATTCAACGCCTGCGGTAGATAGGGACCAACCTGTCTCACGACGGTTTGAACCCAGCTCGCGTAACGCTTTAATTGGCGAACAGCCAAACCCTTGGGAGCTGTTCCACCCCCAGGATGCGTTGAGCCGACATCGCTCTTCTCTATTATTACTAATAGTATGGACTATATCTTCACCCGCCACAACTTTTTAGACGTTGGCGGGGTTGGCGTATTATAGTAGTTTGAACCTACTATCCCTTGATTTTCATCAAGAAGTCTCTACGGGGTCTCACTTAATTTATATCGCATTGTAGGAACTATATAAGGATTAATTATTCTTCTAAATCTATCTGCACTTCCCGTTCTTATTCTAATTCTGTAATATATTTTATCTCGATTCAGTGAACTCTCAATTCCATACTCTTTTTTCAACGTTTCTATTAATCTTTTCTGAGACAAATAATCAAATCCTTGAGTGTTCAAGTAATAAGTTTTATAGGTTTTACTTCCATCATCCATAAACCATACTGCCATTATCAATGAATTTAACTGAAATTCTGGCACAATCTTCTTTCCATTTTGATAAAACTTCTGATAAATTTCGGTCAAATCTGGATGTTGTCGAGTAGAAAATCTATATGCTATTCTTGTTCCATTTCCTTTTCTTCGTCTCGGCGGAGTTATTACTATTCTTTTCAATGCTTGATATTTCCAATCTATATAGAATTTTTGTTTGATGCTACTATCAATCTCAAAAAGTGCGTTTTTTCTTCCGGGAACAATTCTTAAATATCCATCACCTAAAACTGATCCTACAATTATTGATTTTTCTTTTTTGGTGAGACTTCCCACGGTATTGTCCATTATTATATTTTAACATAAATTTTAATGGATTTCACCGTTATAAGCCACTTTTTTGTATGACATTACTGTCATAAGACCCCGATTTGCCGGCAATACTTTGAGGTCTCGAACAGGGCCGTTGATATGGACTCGCGGGCCCTACTAAGCTGTTATCCCCGGGGTAGCTTTTAGCTGATAATCTTCGGGTTTTCTATTAAAATCCGTCGGTTCACTAAGTTCTAGTTTCCTAACTGCGCAGCATATCCGCCTTGCAGTAAAGCCAGCTTTTGGCTTTATCCGACAACTCCGATTTCCATCCGGAGCTAGCTGACCTTTAAACGCCTCCATTACCTTTTAGGAGGCAAGTGCCCCACTTAAACTGTCTATTAAACACTGTATCCCGTTGAGCGGGATTAGAATTAAGATTTTGAAAGAAAGGTGTTTCATTGTTGACTCCACCCCGCCCAAAAGCAAGGTTTCAAAGTCTACCTTCTACGCTACGCATCCAAAACCAAAATCCAATATCTAACTACAGTAAAGCTCCCGGGGTCTTTCCGTCTAGCCGCAGGTAACCGGCATCTTTACCGGTACTGCATTTTCACCGAGCTGCTCCTGGAGACAGTTCCCCAGTCGTTAGGCCTTTCATGCGGGCCAGAACTTACCTGGCAAGAGACTACGCTACCTTTGGACGATTATAGTTATCGCCGACGTTCACTGGCGCTTCGAGCAGTCAGCCCAATCCCGCAAATGCGGAAAAGGACCGCCGCTGTTAACGTTCCAGCACTGGTCAGGCCTCAACCCCTATATATCCTCTTACGAGTTTAGCAGGGATTTGTGTTTTTGATAAACAGTCGCCAGGGTACTTTAGCTGCGGCCCCCGCTAAGCGGGGGCAAGGCATATTCCGAAGTTACGCCTGCTTTTTTGCCGAGTTCCTTCAGGAGCTTTCACTCGTTCACCTTAGCACACTTATGCCAACCTACCTGTGTTGGTTTGCGGTACGGACCCAACATCTCTATTTCTCATAGGCTTTTCTGGATAACTTATTCAACAAGTTCGCTTTGCCCGAAAGCAAAGCTCAACTGTAAATCCAATAATACAGCTTGTCTCCTAAATTACGTCACCTTTCGAAAAGATGCTGAGGGGCCGGAATATTAACCGGCTGTCCATCTCTCGTCTACCTTTCGGTAGACGGATTAGGCCCGCCTAACCCTTGGATGATTACCATTGCCAAGGAAACCTCAGGTTTTCGGTGTGCCGCTTTCTCAGCGGCATTGCGGTTACTCATGCCAACATTCTCACTTTCTAACACTCCGCTCTGCCTTACAGCAAAGCTTCAAAGTATTAGAAACGCTCCCCTACCATCCCCGCTAAGCGGGGATTCTTATCTTCGGTATCAAGCTTTAGTCCCGTAAATTTTTGGCGCAAAATTCCTTAGCTAGTAAGCTGTTACGCACTTTTCAAAGGCTCGCTGCTTCTAAGCTAACCTCCTAGCTATCAGAGGAACTTCACCTCCTTTAAAACACTTAGCTTGATTTAGGGACCTTAGATTAAGATCTGGGCTGTTTCCCTTTTGACTATGGAGCTTAGCCCCCACAGTCTAACTGCCTTACTTAAATTTCCAGTATTCGAAGTTTGGTAGGAAAATCCGAGCAAAGCCCAAAATAATCCTTCCAGTGCTCTACCCCTGGAAACAATAATAAGACGCTAGCCCTAAAGCTATTTCGGGGAGAACCAGCTATTACCAAGCTCGATTAGCTTTTCACTCCTTACCACAGCTCATCCCAGAGTATTGCACGGCTCACGGGTTCGGGCCTCCGTCTCGCTTTCGCGGAACTTCACCCTGGCCATGGCAAGCTCGCTTGGCTTCGGGTCTCTTTCACCTTCTTAATAAATGCGCTATTAACGCTCGCTTTCGCTTTGCTTCCATCCCGAAAGGACTTAAACAAAGAAGGTAAAAGAACTCGTTGGCTCATTCTTCAATAGGCACGCCATCAGTCGCCTAAGGCGACCTCTGACTCCTTGTAAGCAAAATGGTTTCAGGTACTATTTCACCGCCCTTACCGGGCTACTTTTCACCTTTCCCTCACGGTACTGGTTCACTATCGGAGATATCAAGTATTTAGCCTTGGCCAATTAGTCTGGCCTGCTTCCCACAGGGTTTTCGTGTCCCGTGGTACTCAAGTAAGATAGTAAGGAGCGCAAAGAAATTTTCAAATACGGGGCTATTACCCTCTATGGCTGCCCTTTCCAGGGTCATTTTTCTAATTAACCTTGTCTAAATGTTCTCCCTCAAAAGTATTCCAGTGTACCCGGAATACTCCCGACACTACCCTCTTACAACCCCCCGATGTTACATCGGGGTTTGGGCTTCTCCTTTTTCGCTCGCCGCTACTCAAGGAATAAAAATTTTTCTCTTTTCCTCCGCTTACTGAGATGTTTCACTTCAGCGGGTTTGCTCTCGCCTAAGGCGAGTAATTTCGCTTATCGCGAAATCGGGTTTCCCCATTCGGAAATCCCCGGATCAAAGGTTGCTAAACACCTCACCGAGGCTTATCGCAGTCACGCCACGTCCTTCATCGCCTTGATATCCCAAGGCATCCACCATCTGCTCTTAAATTAATGGTTGGCTAACAATTAATGCTAGTAATTTTATTCAGTTTTCAAAAAACTTTCCGATAAAACAAAAACCGCTTTGGAAGCGGATTTATCAAAGTATACTCAAAAATCCAGAATCTAACCGCTCCTTTTATTTTTATCCATAATTGTCCTTATGTTTCTCATATCTCTTTTAATTGTAGCAAAGTAAAAACCCTTGTCAAGCCCCTGTACAGCCCTGTAAATGAATAAAAGAAGCCAAGCCCCTATTCAGGAACCTAGCTTCTTGAATTTCCAAAAATAATTTTATTTATCCCCTTAGCTTATTTCTTAAATCTTGAAGAACTTCTGATGCCACGTCCTTTCCTCCCAAACCAAGCGAAAGACCAACCGCCAAAACAATTATTGCTACAATTCCCCGGAATAAATCTGCCATAAAAACCTTTCCAATTCCAAGCTGGTATAAAATAGTCAAAATTGCGAAAATCCAGATTGACCATTTCACGATTACTCCAACAATTTGTCCATATCCCATTTTAGCGCCTTCTACCGCTGCTCTAACAATCTTCTCTAAAACATCGGCGATAATCACTGCTACTACAAAAATGAAAGCGGCAACAATCACATTAGGCAAGAAAGGCAAAACTTCCCCCGTCAGAAACATAGTTAATTCGCTAAATCCTAAAATCTCAACCGCTGCTGCCAAGAAAACAATCAGCAAAACCCATTTAAAAATAGCTCCGATAAAAGAAGAAACATCTGCTTTTATTTCAGCTTTTTCCAAAGCGGTTTTCCATCCGCCTTTTTCAAAGATTCGGTCAAACTTTATTCTTTTCAAGACTTCAGCTACTAACTTTCCGATGGCGATGGAAACAAGCCAGCCAATCAGAAAAACAATAATTGCTCCAACAAGATTAGGAGTAAAATCAATAAATCCTTGCCAAAGATTTTTCAAGGCAATAATAGTAGTATCAAACCAATCTGTTAATATCATATTATTTTATGTTTACCCATCACTACCAATTTCATTGGTGTGAGGATAAAATTGATACTTGTTATGCCGACCTTTCTTATTAAAATATTATACCATACCCAAACAACCTTACCCTGTGGAAAACTATTCTTCTGGTAATTTCTTGCCAAATGCTTCAAAAGCTCTTAAAATTTCTAAAGGCACTGCAAAAACAATAGTATTTGACTGGTCAGAACTTATATCATTAATTGACTGAAGAGTTCTCAAGTGCAGAGCTCCTTTTGATTCTGATAAGATTTGAGCAGCTTTAGCCATATTATCAGCGGCAATTACCTCTCCCTGAGCTTTAATAATTATTGCTCTTTTTTCTCTTTCTGCTTCTGCCTGCTTGCCAATAACCCTTTTCATTTCTTCTGGCAAGGTTATATCTTTCAACTCAACATTGATAACTTCAATTCCCCAGGGATCAGTAGCTTTATCTACAATAGTTCTTATGTTTTCCGAAACCCTGTCTCTCTGGGAAAGAAGCTCATCTAAGTCAACCTGGCCTACAGCATTTCGCATTGTTGTCTGAGCTAACTGAGAAATAGCATAATAAAAATTCTCTACCTCTAAAATTGCCTTATCAGCACTTCGGACTTTATAGTAAATAACAGCGTTAACGCTCACTGAAATATTATCCTTAGTTATTGCTTCCTGGCTTGGCACATCTACCGCTTTTACTCTTAAATCTACTTTTCTATGGGATTGAATAATAGGAAAAACCAATCTCCATCCCGGATTCATCAAACCAATATACTTGCCGAGCATAAACTTTACTCCTTTTTGATACTGATTAATCTGTCTGATAGAAATCAAAATAATGAAGACAATTATTCCTAAAATTATTAACATTACATTTGTCATATTTTTAAATTTTTAAAATAATTTAATTGATTATTAACCTTTCCGACCTTTTATTTGATTTTATTTAAAATTGAATAACGTATAATCCTTTTTTCTTGATTTCCTTTTCCTGACTAAAATCATTGAGTTTGAATTTCAAAAGGTATTTTACATTCTTTCTAATCTTTCTGCCAGTATATTTTTTAGTTTTTGGATTCCATTCTTCTAAAACCAAAATATCTCCTTGTTTAATTCTAAAATCAGCCAATCTTAATTCAAATTTCTTCTCGCCCGACTTCACAAGATTAAACCACTCTGGCCAAATTTTCTTTTTAATCATTGCCATAGATTTTATTTTTAATTTTATTTATTTCAACTGGGTCCTCTAATAGTTCCCCTTTATGTAATTTATATAGAAGAGGAATAACCCCACAACTTTTACATTTTCCCCAAGCACATTTTCCCGAATTTTCTTTTGACAATTTCTGACAAAGTGCGACCTCTCTATCAAAAATCTCCTTATTGATAATATCTTTCTTCAATCCTGTTTTACAAGTTAATTTAGTTTTATTTTTCATAGTTTTATTTCAATCAATTTTTTGATTTTTTAAATAAACTCGGTTTATTAATTTTTATTTAAAACTAGTTAAAACTAAACCGAGTCTAGTTTTGCGTTAAGCTAAGCTTAACGCAATCTATAAATCAGAGTTGACACTATTTTTTTTAGCAATAAACTTTTTTAAAATTTTCTCGCTCGGAGAAAAAATAGGATTTGGTAAATTATCTAAATTAAACCATCTCCATTCAGTAATCTCATCCGGCTCCATAATCTTTGGTTCTCCTTCAAAATCTCTACATAAAAATCCTATAGTAATAAAATGAGCATCTGAAACTTTATCACTTGTAACGCTTATAATTTCCAACTTATCCTTATTTGGATTAATTCCAGTTTCTTCAAAAACCTCTCTGCAAGCAGAATCCTCTAATTCCTCTTGAAAATGAAGCTTACCTCCAGGCATTGTCCAACTGCCTTCACCATGAAGCTCGCTATCTGCTTTCGCAGCATCACTATGCCTTTTCCCAAGCAAAACTTTATTATCTCTTAAAATCATCACTCCAACCCCAACCCCTGGTTTTTTATTTATATTATCCTTCATAAATTTTAATTAGTTTTCTCCCCTTGTTTCTTTCTCTAACCTATCTAAAAAACTCTTAAAATATTCCGTCCTTTCTTGGGCAAGCTCTTTTGCTTCTTTGGTATAGAGTTTATCTTTTAGGAATCTTAATTTCGTCTCAAATTCTATTTGAGGACTATGACTAGTTTTATCTTGTACTCTGCCATTTATCTTTCCTCCGAGATTCTTTTTAATATATTGTTCAAGATTAGGATTTGAATAAATATTAGCATTATTCCTTCCAACCCAAACAAAAGCTCTGGCAACACCAATAGCACCTATTGTATCAAGTTTATCTGCGTCAAATAAAATCTTAGCCTCTATTGTTTGAGGCTCATTTCCTGTTCTATATCTATGAGAAATAATACAATCTTGAACATGTTTTATTTTATCTTCAGAAAAACCGAAATCTCTTAATATTGGTCCTGCCATATTAGAACTTAAAACAGCGTGATCTGTTTTTCCTGTAGAATCATCATCTTCTTTAACTCTTGCTATATCATGGAGTAAAGCTGCTGCTTGCAGAATATCTAAATCAACTCTTTCCTTCTTAGCTAAATGCAGACATAGATTATATACTCTAAAAACATGGTCCATCTGATGGGCAGAACAAGAACCAGAAAGCTCTTTTTCAACAATTTCTTTAATTTTCTCAAACTTCTCTTCCATAAATTTTATTCAATCAATTTTTTGATTTTTTATTTAAAAAGGTTCCTAACCCCTTTTTCCACATTGTCAATACCCTTATCTGTGGAAAAGTAAAAAATGGGCACTCTCCCGTTTTTTGCTAAAATTTTTATCTATTTATAACGTTGCCAATTGACTTTTGTGCCTCGTTTATTTTCAACCTGTTGACCGTCAGGTTTTTTGGCGAGGATTAAATATTTAAATCCTCTTAAAAAGAAATTAAATTTTTGAGCCCGGTAGTGCCAGACTCCGGTATTAGAGCTTTGACCTCTTCTTGTTACGCAAATCATATCTATAGGTTCAAATCCAGTTTTTTCTATCAAGGTCTCATAAATTTTAAAACCTACGGGGGTGAACTTTCTTTTTACCCATTGATCTCCAATTAACCAACCTATAACCTTTCCTGGTTTTAAAACTCTGTAAATTTCTTTCGCTACTTTCTCTAATTCTTCATAAAAATTTGGGGCTTCTGCAGAAATTTTTCCGATATCCATCAATTCATCTGAATATTTGACATTGTCTCCATAAGGAGAATCTATGAAAACCATATCTACAGAATTCTCTTCAAGAGGAATCTTACGAGAATCATTTTTAATAACTTTTGGATGTTGAGGATTAATATCATAACCAATTGCTTTTCTATCTTCCTCTTCGCATACATCAATTGTAGTTCCACTTCCGGCCATCGGATCAATCACTAAATCTCCCGGTTTTGTGTAACGCTGAACCATATTCCAAATAATGAAAGCAGGAGTTACACCTTGAAATTTATTGTTACCTTTTGGCTTTTTACCATAACTTTGTCTTGGATAATCCCAAAGCGTAGTCGTTTCGAAAGACGGCTTTTCGTCCTCTATTTTTTCCTCCTTTAAATTCTCTTTCAAGGGTAATATTTCCTTATTATTTTTTTTATTCTTTATTTCTTTTGGCATAAATTAAATTTTTTAAATCAATTAGAAATTTATCAAATTTTTTAACTTTCTCGCTTTCTTTAATTTCTTCCTCGCTCATCACATAACTTCCATCTGTATCAATTTCCACTATTGCTCTCCCTTTTTTAGCCGGTTCTCTAACACTTAAAGTTTTATCTTCATCTGGCGTAATAAAGAAAACTTTAATATGTTTAGTTACTTCATCTTGGTTAAGTTTTATTTTCCAATAACCGGTTTGCGCAATTCTTTCTCTTAAAGTAACCTTGCTTGAAATTACAGCAATTATCTTATAATCTTCGGGGTTATAGATAATTATATCCACATCAGGCAAATGAGCACCAAATTCACCATAATCAACTAAAAGATTTCTTTTTACTCGACTTAACTCCTTTGAAAGATTTTTACTATTTATCCTTTCTAAGGTATTTCCTTCTATTATTTTTAATCCTAATTTCTCTACTTCATCTTTAATAATATAAAGAATCAATTTCTCCAAATTCTTTCCTTTGAATGCTCTCCAAGATTGTTCATGATCTCCATTTGGCGTAGGCGACTTCAGCCAATCCTTTTTATGTAATTCTTTGCCTTCTCTCAATAATTCTGAGATATACTTAAAAGCATCGTTCCCATATTCTTCTTTTTTCTTTTCGTAAAGTTTTACTAAATCTTCAAATCTCATATTATTTATTATAGCTCATTTCTGATTCTTTTTCTATTTTATCTTTATTTCCAAAAAATTTCAAGGAAAACTAAAAAAAAAGCGAAACCTATCGCTTTCGCCTCTCAATTTTTTGAATTAAATTTTTTGTATTCATATATAATAGTTTATCAAATTTGCAACTTTTTTTTCAAATAGACAGAATTGTCCCGATAATTTTTATGGTTGTGGACTCGGTGGGAATCGAACCCACGATCTTCGCATTGCAAATGCGACGTTCTGCCACTAAACTACGAGCCCGTTATTCAATTTTAAGAATTTTGCATTTAATCCTATTATCCCCTATCTTCTTTTCTATTTTATCTCCAACAGATTTATTCAAAATAGCTTTACCTAAAGGCGACTCATAGGAGATTTTCCCATTTAACGAATCTACCTCGCCTGGCCCTACAATTTCAATGTTTTCTTCTTTTTCATCTAAAGAAATTAAAACTTTTGAACCAACTTGAACTTTTCCAGTTTGCCTATTTTCAACTATCTCTGCGCTATTAATTCTATTTTGAATTTCTAAAATCTTTCCTTGTAAAAATGCCTGTCTTTCTTTGGCATCTGTATAAGCTGCATTTTCTTTAAGATCGCCAAAAGAAGCAGTATGTTTAATAAGACCTGCTATTTCTTTTATCTTAACAGTTTTTAAGTAATTTAACTTCTTCTTAAGTTTTTCTAATCCTTCAGCAGTAATATATTCAGCCATAGTGGGCGCGGAAGGAATCGAACCTTCAACCTCTTCTTTATCAGAGAAGCGTTCTACCACTGAACTACGCGCCCGATATATGAACTTTAGCAAAAAATAAAAAGCCTGTCAAAAGCTTCTTATTCGCATACCTTCGGTTTCTTAGAGTTGTTTCGACTCGAGAGTAATCGACATTTAAGGTTATCGATCAATACCTTAGTATTAAAGAGAGAATTCTCACTCTTCAATTCCAATCGACGCTAACTCGCCTAAGACGAGTTTAAAATATATGAGATGATCCATGGACAGCTTCCGCTACCCATGCCTTGTTACGACTTCATTCTTGTTACCGACTTTAGCTTAGGCCCCGCTAAGCGGGGATTTCGGCTACTGCCGGCTCCCTTAATGTGACGGGCGGTGAGTACAAGCTTTAGAAACATATTCATCGCCGCATAGCTGATCGGCGATTACTAGCGATTCCGGCTTCATGGGGTCGAATTTCAGACCCCAATCCGAACTAAGAGACCGTTTGATGGGATTATCTCCACCTTGCGGTTTCGCCCATTGTCGGTCCCATTGTACCACGTGTGCAGCCCAGGGCGTCAAAGGGCCACGCTGACTTGGCGTTATCCTCACCTTCCTCCTGGTTATCCCAGGCAGTTCTCTATGACATATAAAACATAGAGCGAGGGTTACGTTCGTTTCCGCACTTAAGCGTACATTTCAAAACACGAACTGACGACAGCCGTGCAGCACCTGCCTAATTGCCTTGTGGGAGGCCCGCTTTTCAGCGAACTTTCAATTAGGTGTCAAGCCCTGGTAAGGTTCTTCGTTTGTTGTCGAATTGAGCCACATGGTCCACCGCTTGTGTAAAGCCCCGTCTATTCCTTTGAGTTTTAGCCTTGCGGCCGTACTTCCCAGGCGGAACACTTAACGCGTTAGCTTCGCCACTTGAAGGGTCGACACTTCAAATAGCCAGTGTTCATCGTTTACGGCGTGGACTACAGAGGTATCTAATCTCCTTCGCTACCCACGCTTTCGTCCTTCAGCGTCAGGGTTGTCTTAGCTGAATGCCTTCGCTTTTGGTGTTCCGGTCGATATCAACGGATTTCACCCCTACACCGACCGTTCCATCAGCCCCTAACACCCTCTAGTCAAACAGTATCTCTGGCATTCCCATAGTTAAGCCAGGGGATTTAACCAAAGACTTATTTAACCGCCTACGGACGCTTTACGCCCAATAAATCCGGATAACACTTGAGGATCACGTATTACCGAGGCTTCTGGCACGTGATTAGCCTCCTCTTATTCC
>Ga0315547_1000678_pt1 | contig 31495 bp, 21 predicted proteins | sample SalMarSW160240MG_2_FD_202542 | JGI IMG/M metagenome (GOLD analysis project Ga0315547, IMG submission 202542) | Salt marsh sediment microbial communities from the Plum Island Ecosystem LTER, Massachusetts, United States - Salt Marsh Sediment SW1601-240 ...
AAAATTCAGTTGCAAGAAAGATGATTTTCCTTCGTTAAAACTTTAGATGATAAATTTTACTGATATGATAAGTTATGATAAAATGAAGAGATATAAAAGTGTAATTTCGCTAATATTATTTTGTTCGTTTCTTACAACTTTATTTGCAATTGAATATGAATGGTATACTCAATTCTTTCCATGGATTGGAGAAGAAGGGGAAGAACCGGAAGTTGTTTTTGCTGATTTAATTGAGCAGAATAAACTTGAAATGGTTATGTTTGACCTTGAACCAATTTTTTGGTATGATTCATATGATGGCAGGCAAAATGCTATTGGCAAAATCAGGAATGACTGTGAGTATAAGATAAAAGTAAGAAAAGATGTAATTCCAAAAAGAATATTTGAAAAGACAGAGATCCAGCCATATCGGGACCCTACTGTTATTATTGTAGACATAAATGGCACTGGTGATTACACAACTATTCAAGAAGGGATAAATGCTTCAGTTAATGGTGATACAGTTTTAGTATATCCTGGAACATATTATGAAAATATAAATTACAATGGCAAAAATATCACTGTTGCCAGTCTTTACTTTACTACTCAAAATAATTCTTATATTGATTCAACAATAATCGATGGTAATCAGAATGGAAGTGTGGTTCTTTTTGAAAGCGGAGAAGATAGCACTGCTGTTTTATTTGGATTTACAATTCAGAATGGATCAGGAACATCCAATCTTGGTAATATTCGGGGTGGTGGTATTTTTGTTAAAAATGCAAATCCCCAAATAAGTAGTTGCATAATTGGTAATAATATCGCTGAGATAGGTGCAGGGATACATTGCAGATACGCTAATGTTACTTTAGAAAATACTACAATCAGTAATAATCAGGCTTTTATGATTGGTGGTGGTATTCATCTAAGAGATAATTCAACCATTAATTTTTGTAGTATAGAACGTTGTAATATTTATAATAATTATGCAGGCATAGGATGCGATATTGATACTTATCAAGTTCCAGAATTAAATTTAATTGTTGACACATTTACAGTGGTTAACGCGGATTCATATTTTTTACATACACAACCAGAAAATAATTTTACCCTTAACATACTTAATGGGTGGCTTGAACCAGTTAATCATGATTTATATGTGAGTCCTGATGGAGATAATTCCAACACAGGATTAAATGAAGATGAGTCATTGAAAACAGTCTCATTTGCGTTAACCAAAATAATCTCAGATAGTACTCACCCCAATACTATTCATTTATCAAATGGTATTTATTCAAAATCCATAAATAATGAAAATTTCCCATTAAATTGCCGCAGTTATGTTTCTATTACTGGAGAAGATGAAGAAAATACTATTCTAGATGGTGAATATATATCTGGTATTATTTGGAGTATGTATGGAGACAAGCACTTTTCAATTGAAAATATGACAATGCAACATGGGAATTATGATTATGGCTCAACCGTAAAAATTGGATACAATTCCAGCCCAGTTCTTAAAAATGTTACAATTCAAGAAAGTGACCCTACTTGTAGTGAGGCTGTACATTGCTTAGAAAATTCTAATTCTGTTTTTGAAAATGTTACCATAAAGGATAATACTATAGAAATGACACCTGTTTATTGTGTTGATAGTAATCCAATATTCCGAAATTGCATTATTCAAAATAATTTAACCTCATCAATCGCAGGTGCTTCTGGAGGAATTACTTGTAGCTTTTGCAATCCCAGAATAGAAAATTGTTTAATAATTGGTAATAGTGCAAATGACTGGATTTGGGGATATGGCGGCGGTTTATGGATCGGAGATGCTGAAATAATCAATGTTTCTGTTTGTGATAATTATGCTAATACAAATGGTGGTGGCATTTATTCTGCTAGTAATAATGTTATAACAAATTCTATTTTCTACAATAATACGAACAATCAGATTTGTGTACCCAATAATGCTGAATTAACTATATCCTATTCTGACATACAGGATGGAGAAGCAGGTATAGGAGGTGCTGGCACAATCAACTGGCTTGAAGGCAATATAGATGCAGACCCGATGTTTGTAGATACTCTCAATAATAACTATCAACTTTTGCAAGGTTCTCCCTGCATAGATGCTGGCAATCCGGATACTACTGGTCTAAACTTACCACCTTATGATTTAGCTGGTAATCCAAGAGTATTCAATGACACAATAGATATGGGTGCATATGAATGGCAAGGAAATGGTGCAGTTGATCCTCAAGATGAATTCTACAAAAAATTATTCCTTTTCCAGAATAAGCCAAATCCATTCAGAGAATCCACAACGATAACATTTATCTCAGCAGATTATGAGAAATTGAAGGATTATAAATTATCTATTTACAATGCAAAAGGACAACTTATCAAAACATACAATGGTAAGAAACATAATTTCTGGGTGAAGACAGATATAGTCTGGGATGGGACAGATGAGAATGGAAATAAAGTAAGTCCCGGTGTGTATTTTTATAAGTTGAGTTATGGTGATAATTCGTTAACCAAAAAGATGATTTTGGTGCGATAAGAAGCTCTAAACAGCCTACGGCTTGTCATAAGTTGTCAAGTCTCGCTGTGACAACAAGGTATTATTACCATTTATGACGGCTTCAGCCATTATGACAGCGAAGCGTTTTGACAGCAAAGTGTTATGACCATTTATGACGGCTTTAGCTATTATGACAGCGATCCCCGCGGACGCGGAGAAGTGAGCATTTTTCCGAGTAAGACCAGAAAGTTAAAATAATTGCAAACTGGTAAGTGATAGTGATAAAATTGATGGTAATGAGAAAAATAAAAATACTTACGTCTTTTACCATTAAAGTTCATTTCTACAAATTATCCCAACACTATTATTAAAGAAATATTCTTGAAAAGATAATTTTATTTGACAAAATTATTTTCATTTTTATTAAATTGTAATTCTAATTATGAGGAAAAAATGAGACCGAAGAAGAGTAGATTTATGCTATTTGATAGTATTTTGGTATCCCAATACACCACTCTTATGCCTAATTCTTCATTTTTCGTTTTTAATTTTACATTACTCATTTTACCCCCCCAGAAATTACGATTTACTGAATATTTCACATATACATTCGGTTAAATTACTCTTTACTTATGATATTTTTTACATTGGGAAGAATAAATTCATTTAGATATCTGCCTCTCTCTATTGGTTCTTCCTCGTGTAGAGAGGCATTTCTTGTTGGTTGTCCGGTGAAATAGGTGGGCATACTTCTCACAAAAACCTGTCCGTCTGGGCGCCTGTCTAGGCTTGGCCTAGCCAAGACTGGCCGAGACCGAATGAGATGGAAAAGTGGAAAGGGGTAAAATAAAATATTTTGGAGAAACAATGAAAAAGAAATGTATGACCATAGGAATTCTTCTTGCCATTTTGATAATACTTCCTCTTATGGTTTATGGTCTAGAAGTCAAGGAAGGTGGATTAGATATTTTCAATGAATTTGATATAGAAGTAATATCTAATCAAGGAAAAGTATACTATTGTGAGTTTATTTTAAATCATATTGAACTATTGGCATTATCAACTGAGGCAAAGGATGAATTGACTAACAAATTGAATGAGACAATACAGATGGCTGAGACAGAGAATTATGACGCAGTAAAAGATAAAATACAAAACGATTTATTGCCTTTTGTAGATGAGACAATTGAAAATGAGAGCCAGAAGAAAATGATAATAGATTTATTGGAAATCCAGCTATACAATTATGAAAATGAGATAGATTATATAGGAATACCTGATAATTTTGAATCTAATATCATAGATCATTTAGAAGGTGGGGAAGGATACTGTTTGATTCATTTTACTATTCACTTTTCTGGATGTTTTACAGTAAATAATTTTCATATAGCAGATTGTAGTACAATAACAGTAAGTATTACTTTTAAGAAAGAAACTTCTTAAAATCTGAATGACTATACCTTAATTATACTCAAGTAAATAGTAACTAAAGACATTATCCAAGAAGATAATTCTACATTAAATTAACCGATGGGGAGGGTGAATATAACGAAATGAATTTATTTACCCTCCTTAATTCCCTAGGAGTGAAATATGAAAAACATCTTTGTTCCGATATTAATTCTTTCAGTTTCGTTTTGTTTTTATAATCAATTGCAAAGTGTCCAATTAGAGACACAATTTGAGGCATCAAATCAAATTCCAGTTAATATCATATCAGTAGATAGCATGAAAACTTTAAAAGGACATGCAGTAACAATATATTATTCAGATAAAGCTTATTTGTCAGCAAAAAAGTGTTTAAAAATCTTAAATAAAGGAGATAGCATAGTAACAGAATTAATAGGAATAAGTCCACCGGATTTTAATATAGTTATTAGTGATAAAAAGGGTTTAATATGGAGTAACTTAGAAAACGCTATCACTCTCTCTACTAATGAGGACCCCATCTTTTTTAGTGAAAAACTTTTTTCAGTATTCCACGAACAAACCGAATGTGGATTAGTTTTTTCTTCTATTGATTTATATTATGATATCAGAAATCGTTTTATAGGAGATGGCATCGCAAATTATGTAATGTGGAGCTGTTACGAAAAACTCTATTCAGAAAATTTTTATAGACTTTCACAAATGATACAAAATAAATTCTCTGATAATGAAGAAATATTTGATTTAAAAAAATGGGAGGCTGATACAAGTAGCGTATCCAGTCCAATGCCTGAATTTGATCAAATGTGTTACTATGTAGCACCTTACTTCTGGGCAAAAGTAATTAGTAAGTCTGGCAAATCTAACTTAGTAAAAGAATTTATCAAAAAATTTAGTAAGCTATCCAAAAAAGAAAAGAAACAGGAAAACGCAATAAAAATATTAGATAAGTTAACAGGTCTGGATATTCATAAAGAATTAGTTATATCTGCAAAGGAAATACAGGAGAATATATCAAAATATTGGTTATTTTTTGATGTGCCTGAGGATATGGTAGTGGTTTATGGTCCACCTACTGATTCAATAAAGTTAAGCCTTCTTTCTGATAGAAAATTCATTGTGAATTATTATTATCTTATTGATAAATATGAAGTTACAAATGAACAATTCTGTAAATTTCTGAATAAAAAAGGAAACCAAAAAGAAGGTAATTCATACTGGATTGAACTTGACTGCTATCCGGAGATACAGAAGATAAATGATACATTTGTAGTTAAACCTGATCGCGAAAAATATCCTGTTAGGTGGATAACTTGGTATGGTGCTAAAGCTTATGCAGAATGGGCAGAGAAAAGATTACCAACTGAAGCTGAATGGAAAAAAGCAGCTCAGGGCCGAAACTGGCAGTGGAAATATTCATGGCAACGAATGCTAGATGAAAACTTTGATGCATGGGATCCCACATTTTGTAATTGGAAAGAAGAAGGCAAAATAGACGGATATGAATATTCTGCCCCTGTAAACGCTTTTGGAAATGGTAAATCTGTTTATGGGTGTTATAATATGGTCGGCAATGTATTTGAATGGGTTCAGGATTGGGGAGTTTCATTAGAAACTTTGCCTACTGTAAATCCTTGTGGTAATGAAGGTTCATATAAAATCCATGTTGGTGGATGTTTTAAATACGAGAAATCATGGCAAAATACTTATTCGCGAATAATGGGTTTACCGAATGATGCTTACTCATGTGTAGGATTTAGATGTGCAAAAGATTTGCCAAGTATAGAAAAATTACATAATATACATAGAGAAGAACTTGACTCAAGTCAGAGGCATTGAGTTAAGTTCGCAGAACTGCTTCAGCCATTTTGGCAGCAAAGCGTTATGACGGCTTCAGCCAATGACCATCAACTTCATCTCAGTCATCTCCTCCATAGCATATCTCACACCTTCTCTACCAAAACCTGAATTTTTTATACCTCCGTACGGCATCTGGTCTACACGATAAGTTGGAACATTATTTATAATAACACCCCCAACTTCTAAATTTTCAAAAGCATAAAATATATTTTTCATATTATTAGAAAACACACCAGCTTGTAAGCCATAAATCGTGTTGTTTACCATTGCAACAGCATCCTTGAAATCATTGAAACTATTGACTGTAACAACAGGTGCAAAAACTTCTTTTGATTCTACTTTCATATCAGGTGTGGTATCAGTTAAAACTGTAGCTTGGAACTTATTACCTTTTCGGTTTCCACCACAGAGTATTTTAGCTCCATCTTCAACAGCTTCATTCACCCAATTTTCTGCACGAATAGCTCCTTCTTCAGTAATCATTGAATTCAAAAAGATATTTTCATCTAAGGGATTTCCAATTTTGAGTTTTTTTGCTTTTTCTACAAATTTGCTTACAAAACTAACATATATTCTTTCATGAACATATATTCTTTGAGTATGAATACATACCTGCCCTGCATAGACGAAAGCCCCAACAATGGCTTTATTTATAGCATCTGTAATATCACAGTCTTTATCCAGAATAAGTCCGGCATTGCCCCCTAATTCAAGACAGATTTTTTTCTTTCCACAGATTTCTTTCAGTCTCCAACCAACGGGTGGACTCCCGGTAAAGCTAATCATCTTAATTCTCGGATCTTTTACAGCTTGTTCTATCTCTAAACCTGAACAAGGCAAAACAGATAGCGTCCCGTCAGGAACATATTTGGTAGCAATTTCAGCCAAAAGCAGTGCTGAGATAGGGGCTAAAGATGAGGGTTTTATAATAATTGGACTTCCCACTGCCAGTGCTGGAGCTACTTTATGTGCAACCAGATTTAATGGGAAATTAAACGGCGTTATACCTAAAATAGGTCCAATTGGAAACCTTTTTACTAATGCTGATTTTCCCTCTCCTTTTTTGGTAGAATCAAGGCTAAAAAATTCTCCTTCAATTCTTTTACATTCTTCACTCGCAATGGTGAATGTTTGAAAAGCCCTTTGCACCTCACCTCTTGCAAAGTTGATATTTTTCCCGCATTCTAAAGCTAAAGTCTTTGATAATTCATCACTTCTTTCTTGAATATCTTTTGCAATATTATTAAGTGTTTGTGCCCTTTTATATGCTGGCATTATTCTCGTGATTTTAAAGACTTTTTCCGCCTTATCAATTGCAGTTTCAATATGTTTTTGATTGGCTTTATTAACTAATCCGATAATGCTGTTATCAAATGGACATTTAACTTTAAACTTTTCTGAATCAGATATCGGGTTATTGCCTAAAAATAGTGGATATTCATTTCTCATAATTATTCCTTTTCCTATAATTTTATTGAAAAATTTTGTAATAAATTATTAAATTCTTAACAATCTTGTCAAACTATTTTGCAAAGATACTTTATATAATTTCTTCGCCAGAGAAACTTGACAAGGATTTTAGTCACTAAACTAATTTGCAATTATTCAGCATCTTTTTAAAAAGAAATAAGAAAAATTCTTTTTGTCAACATTTGCCGAAAGTTAGCAGATATATAATGGAGTAATGATGAAAACTTTTTTGCCAAAAGTAAAAGAGATTGAGCATAAATGGTATATCATTGATGCAAAAGATAAAGTTTTAGGACGTCTAAGTACAAAGATTGCAGATTTACTAAGAGGTAAGCATAAACCAATTTTCACATCTTTTTTTGATATGGGTGATTATGTTGTAGTAATTAATGCAGAAAAGGTGAAACTCACAGGACATAAAGCAGATAATAAAGTTTATAAAAGATATTCTGGTTATCCGAGTGGCCAAAATATTACTTCATATAAAAAAATGATGGAGAAGGACCCAAAAAGAGTAATTTATCACGCAGTTAATGGTATGTTACCTAAAAACAAATTAAGAAAACAAATGTTGAAAAGATTAAAGATTTATGTTGGGAAAGAGCATTTACATCAGGCTCAGAGTCCTGAGTTGATTTCAAATATATAAACTTATATGTATAATCAAATAGGAGAATAATTAATGCAATATTTTGATGCTGTAGGAAGAAGAAAATGTGCAATTGCTAGAGTAAGATTATCAAAAGGAACAGGAAAGCGAACAATCAATGGAAAATCTTTAAAAGAGTTTCTGCATAGAGAAACCCTTGAAATGATCGTGGAAGAACCTTTCAAACTCATTGATAAATCTAATAAATTTGACATAAAGGCTAATGTTATAGGCGGTGGATTGTCGGGCCAAGCAGGTGCAATCCGTCTTGGTATTAGCAGAGCTCTTATTGAGTATGACCCTGAACTGCGTTCAATACTAAAAAAATCAGGTCTTCTTACACGAGATGCTAGAGTCAAAGAACGAAGAAAATATGGGTTAGCAAAAGCGAGAAAAGCTTATCAATATTCCAAGAGATAACCTAAATTAAAAAATAGATAAAAACTTAACTTTTACGCTACAAACGGTGTCTGGTTTCTACAAATATTTAGTTGTATTGAACAAAATAGAAATGCGGATATAAGTAGCTATGATAAAGTTAATAAATAAAACCGTTGGAGGCTAAATGAATGTAGTGGAAATGAAGAGTTTGTTAGAAGCCGGAGTTCACTTTGGTCATCAAACTCGTAGATGGAATCCCAAGATGAAAAAATATATCTTCATAAAAAGAAATGGGATTCATATTATTGATCTTAAACAAACATCAGAAGGTATTAATCAAGCCTATTATTTCTTAAGAGAATTAGCTGCACTAGGCAAAAAAGTACTATTTGTTGGCAGCAAAAAGCAGGCTTCTGAAGGAATAGAAAACGCAGCAGAAAAGTGTGAGGAATTTTATATTAGCCATAGATGGTTTGGTGGCACATTAACAAATTTAAGAACTATCCGAAAAAGTATAGAAAAATTGGAACATTTTGAGCAATTGAAAGACTCGGGAGAAATCAATAAATTTACTAAATTGGAAATTCTTAAAATGCAACGAAGATATGATAAGATACTGAATGCATTGGGCGGAATTCGTGATATGGTTAAATTGCCTGATGCTCTTGTAATTGCTGACACTATTAACGAAAAAAATGCTGTCAAAGAGGCTCAAAAATTAAAAATTCCAATTGTTGCAATTGTTGATACTAACAGTGACCCTGAAGGAATTGATTATGTTATACCCGCAAATGATGATGCAATGAAATCTATAAACCTTATTACTGATATAATGGCTAATGCTATACTTGAAGGAAAGAAAATAGCTGCTGAGGGTGGCGATATCTCTGAGGTTAAGGTAGAAACCATAGAAGAACCAGTAGAGGAAACTCCTAAGGAAAAAGAAATAGAAAGTAAAGAAATGCCTTCGGAGAAAGAACCTGAAAAAGCAATCCCGGAAGTGAAGAAAATTTCGGAAAAAGCAGAAGAAGTTAAAACCGTTGCTGAAAAACCTGAAATTAAGGCTACAAAAAAGTTACTTCCTGAGAAAAAAGAGCTAAAAACTAAAAAAGAGAAAAAAGAATTCGTCTGTCCGTACTGTGGGAAAACGTTATCCTCAAAAAGAGGACAAAAAATACATATCGGTTTGATTCATCACAAGTAAAACAAGATTCAAAATACACGGAAATTATCAATATATCTAAAAATTTGAAAGAATGGAGTTTAAATGGAAATTAGCGCAAAAAAGGTAAAAGAATTGCGAGATAAAACTAATGTTGGATTTATGGATTGCAAAAAGGCTTTAACCGAAGCTAATGGTAATATTAAAGAGGCTGTAAAAATTTTACGGAAAAAAGGTATTGCAAAAGCGGCAGGAAAATCTTCCCGAGAAGCGAAAGAAGGTATTATATATTCCTATGTTCATCCGGGTTCAAAAATTGGAGTCCTATTAGAATTGAATTGCGAGACTGATTTCGTTGCCAGAACTGATAAATTCAAAGAATTAGCAAAAAAAATTGCTATGCATATCGCTGCAACAAATCCAATGGCAATTGCTAAGGAAGGTATTGACCAGAAAATAATTGACGAAGAAAAAGAGATTTATAAAGCTCAAGCATTAAACTCGGGAAAACCTGAAAAAATTGTAGATAAAGTTATTGAAGGAAGATTAAAAAAATTTTATAAGGAAAATTGCCTTCTGAATCAACCTCTTGTTATGGATGAGAATAAAACTATTCAACAGTTTCTTACTGAATCTATCGTAGAATTTGGAGAAAATATTTTTATCGGCAAATTCGCAAGATTTCAAATAGGCCCGTCTGCCCGTCTTGGCTCCCGATAAATCGGGAGACAGAGGCGCCGAGACTGATAAGTAACAGTGAAAATTTATAAAAGAATACTACTCAAACTTAGTGGTGAGGTCTTACAAGGTCAAAAATCATTTGGGATAGATGATATTGCACTTACAAAATTAGTTAAAGAATTAATTGAAATTCATAATGATGGAATTCAAATATGTATAGTTACCGGTGGTGGAAATTTCTTTAGAGGTGCTTCCACAGTTGCCAACAAAATGAATAGAGTTCAGGCAGATAGTATTGGGATGCTCGCAACTATCCAAAACTCAATTGCACTTTATGAAAAGTTTAATGAACTCAATACAGAATCAGTAATATTTACCTCTCGGAATATTGGTAATATTGGAACTATATTTAATTCTGCCAAAGCAAAATCAGCATTAGAAAACAAAGTTATTACAATCTTTGGCGGCGGTACTGGTAATCCTTTCTTTACAACAGATACAGCTGCTGTCCTACGAGCTTTGGAAACTGACTCAGAAATTGTTATCAAAGGAACAAAAGTTAACGGTATTTATAATAAAGACCCAAGAAAGTTTAAAGATGCGAAACTTTTCAAAACTATATCATTTGATGAATATATAAAACTAAATCTTAAGGTAATGGATTTAACTTCAATTACTTTAGCAAGAGAGTTTCAACTTCCTATAAAAGTATTTAATATTAAAAAATCAGGTAATATTAAAAAGGCTATTTATGATGAGAATTTTGGAAGTATAGTCACTTAGTAGATTCAATAAATAACTCAATCTCCGTATGAAATATTATAGAAAGTTAATTATGATTTATTCAGCTCGTCTCCGTCAAGGCACGCTTGCCGTGACTGATTGCCGTAGCCTGTCGGGGCTTGGCCCCGCCAAGACTGGCCAAGCCGTAGCCAGATAATTTTCACTTCAGCGAAACCTGAGTAAATAATATTCCTTGCAAATTTAAATTTTATTGAAATGTAACATTCTAAAGTGAATATTGAGGAGTAAAAATGTTTGAGTTAGATCCTATTTACAAAGCTGTTAAAGAAAAAATGCAGAAAAGCATAGAATCTTTGAATCGCGACTTGTTAAAAATCCGAACAGGAAAAGCCAATATTAGTCTTTTAGAGAGCATAAAAGTTGATTATTATGGACAACCAACTCCATTAAATCACATTGGAACTTTATCTATTCCTGAAGCAAGAATGATTATTGTTCGTCCTTGGGAAAAGACACTGCTTCCATTAATTGAAAAAGCTATTTTAGCTTCAGATATCGGTATCACTCCCCAATCTGATGGAAATGTTATTAGATTAATTTTCCCGTCTCTCACTGAAGAAAGAAGAAAGGATTTAGTTAAGCTTGTAAAAAATCATGGAGAAGAAACTAAAATTGCTATACGGAATTCAAGAAGACATTTCAATGAGGAAGTAAAAAAATTAGAAAAAGATAGTAAGATTTCTGAAGATGCCTGCAAAGATGGATTGGATGAAATTCAGAATATCACAGATGAATTTGTAAAAAAAATAGACAGTATTATTCAAAATAAAGAGAATGAGATAATGGAGATTTAATACGGAGTATGAGTTTTATTATTACTCAAGATTGTATCAAGTGTGGCTCTTGTGTTGATGTTTGTCCTGAAAATGCTATTATTGAAGATGAAACACAATACATAATAACTGATGATTGTATAGAATGTGGTTTGTGTATTAAAGCATGCCCATTAGATGCAATAAAAGGCAAAAATTCTAATACCTAAAGGGCTTGATTCGGTACTATGGATATTAGACTATTGATATGTTAATTAAAGAATTATTAGCCCGACCATTCAAGGCTGGGAGAATAATTTATTTCCTATATCCCAAGGGTTTCAGCCCTTTTTAGATCAGATTTATGGATTTTAAAAATAAAACGCTAATTAACAAAAGAACAAACGCGATTATAGGTCTGTTTATCTTTGCAGTAACTATTATTATTTATTTCATAACAAAACCTATTTCGCTCTCTTTCTGGGATTGTGGTGAATATATTACTTGTAGTAGTATTTTCGGAGTGCCACATCCACCAGGAAATCCGTTCTACATTATTCTTGGAAAGTTTATTACATTGTTACCTTTAGGTTTATCAGATGCTCAAAGTGTTAGTTTACTTTCAATTATTTTCAGCTCTTTTGCTGTACTTTTTGCATATCTTTCAATTGTAAAATTGGTTTCAATATGGGAGAAGAAATCAATATATTGTTATTTTGCAGGTGTTATTGGTGCACTTTTTATTGCCTTTTCTAAAGAATTCTGGGTAAATGCAATTGAAGCTGAGGTATATGGAGGACTCTCATTCTTCATTACATTGATAATCTGGTTAATACTTATTTGGACGGAAAAGTCAAAGGATTTTGACCATCAAAATATTTTGCTTCTAATTATATTTCTATTTTTTCTGGGATTTGGAGTTCATCAAACAACATTACAGATTGCACCAGCAATTTTATTGATTGCAGTATTACCATTGTTGAAGTTCAACAAACCTTTTTTTACAAAACTTATCACATATTCTGTAATTGCATTTGTTTTATATTTAATTTTTAATCAAATTAAACATGATGGTCAAAACTTAGAAATAGGAAAATATGTTTTTGTGGTTTTCATTATTGGATTATTGGTATACTATTTACGGAGTTATGTAGAAACACGGGTATGGATTCTTGCTCTTCTTATAATTATAATTGGTATTAGTACCCATTTAATACTTCCGATAAGAGCATCTGCACACCCATTTATAAATGAAGGTAATCCCTCTAACTGGCAGCGATTTATGGATTATATCTTTCGTAAACAGTATGGACCATCCAGTATGTTTGTAAGAAGAGTGGATATTAATAGAATAAACTACCCTCTTATTCCTATTCCATATTTAAAACAACTATGGTTCCAATTTACTGTGCATTTTACTCGATATTTCAGCTGGCAATTCTTTGATGCAGAAGTTATTAGCAAATTCCTAAATATCTCAAAACAACTCATTCATTATATTTTCCAATTTATTGTAATTTTCTTAGGAGCGACTGGTATATACTATCAATTTAAGAAAAGTAAACGCTCATTTCTATATCTCTTTTCTCTATTCTTTATGGCAAGTATTGCAATGATATTTGTAATGAATCTTTCAATTGATGAAGTAAGGGATAGACCTTATTTTTTTATTACTGCTTATGTGTTGTGGTCATTTTGGATGGGTATCGGTATGATGGGAATTGTAAAATACTTTTTTAATAAAATAAAATCGGTTGGTGTGATATTATTGATTGTTGGTTTTCTATTGCCATGTATAAACCTTGCATCGCATTATCATAAAAATGATAGAAGTCAGGAATTGCTCTCTCTTGAATATGGCACAAATTTTTTAAACGGATTGGATAAAAATGCAATAATATTTACTAATGGTGATAATGATACATTTCCATTATGGTATGCACAAGCTGTATATGACCCTAATGCAAAGGAATACTATTTAGAAGATGACACCCTTACTTTTAAAGAAATTACAGGAATCTCAATTTCAGACAAATCCAAAGGATCCACTGCTGGTGGAAAGGAAATGCCTACACGCACCAGAAGATTACTCAATCAAGCTAATATAGCAAAAAAAGTTCTTAAAGGAATTAGAAAAGATATAAGCATTGCAAATCTCAGTCTGCTTAATACTCCCTGGTATATTAAACAACTCAGAGATTATGAAGGTATTGAAATAAATCTAACTGATAAACAAATTGATGCGATACGGCCAATAAGATTATCTGATGATGCTGCGTTTAAGGTTGGAAATATTAAAATCAAACTAAAAAAAGATACTGAACTTTATATTAAAGACCAAATGGTCTTGCAAATTATTCATGATAATTTTGGGAAAAGACCAATATATTTTGCTGTAACAGTTGCCAGCCATGTTGGATTTGATGATTATTTGCAAAGTGAGGGAATGGCAGATAGACTTGTTGATACTAAAGGAGAATATCAGATTGACCCTGCACGACTTAATCACAACATAGAAAATGTTTTTAACTATTCTGCCATCTTTAATGACAAGCTATATAAAGATAGTAATATGAGACGGCTTGTTAATAATTACGGTGCTGATTTTATGAGAATGTCCACTGTTTTCTATCGCAAAAAGGATTATGATAATGCAATAAAATATATGAAAAAAGCCTTAGATTTCATTCAGAATAAAGATAGATATATACCAAGTTTAGCAAATCTTTATTACGAAATTAGAGATTATGAAAACGCTTATAAAACCATATCACCCCTTATTGTAAAAAATCCGAACGATGGTCAAATTGTTTATCTTGCATCAACATATTTAGACAAAGCAGGGAAAATTGAGGATGCACTTTCACTGCTTGAGAATTTTATATCTAATAATCCACATGAAAAATATTTTGTATCTCATTACATCTCAATATGTAAAAACAATAAGAAATATCAGCAAGGCTTAAATTTTGTTAATAAAATTCTTGAAGAAAATCCTGAAGATAGAAACCTTCTAAAATACAAATCTGAATTTGAAAACTTAATAAAGGGTATAGGAAATTAAGAAATAAATTAATTTGGTTATAGTTAAACAGGTTAACCTCCCCGATTAAGCCCGTTCCTGACGAGTTCAGGAATCGGGGATACTAGTTTACCAATTTAAATGATTCAAAAAATTCTTACAAAAATTTTCGGCACTCATTTTGACAGAGAAATGAAAAAAATGCAGCCAATTGTGGATGCTATAAATACTGAATACAAAAAATTAGAATCTATTACTAATGAAGAATTGTCTTCAAAGACCACTAAATTCAAAAAGCAAATACAATCTTATATTTCTGATAAAGAAAAGCTATTGGAACGATTAAAATCTGAATATGATGCCATTTTTGATGATAATGAAAAAGATAAAATCGGAATAGAAATTGATAATGCAGAAAAATCTTTAAATGAGACTACGAAAGAAATATTAAATAATATTTTGCCAGAAGCGTATGCTGTAGTAAAAGAGACCTGTCATCGTTTGGTTGGGAAAAAGTGGAAAGTTCGTGGTCAGGAAATAGAATGGAATATGATTCCGTATGATGTTCAACTAATTGGTGCTATCGCCCTGCATAACGGAATGGTCGCTGAAATGAAAACAGGTGAAGGAAAAACACTTGTTGCAACAATGCCTCTTTATCTTAATGTACTTGTTGGTAAAGGTGCTCATCTTGTAACTGTTAATGATTATCTTGCTCAAAGAGATGCAGAATGGATGGGAGAAATATACAAATTCTTAGGACTTACTATTGGATGTATTTATTCAGATATGGAGTTTGAAGAAAAGGTTAGTCAGTATCAATGCGATATAACCTATGGAACAAACAATGAATTCGGATTTGATTACCTGCGTGATAATATGGCAGTTTCTCCAGATGGAATTGTGCAAAGAGGACATTTCTATTGCATAGTGGATGAGGCAGATAGCGTTCTCATTGATGAAGCCAGAACCCCACTTATTATCTCCGGAGCCGTTGAACATTCAAAAAATTTTTATCGCGAGTTAAATCCACAAATACGGAAATTAGTTAGAAAACAATTAGCATTAGTAAATGAAATTCTTTCTGATATTGATATTATGATAAATAAAGGCACAGATGAAACCAATTCATTTGAATTTGGGGAAAAACTTCTAACTGCAAAAAGAGCTGCTCCAAAATCAAAAAGATTTTTAAAAATAATCAAAGATGGTAGATATAAGAAAATAATGAACGAAGTGGAGGGACAATATCTTCGTGAAAAGCAAATATATTTGATTGATGATAAACTTTATTATTCTATTGAGGAAAGCCAGCGAAGCGCTGAATTAAACGAAAAGGGACAAGAAGAACTCTCCAAATATGATAGAACTCTCTTCATTATGCCTGACCTTGATGAGGAGATTGAAAAAGTTGATAAAGATGAGAAATTATCCTTCTCAGAAAAACAAGAAAAAAAACAGCACATTCAAGAAGAATTTTTAGAAAAAAATGAGAAGTTACATAATATTAAACAAATGCTAATTGCCTATTCACTCTTTGAAAAAGATGTTGATTATATTATAAAGGATAATAGAGTAATTATTGTTGACCAATTCACCGGTAGATTAATGCCCGGACGCAGATTTAGTGAAGGTCTTCATCAAGCACTTGAAGCAAAAGAAATGGTTCAAATTCAAGAAGCCACTCAAACCCTGGCTACTATCACTTTGCAAAATTATTTTCGTATGTATACAAAACTTGCGGGAATGACTGGTACTGCTGTCACTGAATCAGCTGAATTTGAAGAGATATATAAACTTCCTGTAATGGAGATACCAACAAATGAACCTGTCCGTAGAATTGACTATGACGACCTTATTTTTAGAACCAAAAAGGAAAAATATAATGCAATTATTGATGAAATAGAACATTGGTATTCTAAGAGAATTCCTGTTTTAGTTGGCACTATCTCTGTAGAAGTATCTGAAGTTATCAGTAGATTACTAAAAAGAAAGGGCATCCCACACGAAGTTTTAAATGCAAAGTATCATCAGAAAGAGGCTGAGATAGTTGCTCATGCCGGTGAACCTGGAGCAATTACCATTGCAACAAATATGGCAGGAAGAGGTACAGATATTAAACTTGGGACTGGAGTTGTGCGATGTTCAAATTGTATTATAAAATGCTTGGAAAATTGCGAAAATGCAGGCAGAAATGCACCAGATGGTCCTGAAAATTGTTTTAAAGAAGTGCCTTGCGGATTACATATTATCGGAACAGAAAGGCATGAAAGTAGAAGAATTGATAAACAATTAAGAGGAAGAAGTGCCAGACAGGGTGACCCTGGCTCCTCAAGATTCTATCTTTCCTTAGAAGATGATTTGATGCGAATATTCGGTTCAGACAGAATCGCAAATATTATGTCCAGATTAGGACTAAATGAAGATGAAGCAATAAAACATCCCTGGATGACAAAAGCTGTTGGAAATGCACAAAAAAGGGTTGAAGGGCATAACTTTGAAATTAGAAAACAATTAATAAAATATGATGATGTAATGAATCAGCAGAGAGAGGTCATTTATTTATATAGACGAAAAGTCTTAAAGGGATTAAATCTAAAAGAAGAGATAATGGAAATGATTGGCGATGTTGTGGAAAATAAAGTATACGATTACTTAGGTGAAGCTCAATATGAAGAAGAATGGCCCGTTGAAGACCTGTGTAATTGGTTTAAAAGTGAACTCGCAGTTAAGATAAATATAAACGATACTCGTAATAAAGATGATTTAATAGATCAGATTTTTTCTCAATTAAAAGATGCTTATGACAATAAAGAAGAAGGCTTTGAAGATGAGCAAAGGGTTCTTGAAAGATACTCCTTACTAAAGGTTGTTGACTCAGAATGGAAAGACCATCTTTATGAAATGGACAGATTAAAAGAAGGAATAGGACTTCGTGCTTATGCTCAGAAAGATCCTCTAATTGAATATAAAAAAGAAAGTTACGAACTTTTCCTTAACCTTATTGACACTATCAAAGAGAAAGTAATAAAGAGTGTGTTTACACTTTATCCAGCAACTTATTATCAAGTTAAACAAACTGCAAAGGATATTAAGTTGTCACATTTAGAAAGAAGAGTTTTTGGAGTTCCACAACAGGAAATTTCAAATACTGAAAGAATTAAACAAAGCCAAAGTTCAAATATATCCAAACCTCAACCTGTTGTTAATGTCCAAAAAGTAGGCAGGAATGACCCCTGTCCCTGTGGAAGTGGGAAGAAATACAAATATTGTTGCGGAATGAAAAAATGATGAAGGAAATATGGGAAATAGGGGAAATAAGGAAATAAGGAAAATAAATGCCAAAAAATCTAATGATAGTTGAATCTCCCACTAAATCTAAGACCATTAAACAATACTTAGGCAAAGATTTTGAAATCCTTGCTTCAATGGGGCATATACGGGATTTGCCTAAAAAAGAATTTGGTATTGATATTGAAAATAATTTTAAACCTTACTATGTTCTTAATCCAGATAAAAGAAAAATTGTTAATCAAATCATTAAAAAAGCAAAAGAATCCGAAACGGTCTTCTTAGCCTCTGATAATGACAGAGAAGGGGAAGCAATTGCCTGGCATTTAAAAGAAATTCTAAAAAAGTATATCTCTGAATGTCCAATTTATAGAATCGTTTTTAATGAAATAACAAGTGATGCTATAAAAGAATCTCTAAAATCACCAGAGAATGTTGATGAAAATAAGGTAAATGCACAAAAAACCAGAAGGATTTTAGACCGTATCGTTGGATATAAAGTAAGTCCTGTCTTATGGAAAGTGATTGCCAAAAACCTTTCTGCTGGCAGAGTTCAGACAGTTGCCTTAAGACTTCTTTGTGAGCGGGAAGAAGAAATTCAAAAATTTGTTCCGCAGGAGTATTGGACTATTGATGCAGATTTGAAAAAGAAGACTAAATTTAAAGCAATATTAAAAAAATATAAAAACAAAACCCCCAATTTAATTGGGGGTAAATTGAATAATGAAGCTGAAGCTGATGCAATATTTAAAAGGTTAGAAAAAGAAAAATTCATTGTAAAAGATATAAAGCAAGAAAGTAAGACTATATCACCATTTCCTCCATACATCACAAGCACTTTGCAACAAGAGGCCTCAACAATATTGGGATTTTCAACAAAAAAAACAATGAGGATTGCTCAACAACTTTATGAGGGTGTAAATATTCAAGGAAAGAATGTTGGACTTATTTCATATATGAGAACTGATTCTGTCAGAATTTCTGATAAAGCTAATGCTGAGTTAAGAAAACTAATTACAGAAAGGTTTTCAGAGAAATATTCAAATCCATTCAAAAGAATTTATAAAAACAAGAATAAAGCTCAAGACGCACATGAAGCTATCCGCCCAACCTCATCCTTTAGAACACCTGAATCAATCAAAGATTACCTATCACAAGACCAATATAAATTATACAGACTTGTCTGGCAAAAATTTGTTGCTACTCAAATGGCATGTGCAAAGGTTAATATGGTTAAAGTTTTAATAAAAGCTGATGATGGATTATTTGAATCAAATGGCAGCACCATTGAATTTGATGGATTTATGAAATGCTATCCGTATGTAACTATCAAATATATCGGCAATAAAATACCTTTACTTAATGTAATGGATGAAGTTCAATTAATAAGGCTTAATAAGAATCAAAATTTTACCAAACCACCAGCAAGATATACAGAAGCTTCTTTGGTAAGGAAATTGGAGTCAGAGGGAATCGGTAGACCCAGCACTTACTCACCAATAATCTCAACATTGCTGGCACGACAATATGTAAACCTGATAAGGAAAAAATTTTATCCAACCGAATTAGGAATGGAGGTAGAGAAATTTCTTATAGATAAATTTTCTGAATTCTTTAATGTTTCATTCACAGCTGAAATGGAAAACCAACTGGATGAAATTGAGAACGGAATTACAAACTGGCAACTGACATTAGAAAATTACTACAAAGAATTCATTAAAGTTTTAAAAAAAATTGATATTAAGGCAGAAAGAAAAAATTTAGAAAAATTAAGTGGTATAAAATGTGATAAATGTAGCGCACCAATGATAATCAAATGGGGAAGAAACGGCAAATTTCTCGCCTGTTCTAATTTCCCAAAATGCAAAAATACAAAAAACTTTAAACTAAATGAAAATGGCAAAGTTGAAATTATTGAAGATAAAAAAACCGATGAAATATGCCCTAAATGTGGAGGAAAACTTGTATTAAAAATCGGAAAATTCGGAAAGTTTTATGCTTGTAGCAACTACCCAAAATGTAAATTTACCAAACCTTTTTCAACTGGTCTAAAATGTCCTTTATGTGATGGAGAATTATTAGAAAGAAAGAGTAAAAAAAGTAGAAAAACCTTTTATGGATGTTCAAATTATCCAAAGTGCAAATTTATTACTAATTATAAACCCATTAAATTAAAGTGTCCTGATTGCAGAGCGGAAACTATGTTTGAAAAATCAATAAACAAAAATGGAACTAAAACAATTATTTGCTTAAATTGTAAGAAAGAACTGATTAAATGAAATTCACAGAACCCTTTGTTTCTGGTTTAAAAAGTATCCTATCGCATAAATTGCGTTCAATTCTTACACTTGCCGGAATTGTAATTGGGGTCGCTGCAGTAACTACTATGTTCTCTTCTGTTAATGCAATGAAACAGCTTATTGAAGAAACAATAAGTTCACTTGGGTATGATAATGTTATAATCTTATACTCCACATTTCCAAACTCTGAAAAAAGTAAATTAAAAACATACACCGCTAAACCCAGATTTAAAAATCTAACTTACAATGATTATGAGGTATTAAAAAGTAAATTAAATAATGTTGAATATCTCTACCCAGGCATAAATGATGAAAAAGTTTGTATAATTAATGGCAAATCAAGCAAAGTTAGATTGAATGGTGTAAATAATGCTTTTTTCAAAGACAAAAATTATCTCGTTGGAAACGGAAGATTATTTAGTATCATTGAACAGAGTGAGGGACAAAATGTATGTATAATCGGCTCATCGCTAAAAAAGAAATTCTATCCTGAAACTGATGCTCTTGGAAAATTCATCTCAATCGGCAATATTAGGTTAAAAATTGTTGGTGTTCTTAAAGATGAAGGTTTGGATAAACCAGGCAAAGTCGTAAGAGGCAATATCTGGGAAAGAAGGCGTGACCATGAAAGCTGCTTCATCCCATCAAAATGCGCTGCAATATATCTTAGACCAAATATGCAAATTGATAATATATGGATTAAAGCAATTGATTCGGAAAAAGTAGGAAGTGTTTTTAATCAAGCCAAACAACTGCTTCTCGCTACACATAATATGGCAGATGATATAGAGATTCAGGATATTAGTTCAGTAATGCTGGAAGTAAGAGAACAAATCAATACGCAGATGAAAAACTGGAATATTATTTTATTATGTATCTCTGGAATATCGCTGTTCACAGGTGGAATAGGATTGTTCAGCATTTTACTTATCTCCATTAGAGAAAGGATGAAGGAGATAGGCATTAGAAAAAGTATCGGTGCAAAAAATAAAGATATATTCGCACATTTCCTCCTTGAATCTATAACATTAGCTTTTATGGGAGGAATATTTGGCTCTGGATTGGCTTTAATCTTAATCAAATTTATAACTTCCAAAATTGAAGTTGCATTTTCCTTCCCAATAACGGGAATAATCGTTGGATTGATATTTGCAATTATTGTAGGATTTGTTTCTGGCCTATATCCATCATTAAAAGCATCTAAAATAGATCCAATAAAAGCAATTTTCTATACCGAATAATAAGACAAATTAAGAGGCAACATTGGTTACAATTTTAGCAACCATCTTTCTTTTAGGTGTTCTTATATTTGTTCACGAACTTGGACATTTTGTAATAGCCCGACTATGTAAAGTAAAGGTTGAGAAATTCTCATTTGGATTTGGTCCTAAACTTATTGGAATAACATTTAAAGAAACAGAATATCGTGTTTCATTAATCCCTTTAGGGGGATATGTGAAAATGTTAGGCGAAAATTTAGATGAGAAACAAGAGTCCTCTCCAGAAAGTTTCAGAAACAAAAAATGGTGGCAAAAAATCTTAATAGCAATTGGAGGACCTTTTTCAAATTTCTTATTTGCTATCTTGATTTTAATTTTAACCTTTATGATTGGTATTAAAAACTATGATTTAGCACCAATTATAGGACAAATTTCTTATACTGACAACGAGGAAATAAGAAAATTTAAGACAGGTGACCAGATACTAAAAATTGATGATAATGAAATTAATAGTTGGCTTCCCATTATTAAAACATGGAATAACGATAAAGAAATCCACAATGTAGTTATCCAAAGAGATAATAAGACTTTAAGCTTAAATGTAAAAAATTTTGATTATAAATACTGGTTAACTGATATTAAACCTTTTGTATCTGCACAAATTGGCGAAGTATTATACGGATTTCCTGCTTATCAATCTGGAATGGAAAAAAATGATATTGTTACTGCAATAAATGAGAAACCGATTTCTGACTGGTATGATATGCAAAAGATAATTAGCGAAAGTCCTGAAAAACCTTTGAAATTTACAATCAAAAGAAATGACGAAATAGTAAACCTTCACATCATACCTCAAATTGATACTGAATCAGAAGATAATCAAGGGGTTATAGGTGTGGTACAGAAGTTAGACTCGGTCTATATTGAAAAGTATAACTTTGTAAATTCAACTAAATATGGTTTTCTAACTGGTATATCTTTAGTATATAGATATTATAGTGGATTAATTAGATTATTTAGGTCTCCTTCACATATAAGCAAGAATCTTGGTGGTCCGATAATGATTGCGGCTCTTTCAGGACAGCAAGCAAGAGAAGGTTTAAGTGCATTCCTCTCATTTATGGCTTTGATTAGCATTATACTTATGATTATGAATCTTTTGCCAATTCCAATATTAGATGGTGGAATGATCATATTTGCAATATGTGAAGGGATAGGAAGAAAACCCCTGAAAGCATCTGTTGAAGCAACGCTACAGAGAATAGGTCTGGCGATTGTCCTTACTATTATGATTTTTGCTTTTTATAACGATATATCGCGTTTTGTAAATAGACAGTTTTCTAAAATAAAAGGTGAGGTGCCATCGGTTTTAGAAAAAAATGAGTAAATTCCAATTTAAAATATGGAGGGTTCGTCACGGAATGGTCCGTGACGACCCTGCCGTGCTTCGGATGGCCTGTCTCGGCTTGGCTCGAGCCAAGACGGGCTACGCCCAGACGAGTATGCGGCAAAAGGAGCCGTTAGGGACCACTCCCTGACGGTGGCAAAATTAAATACTCTTTGATTCCTTTCAAGGATATTTATTTTGTTCATTATTAAATTAGGTAATTGATTAATTTCTTAAAAACTTGATAGATATTTATATTTGAGATGATTATAAATAATAAATAAAGTTTAATAAAAAATGGAGGAAAAATGCTGAAAACAGAAAAAAAACCTACTAGCAATAAATGGCTTTACTGCTTAATGGTAAGCTTTGTGATTCTATTTTTCGCAACCAGTAACAATATCTTGCTTGCACAGGATTGGGAAGATGAAGATGATGCAGCAATAGAAAAAGAAGCTCAGGAACAGTTGGCAGCTATGCTGCAGTGGACTACACAATATCGCTTTGGAAAGGACCTAAAAGTGGGTGATAGAGTTGAGTATAAACTTATAGGAGATGATGAGAATATCACTGAAATTGAGCTTGAAGTTACAAAAGAAGAAAGAGGTGGTGTTTGGATTGTTGAAAAATTTGAAGGCAATGAAGTGCACATGCTTGTTGATTTAAAAACTATGACTCTGCTTGATCTTTTTGGTTATGATGAAGATGGTGAAAGACAAGAACCACCATTATTGAATAAAAACAAGGTCTTAGAAAAAATTGAAGAGATGAAGAATATGGCAAAAGGTATGGGTGAAATGGGAATTCCTATTGGATGGAGTAATGTTAAAAATAGAGAAAATATTAATACTCCTATTGGTTCTATTTCATGCACTTATTTAGAACCCAATTTTAGTGAAGAAATAACAAAAAATATGAAAGCTGATGAACTCGTTGAAATGAATGAAGCAATGAAGTTATATTTCAGTGAAGATGTACCAAAACTATTTCCTTTCGAAATAGCTATGCCTGCAATGGTATCATCTGAAAATTTTGAAATAATTAAAGGTGGTTTTGTTAAAAATATTGATTTAGAAATTAAGGTATATAGTGAAAAGAAGGAATAAATGACAAATATATCAAAATGGGATAAAACCCTAAGAAATATTTTATTGGCCCTAATCTTATTAATAATATTTCCTGCCTGTGAAGAACTACCAGAACCTACTTATATTGATGCGATATTCATGATGAATCCCGATGGTAGTGATATAACGCACATAATCGATGAGTACGCTGAAAATGTTCAATTTACTCCTGATGGAACAAGAATAATAATGAATAAAGGTAATAAAGGTATTTGGTCTGTTAAAACTGATGGTACTGAATTAACGAACTTAACAGCTATAAGTGTAGATAGTGAATTACCTTCTCTTTTACCCGATAGTTCAAAAATTGCATTTTCAACCGGCGATATCTATATTATGGATATTGATGGAACCAACATACAAAATCTTACAAATACAATTAATGTGATGGAAGGGTACCCTAATTTTTCTTTTGATGGAAGCCAAATTGTATACACAACAAGACAAGATAGTATAAATTCAATCTATATTATGGATGCAAATGGCGCAAATAAAAGCGAGGTTATTTCCAATTCAACAAAATATTATCTTTATAGTTATCCAATATTTAATTCAGGTGGTGATACAATATTTTATAAATACATTGGTCAGCCAAGAGGTCTATATTCTGTAAATATTAATGGATCCGATAATACACAACTTCATGAAGGTTGGATTGGATTTAGCTTTCCCTCAATCTCAGCAGATGGGAAAAAAATTGTATTTTATGCAGATAGTCATATTTTTATAATGAATGAAGATGGAACAAATATTAGAAAATTAACTGAGGGTGGTTATCCAATGATTTCACCAAACGGAGAAAAGATCGTATTTTTAGACTTTAAGGATATTAAAGTTATAAATAGTGATGGCTCAGAGTTAACTACGCTTGATGAAGGTTGGCATCCTCGTTTCTCTAATAATAATGAGAAAATCGTCTATATAAAAGAAAGAGAGATTGATAAAAATCAAAATAAAGGAATAGTATTTTAACAAATAAAAGAGGAGAATATAATCATGAAAAAAAATTTATCTTACATTATTCTAATATTAGCAGTATTATTTACCACGAATCTATATGCTCAGATAGGCAATATTATTCCTGGTGGTCCTGATGGTCGCTTACCTTTTGAAGATGATGGAACCACTTTATCATGGACACTTGCTGGTTGTGATGGAGAAATCCCCGAACTTGCTACAACGATTATGTTACCAACTATATTAAGTAATAAAAAATTTTATATAGGAGGATGTTATGAGAAATATTTTATTAGCCCTTATCTTATTAATAATATTACCTGCCTGTGAAGAACTGCCCGAACCTACTTATATTGATGCAATATTCATGATGAATCCCGATGGTAGTAATATAACGCACATAATCGATGAGTACGCTGAAAATGTCCAATTTACTCCTGATGGAACAAGAATAATAATGAATAAAGGTAATAAAGGTATTTGGTCTGTTAAAATTGATGGTTCAGATCTAACTCAGCTAATAACTTTTAGCGTAAATACTGAATTACCATCCATATACTCTGAAGATATAAAAATTGCATTTTCAAACGGTGATATTTATATTATGGATATTGATGGTAGTAATTTACAAAATATTACAAACACTCCGGATATTGAAGAAAGATACCCTCATTTTTCATTTGATGGTAGCAAAATCGCTTATACAACCAGACAAGATAGTATAAATTCAATCTATATTATGGAATCAAATGGAGAAAATAAAATTGAAGTTATATCCAAAACTACAACTAGATATTTCATTTACAGATATCCAATATTTAATGCAAGTAGTGATACAATAATTTATAAATATTTTGATTATCCACAAGAGGGATTATATTCCGTAAAAGTTGATGGTACAAACAACAATCTTATTATTGAAAGTTCTATCGGGAATGCTTTCCCTTCAATTTCATCAGATGGTACAAAAATAGTCTTTGATGGAGGTAATTATATTTATATAATTAGTGGGAGTGGGACAAATATTAGAAAATTAACTGTAGGGGGATATCCAATGGTTTCACCAAACGGAGAAAAGATCGTATTCTCGGACTTTAAGTATATAAAAGTTATAAATAATGATGGAACAAATTTAATTAAACTAGATGAAGGTTGGCTTCCTAGTTTCTCAAATAATAATAAAAAAATCGTTTACATAAAAGAAAGACAGATTGATAAAAATCAAAATAAAGGAATAGTATTCTAATAAAGAAGAAAAGGAGATAATCATGAAAAAAAATTCAGCTTACATTATTTTAATCATAGCAGTATTATTTACCACGAATCTATATGCTCAGCTAGGCAATATTATTCCTGGTGGTCCTGATGGTCGCTTACCTTATGAAGATGATGGAATTACATTATCCTGGACACTTGCCGGATATAAAGGTGAAATTCCTTATGCAGAAGAGACTATTGATGTAACAGACTATGGAGCAGTAGGTGATGGTTTGACTGATGATACTGATGCAATAATGGATGCAATTGACTATGCTAATAATTATATACTATCTGAGATATATTTTCCACCTGGTATATATTTAATAAAAAGCGAAGACCCCTTATTAAATAATTCTGCATTAGACATTACCAAGAATAATATAATCTTAAAAGGAGATCTCGCCGATATAACAGAATTAAAATTCGATATCGGTGATAATGTAGAATCGCATTGTATCCGAATTTCTGGTAGAAATAATGTTGGCATTGAAGATTTAAAGATAACAAGGGCTGACTCTTCTTATGAAGTTGGCGGTACAACGATACTATTTAGCAACTCAAATAATTGTTGGGTAATGGGAGTTGAAAGTAGTAGAGCATTTAGTAGTTCAATCAGTATTCAGGGCTGTAACCATATTGAAGTAACAGGATGCTATCTTCATAATCCGCAGAATGTTTGTGGCGGTGGCTTTGGATATGGAGTTGTAGTAAGTAATTCTAATTATTGCCTTGTTGAGAATAACATTTTCAGCAAATTCAGACATTCAATGATATTAGCAGCTCATTCTTTTAATAATGTATTTGGTTATAATTATTCAAGAGAGCCCAGACAAACAGACCACCCTATTTTGGGTGAAGACTTTATTGCTGATATATGTCTTCATGGAAACAGTAGCAATCCAAATTCTTCAGAGCTTAAACCTGAATATAACTTATTTGAAGGTAATATTGTTGCCCAAATAAAAGTAGATAGGTTTTGGGGCAGAAATGGACCTTATAATACTTTTTTCAGGAATAAAGGAGGAAAATACGGTATATGGATACAAAGAGGTAATACTAATCAGACCATTGTAAATAATTATGCAAAATGTTTAAACTGGTTCTATAGTTATTGGTACCATATGCCCAGGAGATTTTCAACATTAACCTATTTTGAAAAGAACACATTAGTAAAAAAGGTTAATTATTGGGGTGTTCCTTATGAAGAAGTATGGTCTGACGGAGTAAACAATCTTGAATATCCATCTGCATGGGATGAACCTAATTTGTCATATTATTATTCGGATGAACCAGATTTTATTTCAGATATTTCTGAATGGCCATTTCATCCTAAAAATAATCCTTCTAATCCAGCTAAAATGCGTTGGGATTATGGACTCATAAAAACTGTGTCCAGAGATAATCCACAAGGAGAAATTGTGACCATCAATTGGGAAAACAACATAACATTAAGTACGGATCTAATTATCCCTAGTGGGGTCCGCATAGTAATTTCTCCTGGTGTTAAAGTATATTTTGATCACAACATAAAATTGATTATTAAGGGTTCCATAACTGCTGAAGGTACTGACCATTATACAGGTGAAATACTGTTTACAGAAAAAGATGCTGGTGAAGGTTGGGGAGGTATTTTTTTTGATAGATTCCCCAATATGGATCCTGAATTAGGTAGTTCTATATTTGAATATTGCAAATTTGAATATGCTTATTATTTTACACCCCAACCAAGAGAAGGACGAGAAGATGATGGAGGGTCTGCTATAAGTGCAACTTATTGTTCTGATATCATTATTGATAATTGTCTATTTGAAAATAATACTTCTTGGGGTGGTGGTGGTGCTATTTACCTTAATCATTCAGATATTACAATAAAAAACTCTATATTTCGAAATAATACTTCATTATGGGTTGGTGGTGCAATAGGTTCTCTCTGTTCTAGTCCAGAGATAATTAACAATATTATTACTAATAATACAGCTGGTTATGATTGTCAATATGGTGATGGAGAAGGTGGTGGATTATATTTTCAATATTCTAATGAAAGAGAAATAAGATTAATAGGTAATGTAATATGCAATAATTTTGTAGATGGTTTTGGAGGTGGATTATCTATAGTAGCAATAGATGAATGGACCGGCTATAAATTAATTGCCCTTAATAATACAATTTCTAATAATAATGCTACATGGTGGGGTGGAGCTGTTTATACTTGGTATTCAGATGATAAATTCATTAACAATATTTTTTGGGGAAATACTGCAGATTATGGAACTCAATTTTTTATTTATCATCCTGGATATTCTTATATTGATTTCTACCATTGTGATATAGAAGGTGGTATTGATGGTGGAATTGAAGTATATGGAACTCTTTTAGGAGAAGATGTAAATAATATTAATGTTGATCCGATGTTTGTAGATTCTACTAATGGTGATTTTCGTTTAGAGAATTGGTCAGAATGTATTAATGCAGGTCTAAATCCCGATGGTGTTAATTTATTATATTGTTTACCAGCAACAGATCCTGCTGGAAATCCCAGAATTGCTGCTGAAATAATAGATATTGGAGCATACGAGTATTTTGATCCTGGAATCTATGTCGAGATAGTAGAATTAGGTTTTGGGGTGCTTACAAATAGAGAAACATCACAGGATACAATTGTAGTTAAAAACAATGGAACAAATGATGTCACATTATATCCTGATTCCTTTATTATACCTGAAGGATTTGAGGTTATATGTGAATCTACAGTGATATCTCCAGATGATTCAACGAATATTTTAGTTGATTTCATACCTGATAAAATGTTCCTAGATTATATTGATACACTTATTATCTATAGTTCTGACCCATTCTTTCCTGAATTACAATTTTTACTTACCGGCACAACAATACCGCCAGAATATCAAGAAATTTCCGGCGAAATTACTAATGATGAAACATGGAGTGGGTATATTCTTATAACAGGTGATGTAAATGTTACCAACGGAGCAACACTTACAATAGCAGAAAATGCTGAGGTCTATCTGATAGATGGGTATGAATTAGTTTTAGAAAGTGGTCATTTAATCATGAACGGGGCTAAAATGTTCTTAAGGAATAATTCTAAAATAGATATTTATGATATTATGACACTATCAGGATGTAGTCTTGTAGAAGTTACTACTGGTTCTGTATTTGAACTTAAGCCAGGTTCTGTATTATATGGCACTGAACATACAATCTGGGTAGATACAAATACTGGCAAGAGTTATAATTCATGGTTAGAAATGGATGCAGATGTGCCTAACCATAATGGGAATATAGTAACAATTCCGGGAGACAGGATAATAACGAATAATGGTGGAAGGATTATAACTAATGGTGATCCTACAGACAGAATAACGATCACTTCTATAGGAGATGGTTATTACTGGGATGGAATTGAAATAAATAATGGATGGATAAGTCATATACATGGTTGTGATATATCAAAAATAAGTTATATAAAATTAAATAATTCAGAGTTTGATCTTCACAATTCGACATTTTCAGATTGTAATCAAATTATTGCTCGTAATGAATCAGAAATATATTTATATGGCAATATTTTTGAAGATAATGGAGCATGCCCTATTGTTTTCTATGAATCAGATGGACATATCTTCGATAATAACATAATAAATAACGAAGGTAATGGAATCTCAATATATTATCCATCATTATATGGATCATTTCTTATTATTCATAATACTATTCAGTATAATAATGGGAGAGGTGTAGATTTATATAATGTGCCTGTTATGTTCACAGATAATGAAATAAGATACAATGGTAATCCTGATAATCCTAACTCCGCAAGGTCCATTGGGTTTTTTGCTTCGGGGAATAGTGGTGGAGCAAATATGGGAGGTAATACAATTGAAAATAATTATGGCGTAGAAATACTTGCTACTCGTGATGCTTTTCCCAATCTAACTTATAGTCTAAACACAATATATGATGAATATGACCCTGATGGCTATATTTATCTTGATCAATTCCTTCTTGCGTGTGGAGGATATGACGGTAATCCAATCGATGTCCGTGGTAATGATTTCCCAAATGATAGTGATCCAGACTTTGAAGATAGATTCTTACCATTCTATGATGCATACATCTTTGATGGTGAAAAACCACCAGAAAAAATTCTATATGAAGAAGGAATAGTAGAAATAGCTGATTCGCTCTACGAATCTGCAAAAACAACAATGACAAGTATTGTAGATGATTATCCTGAAACAAAAACTGCGGTAAGTGCTCTGCAGTGGCTGATGTATCTGGAGAAGTTCATTGGACACGATTATTCAGGCTTGAGAGATTACATTGAAACGATTGATGAAATTTCATATCCAAATCTTGAAAGAGTAAAGTATAATACCACAACCTCAAGTTATATGGCAGAAGCTGATTATGAGACTGTTATTAACAGACTTGAAGTTATCCTTGCTGATCCACCATCAGAGCCAGATTCTATCTTTGCTTATATTGATGAAGGATACTGCTATCTCAAATTGGATGAACAAGGTGGTAAAGCTGCTGTTGAAGAATGCACCTTTAAGCCAAGATGCTTTGAGGAATTTCGGTATGTTTCTCAGAATATGACCACAAATTTATTGGATAAGGCTATTCTTCATCCTGAACCATCTCCAGAAATCGAAACCTTTACCTTATATCAAAACTATCCGAATCCAATCTGTAATTCTACTACGATTTCTTTTATTCCAGCACCAGAAATTGAAAAGTCTGAAATAAGAATCTATAACATCAAAGGACAACTGGTTAAGAAGTTAGAAGTTAGAAGTAAGAGGTTAGGAGTTGAGAAAGTAATATGGAATGGAAAAGATGGGAACGGAAAAAGATTGGCAAATGGTATTTATTTCTATAAAGTAATCTCCGGTGATAAATCAATAGTTAAGAAGATGCTTCTACTACGCTAATCCCTGCTTGTCCCGATTTTTCGGGAATGTGTCGGGACGGATATTAAGAAACTTCATCCTTTGTCAAGACTACGGAGGACAGGTCGCAGGATAAATATTGATGAGACAAAAAGATATGAAGTAAGTGAAAAAAGTATTCTGGAATGTAAATTAAATAGGGTTCTCCTTCAAAATGTGTGGGTAGGAGCTTCCATGAGGTACCCACATTTTTGTAAAACTTTCATACGAAAATAATCAAAATTTTTGTATCCGTATGCTCTTTTAAGTAAAGTTTTAATAGTAT
>Ga0315547_1000681_pt1 | contig 31422 bp, 41 predicted proteins | sample SalMarSW160240MG_2_FD_202542 | JGI IMG/M metagenome (GOLD analysis project Ga0315547, IMG submission 202542) | Salt marsh sediment microbial communities from the Plum Island Ecosystem LTER, Massachusetts, United States - Salt Marsh Sediment SW1601-240 ...
TGTGTGTATAGTCCGCAGGAAAAGAAGGATCAACAAGGAGGAGCAAGATGAAGAAAGTCGTTGTTCTCACTCTGATAGCTGTTGTGGCGTTAGGGGCCACCCTGGTCGCTGCGCCGAAGATCGCAGTAGATAACGCGGTCTACGATTTTGGCACGGTGCTCGAAGGGGTCTTTGTTACTCACAGCTTTCTCCTTTCGAACGTGGGAGATGAACCTCTCACGATCACCAGCGTGCGGGTGGCCTGCGGTTGCACCGCAACCGCTCTCTCCAAGACAAACCTCGCACCAGGCGAGTCGGTGGATCTCGAAGCGAGCCTGGATACCTCTCACTACGGGGGAAGGATCAGCAAGAGCATCTACGTCGAATCGAGCGATCCTGAAGACGCTCGCCTTACCTTGCGCCTTACCGGGGTCGTCACGCAACCAGAGCCGTATCATATTACTATCAGCGACTTTAATTACTTGTTCTACCTGTTAATTGATCTGCGAATCCCTGAGACCTACGCTACGAGCCACCTGATGGGCGCGGTTAATATTCCTCTTGCGGAGCTGAACGACTGGGTGAGTCGGCTCCCCGAAGGGGTCCTGATCATCCTCTACGACCAGGATGGAACGCAGAGCGACCTGGCGGCACAGGTTCTGAAGGACAAAGGGTTCCCCGATGCCAAGAGTCTGATGGGCGGGTTTGATGAGTGGATAAACGTCTATAAGGATAAGTTCACTATCTACACGGCGGATGACTAGGAAGTAAACGCTAGTTTAGTGGATCAGGTTAAAAAGAGAGGACCCTTTGTGAAACGGTTACCGATGCTATTTGCTGTATTGCTTCTCTTCGGATCGTTCTTCGTCCACGCCGGAGAAGTGGATATGGTCTACTTCTACGAGGACGGCTGCACTAACTGCGCCCGCACCGCGTCTTTCTTGGAGACGATCGGCCCGAAGTACCCTGAACTGAATGCCCTGCGCTACGAGATCCACGAGGCCGATGTACAGGACCTGCTCGACCGCCTCCTTGTCGCCTACGATGCGGAACTCGGCCCTGTCCCTATTTTGTTCATTGGGGATATTGCTTTGGTGGATGATACGTTCTATGGACTCGCCGAGACGCCTACGACCGTCTCCGGACGAGCAAGGGAGATGCGGCTTGATGCGGTGATCGCGCAAGCGATCGCAGAAGAGGCCCCCTCTCCATTGCTGCGGGCCGAGGCAACGGAGGGGAAGGGGTTGGCAGGGAAGCTCACCATCCCAGTGCTCGTCCTCGCTGCCGCCGCTGATTCGGTCAATCCATGTACCTTCGCCGTGTTGGTCCTGCTCTTGGGGACGCTCCTTGTCGCCGGTAGGAAAGGGAAGGTGCTTCAGGCGGGGTTGGCCTTCATCGCGGCGATCTACATCTCATACTTTTTGATGGGGATCGGAATCTTCTCCGCGATACAGGCGGCCGGGGTGCAGCGGCCGTTCATCCTTGTGGTATCGAGCCTGGCGATCCTGCTCGGACTGTGGAATATGAAGGATTTCTTCGCCTACGGGAAGTGGTTTACGATCGAGGTTCCGCAGCGGTGGCGACCGACGGTGGAACGGATCACATCCTCGGTCGTCTCCATCCCCGGTGCGTTCGCCGTGGGAGTCCTCGACTCCTTGTTTCTCCTGCCCTGCTCTTCAGGGCCGTACATTGCTATCCTTGCCCTCCTCTCCAAGACGACCACACGGGTGCAAGGGATCGGACTCCTTCTCTTCTACAACCTGATCTTCATCCTGCCCCTTCTCATCATCACCCTGGCGGTCCACTTCGGATACACGACCACGGCGCGGGCGGAGCGATGGCGCTCGGCTCGTTTGGGAAAGCTTCACCTGATATCCGGTATAATGATGTTCATCTTAGGGGCGGGGATGATCATCGCCCTTCAGGTGGGCTATCTTTAAAGCAGGGCAAGGAGACAACATGATCAAACAGAGCTTGACAGTACTTGCCGCAGTGGTCCTTCTTCTGCTTGCCATCGCTCTTGACGCTCTTCCACAGGTCCAGACCGAGTCTGTTACCGTGGAGCCATCGATCGTTGTCTTCTACGAGGAAGGCTGCCCGGGCTGTGAACTGATGGAAGGGTTCCTGTCCGAACTTGTCGTTGGGCACGAGAATCTGGGGATCGTCCGGTATGAGATCAACGAGCCAGGAGCATGGGACTTACTGCGTATACTTGCCTCGCACTACAGCGTTTCGACCACGAGCGTGCCGATCATCTTTGTGGGGGATGAGGTGATCGTCGGGACCGGCCGGGCAGAGGAGATTCACCTACGGACTGCTGTGGGAGATTGCGTCTCCCGGGGGTGTCCTTCCCCTCTTGCATATGCGGAAGGGAAAGGCTTTCCTTGGAGGGATTCCCTTGTTCTGGGCGCGTTTGCCTCCCTGCTCCTCTTCTTCTTCATTCTACAGACGAAGTAAGCAGCCGGGTAGGGTGAAAAGCAGGAAACCTGAAATAGTCTTGTCTTTCCGCCTGTATTAACTATACTAATCTTGGAGGAGGTGGGAGGCGTGGCCTCGATGAGCAAGCAGAGACTAGCAATGCTTTCTAACGAAAAGCTCATCGAACGGTTACGCCATACGACCAAGGAAACTCCCACTGCGAGCGATCTTTCCCTGCTTCGTGAGGAGATTGTCAACCGGAACATAGGGCTCGTCCGATCGATTGCGCTTGGATTTCTCAACTCCGGCGAGCTCCTCGATGATCTGGTGCAGGCAGGGTACATCGGGCTTCTGAACGCGGTTGCGAACTTCGACTTGGCGAGAAACACTCTTTTCTCTACCTACGCGAGTTGCCTGATCAAGGGGGAGATCCGTCACTACATCCGAGACAAGCATACGACGATCCGCATCCCCCAATGGATACAGGCCTTGAGCCGCAAGGTGAAGGAACAGGAGGAGGCGTTCTTTCAGGAAGACGGACGTCCTCCGACGATCGCCGAGCTTGCTGAGCGCCTGGAGATCAATGAGAAGCAGCTGATCGAGCTCCTCCGCGGACGTAAGGCGATGACCTATGTCTCGATCGATCAGGAGCGGCGGCGCCACGATCCTAACCCAACCCTTCCCACTATTGAGTCCCTTCGACCGCGGGACGAGAGTCAGAATAGGAAACTTTACATGCGGATCAGTGTAGCTATTGAAGAACTCGCCGAGATCCAGCGCCAGGTGATCAGTGGGCTCTTCTACCACGGGAAGAGCCAGGAACAGGTTGGGGAGGAACTCGGCATATCTCAACGACAAGTATCCCGGATGAAGGCGCAGGCCCTGAAGAGAGTGAAGGGAAAGCTTGTTGAACCGGAGGATGGTGCGGGCTAAACTATACGACCACTAGGTATAATCACAATATGGGTGACACGGAGTGAAAGCGACCGATAAAACAATGGATCTCTTAACTTTAATCGGGAGTTCGATTGAAGAACTCCAACGTAGCATCGAGTTCTTTGACAAGGCTGAACCGCAAGACGGTGTGGTGCATCTCTCCATTGTCATGCAGGGGATCGGCCGCTACCTCACGCGGATCGAGGATGATCCGATCCTGAAACTCGCACCGATCATCGACCCTATCGTTCTAGCAGAGCGCCTCCACGGGATCGAAGAGGACCTCTCAGCAGTCATCGAGGGGTTCACCAAGCTCCCCTGAAGCGCATACCAACTGGACTCTCTGTCTGTGACTACTTTACCTCGACCGAGTACCCCCCGTTGGAGAGAGTGAGTTCGATCTGTGTTGTTTTCCCTGATTGTACCTCCACGTTGAGTTCGATCGTTGGGCGGGTATCGATGATGACGCGATAACTGCCGGGAGGAAGTTGTGGTCCCGGCTCTCCGATGATTCCGCTGAAGACATCTATCCCCTGCTGGTCGTAGACATGGTAGGTGATCTGGATTGATACCTGAAGAGCGATGCGTAATTCCTCTCTGCTCTGTGCGTCGTAGTAGATTCCGCCGGTCTCGCTTGCAATCTTCATCAGCTGTTCGCGCGCCCCTTGCACTTCTCCAATATCGAACCCAACCACGTTGATCCGCAGATCGTACCCGGTTTCGATCAGCGCCAATGCTGAAGCAACCGGATCTCCACCGCAGGTCTCCATGCCATCACTGACAAGGAGGATCAACTTCGTCCCGGGGACATCGGCGAAATCGCCCTTTGCCTGTTCCAGCGTGTAAGCAATCGGGGTCCTTCCACCCGGTTCGATCGATTGGATCTCTGTTTGCAGTGTGGCTTTATTAAGCGGCCCGATCGGACGCACGAGTTGGCTGTATTCGCACCCGCCGAAGACGCGCAACCCCACCCGCATCCCATCAGGAAGGTCTGTCACAAACTCTTTCAAGACCTCTCTCGCCACTTCTATCTTGATCGAATTCTCAAACCTATCCCCCATACTGGACGACGAGTCGAGGATGATCAAGAGGTCCTGCGGTGCCTGTGCAACGTGGAGTGCGAGCTCTCCTATCGCTTGCAGCGTCAGGAATCCGGACGCTTCCCCTGTCTCTTCGACCACGCGTAATGGGCCCATCGCCCCGACAGCATCGATACTTGGCCCGGGACAGGAAGACTTGTCCTCATCCGCGGGGACGTCGGAGAGGCGCACGAAGCGGAACTCTTCGCCTGGCGTAACGAACGGGGAGATATCGATCTTCCCGGGGTAACCGGTGACGGTGCCGACGGGGATGAAATGACTCCCGTTTGCGCTGATCTCCACGCGGCAAGCTTTCCCGTTGGTAATGTAGATGAAGAGATCATCGCCCTCTACGTCGACCAGGGTGTTGTCGACGAACTCGAGAACGAGCTTCCCCCGGTCGTCGATCTCGCTTAAGCGGAACCCAAGCGCAACTGCGCAGGTGTCGCACCCCTGACAGGCACGGCATCCATCACCGCCACAGTCCGGCGGCCCAAGGGCGGCCCTGGGGTCGTCATACCCACCATCGGCGCAGCTTGCCGCCACGTAGGAAACGACGCGATCGGCAAAGGAACGGTCCCCGTGAGGGAAGGTTACTCCACTGTAGGTTGTTGCCTCGGCAAACGCGATAAGGGTTACTGTGATGATCAAAGCTATCCCTATCACGCTCAAAAGAATCCATCTCATACGGCATATTCCGTCCATGCCTCACCTCCGAACGTTTCTATCAGCCCATGTTCCCATCATAGGGCGATTTGCCTTGCAAAACAAGAGGGTCCGGTGGAGCGAAGTAATCATCCAATCTCTCAATCATCTGATCCCTCAATCATTCAACCGCTAAATCTCTCAAAATGCGTGGGGTTCATGATCTGCCTGTGCGGTGCACACAGACAGGTAAATGACACGCTGGAACGATAAACATGTACCGAACTTCGTTGATTGTTGACAGGCCTCCTCCCGTTCGCTAACATCAGGCTATTGCCGAGGTGGCGGAATTGGCAGACGCGCATGGTTGAGGGCCATGTGGACATTATGTCCGTGCGGGTTCAAGTCCCGCCCTCGGCACTTACTTAATCTGTACTGGGGTAGAAGTGAGCGATGCGTATCCTATTGGACGTCATGGGGGGGGATCTCTCCCCGCGTGAGTTGGTGCGAGGGGGAATCGATGCCGGACGGCGGCAAGGGATCGACATCCTCTTCGCCGGTGATTCTGCGGCAATCCGCGTAACCCTAGCGGAGATGAACGAACGTGAGGGAGATCGATTCTCCATCCTCCCTGCAACCCAGGCGATAGACATGAATGAACCACCGGTTCGCGCGGTGCGCGGGAAGCGAGATTCGTCCCTCGTAAAAGGCCTTCTTTCTCTGAAAGAACATGAAGTGGATGCCTTTGTCTCACCGGGGAACACCGGCGCGGTTGTTGCGGGGTCGATCTTCATCCTGGGACGGATTGCGGGGATTCCGCGTCCGGCGATCGCGGCGAGCATTCCGACCGTTTCCGGCCGGGAGATCCTTATTCTCGATATGGGGGCGAACGTCGATTGCGCCCCTGAACACCTGCTCTACTTTGCTCTGATGGGAGTCGCCTATGCTCGCGATGTCCTGGGAATCCCGCATCCCACGGTCGGGCTATTGAACATCGGGACGGAGAAGGGAAAAGGGAACCGATTGAATCACCTGGCCTACGAGCTTTTGGAGAACGGGCCACTTCCATTTGTCGGGAATGTCGAGGGGCATCACCTCCTCACCGAGCGCCCGGTCGACGTCGTCGTGTGCGACGGATTCGTGGGGAACATCTTCCTAAAGACGCTCGAAGGGGGGATCTCGACGGTGACCGGTCTGATGAAGGACCTGATCGGGAAGACCATCCGGGCGAAGTTGGGAGGGCTCTTGCTGCGGCCGGTCTTCTCCACCGTGCATGAGAAACTGTCTTACCACCACCTTGGCGGTGCGCCGCTCCTGGGGGTTGCGGGGAGTGTGGTCATCGCTCACGGACGTTCGAACGCCCAGGCGATCGCCTCGGCTATTACCGTTGCTTCCCGCGCGGTCGAGAGCCGGGTGAACGAGACGATCGAGCGTGGGATCAGTGGTTGGTGGCCCGATGGGCGCTAGGATCGTCGGCTCGGGGAGCTACGTACCTGAGACGTGCATAACCAATCTAGATCTGGAGAAGCGCGTCGCTACTTCCGATGAGTGGATCGTCCGCCGGACAGGTATCCGAACCCGTTATCACCTCACAAACGAGGAGGATCCGGCCAGGATGGGGATCGAGGCGGGGAGAAGAGCCCTCGATCAAGCGGACGTTTCCGAGGAGAGCGTCGACCTGTTGATCGTCGCAACGAACTTTCCCGACATGATCTGTCCGGGATCGGCTCCGTTCATCGCCGCCGGGCTTGGGTTCGATCAAACACCGTTCTTCGACCTCAAGGCCGGCTGTTCCGGGTTCGTCTATGGGCTCGCAATCGCCAACGGCCTGATCGGCTCAGGTCTCTACCGCCGTGTTCTGTTGATCGGGCAAGAGGCACTCTCGAGGGTCACCGACTGGAGCGATCGGAAGACCTGTGTCCTCTTCGGCGACGGCGCGGGGGCCGTCCTGCTTGAACCGGCCCCACTCGGGGAAGGAGTCCTGGGGAGCGCTCTCCACGGAGAGAATAGCAAGGCCCTCCTCCTCAATATGCCGGCTGGGGGAACCAAGTTCCCGGCAAGCCGTGAGACCGTCGACGATCATGGACACTACCTGAAGATGGAGGGAGCCGGAGTCTTCCGGAGTGCGGTGCCGATGATGGCACAGGCCGCCCGAGAGGCGCTCCATGCAGCATCCCTCTCACTTGCGGACATAGACTGGATTATTCCGCACCAGGCGAATATCCGTATTATTGACTCATTGGCAAAACACCTCGGCTTCGATCGGGAACGGGTGATCGTGAACCTCGATCGGGTCGCGAATACATCCACTGCGTCGATCCCGATCGCCCTCGATGAGGCACTCCGCGAGGGGAGGATCGTGAAGGGGGATGTGGTGGTCCTCACAGCGTTTGGGGCCGGGGTGACCTACGGGGCCGCGGTCGTCAGGATCTAGCGATGGGGCGAGAGCATCGACTGGCGTTCATCTTCCCCGGCCAGGGAACGATTCCTCGAATACTCCCCCCGCCCTCTGCTTTGGGGACTCGTCTGTTCGACCAGGCGGTGCAGGCCGGGCTCCGGTTGCAGGATTGGATCGAGGAGGGCGATGAGGATCGCTTGCGACGAACGCAGGTCGCTCAGCCAGCGATACTCATCGACAGCCTCATCAAGGAGAGAAGGCTGCGCGAACGCGGGATCGTTCCCACAGTCGTCGCTGGTCACAGCCTGGGGGAGTACACTGCCTTGGTGAGCGCCAGTGTCCTGCATCCGGAGGAGGCGCTTTCCGTGGTGATCGAGCGCGGACGTCTGATGGAGTCCATCCCCGGCGGAATGGCGGCGATCGTCAAACTCCCGCTCGATCGGGTGGAAGCAGTCTGCCGTCAGGGAGGATCGCAGGTGAGCGTGGCGAACGTGAACGGCCCGGCGCAGGTGGTGATCTCCGGGGAGGAGCAGGCGCTCCTTGCAGCGATGGCGTCGGCCGAGGAGGCTGGGGGGCGAGCGATTCGGCTGCACGTCTCCGGCCCGTTCCACTCCCCCTTTATGGAAGGTGCACAACAGGAGCTTGCCCCGAGGATCGAATCCCTCCCTTTTTCTGTCCCGAGGATCCCCGTGATTTCCAGTGTTAGTGGGAAGGTAGAGAGCGATCTGAGAAGGCTAAAAGGCCTCCTATTGACACAGATCACCGCTTGCGTATCCTGGGTAGATGTAGTGGAGGCTCTGGTGCAGATGAAGGTCAGCTGCGCGGTGGAGGTCGGGCCGGGGAAGATCCTCACCGGTCTGGGGAAGCGGATTACCTCACAGGTGAGATTTGTGACGTTCGAGGAGGCGTTCGATGGGGCGATTTGACGGGAAGGTGGCTGTCATCACCGGCGGGACGAGGGGTATCGGAAGAGCAATCGCGACCCTCTTGCATCAGGAAGGGGCTCTGGTTACAGTACTTGCCCGCGGCGAGAAGGCTGGAGCGGCGATAGAACAGGAACTCGAAGGGTGCCGCTTCCTGCCGGTCGATGTCTCCGATTTTGCTCGGGTGAAGGAGGCGTTTCAGTCGATACATGAAGCGCACGGACGGATCGACTTTCTCGTCAACAACGCCGGGATCACGCGGGACCAGTTGATCCTGCGCATGAGCGAGGAGGATTGGAGGCGGGTCGTTGACGTAAACCTGCAGGGGCCGTACAACGGCATGCGCGCCTGCCTGCGCTACATGGTGAAGGCGAGAGGCGGGGCGATCGTCAATATCGGATCGGTCGTTGGTGAGACCGGAAACGCAGGACAGGCGAACTACGCGGCCGCCAAGGCCGGGCTCATCGGGCTCTCCCGTAGCGTTGCCAAGGAGGTCGGCAGTCGCGGTATCCGTGTGAATGTCGTCTCGCCCGGATTCATCCGCACCGAGATGACGGAAGGGTTGGGCGAAGAGATTCGCTCTTCGTATTTGGCTTCTCTCCCGTTAGGGAGGGAGGGGGAGCCTGAAGAGGTTGCCGAGGTGGTTGCATTCTTGCTTTCACCCCGGGCTTCCTATATAACAGGACAGGTTATCGGCGTCAATGGAGGGCTCTACCCTTAGAGATAGAGCAAATACGAAAAGGAGGTATCGATACGTATGGATGATATTGTCAAAAAGGTACGCGCCATCATCTCCGATCAATTGATGGTCGATCCCAGCGAGGTCACCGACGCGTCCTCATTCGTTGATGATCTGGGAGCAGATTCACTTGATACTGTGGAGTTGATCATGGAATTCGAAGACGAATTCGGCGTGGAGATCTCCGACGAAGACGCGGAGAAGATCTCCACCGTTGGTGAGGCGATCGCTTACATGAGCAAGCTCTTGGGTGACAAGAAAGACTGACACTCGACAAAGGGATGTGGGGCGGCGAGAGACGCTCGCCCCTCCTTCCTTTCCCTCTCTGATTCAGCTCCTTCATCAACTGTCAAGGTTAGGAGAAGTCGATGAACTACATCCGCGGCCGCACTGAGGATGAGGAAACGATTGCTCGCCTTGCCGTGCAAAGGGAAGGCCTTGAGTGTGAAGGGAACAAGCGCGCGCAGCAAGTGCTCGAAGCAGCACACGCCCTGTTGTAGTGATGCCAAGGATCGGCCTTCTCTCCGATATTCACGGGAATCTCCCCGCTTTGGATGCCGTCCTCGCGGCACTCGCTAAAGAAACGATAGATCGTATTGTTTGCTGTGGGGATATCGTTGGGTACGGACCGTGGCCCGGCGAGGTGATCGCGCGGCTGCGCGTAGCCGACGCGCTCTGTGTGCAGGGTAACCACGACGCAACGACTGCGGGTATGCTCCCCCTCGATTACTTCAACGTTGCTGCCCGCGCGGTCATCGAGTGGACGCAAACGGTTCTCCCTTCTAATCAGGTCGCGTACTTGCGGGATCTCCCACAGACCCTTGTTGAGGACCAATTCGCCGTGGTGCACGGGAGCCTGCGCGGACCGCTGTGGGAGTACATGCGCGATGCCTTCGTTGCCGGGGAGACCTTCTCCCTTCTCGACCGGCCGTTCGGATTTTTCGGGCACTCTCACGTCCAGGGCGGGTTCGTCGACCTCGACGGGCGGGTGGTCCCCCTCGATCGCACGACTGGCTCGGTCGACCTTCTCCCTGCAGGACGATACCTGATCAACCCCGGGAGTGTGGGGCAGCCACGCGATGGCGATCCGCGCGCCGCGTATGCGATCATCGACTTCGCTGAGAGGAAGGTCTTCTTCAAGCGGGTCCCCTACGATATTCAAGCCACAATGCAAGGGATCCTCCACGCGGGGCTTCCGCCACAGTTTGCCAAGCGTCTGCAAAGGGGGCGGTAGGATGGAAAAGGAGCGTGCGTTGGAAGTCGCCGTTCGTACGGCGCGAGAGGTGGGAGCGATACTGCGCGCGGGGATGCGTGCGGAGAAGCACGCGTCCACCAAGAGTCACCGCCACGACCCGGTGACGATCTACGATCGTCGTGCCGAGCAATGGATCGTCTCCGCGATCAAGGATGCCTTCCCCGAGCATGGGATCCTCTCCGAGGAGGGAATGAACAGCGAGGGTTCTTCTCCGTATCGGTGGATCATCGATCCACTCGATGGGACGAACAACTTCCTGTGCGGCTACCCACAGTTCTCCGTATCGATCGCCCTTTCGCGCGCGGATGAGCTTCAGGTCGCGTGCATCTACGACCCCCTGCGCGATGAGCTCTTCAGCGCCATCGTGGGTGAGGGGGCGTACCTCGACGGCGTTTCGTTGCGGGTGAGCCCGCAGAAGACCCTCGATGGATCGTTGATCGGGGTCGGCTTCTCCTCACGACCTGAGCGGGCTCTTCGTACCCACGCTGCCATGAGGCCGCTCCTCTCCCAGGCGAGGGGGGTTCGTATGGCAGGTTCGGCCTGTCTTGACCTCGCCTACGTCGCTGCCGGGCGGCTCGACGCGGCGTGGTACCTCTCCCTCTCCCCGTGGGATGTGGCCGCAGGAATCCTCCTCATTCGCGAGGCGGGAGGGCGAGTGAGCGACCTCTGCGGAGCCACTCTTATCGATCCGGAGACTGGGATCCTGGCGACCAACGGAGCGATCCATGCTGAGATGCTCGGAGCGATCGGGATCGGACGTAACAAGTGAACCAAGAGGAGCTTCTGCCCGGTCGCCTCACCCGGTACCGTAAGATCATTCCTGATTGGGAGGATTTCCTCACCTGTAGCACGCGCCCCCTTCCGGTGAGTGTGCGTGTCAATACCCTGCGTATCGCTCCGGAAGCCCTCGCGGAGCGGCTCGCACAGAAAGGGTTTCACCTCACACCGATCCCTTGGGCGGACGACCTGTTCGTTGTCGAGGGGACGAAGGTTGCGAAGACCATCGAACACTGGCTCGGCCTCTTCTACATCCAGGAAGCCGTGCAGACGGTTCCCGTGCGTCTCCTCGATCCAAGGCCTGAGGAGCGGGTTCTCGACCTGTGCGCCGCTCCTGGGGGGAAATGCACCCAGATCGCCGTACGGATGGAGAACAGGGGGCTTCTCGTCGCCAATGAACCTAACGGGCGGCGTCAACCGTCCCTCTTGGCGAGCCTGAACCGGTTTGGGGCCCTCAACGCCTCGGTTACCTCCTACCGGGGGGAGTCTTTCCCTCTGCGGGTCGGTTTTGATCGCGTTCTCGTCGACGCCCCTTGCTCAGCCGAGGGGACGCTTCGCAAGGAACGTTCTCTGCGCGGTGGTGCATTCACAGCGACGATCGAGCGGCTGGTGCAACTGCAACGGCGTTTGATCCTGCGTGGGTACGACCTTCTCCGTCCTGGAGGGAGGTTGGTCTACTCCACCTGCACCTTCGCCCCGGAGGAGAACGAGGCAATTGCAGCCTTCCTCTTGGGGGAGCGGGATGCGACGATCGAACCGATCAGCCTTCCTTTCTCTTCCTCCCCAGGGGTCCGGGAGTGGGAAGGAACGATCTTCCCTGCGTCGATAACGGGCTGTGCCCGGATCTATCCGCACCAAATAGACAGTGGAGGTGGGTTCGCTGCCCGATTCAGAAAGCCTTCGTGATGAGGTAATCGGCTACTTCGAGACGCGTTTCGGGGTTTCTCCCTCCTTCTTCTCCGTCTTCTCCTTCGAGGAGAGGAAAGGGGAGATATGGGCGACGACAGCACCCTGTCCCCCGGATCTCTCTACGCTTCGCCCCTCAGGTCTGAGGATCATGCGGCGGATGCCGCACGCCTTCAAGCCGACTAGTTTATTCTTGCGGGTACTCAATACCCGGATCACCGCCTCCCGGATTGAGATCGGACGCCTCGATCTCTTGCGACACCTCCTCCTCGGTCAGACGAGCGAGACATCCCTTACGGAAGGGTTCGTCGCTCTTTCGTTCCGCGGAGATCTGCTTGGCTGTGGGGTGGTCAAGAACGGGAGATTGCGGGCCCTGATCCCCGTGCAGAAGCGCAAGGAACTCTTGGATTGCCTCGAACCTTCAAGCCGCCCTTGAATAGCAGGTGATTCAACTTGAGATTCCCTGTGGTCTTGCCACAGGATTTCCTTATACCCCTCTCCTTGATAGGAGAGGGTCGGGGTGAGGTGAAATAATGAAATCCCGGTTTTGACCTTCAGGGCAAAATAAAATTGGCGGAATACCCCGTAGTCTTGCTACGGGGATAGTCAATTTCAAGGGATTTCTTTATTGAGAAGTTTCCTGAGCTTCAGAACCGGATTGGGAACATGTCCTACCCTCAACGTCGGAGACAAGCACCGACGCAACGAAAAGCCGGATGTAGCGTCGTACCTTGTGTGCGACGTTGCTTTCGATGCGACAACGAGGTACATCAAACTCATCTTCAAGATGCTCAAGGACTGATACAACAAGCTCTTGGAGTGCATGTGTCCAAAGCAGGGATATCGGCGATGTACCCGCCATCTTCGTCGCTGTAAGAGATATTGATGTGATAGTCCTTCATGATTCACCTCGCATTTGGACCAACCCCCTAAAAACGCGGGTGGAGCCCAGCTTGCTTGCAGAGCTCGTTTGCGGTTACTCGATCCAGCGTGCGATGCCGCTTGACTGGAACAGTCTTCACTCCATTTGAGTAGATGGAGCGCTTGCCGCCTTCACGCAGAAGGGAGAACCTATTCTGTTCAAGGTATCTCACCAGATCACGCTGCTTGACCGACATCTATATCTCGACTGCAACCTGCTCGAAGAGGGCTCCACCGAGCGGGATTTCTCTTTGTTGCTGGCGATAGGCCATTACCATTTCGTGCAGAGCGTCCTTGAGTAGTTCCCGACACTCCTCTAAGGTCTGCCCCTCAGTGACTACTTCGGGCCACTCGACCAATTGTCCCATGTAACCGGAGCTAATCTTCGTGTACTTGGCGGTATATGTGCTAGGTATGGTCATTCTCACCCTCCTCACGCTACGACCTGTGTATGATTATAGCACGATTGGACGCGTATTGAGTAGGCTGTTCAAGTAGTGGCGTCAACCCGTTTGGGACTCCTTTCCAACGAGCGGAGTTACCGGGCTGTTCACGTTCACAAGTACGGGCTCAAGGACGATGCAGAGTCCATCCGTTGAAGCGCTGCACCATCGGTATCACCAAGAACGGTTCCGCTGAGGCAAGAAAATACCAAGAATGAAGGTCTGGCCCCAAGCCGCTGGGCCCCAATCCGCTGCCTAGAGATAAGTCCTGTGTCTACAGAAGAGCCTATTCTATCTGCTCAAACACAAGCTTATATGGAGCTGAGATAAGCGAGAATTGGATCATAATCCGGCTTCCCCGTGATCTATAGGCTGTTGACGCACCTTCAGAAGCGTCCCCTGAAGCGAGACAGAATAGTAATTTCTCGCTATCAGACCCGTCTAGAACAACTGTTTCTACTATCCCAGACCCTTCGGTGGTGAAATGGACACGGTAGACTCCTGCCGGCAGCACAAATGGATCGGTCAACATGTTGACTTGACCGGAGAAAAACAAGCCGGTGATTTTACCTCGTGCTTCAATAACGGCGGTATGTAGAGAATGCAAGAGTGCCAACGCGCTCTCGTCATCTCCTTTATCGATTAAGGCAATAATTTTCTGGACGGAGTTTTCGTGTCCCCGGAGGGAGTCTACTAAGCTCGGAGCACCAAGAGCCCCCACAATGGTGACCAACAGAGTAACAATCACCACTACTACTGTTCGTTTGTTCATCTTTTACCCCCTTTTCTGTATCAAATCGATGGTTATGATTCTACGCGCACCTTCCAAGCCACGCAAATGCGGTTGAGTTCGGACCAATAACTCCGGCAGCTAGGAAAATAGCTTGCCGCACAACATTAAGTGTCAAGGATAGGGCTGATCCCCGATGTTCTCGTTAAGTGTCAAATGTAGGCCTGACCCTCGATGTTCTCGGAATCCCGGAATCTCCTGGAATATTTCACGCTTGACAGTCAAAGGACTGAGAGTAACATAGAGGGGAAGGAGGCAACGATGAGATCTAGAGGGAAACTCGGCGATCAGGGACTAGTATTCTTGGTGGGTTTATTCTTTGCATTTCTGCTTGCAGGGAACATAGCTGTAACAGGCGAGAATGCCACCGTAGCAGAGGTTTGGAGTGCGCCAATATCGAAGTATGCTTATTCCATTTCTGTCTCCGATAGCGGGAGGGTGGTAGCAGTGGTGGATATCGGCAAAGTATCACACATGCAGGTATACTCAAGTCAAGGGGGGCACGAAAAAAATTGGAACCCGCCAGAAGGAGCCTGCTTTGAGTTTTGTTTGATTCGCAAAGATTACGTCTTAGCAACCTACGGCAATATCGTCTCTTTATTTGGCAATGGGGGCAAGGAACAGCTTTGGGCTAAGTCGATTCAAGACCTTTGGCCGGACGCAGCTATGTCGGTAGACTCAAAGCGCATTGTAATACCAAGCTATCCGCCTGATGCCAAGTCAACAATTTGGACGCTCAATATGGAGGGAGATGTGCTTTGGAATCATCAAGTTGAAAGTAATGTTTCGGTCGTGGCAATCACGCCAGAAGGGTTTGTCGCTGCTGGCGGCGAGAAATACGGCTATTTTTGCGATAAGGGAAGAGATGCAGTTTACCTTTTCAGGCCAAATGGAAGCTTGGCATGGTGGAAAGAAACCGATTCTCCCGTTATAGATGTTGCGGTCTCAGATGATTGTAGCTACATCGTAGCAGGGTTGGACGATGGAGGGATGCTCTTCCTTGATCGGGATGGTCATGTTGTGTGGGAAAAGGAAGAAATCGGGGCATGGGTGGACATGTCTGGGGACGGCCAACGCATAGTAGCTAGTTCTCTCAACGGACTTGTCGTCTTGGGTGTAGATGGAAACATAATTTGGCAGAGCGATGCACTTGGTCTCGCCCCTGGAGACGAAAGCAACTTCAACATCTCGGGAAACGGTAAGACGATAGTGGGGCTTAACGCGCCAGCGATGTACGAAGGCAATCGAGTCGGCGTCTTCGACAGAGCGGGAGAGAACGTTTACAGCGACACAGATTCCACCAGTTCACCACGCATAGCGGTCTCTGAAAGCGGCCAGTTCGTTGGAATTGCGTTCGCAAGAAAACTCATATTGCTCCGTTGTGAATGGTAATTAATGGAGCTCTCTTGCGAAGCTGACGAATGAACCCATTGCTCTCCACGTTAGGGAAGCGAAAGCGCGAAGGTAAATTGAGTTTTGCCCGAAGACATCTGTCAGAAAGCGACGAGTTCTCAAATCCCATCTAACGTGGACCGCAGAGCATGGCCCATCGGGTGCAACGTGATCCGCCTCACGAATGAGATCTTCAATTTCCTTGAGAGCCGCGTCCTTTGTCCATTTGGGCATCGTCTATCTCCTGAATCGAACAATGATTCTTATGCAACTCCCCGACATTGTATGCCGAAGAACGGCGGTGCCAACTCTGTTCCTGTGAATTCGAAGGACATAGACCTCATTTCAGGCTGCTCCTTGAGGAATTATGGGTTGCGTCCCCGGAATTCCGAGCCGCCGCCGCGCTCTACCAGCTAGGCCCGTGATCGGCGACCCCGTCAGCTCTAACGGCGAGTTAGGCAGCTGCTTAAAGGCCAAGGAACTTCAGGACAGCCTTCGCTAGGAGGGTGGGAGCAGCTCTGACTGCCACGCGCCAGATGCCCTGCGCGGCTTTCGTAGTCATCATTCCCAACCATTGCTTGACACGTGGGCCGAGGCCGGCCTCTGAGCACTTGGCATCTTCCTCTAAGGCGGCCTGAAGGTCACGGAGATCCTCTTCCGGAACCTGAAGGCTGCGCAGATAGCCGAGCAATGAGTCGATATTGCCGGATTCCATCTCTTGCTCAACATGCTGTGAGATGTTGGAGCCAGCGGCGACCACATTCTGGTCACCCAAAATCGTGACATGAAATATGTTGGTGACGCGTTCTGTTGGGATGTTCTCTATTGCAGTGTCGGACTCTGCATCGTCCGGGACAACCTCCTGAAGCTGGAGGAGGAACTCCAGAAGGCGGTTTCGGATGGTGTCAAGGATTCCTACGATATCCGCTGCCTGGACAGGATGCCACGCATCGACCAGCAGAGAGCCGTCCTGCATTTTCACATACTCACGAGCCAGCATGATCAGCTCCGCGGGCCACTGGTGCCTTAGGCTCGAATCCGCGTCCTGCGTGAGTCGTTCCAGTTCTCGGACACCCTGGGAAAATATCATCTCTTGGGCGAAGGAGCGGACATCCTTGGGGAGGTTGAGTATCGGTATCGCGACGTTTTTAACGACGCGGCCAAAGGAACCAGAGAATGTGCCAAGGCTGAGTGTCTTGAAGCACCTATATGATGGTAGGTCGGCCTCCTGCCCATATCCCTCAAGCTCATTGTCCACCCAGGCCTTGAAGTTCTCCTCTCCGAGCATCGACGCAAGGACCTTCGCTCTGCGAAGTACGGTCGCCAAGCTAACCTTTGCGTCGACAGTCTCGTCACGAATGATCCCAATGAGCTTCACGATGAATCCTCCAGTATACCTAACCGCCACAATGACCTACGCCGTATACCGCGACGTCAGGTTTAGCGGGTTGTTAGACACAGAGATTAGTAAACGGTCTCCACCGTCAGAAACAGAATATTGAAAACAGCCTGCTGAATCTCCTCCGAACGGATTGACACGGTCGGAACGGGCACGAGCTGATGCGCACCGTAATTCCGGCACGCATATACAACAGCAAGGTCACGACCTAGTCCTGTGGCACAACTGCCGCTTGGGAGCACAAAGGCCTCATCCAAAAGAGAGCGGAGCGTCTTCTGAAAGTCTTTCCCGCACTGAAGATTCACGTGAATCAGGTCTTTGTCGGATATCGACAGCTTTGCTTCCTTCGCAAGGAAGACGGCCTGTGACTTGAATGCTCTCCCTTTAGGATTCTTGGCCTTGAGGCTCGATTCGATGATCTGAAGCAATCGAAAGATGAGATCCATCCTGAGCTGCGCCGCGAAATCATTCGCAAGTACTTGCTCAGGTGTCTGCAAGAGCTTCGTAAGTCTGCCAAAAACGTAGGACATCGAGTACACCGCGTGACGGTTTGGCGGTTGTTGGAGATACCGGGCGTTGAAACCCTTGAAGTCCAGAGCATTGCTTGTTGAGGCTCGGTACGCTGACAAATAGCGATCGAGAACTTTAGCTTTCTTGGCCACCCAACCGCGAGCTGCTTGCTCAAGTTTCTCAGCATTCATCGTAGCGAACGCGAGGGCTGGCGTGTTTGGGAACTCCTGCCCTAATTCCCGCACATCCTCTTCAACAGCTTGGTGCATCAGAGCATAGCCACGGTCTATGTCCCCACGAAGTATTGCAGTCATCCCCCAGAAATAGTAAGGCGTCCCCTTATGAATTAGGCGTCCTGTGTTCTTGCGTTCCCATTCCCAGGCTATGTCACATGCCATCTGCCAGATCCGCTCCGCAGCGTTAAACCGCCCTGCGTTGAGGGCCCTGCGCCAAAGTATCGTGAAGTTGTTGAAGAACTGGTCGTGATTGTGACCGTTTGTACTCTTCTTTGAGAAGTATGCGTGGGCTGCTTCGACGAGCGACTCCCAGCGGTATGCAGCGGAACCCAGAAAGGCTGCGTGCAGCGCAACGAATTCCTGATCAAGAGTGGGCTCAAGTGATTCCAGCCCGTACTGCTGCCCGCCGATTATGAAGGTGTTCTTCATATCGTCCTCTGGCTAACAAGGATTACTGTGCAACTCCGCAACATAGTACACCAAAGAGCGGCGGGTGCCAACTTTGTTCTCGCGAATTCCATGGGCATAGATCCTCTTTTAGGCTGCTCCTTGAGGACTTACGGTATGTGTCCCCGGAATTCCCTGTGATGAAATCCCAAGAACGAAGGTCTGACCCCAAAGGTTCGTTGAACGGAACAGACTCCCGAAGATCCCCCGAAAGGACAGCGCCAAATGCGCTAAGGAAGGCGACAGTCTTTAAGCTGCACGATATATCGCACAATGATCCCAGCGACCTGCACACCGTAATGATCGAATTCCCCAACGATACTAAGGTAGTCATCTTTCTCTATTGATGTCAGCTCAGACAGAGACGAGCGAGGGAAGACGCAAACTACCCCGTCCATCACTAAACCACCGCTATCTGGACTCTTTTTTAGACCGACATACGGCTCTCCAGAGTCCGAGAAGTCTTTATTGGTAACGTAGCCAGACACGGAAATCGTCTTGTTATCGTACTTCGCGGTGGCTGCAAACTCGTCCGCTCTGAACTCCTCCACGATCTCGTCAGGAGTTACGTAGTAGTCCACACTCGGTGGGGGGAGCATCTGCTGGAAGCATCCAGTAACCAAGGCTGCTACCCCAAGAATCAGCACAAACATTGCTGCTACCAACGTTTTCTTCATTTCTGGCCTCCTTTCGTATCATCCAGTTTAGTAGCTTGTGACAAGTAATGTGAGGAAGGCTATTTCCCTTCGATTCCCAACATCTGTCGTCTTCCCCACCTCCGATCCGATTCTAGACATTCACTTGTTACGGCACAACCACGAAAACCAGCAGCGACGACGAGGTAGAGAAAACGATGTAAGTTCCTCGACCCTCGATCGAAGCCAGGCGACTTTCACTTCTCGAATGCTCATCCTCACTCTTGAGGGCCTCAATAAGGTCGGATTCTCGGAGATCTTTCAGGGATTCTGGGGACACAATACTCAATTCCCTCTCTTCGGCCCTCGCTTCTATGGACGAACACGGCGGGATTCCTGTCGGAATCCCTGCCCCCATTGATTAACCCGCCGAGCGCTTCCGCAGAGGAGGCGGGGCATCACCGGTCCGCACCTTCTCAGACATCTTCGCGATGAGGTTCGTGATAACCACTCCCAGGTCGTAGATGTCGAGAACGCCATCCATGTTCGGATCCTTCAGTTCAAGCGTCCCCTGCATCTCATGGATGCAATATGCTAGCTTGAGGAACTTGGAGAGCGCGAGTTTGGGGATGTCATCTAAGCGCTCAGGTCCGTACCACTCGAAGATATCCCTATTCCCTTTACTGGAGTTGCACTTCCTGCACGCAGAAACGCAGTTATCGGATGAGTCAAGGAGCGCTTTGATCCTGGGGTCAACACCAGCTCTTGATTTTGGAATGATGTGATCGGTGCTCAGCTTCTCGTTGGCGCCGCAGTAGACGCACGCCCTTCCCTTCTCCAGTTCCTTCTCATAGTCCCGGATGGAAGAGGACCAGCTCATCTCACCCGATTCGAGCTTCTTGTAGCGCGAAACGGCGAAACCATAGTTACCCCCGAAGCCGGCAGCATTGGCGATGAGCTGGGCATACTGCCAGTAGATGAGGCGGCGTACAGTATCGACATATTTCGGAGACTTGAGAGGCATGTCCCCTCCTTCAACTCTTACAATACCACTTTGGAGTGACTAATGACAACTCTGTTCTTGCTAATTCGACGGGCATAAAGCCTCCTTCAGGCTGCTCTTTGAGGAATCGTGGTATGCGTTCTAGGGATTTTCCACATCCAGATCACGTTTGCTGAATATGAAGCCCAGGGACTTGCGGCTGAAACTATCTAGCCACGTCTCCGTTCTATCCCAATCTACGAATCTGTGGCGTGACCGGAACCCTCGGGGTCCCCCTTCTCCACGAGCGACAGTAGCGATTGCCGAGATCACTGTGAAGGCAACCTGCGTTCCTATTATCATTGACGGTCCATTATACTACCTCTACGATATTCAATGGAGGGAGGGAGCATGGCGGAGAGGCGATTGGACCTGACGAAAGCGTCGAGGAAGTATCTGGCGGCCAAGTACCGCGAACTTAACGAAGAACCCATTCACCCGAGTGACCTTGCCTTCCAAAGGCAGGAAGTCCGAGATGAACTCCGGCACCGGGAAATCCGTAGCTACACGAAGGCCATGTTTTGGATGACTGTAGCGATAACGCTGGCGACGATTGCGAACGTGATTCTCTGGGCGCTGAAGTACTGATCCAATCCAATTCAGAAATGAGGAAAGGAGATCCGGACTTTCAAGTCCCCGATAAACGCGATCTTTGTCTTATACGGGTTCCGATCTACCCCATTCCTCGCCGAGGAGTTCGGCTTGCTGGATCACGGGGTCGAAAATAGGGGTTGCGTCTCCGAAACTCCCGGAATTCCGAAGCGGGGTGAAGACGAGCCAGCTGAAGTTATCTCCTGGAAATTCGAGGGACATAAGCCTTATTTCAGGCTGCTCCTTCCTGTCTGCCGTGCTGGCACAGGCAGGGAGGGATTATGGTATGCGTCCCGGAATTGCCAGACCGGACCCCGCGACTTGCGCTAGCAGAGCCGGTACAAACTACCTTGAAGCACGAACACAGGTACCGGCCCGCCCTGCCACAGATCCCACGCGTTGCACACCATGTGGCCGAGAGACTGGAAGGTACTATCTAGAGGCATGTTCAGCCCGTCCTGGTTCTGCTCGAATCTGATGTTCAACCCATCCTCAGCAATAGCGTCCAATACCACGCGCGAGTTCGAGCACAGTACCGCACCGATGAGCCTCGCCCGGTGAAGCGAGGCCGCCTCTGTCCTAGTGGGACAAAATCTGGGTCCCCCGAGGTCTGACTGCAGATCGTAGTCTAGGAAATCGCTGTACCACAGCTCGGACTCATGCTCAAGCGCCGTTCTCAACTCAGTTTCGAACGTGTCATCGAAGCGGTAGCGTATCCGGACACTGGAGTGCCACTGCTTGCCCTCGTGGGCGAAGAGGTACTGAGGAGGCAGGTCTTCGATCGACGTGTCGCCGTTGTCATGCCCCAGCGGGGCGCAGTACTTGGTCACAAACAAGTCGTGGTGTTGGTGCCGCGCCGCAAGCGGTGATACGACTGCATGAAGAAGTCTTGGATACCAGAATTCAGATCTGTTCGTCGTAAAGACACGAACCTGCCTCCAGCCTGAGCAGTACTCCCTATCTGTCATGTCTCCTCCTGATCTTACTCACGCGTGGCCCAACAACGATTATGGTGCCATTTCGCAACATAGTATGTCGAAGAGCGGCGGGCGTCAACTCTATTCCTATGAATTCGATGCCCGTAGACCGTGCCCTACGCTGCTCCTTGAGGAATTATGGTATGCTTCCCCGGGATTCTCCTCCGCGATCTTTTCCGCGATCCCGTTTAGCTACCAGATATCGCACTAATATGGAATCATTGCCTGCACCCATTTATCCCCATCTTCGAATTCGGAATCTATGGGAATGTGAAGCGCTTCGCGCATCCAGTATGTTCTCAGCAATATCATGCCTGACCTTACCGTTAATAAGACTGAAGTGGGAACGCCGGTGGAATTGCACATCAAATGATGAACTGATTCAAACAGCGACCCGTTTGGGTTCTCTTTCCGTACAGCATTGCTTTCCAGTGCCCATTTTCCGGCCTGATCCGAAGTGATTGAATGCAGGTATAGCCTCACAACGGAATCTACAAATCGCGCCACGAGCTTTGCTCTCGCCAATCTCTCACCTTGGGCCGCATCAGACATTATGAATCGATCACTTCCCAGATCGCCGACGAAGTCATAGGGATTCCATTGACGCGGATTCAGAAGGCAGCCTGCATCTTCCGAGAGCTGGATTGCGCGGTCATGAATCTGGTCTCTTGAATCGGGGGCAGAATTCAGCCGGAAGACCACATAGCGATAGGATCCATTAAGGAGGTATTGCTCAGGTACCTCCAGCCCCATCGGTGGAGAAGCCGGATCATATTCACCGCTATACCGCGTAACCCAAACCCAATCGATTAGATCGTTGAACTCGTTCAACAACGGTTTTACCGTCGTTCCAAGAATCTGCTCAACCCAATTGCCGCCGAACACGTCATTAGATGGGACGAAGATGTATAGTTCGTAAGGCTCATCATTAAACATATCGACCTCCAAGCACCTGATCAGACAATCTGCCGGGTAACAATGGTTATTGCGCACCTCCGCAACATAGTATATCGAAGAGTGGCAGACGTCAACTCTATTCCACGGAATTCGAGGTGAATTGGAAAGGCATAGACCCTATTTCAGGCTACTCCTTGAGGAATTATGATATGCGTGCCCGGAATTCCACCAAACTGCAAGACTATCTCGGGCTTCACTACTCCACGATCAGTCGAATCACATCGCGAGTCGAGGCTGAGCAAAGGTCAAAAGACAAGATCTGAACACGCGACGCGATATACGCGCCATCTTCTTCGCTGTAAGAGATATTGATGTGATAGTCCTTCACGACTCACCTCCTATGGTGAGATTATAGCGTTCAACCAACTGCAGAAACTGACGAACTTGGTAGGGTTTTAGCCTCCGTTCACTACACTGAAAAGCGGGACGCTGCTCATAGTGTTACAAGCATAAACAACTCAGATTGCCGGGAATTCCCTTATCTCTTTCTCCTCCAAGTGCCCTACTGAGATCGAATCGAGCATCAGATGCAGGAACACAGACATCAGCCACCTATCTTCAACTCTGAAGGGCATTTCAAGCAGGTATCGTTCGGTAAATGCGCCCAATACTCTCGTCATGAAACAGGCGAATCCTTCAACTTGCTTATCGATGTCCTGGGGCGAAACGATCCATTTGTCGTCGGCGTTCTTCCCCCGGATCTTCCAGCCTGAATCATCATCAGGCAGAGGCGAACCTGGAAGGCTCTTTTTGGCAGACAGGATCCGATTCCTTGCGTCATCAGTGGGTGACCACGCGGTGACTGTTACCTTAGAAAAATGCGGAGGCAATGCCTGTTCGAAACGAGCTTTGATGGCATCGGATGTTTGAGCATCTGTCTCTATTCTCAATAACATAAAGTCGGGTTCATCAAGAACGAGGAACCCGTGAATACCATACTCCTGCAAGATTGGGAGCAGACCATCGCGTTTAAACTCGTAGAGAACAAGTGGTTGAAGCGGGGCAGCATACCAGAAGCGAAGCTCACACCAATTCTTCATGCGCACCTATCCTCCTGTTCTATGTCGAGTAAATCCAGCCGCCGCTGGCAAGCAATGAGTATTGAATAACTCCGCAACATGATATGATGCAGCGCGACGGGTGCCAACTCTGTTCTTGCGAATTCGAGGGACAAAGACCCTATTTCAGGCTGCTCCTCGAGAAATTATGGTATGCGGCCCCGTTAGTCGCCGATTAAGGGAACACGGCCGAGCAGAATCTGCAAGTTCCTTGTGCTGGAATGCAGAATCGGACCCCGCGACCTATACGATCTTGGACCAATCACCCCTCTGTTTGTCCTCAAGGCGGAAAGAGGAACGATGCACATCGTTGATCAGACGGAAGAGCCCCACGCACGAATCGCTTGGGGATGTGATCTCCACCTTCACGAGATAGCGCTTCGGCCCAAGCTTCCACGTCGGGTTACGCCAACGGGGCTCAGAGAAGTAGCTCTCGTTGCTCCAACCATAGGACTCCTCGTCCTGCTCGAACCGCGCAGCTACATCGACGAGCTCGCTTTGACCTGCGTGGATGTCCTTAGAGATCCTTGGGGGAAAACTCCCTGGATCGATGTAAGAAACGCTCTTCCCGTCCACAAGCATTCTTCTGGGAACCGGCTCTGGTGTCCGCGTCCAACGGATCTGCATCGAGTTGTCGAACACAGCCTGCCCATCGTCGATGTGGTAGAAGGTCAGGAAGCCTCGACACTCGATGGCCGTATTCCTGCACATCCATCTGGCCCACCGCGGCAACGGCAAGTTCACCACCCGCAGACGCAGGAACCTCGCGTCCTTCGCGGGGTGCTGATCGGAGTACACATCATCGGAGTGTGGACCCAGTTCAATCCGCAGATGAGGCTTGCGAAGGTACTCAATGAGAATTGTGCCTCCGAGTGCTACGAGAGCACCAAGGATGACTTGGATCATGTTCGTCCTCCATCAATCAACGCGACTGCTCCAACAGCGATCATTGTGCAATTCTGCGACAGAGCATATCGAAGAGCACTGGACACCGGTTCTCTTCGCGTCCTCTCTTGGGATATCCGATGGCAAGATGTGGGTCTCTGGGGTTCGATACTCACTTCGTTGCCTCCTTGACGATGCGGATTTCCTCGTCTGTCAAGTCGTAGAGTTCGTAGACTAGTTGGTCAATCTGCTGGTCGGTTGCGTCGATCTGGCGGTGGATGGCAGTCTTCTCGTGGCTTGCCTTTGCTGCTGAAAACTGTTTGTGCAGTTTGAGCATCGTCTCGACGAGTTCAACCATCCGGTCGTGGCCGGCTTTGTCGGTGGGATTGGAAAAGTCGATCGCGCGGATGGGAAGTTGCTCGATGAACTGTGTGAAGTAGCGGAAGAATCCGCCCCGCATGGTCGTGCTGATGCGCTTCAGGTAGAAGTCAAGAAGTGAACTGTTCAACAGGCCAAGCACATACTTCGGTAATTCCTTCACGTCTGGGCGCAAGGTGATGCCGTAGCCGCTCGTGAAAGCATAGTCGCCGCCTTCGTCTAGGGCGAATGACGCACGATTAGCAATATCCGGTACGAGAATCTTGGTAGAGGACATAATTCCTGCGTTCTTGGGATAGACATACCCATACCAATGTTGACCTTTCATCCTACCTCGCTCACGCTCTTCTAAGTAGGGTTTATTCTCGTGCAGATAGCTATGCGTGTTGGGAAATTGCTGTTCGAGTTCCTTCTCTGGAATGAGTGTCGTTCGTCCATCTCTGACGCGGTAAGGCATGATAACAATCTGGCCAGACGGCAAGATCTGGTAGGGCTTGATCTCACGTCCTTTCAAGAATAGCACTGTTGACTCTCTTTCCAGGACCACAATACGGGCCAGTTTTGTTGAGTACGCTTTTACTAGTTTCCCATCATCTGTCATCAAATCCAGCACATAGACTTCGTTGGCGCTGGTTCTAATACCTTGAGCCAGTCGTGCTGCCACATCCCCTAACTTCACTGGCATTGCGCTCAATCGCTCAAATAGCTTCGCTCCCGGCCCCACAACCAAGTTCCACTCTTTCTCTGTGACCTTGTCCGCGGGGATCTCTCCTTCAACGGCCTCGCCGTTGACACGCCAGGCCTTCAGATCATGTGCTTTGATGTAGTGGAAGTGCTTGTTGCTCGCCTTGTCCAGGAAGAGCAAGCAGGTGTAGGTAGATGCTCCAGCAAAGACCTGCTGGTCCCCAAAGTGGACGACCTCACTTAGGTGGTTCCCATCAGAGATCAGTTTGCGAAGAGCCTCACCATACTTAGCCTGGAAGAACTTGTGGGGCATGATGAACCCCATTCTGCCACGTTCGTTGAGCAACTGCAGGATACGCTCCACAAAGACAACGTAGATGTCGTAATTCCCTTTGCTTGCCGATTCGTAGCGACGCTTGTAGAACTCCACCTCGATTGGCGCCCACTCTTTCATGGCTTGGATGCGGATGTACGGCGGATTCCCGATCACTACATCGAATCCGCCAGCTTGCATGATCTCGGGAAACTCGGCGTTCCAGTCAAAGACATTAATGCGGTAGCGCTCTTCGTCATCGAGCAAGCTCAACTGCTGCCCCTCGTAGAAGTCAGGCCCGATGAGGGAGTTGCCGCAATTGATGTTGTCGCCCAAGTCAGGGAGCGCCCGCTCGTGGAAGAGCTTGAAGGTTTTTCCCAACGTCTCTGAGTTCTCGCCTTCGAGCACTTTCAACAGGAGCGAGAGCTTGGTCACCTCTACTGCCTGGGTGTCGATGTCCACACCATAGATGTTGTTCAGCAGAATGCGCTTCTTCTCCGCTGTGGTCAGTCGCCACTCGCTACCCGGGCCAAGATAGATCTTGGGTGATCGTCCTTTCGCATGCTTCTCAGGGTCGTGCTCCTGGTACCACTCCTGGTGCCAGTCGAGTAGATACTGATACGCACCGAGGAGGAACGAGCCGGAACCGCAGGCGGGATCGAGCACCCGCAATTTGGCGATTTGGTTCGGCGTCTTTCCCTCAAGCAGTTTCCCTACGGTGTTCTTGACGATGTAGTCAACAATGTAGGTGGGCGTGTAGTAGACGCCACCGGCCTTCTTGACCTCGGGTTTGTCCTCCACCTTGGCCTGATGCCCGGCAGTGAGCCGAATCACTTTGCCGAGGAACTGTTCGTAGATGTGGCCGAGGATGTCGGCGGGGAGAACGGAGAACTCAAATGGACTTTCCGGGTAGTAGAGGCCTTTGAAGATCTCCTTCAACACCTTGTCGTCAATAGTGAGGCCGAGCGTGAGGTCGTCGGGTGGATCGGTGCGTTCCTTCTCCGCACTGAAGTGGAACAAGCCGGAGTTGTAACGTTCATCGGCGTGGCGGAAGATCTGACATAGCCGCTCGTAGGCGCGCGGCCCGCTTTGCAGGGCCATCAACTGCCCATAGTCCTCGATCCCGCGGTCCTCGCAGATGCGCAGGAAGATGATTCGGTCGACCGTCCGCTGCACGGCGTAGTTGAGCTCGCGCGTGGAGAGATCGGGGTTGCGCAGGGCGATGTTCCGCGCGAGGAGATCGCGCCAAGTCTCGATCTCCTTTAAGAAAGCGTCGTCCACCTCTGCCGTTCCGCGTTTCGTCTTGCTCGATTCTGCGTACCTATCGAACGAACCCTTGAGGATCGCCTCGCGGGAGAAGATGGCGACGATCTCGTCCCAGCGGGCTTCGTATTCGATATAGGTGAAGTAGAGAACGCGTGCGACCGACGCCTTGTCCGTCTGACTCGGCTTTATCCGGCAGTCGTAGACGGCGAACTCCTCAAAGTCGGTGAGGATGGAGAGAGGTAGTTTGGCCGACCATGCGTAGCGGCGGAGTTGATAGGCAGGATCGGGATCGTTCTTGATATCCACCCCGGGTCGCTTTGCCTCGACGAAGAACTTGCGCACACCGCCGATGCGGAACGCGTAATCCGGGGCCTTCGTCACCCCGCCGATCTTGATCGCGTCCTCGTGCACCACGTCCTTGTACGCTTCGGCGTAGCCCTGTTCGTTGTCGATATCCCAACCAAGGGCTTTGAAGAACGGGTCGATGAACTCACGCCGAGTTTCGGTCTCGTTGTACTCGCTGCTGCGGTAGCTCTCGCGATTCTGCTCGAATCGTTTGACAAGCTCGCTGACTTCCTGCAGTGCCGGCATTCGTTATTCTCCTCTTCAAGTTCTACACCATCATAGCTAATACCTTATACGGGCGCAAAACACTGCTTGCCTGTGATGGCTCTTTGGCATTCCAAATGGCCGACTAAAGACTAAAGAGGAAGTGACAAACGCCAAGACTCCTACAGAGGTACAAGACAGTTTCACCACGAAGGACACGAAGAGCACGAAGATATGGTATTCGGTTTAGGCTACAGCATCCTCAACCAATTGAGCACAAAGGCCTGCGCCCAGAGGACTGCGGCCATCGCGTGGACTGGCTGGCAATGTCCCCTCGGGGTGTGTAGTAAACGGGATCGGCTACTACACCCTTCAAGCTCAAGAACCGGATCAAGCGCTTCGTTCTTTGGCTCCTTCGTGTCCTTCGTGCTCTTCGTTCGCAGCCCATAGGGCCGCGTGTCTAGCCGGTGTAAGTCCGGCTGCGGGAATTGACTGTATGCCCGCATAGTATATCCGACGTTTCCTGGAGGTGACTTTGGGAGATGAAAGCTTGGAAGTAAACGTCCTTGCCGGTGCAGGGCCAGCGAACCTTCCGGGCCGTAGCATAAAGCGAACTTTGCAGCCTCGTTACACGTCCCACACGAGAACCGGCGGTGTGGGTTGTGGATGCCGAGCCTGTGCGAAGAAGGCGAAGGCTAGTGCGAACGGTGAAGGAACAGCCATGTGCAACCGTTCGGTCCACCGGGGTACAGAAGGCGGCACGGAGGGGAAAGACACGCGGAGCAAATTGGGGAGCCTCTCGATACCAGCCCATACAAGGTCGTAGGGCAAAGACCCATCGTAGTAATAGATAAATCGATGGGAGGGTCGAGAGTTTCGGATGAGGCCGTAGTAAGCGATGACCCGATGGGACAGCATAACCCATTGGCGAGCCAAGGGCCTCTGGACTGGAGTGCTGTTGGCGATATTGAAAGGAGTGCCGTTTGAGCTTCGGCTCGACTACGGAAGAACCAGCAACGCTGGGGAGACACTCCTCTCTGAACCAGGAGCTTGGGCCACGTATAAGTTGGTATTGAATGGGTGAATGCGGACCTTGCGCTTAAGCCTTATCTTACCGGTGAAGGTCGTGGTTGAATTCCAGTTTGAAGCCGTACTGGGGAAAACCCGACGTACGGAATTTTAGAGAGGGAGGAGGAAACGTGTTACATGGACTGGCGTCTATTTGCCACGAAGCTGGAAACGGCGGATACATCGGAAGTCACTGTCCTAAACAATCACGCGCCTCCTCTCTACTCGGCGGTGAATTCTCTTCGACCTCCGGTCTTGCTTCGCAATCGGCATCCGTCCTGTGCGAACCGAGATTAGAAGTAGGGGCGGTTCGCGAACCGCCCCTACACTCGAAACGACAAGGAACCAAAACTTGGATTTGAGCGACGGCCGCCATTGTGATCTAAATTACGGAAATCACTATGCCCGTTCTGTTAAGATGGGGCGTTAAGGGGATCGATAAGGAGGTAAGAATGCGCAACAAACTATGTCTAACGGTGTTATTGATCTTCGGAGTACTCTCCATCTCGGTGATCGCGTGGGGGGCTCCGCAGAACTTGGCCATCATCCTCGATGCGTCGAACAGCATGAATAAGCCGTTCGGAACGGCATCGCGGCTGGATGTGGCGAAGGATGCACTCGGCGATCTGTTGGGAATTCTCCCCGATGGGATGAATGCAGGCCTATTCGCCTACGGTCATCGAATCGGGAAGGGAGATAGGGAAGAAAGCTGTCAGGATATCGAGCCTCTCTTCCCGGTTCGTCCGTTCACTGCACCCATGGCCGGTGGGATGATCGCTTCTATCGCGCAGATCGAGGCACGAGGACTGACCCCAATTGCCGATGCGTTGGTCGAGGCGGCGAATGAGCTCACCGGGCTCGAGGGATCGAGCATGATCGTCCTCATCAGCGATGGTGAGGAAACCTGTGGAGGGGACCCTCTCGCAGTCGCCCAGATGTTCACCACGATGAATCCACCGATCGTCCTACACGTGATCGGTCTCGATGTCGATCAGGGTAAACGCGAGTCCCTGACGGCGATGGCCGAGAGGACCGGTGGATCGTACTGGGACGTGGGTAAGGCGAGCGGACTGTTCGCTACTCTCACCGCGGTCGTCTCTACACCCGAGCCTGTGAAACCGGTCACTCCCTCGATCCCAGCGCAATACGCGCACTTGGGGATCGTAAACGTCATTTACGGAACTAATGGGGACGACACCCTTTATGGAACTCCGGAGAGTGACCTCATCTACGGCCTCTCGGGGAATGACTTCCTGATCGGGTTGGGAGGGAACGATATCCTCATCGGAGGAGACGGAAACGACATCATCGAGGGGGGAGTCGGGTACGACGTTCTCCTGGGTGATGCTGGTAATGACGTGCTATTCGGCGGAACCGGGAATGACCTTCTCTGTGGCGGCCCGGGCGAGGACTCGCTCGAAGGCGAGGTAGGGGATGACTCCCTCTGTGGCGGCGCCGGGGTGGATGCACTACTCGGTGGCCCAGGGAACAATCGGCTCTATCACGTAGATGGGTATGATACCCTCCTCCAGGGGATGGTGATCGAAGGGCCCTGCCCGAGCTGTCGAGCCCTCAACCTGAACTGCCCGCTTGCTGTGACCTGTCCTCCTGCGGTGCCAGTTACAACCTGCTTCCCCGTGCCTCCCCCTCTGCCTTGCCCAGTTCCACCGGCGATCAAGGCGGTCGATGAAGGAACGTCGATCAGGCTTCACGGGACGGTCGCTGACCACGACTGCAATGTGGTCAGAACTTGTTGGAGCGCATCGAGAGGACACTTCGATGACCCGATGAGTCTCGATCCGATCTACTACTCTCCGATGACTGCTTGTTGCGCGGGTGAGGATGTAACGATCACCCTGAAGGCGACCGACAGCTGTGGCGCGACGGGGGTGGATTCGTTCCTGCTCCACATCAATAACGTCAACCAACCACCGATCGCCGGTGCCGGTCCGGATCTTGTTGTCGATGAAGGAGGAACGATACAGCTTACCTGTTCTGCGTCCGATCCCGATGGAGATGCGATCTCATACTTCTGGAGCGTGACGTATGGTGGCGGAACCTTCGTCGATCCGACGAGGCTTCATCCGATCTATACCGCACCGATGACGGATAACTGCGATGGCGATAATATCGTTATCACTTTCACCGTCACCGATGCCTGCGGCGCGAGCACGAGCGACACCCTCATCGTCCATGTACGAAACCTGAATGCTCCTCCGGTTGTCGAGCTGGGGCCAGGGTTCTGCATGACGGAAGGGACATCAAAGCAACTGTGCGCAGTGGCGAGCGACCCGGAGTGCGCTCTTCTGGCCTACTACTGGACCGCCTCCAAGGGGACGTTCGACAACCCCTGTGCGGCGACCCCGTGCTACATCGCGCCATTGGTCGATTCCTGCACCGGTGAGGATGTTGTGATCAGCCTTACCGTGACCGATCCGTGCGGTGCGAGTGCTTGTGATTCCCTCTCGATTCACATCGAGAACGTGAACACTCCCCCTGTTGTCAAGGCAGATCCGTAAAAGGATCTGAAGGTAAAGAGAGTCGTTGGCTGATCTGCTCCGTCTATACCAAGGCGGAGCAGATCGTTTTATTCTGAGAGCAGGCGCGATTTGGAAGCGCTTTAAGGACGATCTTACCGATCGGGTTCTCCCGCGCGAGGGCATGGGCAACATGCAGGTGTAGGCACTTGATGCGGTTAAAATCACCGATTCCCCCGATCCCTTTATCTAGGAGGCTCGCCGACATCCCGGAATCGTCGAGGAATCGACGGTCTTCAACGCTGAGGAGGTTCATGCGCTCCTCGATGTAGGCGCGGTGGGCTCGTTG
>Ga0315547_1000684_pt1 | contig 31329 bp, 26 predicted proteins | sample SalMarSW160240MG_2_FD_202542 | JGI IMG/M metagenome (GOLD analysis project Ga0315547, IMG submission 202542) | Salt marsh sediment microbial communities from the Plum Island Ecosystem LTER, Massachusetts, United States - Salt Marsh Sediment SW1601-240 ...
CGCCTGCCACCACCAATCTGTGCTCTACATAGCCCTGGATATCCATGTGGGCCAAAGGCCTCAGTTCATAGCGAACCATAATCCTTTCATTAAGCTGTCTTAACGAGGAAGAGGCCAAAAGCTCCTTCAATTCAGACTGTCCCACTAAAACAATCTGAATCAGTTTCTCTTTTTCTGTTTCTAAATTTGAAAGCATCCGTATCTGCTCAAGAACCGTGTCTGAAAGGTTTTGAGCTTCATCTATCAAAAGTACCGCATTGCCACCAGCACTAAAGGTCCCAAGCAGAAACTGATTGAGGCTATCAATATGTTCCTTTTTTGTTTGCACCCCCGGATCCAGATTAATACCAAACTCCTGATTTATTATCTCTAAGAGTTCCTTCTCAGTGATAAAGGAGTTAAATATCAAAGCGCTCTTTATAGATTCGTCTAACTGGTCTAAGAGAGCACGGCATAGGGTAGTCTTGCCAGTACCGATACCCCCAGTAATGGCAATAAAGCCCTTGCGTTCGTTAATTCCATAAAGAAGGTGATCAAGGGCTTCCCTGTGATGAGGGCTCAAAAAGAGGTATCGTGGATCCGGTGTTAGATTGAAAGGACTCTCTTTAAAACCAAAATAGGATGTATACATATAAAAGTTAAAAGTGTCTAAAGTTTGAAGAGGAAATTCTTAATACAATAAACATAACAAACCCAATAAACACTACAAACATAACAAGTATCTCTTACCTGAATTTATAATTTATTATTTTCTGCTCATTATTTCTCATTATCTGCAATGCTACCTGAGATCCTAATCTAAATTTTTTGTACACCTCCAGTACGTCCTCCGGGCTCTTAATAATCTTACCATCTATCCCTTGAACAATATCACCATTCTTCAATCCCAACTTTGCAAAAAAAGATCCAGCCTTTATATTAGTAACCGATAAACCGTCTGCCCTGCCATCCCTGAAATAAGGCCTTATTCTTACCTGAGATAATAGGCTGTGAACATTTCTCATTGATTCCTGTACAGTCGAGCGACTTACCACTATAGTATCACCTGCCTCGATTGGTTCTGATGTCAGGTATTCCTTTCCACCTCTTAAGGCAGCAGCTTCTTCTATTGTCAGAATTTCATCCCTCTCCTTGACTCTAAGAATTACCTTACCTCTTAAAATTTCCTTGACTATAGCGCCCTGAACACTATCACCCACCCTGTAGAGGGCTTGCTTTTTTTTGTTAATTTCTTCTATAACAGCAAAAGTATTCTGTCGATTCCCTGAAACAGTGCCCAAAAGAGCTAATTTTAATGTAGTGGGCTGCAGGTTTTCAATCTCTTCTGGTCGCATTTCTTTAGAAACGTCTTGTCCAGAGCCAAAGATATTTCTTTTTAAAATTGGCTTGTAGTAATCAAAAGTGGGTCTTCTATGTCTTTCAACATCCGGTATATGATACGTTATTATATCTTGAGTATTGACATTTTTGAGCTGTACCCTGATGATCATGTAGAAAAGCTCTACGCCAATAATAATAATTATGGCTAAGGCAAAAAGATTGAAAATTGTCTGATAATATTTTGGCATAAATTTAGGTGAACCTAATTTTAGGCTCAGAAAGGGTTCCGTGGATAATAAAATTAAGGGCTCCCTTTTTCAGCCTTTGTTTAAAAAAACTCACTGTATTGGAGGCACTTCCCAAGCTTTTGAAAAACGATGTAAAGGGCTCTACCGTTCCTTTTAAGTTAAGTGGGCTTTTCACGAATTCTTTTTTCAATCGTATGGTTCCTGACAGCGTGCCTCTCAGGAGAGGCCCTGTCAATTCAAGTCGTTTAATGTGTATCGTCTGTTTTTTAAGCATCATATCGCTCTTAATTTCATGAAATTCAATGGACTCCAGGCTTAAAATAGGCACTAAAAGTTCAATACTGCCATCTAACAATTTTAGATTGGCCTCCCCGGTTCCATCCATCAGGTTTTTGTGTTGTCCGTTATAGAAAATAGTTGCGGAAAGAATTCCATCAATCTGCAAACCAATCAAATCTTTTAAATGGTCATATTTAGCAATTTGGATATTCGTCAATTCAATTGCCGTATCAAAAGGCGTTTCCATGCTATTTTCTTTGAAATTTACACAACCCCTTGTATCACCTCCATATGTCAAACACTTAAAGCAATATTTACTCTTTCCTTTAAAAAAGGCCCATGGGTCCGGTTTGACAAAAAGACTATCAGCCCTGAAAAGCTTTATGGAAGGCTTGTCCTTGAGAATAAGCTCTGTGTGCCCGAATTTTAATCCAAAAGGAAGAGAGGGTTTGATCTGACCAATGGAAAGAGTGGTTGAGTTACTTAAATTATGTGCAGTTATTGTTAGATAATCCCTGAGAGCATCTGAAGGGAAACGATAATATAAAAGACTACCTGCTACAATGATGCAGAAAAAGATATAGCCAAACCATTTCTTATTTTTTGAAATAAACTGTTTCATAGCAGCAATTCCCTAAGTGGAGTAGTGGAGTACTGGAATATTGGAGTATTGGTTTTATATTTTTCATTACTCCATCACTCCATCACTCCGTTTCCCTTACCCTTACCGAAAGGTCAATATTTGTAAAATAGCATCTAAACGGCCAGACTTCTTCTTGTTTTGCTTAATTGAAATCCGTTTGACACTTACGACATCATCTGGTGATTCAATCCTGTAAAGGTAGTCAATTAACTGATGCAATGTAATCTCGTCCAATTTCATCTCAACCAGGGATTCTTTATAAGGGCCAGCCCCTGTCGAAATGGAGGGTTTCATATACTTAATATATGCCTTAATGCCAGCATCACCTGCTTTGCTTTCAAGAAATGAAAAAAGTGTAAACCCCTTCCTTCGCCTAACAAGGACCTGCTTTATACCTTGAGAAGATCTCCGATATCTATTATATTCAGAACTCAACCTTATAATTTCTTTGAGACCATCTTCTTTAGCGCTAACACCCCTTTGAACCCTCCTTCTGGCTTCAAAGAAGGGAAAAATCAAAAACTGAAATAGACAAAAAATCCCTATAAATATTGCTGCAGCCGATATAAAATATTTTTCACGCCGTGCAAATTTCATGATGTGGGTTTCTCGAGTTTTTTGAGTTTGTTGTGTTTTTGGGGTTTATTGGGTCTGGATATTTTTGACGCAACAAACTTTCTTACTTTGCCCGTTTGAGTTTTATTTCAAATTGCACCCGCTTGCGAGATCGGTTAAGATTGGCAGAACTAATAGTAACTGAACTAAAATACTCTGAGGGCTCCAGCCCTTTCTTGATAATGTCAACAGTATTAAATGTATCAGTTTCTCCTTTAATATTTACAGCCTCTGGATCAACTACCATGCTCATTACCCGCACATCCAGCGATTCAGGAACTTTAAGGGAAATATCCCGTAACAGGTCAACGACCTTATGATCTCCACCAATTCCAGGAAGGAAGAATGCTGACTTTCTTATTTGAGTTATTTCTATCCTTATCTGCTGTAGCGGGTCCGCAATCCTTTTTACATTAGGAAGTGTCTGCCTGAATGTTCCTTTAATCTGCTTATCCAGCATCCTGTAGCGCTCCTTTAGAAAATAATAATCCATACCAAAATATGTGATCAACAGAGATAGAATAACTATCAAAAAGACAGCAGCCCTTCGGATATCACTCTTGAGCTTAGTATCCTTTCTTTTTATCTCAAATTCATCTTTTCTGAAATTGAAACCCAGGCCTTGCTTATTGCCTCGAAGGGCAAGCGCTAAGGCGCTATCCATTGTGGCAGAATTCCAGGATTGAGCTATATTTGTGTCCAAATGAATACTTGGATCACCGCCTGCCACATTAATTTCTTCAACAGGGATATCAAAAAATCGTTCTAAAAGACCCACCGTATGCGGATAAAGATTTCCTGCGCCAGTGACAAAAATCTTTTCTGGTTTAGCTTCTATGTCATTCTGATACCCAAATGCATGGAGTGTATTTTGAACATTTGTACACAATGACTCGAAACAGGATACAATCGGCTCAGCTGCCTGGCCTTGCGCATTGCTATAAGTTGGGGAATTTGAAATAACTTCAGGCATAAGATCATCACAAAAAGCAAAGCTCCTGATTAAACTTATATGTTTTTTAATATAAAGGACCATTGTAGTTCTCTTTTGGCCTATCTGGAAAAGGATCCCATCATCGGGTATCTCTACCTGCCTGAACAACCACAACACTACAGGCACGCTGCTTATGTCCAGTATATCGGGGTCAACTCCATAGTTCTGTAAAAGGGCTAAATGTTTGGAGATATACTCTCTCCTTACTGAGGCAGTAAGGATATCACTTTGACCCGACTGATCAATTAGGGTAAAATCAACTACCAAATTTTCGACTGGAAAAGGCACCATCGTCTCAATTTCATAGGCTATTGTCTGCCTAATCTTTTTTGTGGATCTAAAAGGCATCTGTAAATTCCGATATGATACCTGTTCCCCAGGAATAGTACTGATGTAGGTATCAGCCTTGAAATCTACTTGTTCACTCAATGCCTTAAATGCCTCATCCAGGCCGTCAACATCTTCCATCATAACACTGGCACATCCTGTTACGTGATAGCCTCTCAGTCCTCCCTCTACCTGAACTGCTGCAATTGAATCAGTCTGTATGTCAATCCCTAAAATTTTTCCTGCCATAATTAATGTCCATTGGGTTAATTGAGTTTATTGAGTTCGTTGAGTTCGTTCTCCTTGATCGTTTCAGCGTGCAGGCAAACACAAAAAACACGACAAACTAATCTACTTTCCAGGACAAAATCTGAAGTGTTTTTTCTTTTCTTTCCACTGTGGCCTCGATCTTTTTACTCATTGGTCCTTTGAAACCTTTTGATGTGATCTCAAAGTAGGTACTTGAGGTGGTAAGCAAACTGTCCGGAATACTCACATCAGCCATCCCTGGAACATTTTTATACCATTTGAGATCTGACAGGTCATTATCTTCGTTCTCACGGTATGCAACCATATCCTCAGCCCTTTCCTGGTCTATATCATCTGAAAGAGACCTTAATATTAGAAGGTCTGCGGTATTTATATTGATTTTGCCATTACCGTGCGGGCTTAAGTATTGAGAGATACCCGGCTTTTCACCGGAACCATATAACAGTTCTTTGGTGATGCCTCTTACAAAAAGCAGCTCCTCTAAAAACTCAATAGGAGCATTCTTACAAGGGTAGGGCTTCTCTAATGTCTGATAATAGGCATTTTCCGTACCAAAGCGGGTAGTCTCATTGTCTGTGTCTATCCAATCTTTTATTGCATCTACGATATTGTCCACTTCTTCAGGATCAAGGCCAAATTCTGGAAAATTCATGAATCTTATAAGGAGATCCTTTTGTGTGCTATTATAGTTTCCATCCTTGTCAATCAATTTGCTGAGCTGAATTTTTCCTGAAAGGTCTGTAATCTCAACGATAAATCGGCCCTCATTAAATAAAGACGGAGAGCTTTCAGAAAATAATTTTGTATGCGCCCAGTCCTCACGCAAGGTATCCACATTCCCTGAAGAGGCATCCTCATGGAGAACTGCGAGTGCGCCATTAAATCCTGACCTTGCTATAAAGCCGAGTTTTATGCCATCCCGGAGATTCACAGCCGCCTCCAGGTTAGACCTCATCGATGTATTGAACTGGAGCGTCAGTGCAACTATCAGGCTTATAATTAAAATTGTCATGATCAAGGCCATGCCTTCGTTGTCTCGAATAAGTCTTATCATGACTATCCCCTCTCTATTGGAAGTGAAACGCTTGTCATGAATCTAAGAGGCATTTCAGAATTTAACGGGTTTGCAAACTCCAATAAAACTGAAACCATTCTTGGTATCGTATCTTTATGTTCTTCTGAAGTAGAATCCCAGTTCTCGAAAGCTTCGCCTTTCTCTTCATAATAGGTAAAATTCACCGATACTAATCCCTCACAAAGTACCAATCCATCAGTGTCTTCCTCAAAAAGAAACCCCTCCTCGAACATCGGTCTATCGCTCCGATAAAGAACAAAATCCTCTCCCTCTTCATTTTCTTTAACATAATAGCCGATTTCGGTTTTTCCAGTATCTTCATCATCCCCGCTTAAATTGATGTGTGCCCTGGAAATGAATCGGAGGGTGTCAGCATACCTTCCTTTTATCTCTTGGTCCTTGCCCACAAATTGAAAAGATTGCATAGGATTTTCTTCTGATTGAGCATTTCCTTCTTTTTTCGGAACATAGGTGGATTCCAAATCTTCAACCATCCTTTCCATAGCAATCCTGGCCATTCTGTAGATTTCAGCTTGAGATTCAGTCTCATCTACAACCCGAAAGGTCCCTGTATAGGAAGTATAGATCGTTGTGAGGACCACTGCAAAAATGAATATAGCTATCAGGATTTCTGCCAGGGTGAAACCGCTTGGGTTACTTGTGTTTGTTGAGTTTGTTGGGTTCATTGAGTTTGTTCTGTTCCTTGTATTAGGAATTTACTCTTCAAACTTTAGGCGCTTTAGCGCACTTTAACTTTCGATTTTAGGTACAAACCGATAGAGCCTAAGTGTGTATTGATACTGGTTCTGTTCGCCATAGAAAAGACTCAAATCAATTCGTTTGAGATAGTCCAAAGCCTCATCTGCACCAGCAAATGAAATATCTCGCACTGTGAAGTTCCAGTGATAATTTGGAAAATTCTCACCAAAATCACCAGAATCTGAGGCCAGATCCTCAGGGTTTACTGCCTCAATTTCAGCCATTTTACTCTGAGCTAAGAGAGCAGCGGTTGTACTGAATTTGGCCTCATTGGCAAGTGAGAGGCTTTGAGACTGTGACCCAAAAACAGCCCCCAAGGTGATTGCAATAATGGCAATGGCAATCATCACTTCAAGGAGGGTGAAACCACTCCCTTTTTTAAATAATCCCAATATCCACATATTTATCGTAGCTCTTTATCTTTGCAAGAAAAGGATTTAAGAGTAGAGTAAATTCCCTGCCGTCCTCTGCCCCAAGATGGATTACTGTTTGCTCAATATACCCTCTCTTGCTAAACCTGATACTTACCTCTCCATCTACCCTCTTTCCCTTTCCTTTTGTCCAAACATCAATAATCCGAACATCTGAGGGCAACTGGAAGGCCTTTTCCTGAGCCATCTCTCGTTCTTCTCTGGTTATGTCATCAAAATCAATCCAAACTTGATTTGATCCGATATCAAAATGCAGAAGATAAATCTTTTGCTCCCTAATTGCCTCGTTTCTGAGCCCCTTTACAAGGCCAACAATCCTCCGTGTCGTAGACTTGAGGTTATCTGTTATTAAGGAATATCGAAACCTGGGGATACTCACTGCAAGCATCACACCAATCAAGAAAACAACTACTGTCAGTTCAATGAGGGTGAAACCCTGCCGCTTCGCTCCATTGAAAATTGAAAAATGAAAAGTGCAAAGTGAAAACCTGTTTTGTTTGCCCATTTTTAATGTGCATTTTTACATAATAATTTTTTTTGAGCCTCAGAGACTATTCCAGTTCCCAGTTATTAATATCCATGTCCTTGCCCTCACCACCTGTTTCTCCATCAGCCCCATATGATACAAGGTCTAAATCGCCATGGATGCCAGGACAAAGGTAAACATATTCGTTGTCCCATGGATCTTTTGGAACCTTTCCTTTTTCAAGGTATCCTCCCTCTCTCCAGGCACTGGCAAGTTTGCCTACCGAAGGGGGCTCTATAAGGGCCTGCAGTCCCTGTTCAGTAGTAGGATAAGAGCCATTATCCAACTTGTACAATTTAAGTGCGGTCTCAATGCTCTCAATCTGAATCCGGGCTTTAGTGCGGCGAGCCTCTTCTGGCCTACTCATTATTCTCGGAATAATGAGTCCGGCCAAAATACCAAGAATAACCATAACTACCATGATTTCTATCAGGGTAAAACCCCTTCTATCAGCAAATCTACATCGTATCATAATGCCTCCAATTAAAGCCCTTCAACGGATCATCTGGTTCATTTCAAAAATGGGGAGCAAGATAGAAATAACAACAAATCCAACAATCAAGCCCATTATCAAGATCATAACTGGCTCGAGCATTGAGGTCAATGCCATGATGCGTGATTCTACCTCTCTTTCATAAGTGTCTGCAATCTTATTCAACATGCTTTCCAGTTCTCCACTTTGCTCACCTACAGATATCATTTGGACAACCATGGAGGAAATCCAACGGCTTTGTGAAAGAGATCCGGCCAAACTTTTGCCTGCCCGAATCTCATCTTCAGCCTTATCAAGGACCTCGGCAATCAGAACATTATTAACAATGTTTCGCGCTATCTGGAGGGCAGACAAAAGAGATACACCACTTTGGAGAAGGCTGCCGAGTGTTCTTCCAAAACGAGCAAGGGCAATTTGTTGGTTTATAGGGCCAAGGACAGGAATACGAAGTTTGAGTTTATCCCAAATGTAATGAACGCCTGGCCTTTTTTTACTATACTTTAATAGTATAATACCACTAAACATAGCCAGTAAGATAACCCACCAGAAAGAAAGAAAAAAATTACTTACATTTATGAGAACTATGGTAGGCATAGGAAGCGTGTGGTGCATCTCAGTGAATATCTTTGTAATATTAGGCACGATAAAGGTTATTAGAAAAAACAGGACAGAGATTCCAATTAAGGACATAAAGACTGGATAGGCAAGGGCCGCTTTAAAGCGCCCTCTTAAGGCCTGTTGATTCTCACCAAATTCTGCCAGATGAGTCAAAACTATATCAAGAGATCCTGAAGCTTCGCCAGAGCGAACCATATTAATGTAGAAATTCGAAAATATTTTTGGATGTTGTGATAGAGAGAAGGCCAAGCTGTTACCTTGATTGACCGACTCCTTTATCTGAGCAATAATTTTTTTAAGAAGGGGATTGGATTTCTGTGATATGAGAGAATCCAATGACACTATAAGAGGAACCCCAGCACCTAATAACGTAGAAAGTTGGCGCGTTATAGCATACACCTCTCCAGGTTTAACACGCTGGAAAAAAGCAAAGAGAGAAAGAGTATCTGAAGGTCCGCCTTTGGGTCGGGAAAGTGTTTCTTTCACCTCAACCGGAAAGACTCCTGAGGCCCTGAGCTTCTGGCGGGCTGCCACTGTGCTGTCTGCATCAAGGATTCCCTTTAGGGTCTTCCCAGAGCTATCAAGTCCTGCATATTCATAAACTGGCATAATGTAAGGCTATATATAGCTTATTTCAATGTAGAATATTTTCAAACATAGATATATAACGAAAAATAACATAAAAGCAGAATTATTTGATGAATTAGTCTTGAAGTGAAATTCTCAACGAAACTTACCATTTATTTTTAAAACTATACCATAAATAGGCAAAAAATATCTATCTTTTGTCAAAAAATGGTCACAAAGGATATGCCTCAAGAAAACAATATAAATAATACAGATAGCTTATTTACTCTTATTTCCTATAGTTATACACCCCTTGACCTGTCTTTCTGCCCAATCTTCCAGCCTTAACTAATTTAACGAGAAGCGCTGCTGGTCGGTATTTTTCACCAAGCTCTTTCTGAAAGCTCCTCATGCACGCAAGCAGAATGTCAAGTCCAAAGGCATCGGCTGCAGCAATAGGGCCTAAAGGAAAGCCAAGACCTTTCACACAGCTTCTATCAATCTCCTCTGCACTTGCAAGCGAGGCTTCCAGGGCCAAGAATGCCTCATTTACCATGGGAAGATAAAGACGGTTGATAACAAAACCGGGGGAGTCAGCAACAGCAACTGTCTCTTTGCCACATTTGGTAAGAAATGAAATAACAGTATCCTGTGTTCCATCAGAGGTCTGCATGCCCCTGACTACCTCAACAAGGGGGGTAAGTGCTGCTGGGATCAGGAAGTGAGTTCCTATGCACTTCTCTGCTCTTGTTGTGGCTGCACCGATCTCAGTAATACTTAGAGTCGAGGTATTGCTTGCGAGAATAGTCTTTCTGGGGCAGGTGATATCAGCTTTTCGAAAGATACCCTTTTTTACCTCTATATCCTCGTAAACAGCCTCTATCATAAGATCCGCCCCTGACAGGGTCTCATCTAAATTGCTGCTCGTGCGTATACGAGATAGAGTAGTTTCCATTTCCTCTTTGCTCATCTTTCCTTTCTTAACCTGGCTATCCAAGAAGAGTCTTATGTTATCTAATCCCTTCTCTACCAGCTCAGGCGACACATCCACCATTGAGGTTTTAAAACCACCTCTGGCGCAAACAATACCTATCTGACTTGCCATGGTACCCATTCCCACTACAGCAACCTTTTTGATTTCCATTCTAAAATCCTTTCCTTTCAACTACAGCAGTTATTCCCAGCCCACCTATACCCCACTTGATCTCCCCTGGAATGTAGAGCTCTGCCTGGCTCATGCTATCCATGCCACCGGCAACGATAATATCTGCGTTGTCAGTCTGTATTTTCATGACACCGAAAAATATGGCATCTAACCCTGAGCAACAACGGCGGTCCAGGGTTACGCCTGGAACTTCTTGAGGCCATCCAGCCTCAAGAAGGGCCATACGTGCACCATTTGCACACTCTCCATTCTGGTACGACTGCCCCATGATTACATCATCTACGAGAGAAGGCTCAATTGTAGCCCTTTTAATTACCTCATTCAGAACCAGACTCGTAAATTTGTATACTGGAATATTGCGCAACGAGCCACCATATCTTCCGATAGGTGTCCGTGCCCCACTGACAATGACAACGTTTTTCAATTGCGAGCTCCTTGAATTTATAATTATAATCCTTTTTTCTGCCTCTCGCCGAGTTTCAATGCGAATTCTCACAGCATCTCATATTCAACATTTATGAGATCGTACAATTATTTTACCTATTATTAAAAAAATTTCAATCCTCGTACAATAATATACCTTCTTTTCAGTTACATTTTAAGGAGAATTAAAAAATTCCTTGGGATATTACAAAAAGTTAAGGTAGTAGATTCCTATTGCCTGAACTAATTGATAATGCAAAAATTAAATGCTCTTTTCTAAAAAAATTAGGTTACAAATGAATATATCGATTTTTGCTATTAAAGATTGTAGAAATGAGAGCTTTGCATGACCCATATTTTCTTTGTTCGTCAGTTTTTTCAGAGCCTTTCTTGCTGGCCTCCTCAGTGATTCTTTATAAGACCTGCCTTCCCGGCCATCTTGTAGTTGACAATCGGGTTCTACCACCCCCCATAATTTTCTCTTCCTTTGCCGTTCCTACAAGGAAAGGATAATAACGCTTTCGATAACATCTCCAACAATATAGTGGAGTTGGTAACCTACTACTGCTTACGATATTTTATGATGCATTTAAAAAGTCTTCTCCCCACTTAAATGTGAAAAAATAATTGGCCCCTTTGGGTTTATCCCAATTGTTGAATGCCTTTAATAATGCAGAAATGAATCATAAAAAAATTTTTATTTGATTTTCTGATTGATTTTGTTATGAATATTATGAATTTTCTTTTAATGCCAAAATGCATTATCTTCTGTTGACAAATTTTTTTTAAATCTTGGAGGACATATGGACTCTATTAAAAAAATTAATGAGTTATGCTTCATTTTCGACGCATCCCACAATGCAATCATGGTGATTGATCAGACAGGAACCATTATCCTGTATAACCAGTCAGCGGGCAGAGTATTAAAAAGTAATCCGGGCCTGCTTATAGGAAAACATATCGACAAAGTTTCGCCCGAGACTTGGCCCGATTTCAAACAAATTCTGGAAACAGGTATACCTCAGATAGGGCGGAAAGTTACTATTGGTGACTCCACGATCATCGCCAATCGGACTCCTATCAAATTTAATGGCAAGATTGTAGGAGTGCTGAGTATCTTTCAGGATAGTTTCGAATATGAAAAAATTATCACGGAACTGGAAGGATACAAAAGAATTAACAAAGAACTTGATGCTATCATTGACTCCTCTTACGACGGATTGTACGTTACCGACGGAAAAGCCAATACCCTGAGGATAAATAAAGCTTATGAGCGTATTTCCGGCCTAAAGGCTAAAGATGTAGTTGGTCATAACATGCATGAATTGGTGGAAAAAGGATTCTTCAATCAATCCGTTACTCTCGAAGTGTTAAAGACCAGAAAATCAGTTACCATCATGCAGGACATTCTGGGCGGAAAAAAGGTAATGGTCACAGGAAACCCTGTCTTTAATGAAAATGGGACAGAAATCATCCTTGTATTGACAAACGTGCGGGACATTACCGAACTTGATAGCCTTCGAAAGCAACTAGAGGACAGCCGGCAGATTTCAGAACGGTACTTATCAGAACTCAAGGAACTCAGGCTTCATACCTTGAAAAATCATAATTTTGTGGTAAAAAGCGAAAAGATGGAAAATATAGTCCACACGGCCGTAAAAGTATCAGAGGTTGATACGTCCATCCTTATCACCGGGGAGACCGGTGTTGGAAAGGGACTGCTGGCAAAAATCATCCACAACAATAGCCACAGAAGTGAAAAACCTTTCCTCAAAATCAATTGTGGCGCCATTCCTGAAACCCTTCTGGAGAGCGAACTCTTCGGATATATACGGGGTGCCTTTACCGGTGCAAGAACAGATGGAAAGCCAGGTTTATTCGAAGTCGCCGATGGTGGGACAATATTCCTTGATGAAATAAGTGAAATGCCTCTTCACCTCCAGGTTAAACTCCTGGACGTCTTGGAGGACAGGCAAGTAACCCGTCTCGGCAGTACGAAGCCTTACAATGTCGATGTCCGGATAATTGCTGCCACCAATATGGATCTTAAGAAAATGGTTGATCAAAAGAAATTTAGAGAAGACCTTTTTTACCGCCTTATGGTTGTCCCAATTCATATACCTCCCCTCAGGGAAAGAAAAGAAGATATATTTCCTTTGATCAACTTTTTTCTGGAAAAATTCAATAGATCACTCAAAAAAAAGAAAAGAATTTTGAGAGATGCCTTAGATCTCCTGATGCTATATAACTATCCAGGAAATATAAGGGAACTTCAAAATATCATCGAAAGATTGGTCGTTATGAGCGAATCAGATCTAATAGGCGTGGAAAATATTCCCCTTTACCTATTAGACAAAGAATCTGCTTACCAACTTCCTCAGAATTGTAAAATGACTTTGAACCTCAATAGATTTCTGCAGAATATCGAAGCCAGCCTGATCAAGGACGCGATAAAACAATACGGGACAACTTACAAGGCTGCAAAATATCTGGCCATTAATCAGTCGACAGTTGTTCGAAAAATGCACAAATATAGCATCAATACCTTTAATGCAGGACCGCATTAACAATATCCCTGCTGTTAGACTAAAAAACAAAAATATACAAGAAAATCAAAGTGTTATATTTGACTTAACAAACTTGAACTATCTTTCCCCTAAAAGTACTAAGCACCCTTACCAGAATGTCTAATAGATTGATTTAAAAGCTTTTTTCGTTCTGAATTCACCATTTTATCCCTTCTATCTTGTCTTGATTTTTGGCATATTAATTGCTTAAATATTTAATCTAATAGCTCATTTTTATTTTAGCTGGTTTTACTCATTTTTTAAAAAAGGTAACAAAATTAACTCGTTATATGAAACAAGGCCTTGGCTCAAGCTTTATCCACAATGGTTGCCACACGATTTGAAGCTAAGCTCCACCACGGCTTTAGATCATTTTCGTGCCTCAGCCGATCGTCGCCCTCATAATCCTGCAGTTTACTACTTTGATCATGAAATATCATATAGGGAAATCGATCAGTACTCGAATAGTCTTGCTGCTGCCCTCTCAGAATTTGGGGTCAACAAAGGTGATCGTGTGGCTCTTATTCTTCAAAATATCCCACAGTTTCTTATAGCCCAATATGCAACTTGGAAGCTTGGAGCTATCGTTGTCCCTTTGAACCCTATGTTCAAGGAGAAGGAATTACTATACTATTTTAAGGATTCAGAAGCCAAAACCCTCATCATTCTTGATGAGGTTCTTAGTTCCTTAGATCAATCATTTTTAAAGCAGACATTAATTGAAACTATTATCACGACCTCTTCTCTGGACATGCTACCTTCCGGAATTGAGCCTCCTAAATTGTTAGAGGGAATTAAAAAAATATCCTTTTCAGATACCTTAGACCTGATGGAGCTGTTGACTCGTTTCAGTGGTAGGGAGGTGAAAGAGCCAGAGCTGTCTCCTGACGATATAGCTTATTTGACCTACACTTCTGGAACAACAGGGCCTCCTAAAGGCGCTATGAATACACACAGAAATCTTGTATTCAATGCCCGAGTATATAAAGCGAGTGCACTAATGGATGAAAACGATGTTGTCCTGGGAGTTGCGCCGCTATTCCATGTAACAGGCGAGATTGCCCACCTAGCTGTTGCAGCACTCAATAGTATCCCTGTCATCCTTTATTATCGCTTTAGCCCTGAAGAAACATTGCGGCTGGTGGAACGTTGGAGAGCAACAATGACGGTTGCCTCAATTACCGTATTCACAGCCTTGATGAATCATCCTGACATCAAACGAAGGGATATTTCCTCTTTCAAAAAAGCATATAGTGGGGGCGCACCTGTTTCATCAACCATTGTAAAGAAATTTGAGAATCTTACAGGTCTCTATATTTACAATGTTTATGGTATGACAGAGACAACGTCTCCTTCACATATCACTCCTTTAGGGATGCGATCGCCAGTGGACTCAACTAGTGGTGCTCTTTCTGTTGGCGTTCCTATTCCAAATAGCATTGTGAAAATCGTGGATTTGGAAAAAGGAATCAAAGAGCTTGCTCCCGGTGAGATCGGTGAGATCGTAGATAAGGGGCCCATGGTGGTCCCGGGGTACTGGCGAAAACCAGAAGAAACAACCCATGCAATACGGGATGGCTGGCTCTATACTGGGGATGTTGGTAAAATGGATGATGATGGTTGGTTTTATGTAGTCGATCGGAAAAAGGATTTGATTAACGTTTCTGGATACAAAGTCTGGCCTCGAGATATAGAGGATGTCCTTTATAAGCACCCGTCAGTTAGAGAAACGTCAGTTGTGGGAATGCCAGACCCTTATAGAGGAGAAACTGTTAAGGCATTTGTAGCTTTAAAAGAGGGAAAAGAGGGCTTAGTTTCGAAGGATGAACTCATTACCTTCTGCAAAGAAAGAATGGCCGCTTTCAAATATCCCCGTCAAATCGAATTTGTTGACGAAATTCCAAAGACATTGACTGGGAAATTCCTTCGTCGAGCGTTGAGGGATAAAGCTCAGGATCCTGATAATACTACTCAAATATGAAGATCTTATTTTATAGATTTCTACCTTTCAAGTGCAGAGGATAATTTTTAGATATTGGGCAAAATTCATTTTATTTGAGTAACTAATGTTAAACTATTTTGGTATTGAATTGTCTTATAATAAGATGCGGTTAAACATTTACATACAAAAGACCTAACAATGCTGAAAATTAACCCAAAAAAGTAACAGGCTTTCCTATAACAATGAGGTATACCAAAATCGAAAAATGGTATGGCTACAATTCTAAAAAAGGAGGTGAAATAACGAGCAACAGGGATAAGTAGATAGTAAACAAGGCAAGGGTGTTTTCATTTTTTGGAGATTTAATTAGTTTAAAAAGGGGGATATAATTATGGAAAAGAAAAAGCAAATTGGAAGAAGGGAATTTATCAAATCCGCAGGAGCAGTGGGGGTTGGCTTGGGCGCTGCAGGCCTTTTAGGCACTTCTGTCAAAGTCAGAAAGGCAACCGCTGCACAAACACGCTCAATCCCTAAAACGCCGATTAAGATAGCCGCTATAAGCTTTTTAACTGGTGCCGCTGCAGCTCCTTTTGGCATCCCAGGGGATAATGCCTACAAACTTTGTGCCGACGAGATAAATAAAAAAGGTGGTATTTTGGGTAGAAAGATTGACATGAAAAGTCGTGATGAGGCAGGTGGTGCTGATATCCAGGTGAAATTAGCTCGTAAATTGATTTTGGAGGACAAAGTAGACGTAATTTTGGGCTACATTTCTTCAGGAAATTGTAAGGCAATCCTTCCCTTGAGCGATGAGTTAGGGGGCTTAATTATAGCCTATGACTGTGGCACCCATGTTCTAATGGAAAAAAGCAGTTCCCCATATAAAGTCCCAAAATATGGCCTCGGTTTTCGAAGTTCTGCCCATCTTGGGATAGACAATATCGGCCTGGCTCTCTATATCAAACAATATTATTCTGGTGTCAAAAAGATTGCGGCAATCAATCCTGACTATGCCTGGGGAAGGGATAGCTGTCTCATATTTGAAACGGCCATAAAGAAATTGTTTCCGGGGGTGAAGGTAGTTAAGAAGTTATGGCCCAAGCTAGGCGCCACAGACTATACTGCCCATATCAGTGCCCTCATAGGATCTGGCGCTGAACTTATCCATTCAGCCCTTTGGGGAGGCGATGCCGTTACGTTTACTAAACAGGCAATAGGAATGGGCCTGTTTAAAAAGGCACGCATGGCCTATTCTCGTGGGGAACCTTACCCGCAGGAAGTCGGCATGGATTACCCTGAAGGCCAGATCATCTGCTGTGCAGGGACTCATTATTTTATTTATCCCCCCAAGGAAAATTGGCCGCTTAACAAATGGTTTGTTGATGAATTTCACAAGCGATACAATAAATATCCCACCTATCCTTCTTACCATGCTTATCAGGCCATATATAGCTATAAAGCCGCTGTAGAAAAAGCGGGATCCCTGGTTGGTGGTTGGCCATCAAAGGAGGAGATAAGCAAGGCTGCATCTGGACTGTCCATTGAGACACCTTCAGGCTATCTCACGATAGGAGAGGACCATAACGGAAAAGAGGATGTGTTGGTTGGAATCTCGAAAAAGGTTAAGGGATACTCATTCCCCATTTTGGATCCTGATCGGATGGCGATTTTTCCTGCTCACCAGGTTAACGCGCCTGTGGGAATAAGGACAGAGGATTGGATAAAAGGCTGGAAGGTTTAAGTATAACTTGGTAGCCAGGATCTTTTTTTGGTTTCCTGGCTACCAAAGCCAAGGTCTATTCTATGGAAAACTGGATTATTTACCTCCTGAACGGATTATATTTTGCTTCCTTTTTGTTCCTCACTTCTCTTGGATTGAGCATTATCTTGGGAACCATGGGCATCTTGAACCTTGCTCATGGCTCCTTGTATGCCATAGGTGCCTTTATGGCAGCCTGGATTGTTGGCGCTTTTGGTGCCAAGGCCCCAATCACTATATTCTTTGTCGCTCTTCTTGCCGCCTTGGGGTTATCTGGACTGATGGGGCTGATAATGGAAACATCAATCATTAGACCAATGTATCATCGAGCCTTGGAATATCAACTTCTAATTACCTTTGGCGCATTACTGCTAATTGAAGATCTAATCAAGATGACGTGGGGAGGCACGGCTTATTATGCCTCTAAACCATTCGATGTGATGGGCATTTTAAGCATCGGTAGCAATCAATATCCTTTTTATTTTCTATTTGTTATGCTGATTGCTTTAGCTGCAGGCTTGGGTATTTGGCTGATTATGGGCAAGACTCGAGTTGGTATTATGCTAAGAGCGATTTCTATGGACCGAGAAATGGCCAAGGCCATGGGAATCCGGATCAGCAAGCTTAACACATTAGCCTTTGGCATGGGAGCAGCCTTGGCTGGTCTGGCCGGGGCTCTTATCGTTCCAACGACTCCGGCGCTTTTGGGTATTGGTATGGAACCTTTAATTATAGCATTCATTGTGGTAGTAATTGGGGGTTTAGGAAGTCTTAAAGGTGCCCTGATTGGCTCCCTCATTGTAGGAGAAACGCGGTCGATTGGGATTGTCTTCTTTCCTGAAATTGAGTTGCCATTGTTATTTTTGATCGCTGTAATCATTTTAGTATTTAAACCTAAAGGTCTTTTTGGGAGATAAATGAATGGGCTTTAAAAATACGATTTTGAGGCCAAAGTCTTTTGTCTATGCGGTGATCTTTATCCTCTTGCTGTTTATGCCCGCTGTACTTCCTGTTTACCATTTGATGCTTTTTGAGTCTGGCCTAACCTTTGCCATTATGTGTCTGGGTTTCAATTTACTGTTACGTTATACTGGTCTTCTCTCTTTCGGTCATGGCGCCTTATTTGCTACGGGCGCCTATGCTGTGGGCATGATGGGCAAATATTTTCCTGATCTTTATCGAATAGAGATCCTAATTCCGGTAGCCCTTCTGGCTTCACTGATTGTTTCGGCTATCTTCGGTTTTATTTGTGTTCGCCACACGCGGGTATTTTTCTCAATACTTGCACTTGCCCTATCTATGGTTCTATTCGCCTTGTTGGTTAAACTGTATGACATTACAGGAGGTTCTGACGGACTCCATATTGATCTACCGATCATGTTTGGTAAATCATATGAGGGGATGAAAAGGTTTGAATTTCTTTCAGGGGCCTACTATTATGTATTGTTATGCATGTTTACTATATTGACCATAATTATGTTAGGTATTGTTAATTCACCATTTGGAAAGGCCCTTCAGTCAATCCGGGATAATGAGGTTAGGGCAGAGATGATTGGTATCCGAGTCCGAAGATATCGTTTGTATGCCTTTATCCTATCCGGTCTATTTTGTGGAGTGGGAGGGGCACTATGGAGTTTTGTTAATGGTCATGTTACTCCAGAAATTGCTGAGTGGGTCTTTTCCGGAGAGATTGTTTATATGACTCTCCTAGGAGGATTTATGGTTTTTGAAGGCCCTATTATTGGCGCTATCATATTTACTTATCTGAAATTGTATGCTTTTAGTATCACGCAATACTGGATGTTTATTATTGGGGCTACACTTGTCGCCTTGGTTCTTCTTCTCCCGGAGGGTATTTCTGGAGGATTTGTTAGATTATTTGTCAAGCTTAGAAGGGGTAAAGCTACGGGAGCCGCTTAATGTTAAATGTAAAGAATTTGATCAAGGATTTTGGAAAGGTCAGAATCATAAATCCCACAGATTTCGAGGTAAAGGAGGGCGAGATTTTCTCCTTAGTCGGCCCTAATGGGGCAGGAAAAACCACGTTGGTCAATCTAATCAGTGGTCATATCTTGCCAACCTCTGGAAAAATAGAGTTTTTTGGTCATGATATAACATTTGCCCCAGCTTACAGACGGATTAAAATGGGGGTTGCCCGAAATTTCCAGGTTACCAATCTATTTGAGGATAGTACAGTCCTGGACAATGTGAGGATCTGTCTCTTCTCCACATATGGAAAGATAAAAAAAGGGTTATTACCTGCCAATCATTATAAGACAATTACACAGGAAGCGGTAGATATTTTAGATATGTTCGGCATTGTAGACAGAAAGGATATGTTGCCTTCGAGCCTTTCTGAAGGAGACAAAAAAATCCTGGATACTTCAATGGCTTTTGCATTGAAATCTAAATTTCTACTGCTGGATGAACCCACCAGTGGTGTTGCGACAGGAGATAAATTTAAGGTCATGGATACTATTATATCTGCCGTTAAAAAGAAAAAAATGGCCTGCATGATCATTGAACATGATATGGACATTGTCTCTGATTACACCGATAGGGTTTTGGTATTAAGTGAAGGGAAAATTATTGCAGATGGTAACCCTAAAGATATCATGGAACAGGATAATGTTAAAGAAATCCTTTTCGGAGTAACGAATTAATATGGTTTTAAAAATTGAAAATCTTGAATGCCGAATTGCATCCACCAACATCTTGAGATCCTGTTCTCTTGGAGTAGGTTACAGAGAGATTGTCTGCCTTATTGGTAGAAATGGGGCCGGAAAAAGCTCTATTTTAAAAAGTATAATCGGCTTATACCCGTCCAGAAAGGGTAAGATCTTTTTTGAAGATCGAGATATCACTCATCTCGCATCTCATGAGCGAGTTATGGCAGGTATTGCTTATGCCCCTGAAGATTCTAGACTCTTTCCAGAGCTCACCGTTGAAGAAAACATCGAACTTGGTTTATGGATCACAAGCAAAACTGAACGGTCCGGGTCTTTTGACCTTGAAAAGGCATTTCACATTTTTCCTGCTATAAAAAGACTGATAAAAAGACAGGCTGGCACCTTGAGCGGCGGCGAAAAGAAAATGATTTCTATTTCAAGGGCCTTAGCGCTAAGTCCTTCTTTGGCACTTTTTGATGAGTCCTTTGAGGGCCTGGCTCCCTTGGTTGTCAAGGCCTTCAGCGGAGCCATGGAGAGCATCAGGGATGATCTCGGAGTCTCCATCCTGTTAGCTGAATCTAATATCCGTAATGCTTCTTTAGTATCCGAAAGGTCTTATATCATTGATAGAGGGGAAATAATATTTGAAGGTCATCCTTCAGAGATTATTGAAGATGAGCAACTTCTTAAACTGGTAGGCAAGTAATTTCAGGCTCTGAAACTCCATCCTGTCCCTCGTTTGTCTCCGGATGGACACCAAATAGTCACTTTGAGGACGGTTGGAAAAGGAAAGGAGTATGCAATGAATAGAATAACACTCTTCAGGACGACTCCACGGATCGTCATGGGACCAGGTGCGTTAGGCCAGATCGCACAAGAGGTTCATGAAATTAGGGCGGAGAAAGTCCTATTCGTGACCGATAAAGGAATAATTGAGGCCGGATTGATCAAATTAGCTCAAGATGTCCTCGAAAAATCCGAAATCAACTATGCAATTTTTGATGGTGTTGAACCAGATCCAAGATATGAAATCGTCGCAGGCTGTGTTGATATAATTCGCAGTGAAAAGGTCGATCTTGTTATTGGGTTTGGAGGAGGCAGTCCTATTGATATAGCCAAATCCTCTGCGATTATGGCCACCAATGATGGCCCGATTTCTGAATATTTTGGCATCGACCTGATTCCAAAGCCAGGATTGCCCACCATCATGGTTCCCACCACAGCAGGAACTGGCAGTGAAGTAACCCCTATCGCCATCCTTTCTGACGAAAAGGAAAAACTAAAAAAAGGGATCGTTAGCCCCTATCTTTTCCCTTCCGTAGCCATCTTAGATCCCGAGCTAACCCTTGGCCTTCCACCTAATATTACCGCTTCGACAGGTATGGATGCCTTAATCCATGCTATCGAGGCCTATACCTCAATTAATGCAACAGATATGACGGATATCTTGGCTTTCCGTGCAATGGAGTTATTATATCACAATATTCGCACCGCTTATGCCAATGGAAACAACTTAGAGGCACGTTCAAAGATGCTAGAAGGTAGTTTTTTGGCTGGCATGGCCTTCGCTAATGCTGGGGTTACAGCGGTGCATGCATTTGCCTATCCTATCGGTGCCGAATTCCATATCCCGCATGGTGTAGCGAACACATTAATGTTACCCCATGTGATGCGTTTCAACCTACTGGGGAATTTGCCTAAATTTGCTGAGATCTCCGAAGCCTTTGATCTTTCCACAGAAAGTTTTGATGAATTGAGAGCTGCAGAGATGTTTGTGGATGCTATCGAACGATTAGCCGAAGACCTCCGGGTCCCCAGGCACTTAGCTGAGTTTGGGGTTGAGGAGAATGATATATCTGGGCTGGCTGAGGGAGCGATGAAGGTAACCCGGCTCCTGGCCAATAATCCCCGGATAATGACACTTGAAGACGCAAAGGAAATTTACAGGGCAGCCCTTTGAATTTGAGTAAGGCCAAATGCACAGGAACAAGGCCTCAATAGAGATAAATAGATGTCAGTCTTTAGCCCTTATACTGCGTGTCTTGCTCCATTGCTTTTGTAGACTACAATTCCCATTAAATACTTTCAATTCACCAGGCAATAAACATCTTTTGAAAGGTATTCAGAATGAGGGAGAATTATGAAGGGTTTCTATAATCGAATTTTGTATATCAACGTTTCTGATCAAAGCTTCCATGTGGAGTCCATTGAGGATACGATTTTAGGGAGGTACTTAGGAGGCAAAGGCCTATCAACTCACCTACTCTTGAAAGAGAACCCACCTGGTGTTGACCCTCTAAGTCCTGAAAATAATCTTATTCTGGCTACCGGGCCCGTGTCTGGAACCCCCATATGGGGTTCCTGCAGATACGGGATTTATACGAAATCTCCCCAAACAGGCTTTTACTCTGAATCATATTCTGGAGGCACCGCCGGAGACTATATGACCAAAGCAGGTTATGATGCCATTATTATCAAAGGCTCTTCTGAAAACCCTGTCTGGTTAGAGATCACTGAAAACGGTGTTCGATTCCATTCTGCAGAGAGCCTGTGGGGCTTAGATACATATCAAACCGAAGATAGAGTTCGACAACTCGTTGCTGAAAAAAATCCCAATCACCCCAAGGCCGGGGTCATTGTTATTGGCCCGGCCGGAGAGAATAAGGTGGCTTTTTCCGTGGTTGAAAATGATTACTGGCGATCCGCTGGTCGAACTGGGGTAGGTGCGGTGATGGGATCAAAGAACATCAAGGCGATAGCTTTTTGGGGTTCCCGAAAAAAAGACGTGGCAGATAAGAAAATAGTCACCGAGTTTGCCCGGAAGATCGCACGGAGGGGAAAAGATGATGCAGGTGTAAAGGCATATAAGAATATGGGAACACCCATGCTGGTTAAGATTATGAATGAAGCCGGGGGTTTCCCGACACGCTACTGGCAAAAAGGCACCTATGAAAACTGGGAAAGAATCAGTGCCGATGCCCTCCATGAACAATGCTACGTTAAACCCCATGCCTGTCTTAAATGTTTTATGGCCTGCGGGAGATTGAGCACAGTTAAAGAAGGTAGGCATGCCGGCCTCAAGATTGAGGGACCCGAATATGAGACTATTTATTCATTTGGAGGCCTGTGCGAAATAGATAGCATAGAAGAAATCATGTACCTCAATGACATCTGTGACCGTCTTGGCATGGATACTATCTCGGCAGGTAACTTAATTGCCTTCACTATAGAGGCTTCCAGACAGCAAAAAATCCCTTTAACAATCGATTATGGTTATGTAGATGCTATTGCCAAACTTCTGGAAGATATCGCCTTCAGGAGAGGCATAGGTGATATTCTGGCAAAAGGTATAATAACGGCTGCAAAAGAATGGTCAATGGAAGACCAGGCTATTCATGTCAAAGGCCTTGAGCCGGCCGGTTATGATCCGCGGGTCTTAAAAGGAATGGGCCTGGCCTATGGAACCTCTGACAGGGGCGCCTGCCATCTGAGAGCTACCTTTTACAAACCTGAATTGTCAGGAATGGTCGATCCGGATCAAATCAAAGGTAAAGCGGCCATATTTACAGAGTGGGAAGACCGATTAACCCTATTTGATGCCCTTATTGTATGCAGATTTTATCGTGATCTCTATCAATGGGAGGAACTGGCTACTATTATTGAGGGCACCACAGGCCTGAGACTCACCAAGGATGATATGCGTTCCATAGCTTCATCCATTACAAATAATACTCGCAGGTTCAATTTACGTGAGGGCCTAACGTCAAAAGATGATCATTTACCTTCCCGCTTTCATAACGAGGCCTTGGAATCGGGCAAGGTGATTACTCGGGAGCAGATGAGTCAACTGCTTAAGGAATACTATCAGGCTCGAAGATGGAATAACAAGGGAATCCCACTACCTGAATAGGGTGTATATCTCTACCATTCCTAACATGATGAACACGAGAATAAATCTTCTTGATAAAGGCATATTCTTGGAGATAATCACAATTATTGAATGGAGCCCTGAGGAAAATTATTTCGAGTAGGTTCCGGAGTAAGGATATGCCTTTAATCCGCACCTAGAGGAAAGAAAGGAGGTGAATAAGACTTATAGCAGAAAGATATATCCAGAGAATTATTTAAAGAAAGGGGGTGACAGAAAAACAGAGAACACGGCGGGAGAAGTAGAATAATTCCTAAATATGCTCGCAATATAAGAAGTCATTGCGAGCGAAGCAATCTCTAATACGCTGGAATTCAATTGAGATTGCTTCGGCGCTAGGGTCCTCGCAATGAGGGACACCATGCAATGTTATTTTAGAATCGTACCACTAGGTACATGGCAAGTAACAAAATAATCTAAGTGGGTATGCACTTTACTCAACCGACTACAAAATGTAGATGTCGGGCGTCACGGGTTACAGGGCTACTTCTTTACATTTGATGGAGCAGCCAATCGCCGGGTTCCTCAAAGATTTTTAGATACAACCATGTTTCTTTGTTATATCAATGGCTTACAAGAATTGGCTATCAACATAAAACAACAGCCCACAAATAGCCAGCGGACGGCATACCAAATGCCTTAAAAAGCAGCATTCGCTTTTTGCACAACATATAGTGCGTGGTTGAGTTAACTGCATACCCACTATAATCTATTTAAAATGAGGAGGCTCTCATGAAAAGGAAAAGAAGTCTATCAATCATTGTTGGCATTCTGTTAAGCATTTTTTTGCTAACATCTGTTGCCCTTGCAGGTCCACCTGCAGGCATGAAGATGTATGCCATGAGCTCTGGGACGCTCGACCTGGATAAAAGTTGGTTAACTGCCGGTCGGGATATGGGGAAATGGATCACAATTCCTGTTCCTATGTTCTTAATCGATCACCCGAAGGGGCTTTTCATATATGATACCGGAATGCATCCGCAGGTTGCAGTGGGTGCCCTTAAATACTGGGGTCCCGTAGCCAAAGTTTTTATCCCTCACATGAAACCAGAGCAGGCGATCGATAAGCAAATAAAAGTACTCGGATACGAGCTAAGCGATGTGAAGTATGTGGCACTTTCCCACATGCATTTAGACCATGCTGGCGGCATGTGCCTTCTACCACATGCGACATTCATTGTACGAAAAGCCGAGCTTCAAACAGCATGGTGGCCTGAAAGCTTTCAAAGAGGCGCTTACATCTTGAAAGATTATCAGGATACGAGAGGCTATAAGTTTATAGAGCTTGGAAATGAGGATTATGATGTCTTTGGTGATGGCTCGGTAGTTCTTATCGACTCGAAAGGCCATACGCAGGGTCATCAATCTGTTATAGTCAACCTGCCTAACTCGGGTCAATTCGTGTTAACCGGTGATTCATGTTATATGAAAGAAAACATTGATGAACGTGTTGTCCCTGGAATTGTGTGGGACCCGGTGTGGGCTATTAAAACAATCGATAAAATGAGAGAGTTGAGAAAAAGAGGCGCACATGTGATAGTTGGCCATGATCCTGATGCATGGGAAGAAGTAAAACACGCACCGGCTTATTATGACTGATTATGCTATTTAGGCTAGCAACTATCCCGTAAGAAAATTTTTTTACTTTTTACGGGGTAGTTTTATCTGGATATTACGATAGGCAATGTTATACCGCGAAGAGCTCTTCAGTAAGATCGTCAACCTTTTTGGGTTCAAGAATCCTACGCTTTCCAAAATCTATCTTAGGATTATTCCGGGCTTTATGATAATCATCCTTGCTATTGTCTTAGTTCAAGTAGCCAAACATCACGTGCCTTTGATGGAAAAAAGGGTAATAGGAATTGACGGAAAAAAAACTTATTATAAGTACAAATATCGGGCAAAAGTTGTAGAGGTACAAAAAGATCCCTCCGATTCTTCAAATCAAGATCAGATAATTACTGTTAACATCACCAATGGTACATTTAAAGGTAGGTCAGTTTCTTTTAAGAATGCCATCACCGGTAATCCCTATCTTGATAAATACATGAAGAAAGGGGATCGGATATTCTGTGAAGTAAAGGTGGTGAAGGGAAAAATATCTTCTGTAAGGACAATGGACTTTGTAAGAACTGATTATCTTTTTTATGGCATTGGTATCTTTTTGTTCTTTATTATCTTGATCTGTGGCAAGAGGAGCCTTCAAATTATCCTTTCCCTTTTTGTTTCCTTCTGCCTTCTCTATTTGCTTGTAGCGTTAATTAAGAAGGGTTTTAACCCAATAGCTATGACCATAATCATTTCCCTTTTCGTTACCTTGGTAACCTTTAAATTGGTAGCTAAGGGGAATATCAAGGTGTTTTCCGGCGCTGTCGGAACAGTTTTATCCCTAAGTATCGTTAGTATGGTCACCTATCTTATTGTTTCCAAAATGAAATATACGGGAGTTGATATTGAGATTGGTAAGATACAAGCAGGATTGACCCTCTGGCAAGTTTATGGATCAGTTCTTAATTATCAAAAAATTATTGTAGCAGGCATAATATTCGGCGCCTTAGGCGCCGTTATGGATATAAGCATGGTCGTCGCCTCAGCCGTAAATGAATTAAAAATAAAATACAAGGAATTGTCCTTTTCCATGGCAATCAAGTCGGGGTTTGCAATCGGAAGGGATGTTATTGGCACTACTACTAACACTCTTCTCTTTGCCTACGCGGCACATGATATTACCTTATTGGTTTTGATTTTTTTGCAAACCCAGGCATTAAACGACAACCTGGCATTCCTTAAGTTCTTTAACTTTGAGGCAATATCTATTGAATCGGTAAGAATCATCATGGGATCCATTGGGCTCTTATTGGCTGTTCCTTTAACTGTGTTCATTGTAAGTTACGCTATTAGGTTTCATAAGGGCACGCAGTCAACGAAAGGGAAATAATGAAAGGAAGACCCTTGTACATTGCTGTTTGTGCGTTCGTTGTTATCACTACAATCCTGATGGTCTTTTTTGTAAACAGGGTATCTCATAAGGCAAGAACGGTCGTCGGATATCAGGGACGGAAAATTAAAGGTGAGAGCGCAAGGGCGGTGATAAAGGAAACGAAAGATTATCAAACCAAAGAAGAAGCTGAACGTGGATTTATGAGGCAGGAAATTATTGCGAAAATCACGTCAGGTAAATTTGAGAACCAAGAAGTGGTCATAAAAAATACATTTAGGTCAATGGCCTTCCCGGTTGAAACCAACAGAATTTACAGGGTAAAGGACAGGGTCACTGTGTTCATTCAATACAGCAATAATAAAATAGCCCGTGTATTTATAGAAAATACTGTTCGGGATGATACCTCGCTGATCTTGGTGTCAATGTTTTTCATACTTTTAATTCTAATCGGTAAATCAATGGGGATAAGGACAACTATTGCCCTGTTGATTGACCTCGTTATTATTATATTTTTTCTTCTGCCATTAGTCAGCAAGGGTTTTTCTCCATTCATCACTACCATAATTTCCATAAGCCTTATTCTTTCCTCGACCTTCTTTATTATTGCAGGCTTTAGTAAAAAAAGTATTTCTGCTATTACTGGTGCAATAGGTGGTATACTCTTGGGCGCAATCCTGATATATACATTTGCCGATCTCATGCATTTTTCAGGGGTGCAGACCTATTGGTCATTCTACATGTTCACTCTCGGCGAGGGAACGGGGATCAATTTTCAAGGCCTTTTCTTGGCAAGTATGTTGATAGGCATGACAGGAATAGCCATGGATGGTGCCATGGACGTGTCCTCTTTTATAAATGAATTGTATACCTATAAGCCTGGAACTAACATTATGGAAGCTTTTGCGTCGGGAACAAATGTCGGTGTAGATGTCATTGGTACTATGTGTAATACTTTGATATTTGCTTATCTCGGCAAAAATTTACCTTTGTTGTTATTATTTCAACCTTCAGTAATTAATACAGAACTTGTCGCCTCTGAAGTTATTAGAATGTGTTTCGGGAGTGTCGGATTTTTTATCACGATACCAATTACAAGCTTTATTGCTAGTGTTATTCATTATAAAAAACAACATATCTAACCTAAAACCAGGCAAATTATTACTCAGAAATATAATAATTTCTTATTTTGACAATTGAATCCATCTTCTCTATTGGGAAGTGGAAATTTTGTCTTTACAATGAAGCCTGAGAAAGGTTTAAAAAATGACCATGATGACCGGGAAAGACTATATAGACTCCCTCAGGGCCCTAAGCCCCGAGGTCTACTTTATGGGGCAGAAGATAAGCCGCATTGTTGATGAGCCGATGTTTCAGCCGCATATTCATGCGGCGGCTATGACATACGAACTGGCTCATGATCCTGAATACGAACAAATCATGACAGCAACCTCACACTTGACAGGAGAGAAGGTTAACAGATTTACCCATATACACCAAAGCATAGATGATCTGGTCAAGAAGGTAAGGATGATGAGGCTCCTTGGCCAAAAAACTGGAACGTGTTTCCAGAGATGCGTTGGTTTGGATGGCCTTAATGGCATTTATGTCACCACCTATGATATCGATCAAAAGTACGGAACCGACTACCATGAGAGATTCAAGAAATACCTTCTTGAGGTACAAAAAAATGACTGGATGCCCTCAGGCGCTATGACCGATGCAAGGGGTGATAGGAGCCTTCGGCCGAGTAAGCAGGCGCATCCCGATACCTATCTTCATATCAAAAAGAGACTGGAGGATGGAATAGTCGTTTCAGGAATCAAGGCGCACATCACCGGTGCCATCAACAGCCATGAAATCCTTACCATGCCCACCAGAACCATGGGTGAAGAGGATAGAGATTTTGCCCTTTCCTTTGCCATCCCTGCTGATACAAAAGGTGTGACATACATTTTCAGCAGGCAGACGAATGATACCAGACGCTTAGATGGTGTCCTTGACGCAGGAAATCCAAAATACGGCATCGTAGGCGGCGAGGCAATAATTATCTTTAAAGACGTCTTTGTCCCCTGGGAGAGGGTATTCATGGCTGGTGAATATGATTTTACAAACGAACTTGTAGAGACCTTTGCCGGATACCACAGGAGTAACTATGGGGGCTGCAAGGTAGGTCTGGCTGATGTGGTTATTGGTGGATCGAACTGGATAGCCGACGCCCATGGCATCAATAAAGCCTCCCATATTGTTGATAAACTGACTGAGATGATTGCAATGGCTGAGACCTGCTGGTCCTGTACCCTGGCTTGCTCTTATGAAGGATACAGAACTCCTTCCGGCGCATACCACATAAATCCACTTCTAGCAAACGTGACAAAGCTAAATATTACCAGGATGGTCTATGAATGGATGAGACTGGCTCAGGACATAGCAGGAGGTAAGATCATAACGCTGCCATCGGAGAAAGATTTTGAAAGCCCTGAAACCATGGAGATACTAACCGAATGCTTCGCAGGCAAAGAAGGTGTCCCACCCATGGATATCATCAAGATGTTGAGGCTGATCGAGAACATGTCTGTCGGGGCCGGTCTCCCTGAGGCGATGCACGGGGCTGGTTCCCCTGCCGCCCAGAAGATTATGATTGCACGAAGGAGCGGGATAGATAGAAAGATGGAGCTTGCTAAGATCATAGCCGGGATACGTAAGGATACATATTTTGAAGATATCATTGGCAAGGATGAAGCTGCACATTGGGATGAGGTAAAGAAAAAGATAAAGGAAAAAAAGGTGCAGATATATTAAATTATTGTCTGATAGACTCTCTTTAGCTTATATGTTTTCAATCGGGCTCAGATATTGCGGTGGATGTAATCCACAGATAGATAGATCCAGGGTAATAAGGAATCTAAATAAGGGTCTAAATAAGAGGGGCTTAAAAGTAGATCTCACTACCGATAAGGAAAGAGCTATTGATATTGTCCTTTTAATAAATGGATGTATGCACGCCTGTCTTGAAGAAGAATATCGAAGGGAAGGAAACAACCCTCAATTCATATCTGTGAAGGGTGAGATGGTTGATGATAGGTATGTTGAAGAGAAATCCATTCCGGGGTTCTTGATTAAAAAGATCATGAATCTTTTCAACACCTAATATTTAACTTTCTAGCAGCAATAATCGCTGTAAAAAATGGCTAACATAAGATTACGCTTCTTTCTTTTCAATTCTTCTTCGCTCCTCATCCCTCACCTCTCTCCTTAAGAGTTTTCCTACCTTGGATTTTGGAAGCATATCCCTGAATTCTATATATTGGGGGACTTTATAAGGAGCAAGTCTTTCTCTGCACCATTTAGTCAACTCAGCGCCACCTACTCCCCTTGCATCTTCTTTCAGCACTACTATTGCCTTGATCCTTTCCCCAACCTTAGGGTCTGGAACCCCGATAACACAAGCGCCAATGACAGTGGCATGGTCTTGAAGTATGGCTTCCACCTCGGAGGCAGATACCCTGTAGCCCTTATGCTTAATGATATCCGCTGACCGCTCTACATAAACCAGTTGACCGTCAGTATCCTGAAAGACAAAATCGCTCATCCTGTAATAGATCTTTCCATTGAGCTCTACGTAAGAATATTCTGTTTCCTCCGGTTTATTCCAATATTCCTTCATGGTGTAAGGTGATGTTACCAAAAGTTCCCCAGTTTCTCCTGGCGGAACAGGTTTAAGGGTTTCCGGATCCACAACAATGCATTCTCTGCTCTTTATGGGAAGTCCAACGGTATTGGCCTTTGGATCTTTTTCTATCCGGCTGTAGGTAACATGGCCAGCCTCTGTAGATCCATAAACCTGATAAATTGGTACCCCAAATCTCTCCCTCCACCTGTTAAAGACCTCTGCGGGTAAAACATCCCCGCCACAATAACAATAGGTCAAGGAACCCAGGTCATAGTAATCAAGGCGGTCATTTTCCAATATCATTCGGTAGAGGGCAGGGACACCTAAAATCCAGCGTGCCCTATGACGCTCTATGGTTTCAAGAATGGCATCTACCTGGGGTACCGGCATAAGCAATGTGGCATTGCCTTTGTTAAGCCCGATAGCCATAAAAAGCCCAAGTGCCATAATATGGAAAAGGGGATTGACCGCTATATACACATCCTCTCCTTCCTTTAGATGACCTCCTGCCACGTCTTCCGTCACATCATTGACATAGGATGTCATGCCAATGTGATTGCCCGGCACACCTTTTGGAAAACCGGTAGTCCCTCCAGTGTAGAGGATGTAGGAGAGATCATTCCAGGGATCCAGCTCTACCTGTGATTTCAGGGCTGGATGCTTTAAAAGGGATCTGAATGAATAGACCCGTCTGTCCCTATCCACTTTGCCGTGGGGAATCTTGTCAAAGAGTACCCCCAGATACCTTTTCCAAGAGGGAAGAAGGTCCACCAGATTGGTGACAATGGCCCTCTTAAGCCCTGTGTTTTCAAAGACCTCCTTGACATAGCAAAAGTTTGTGTCCAGGCAAATGATCGTCTCAGTGCCGGAGTCGTTGATCATATATTCAATCTCAAAAGAGGTGTAAATTGGAGAGACAGGTACAATCACTGCACCAATCTTCTGGATACCAAGAAAGGCGATAACCCACTGGATACAATTGGAGATATAGATCATGACCCGGTCGCCCTTCTTGACACCCATGTCAACCAGGGAACCGGCAAAGCGTTCACTCAACTCCTTCAGATTTGAGTACGAAAATCGCTCTCCCAGGTAAAGGA
>Ga0315547_1000686_pt1 | contig 31299 bp, 21 predicted proteins | sample SalMarSW160240MG_2_FD_202542 | JGI IMG/M metagenome (GOLD analysis project Ga0315547, IMG submission 202542) | Salt marsh sediment microbial communities from the Plum Island Ecosystem LTER, Massachusetts, United States - Salt Marsh Sediment SW1601-240 ...
TGGGCCCGCGAGGACGCCCCTGCCGGCTAAGAAGTTCAAAAAGTTCCCGGTCGGACCTCGCATCGCAAAGCTTTCGCTAACCGGTTCCACCTTAGATTTTCGCATCCCCGATTTGCATCTCGGTTGCTCAATAGAGGAAGCGACCGCCGACAGTTCCTCCAGCGGAACCCTCCTCGATAACACAGATTTCTCCCTCAGGTTGCAGGGTTTCTCCCTCAACATGCCATCTTTCCGGCTGCAAGACGTTCAGCCTCGGCTGTCCGCCCGCGTCTCCAGGAAACCGACCGGCAGGAGGATTGACGTAGTGCAGGGAGTGTTCTCGATACCCGATGTCGTTCGAGCCGATTTCAGTGGAGGCCTCTCATTCGAGCAATCCGTCCTCACGGCGGAATCCGAGATGCGGGTTCGGTCGTTTCACCTCGATGACGTTCTCAGCCTTTTGAAGGCGTCCTTTCCGGAGCTGGATAGTTACCGAATTGGTGGCTCGGCCAATGCCCGCCTCCAAGTTCATTACCGCTCTGGACCCCGCCAGCCATTTTCTCTTTCAGGTGACATCTCCCTGAGAGAGGGGCGGGCGAGCTTGCCCGTGCCGAAGCCTCTCATCGCTGAGGAAGTCGAGGCGGATGTTCCCTTCCGCTGCTCGATCCTCGACGGAAAGACGACACTGACTATCGGCCCCGACACACAGCACCTCGCCGGCGCAACCCTTGCCGCAGCTCGCGTCGCCTACGATGAACAGGAGCTTGCCTGCGACCTTCTTGCTATCTTCAAGCTGTACCCCGGCCCTCAAGGCGACCAGGTTCTCAAGTCGCTGAACGCTTCTTTTCGCTCTCATGGGGGAAACGTCAGCGCCCGCCTCTCCGGGAACTTGCAGAGTGATGGCGTGTCTCTGGAAGGCGACGTGAACGTCCAGGATATCGGGCTTGACGAGGTGCTGTGCCATTTTGGCGTCGCCAAAGACACCGTATGGGGGAACGCAAGCGGTAAGGCACACCTTGATTGCACAACCGGTCCAAAAGCGACCGTTACATTGAAAGGGGAGTTGTCGCTGCGAGTCCCTGAAGCCACCGTCTCCCTGCGGAAGCCTTTGAAGGTCAGGGGATTGGAAATTATCGCCCCATTTGAATACTCCGCCTCCTCCTCCGTCCAACAATTTGGAATCGAGCCGAGCGACAGCCTTCCGTTGGGAGGCGCCGTCACCGCGCAGACCATCGGCTACGGAGAAAGAGTCGCCGAGGACGGGACCTCCACCATGCAATGGTCGGTTTCGGGCGTGCTGGCGAACGCGGTTTCCTCGGGCAATGAAACGACGGTTTCCATCGAGTCGTGCCGGGCGTACGACGGCGAGGTCACGGGCACGGTCAACATCTTTTCAGGAAAGAAAAGCCTCAACTATGACGGGAAGCTTCAGGTTGAGGATCTGGATTTGGAAAGGCTTCTCAAAGGGCTTGGTGTGGACACAGAAAAGTACTACGTCAACGGCCTGGCCGAAGGGAGCGTCACCGTTTCCGGCAAGGAGGGAAAGTGGGAGAAGGCGAAAGTAGTATTCTCGGCCATCCCGCCGGGAGGCATTGTGCGGATCGAGGATGTCGAGAAGCTCTTCGATTCTATCCCAGGCGAAGCCGGTAAGGCGGCTCTCCAGGGATTGAAAAGCGGATTTACCCCTCAGCAATGGGAGAAATTCGTGGAGGGAATGAAAGAGTTCAGATACAGCGTGGCGACAGTGGAGATGAGCTATCGCCCGCTGCGGACACGTTTGGGAGCCGGCTTTCGCGCCGAAGTCGAGCTCCATTTGGTTGGAAGCGGCGCCGGGCAGGCGTTCGATATAACAATTCCGCTGACATGGGATGTGATATAATGTACGAGAGGCTTAGTGCAGGGATTCGCAAATACAGTGACGTATAATGGTGTCGTGAAAGGAGCTATTTTGACGGGATGACAGGATAGACTGGATTATCCCAGAGGCGCGAAGCATCCAGTAAATCACAAGCCGGCGGGCCGCTGGGTGAAATATCACGAACCGCAAACGATTGACGGAGAAGTTGTCCGAGACCTTGCAGCCCGGTCATGGCGGCGTCGAAAGAGATACGGTCATCGTCGAGCCCCGCGTGGCGCGGGGTCAAGCAGGTTGTTGTGGCGGCTCAGGACATACAACTCGTTAACAATGTCGTCGCCACCGGCAAGCCACTATGTCAGCGGGAAGTTGAGTTAGCGCGAAAGGTGAACAACCTTTCGCAGGGATAAACAGGATTCCAAAAATCATGTTCATGCTGTTATACTGTCGGAGGAAGAATACGTTGCCGAATTTGTGAATTGGAACACTTAGGTTACTCCTCCCTCGCAGCCATCGAGGCTGCCGGAGAGATTAGAAAAGATGCTTTCTGACAAGGAGAAAAAGATGCGTAAGATAATTCTTTGCTTCGCCCTTGCAGCGATGACCCTCCCGTTGGTTCTCGCCTCGTGCAGGCCCCGGGTGGACGTTTACACACACGCCCCGGAAAAGCCGATCGTCGTGAAAGTTGAGATCCACATATACCAGCACGCTGTGCAGGACCTCGATTATATAATGGGTGGCTCGGCGGAAGAAACCGAACCGCCCCCACCGCCGGAAGGCGAAACCGAGAAGGAATCTCCGCCTTCTTCTGCGAACACAGAGAGCGTGGTCGGCAACATCTTCCTCCGCCTCCTTGGCGTCGGAGTGGCGCAGGCTGAAACGGTCCCCGACAGGGAGCAGCTTAGACGGGTCCTGGGGTCCATGCGCAGGAGGTATCCCACGCTCAGCAAATATAGAGCCGACAAGAGCGTTGGGGAGAATCACCTGGGGTACGTCCAGGAGCGCCCCTCCTCGAAAATGTCCGATGCGAAGTACGCCAAAGCTCTCCGCGCAACCATCGCAGCCGAAAATGCCGACAGGCAGCTCCTCTACCGAGTCCGCGCCCGCATGGACCGCACAGCCCCGCAAAAGCAGGCCGCGATTTACGCCAAAGCCTGGCGGGAAAAATACGCCAAGCCCGGCGAGTGGATACAGGTTTTTGACAGGAAAGCGAAAACGTGGGTGTGGAAGCCGAAGTGATTTCGGAAGTCGCCTCACGAGCTATTTTCACCGCAGAGAGCGCTGAGAGCGCAGAGTAGAGGAGTGCTCTATTATTAATCTCGCGTCTTATCTCTGCTCGCTCTGCGACCTCCGCGGTTCAAGCTGCCTATCTGTTGCCCTGCACGATAGAGGCCGCGGACAACAGCAACCAGAGGCCCTAAAGCAAGCTCACAAGCCGGTCAAGGTCTTCCCTTTCGTGCTCCGACATCACCGAGATTCTCAGGCGGCTGGAGCCTTTCGGCACGGTCGGAGGCCGTATGGCCGGGATGAGAATGTTTTTCCTGTAAAGCTTTTTTGACTTTGCCACGGCTTTCGACGCTTCTCCGACGATGACGGCCATAATCTGGCTGGCCGAGTTTGTCATCGGAAGGTTCATCGTCGTCAGGCTCTTCTTGAGGTGCTCGACGTTTTTCCACAGCCTCTCGCGCCGCTCCGGTTCCTTCTCGATGATATTGAGCGCCTCTATCGCGGCGGCGCACGCTGCCGGAGGGGGAGCCGTCGTGTACACGAAACTCCGGCACTTGTTTTGAAGATAAGCGATGAGTTCCTTTGAGCCCGCGACGTATCCCCCCATGCCGCCGAGAGCCTTGCTGAGCGTGCCCATCTCCACGTCCACCTGCCCTTCCAGACCGTAGTACTCGACCACGCCCCGCCCGGTCTCTCCCATAACTCCCGTCGCGTGCGCCTCGTCAACCATCACCATCGCGTCGTAGCGCTTCGCCAGCGTCACGATGTCCGGCAGCGGACAGATGTCCCCGTCCATACTGAACACGCCGTCGGTGACTATCAGCCGCCTCTTGTATCCGTGCGCACCCGAAAGAACGCTTTCGAGAGACTTCGTGTCGCCGTGCCGATAGACCAGCATCTTCGCTCCCGACAACCGGCAGCCGTCAATAATGCTGGCGTGATTCAGCCGGTCAATAATCACCGCGTCTCCTGCTCCCACCAACGCGGAGATGGCGCCGACGTTCGCCATGTAGCCGGTCGCAAAAACCATGCTACCCTTCGTCCCCTTGAACTGAGCGATCCTCTCCTCCAACTCCCGGTGAAGCCTCATCGTCCCCGAAATCAATCTCGACGCCCCCGTCCCCCACCCGTACTTCTCGATAGCATTTCTGGCAGCTTCCTTCACCCTCGCGTCGTTCGCCAAACCGAGATAATTGTTCGAGCAAAAGCACAGACACGTTTTTCCGGCGATGGTGACGTGCCGCTCCTGCGCGCTTTCCACCGTGCGCAGCTCTCGAAGCAATCCATCCCTCCGCAGCTTACTCAGTTCTTCCCTAATAAAATCCATAGCTCAGCTTGACCAGACTACGGTGCGCATCCAGTGTTTCTCCCCGCGCCAACTATACATACACGAACGACTTCCGTCAAATCTCAACAGATTGGCGCTCCTCGTAGCCTCCGGCACAGCGCCAATCATCTTGCAGTTCTCGCAGAAGTTTCCCGAGCCGGATTGGAATATGGACGATGTCAGAGCGAAACCGTAACGAAAAAACGTCGCACATTGGTGCAGCCAGCGAAGGAATGAAAGGCGTCTTCCGCCTCGCATTCAACGCACGGCAACGAGTGGCCCCGACGCATGATACAACGTTTGCCCGTAGTTGACGCGCACGACGGCAAAAGGGGTCCTCCCGCAAGACTTTTCACGTGCGGACAAACGTACAACTTTTTCCCCAGAATGCGTGATTGCATTTGCGGTTTTTTGCAGTCAGGGTGAGTTCTTCTCGTATTCTCTCGCGTAGTCGGGGAATGTGCGATCGTTTTTCTTCGGCGGCAATGTCCACTCGATGTGCAATCTGTCGCACCCTTTCGGCAGGATAATGGCATCCGTTCCCGTGAGAACGTCCCCTTTCCGTTGCACGGCTCGCTTCATAGCCGCGCCGGGCGGAATGTGCAGGATAACCCGCTTCGGCGGCGTTCTGTCGGGGCAGGAAAATCGCACCTCGCAACCTCCCCGGACGCCGATGACGGCGAAGCTGGCTCTTCCAAAAACCGTCGGAGCTCCGAGGACGACAATCTTTTTCCCGGGACGCAGCCACGCGACCGGAACAGCGGGAAGCAGGTGCAGAACTTCGCCGTCGCTGCGCAACAGCATGTTTCGCAGGAGAATGATGTATTGCGCCGCAGCCCAGAGATGCGGTTGCGTGTTGTTCCAAGCGGTGCGAGTATCGTAATATACGCCTTCTGGGAAGCCGTGCGTTGACGTGGTATGGGCGAGGAGATGATAAAAGTGAGCAACTGCTTTGTCCTGCTCGCCGCGTATGATCTCGGAATTGGTCACGTAGGTGCTCATGTAGGGGTGTATAACGCGCGTTTTTTTTGGCGACCACCTGATAGTGCCCTCGACGAAACCCGCGCGCACATGGTTGAGGGTTGCAGTAACCCGAGGGTCCCACGCGCTGAATAGAGGCGTGGGATGGAGCGCGGTCAGATTCCCCCACGATGTGCCAACCCCCTCGTAGCTCGGGGGAAACCAGTCCGCGCCGGACTTCGTAAAAGCGTTCTCGATAGAACTCCTGTACGCCTGAAAGAGTTGCCGGTACTCCCTGGCATCGTTTTGCTCTCCAAGAGCTTCCGCCATGCGAGCGACGCAATCCACTCCCCGCAGGTTCCAGAAATCGTATCCGACGATGTGGTTTTGGGTTTGCATGAGGCTCTCACCGTCAGCGATGGAGGGGAACAGGATGCCGCGGTACGGAGAATCGGGTCGTGCTTTGGTCTCGCGGGCGAGCCGGAGCCAGGAAACGCTTTTCGTCGCGGCCGCATAGACCTCACGAAGCCACCCACGGTCGCCGGTTAGGGCATAATGGGCATAAAGCGCCCAGAGCGCCTGCCCGTTTCCATCAAGTTCCCCCCGCTGGCTGATGAATTGCCCGTCTGGTTTCTGGAACCTTACGAAATGTGCCAGGCTTTCCTCCGCCTGGGAGCCGAATCCTGCGAGATCGAGCGCGTAAACCTGGAATGCGCCATCCCGAAGATAGAAATTATCGTAGAAGCCCTCTCCCGGTTTGATAACCGTCCCATCTCTCCCGATGAAGTTGTAGATGAGAGAAGCGTAGTACGTTAACGAAGGCTTTTCTTCCGGGACGGCGATTGTTGCGCCTTTTCGAAGCAGCTCGAGCCAGAATTCCTTCGTTCGCCGGCGAACTTCAGCGAAGTAAGCGGGGCTGCCCGGAACGACCTTTTTCATCGCCCCGTCGCTGCCTTGCTTCCCCATCGGAACGTCTCCCGTCGCTTCGCACTCTGCCAGAGGTGCATGAGGAATAACGAGGTGCAGCTCCACGGCGCCTTTTTTCGGCAGGGGGACTTTCCAGTGGAGGGAATTCCCCACTCTTTCCATTGTCGTCCCTTGGGGGAGACCGATGAGCAAGGCGAGTTTCCCTCCCTCCTTGCAGACATACCGGTCAACTTCGCCGCACGCCTCTATCGCCTGCGGAGCGGAGAAAGCCCTCGACAGCGAAATCCCGACGGACGCTTTGGTCGGACGAGAAAGCTCCGATCGGATGCGGATGCAGACCTGATTCAAGTAGTCCTCGCTGCTCGAGGGGTGCTCGTAAGAAAACTCATCAGCGGGGTTGAGTGGCGATGCGAAGATGATGAACTCATACCTCAGACCCTTCCCCTCCTGCTGGAGGAGGTGGACAATCGGCAGGGCGACCTCGAAGGCAGCGACATGCGGTTCCCGCCAGGGCAAACCGGAGACGGACACAATATCCTTTTCCAGGGTGCGAACGATACTCGTGGGCAGAGGCGAATACGATCCCCCTGTGAGAAAACGACATTTGATCTCCCCGCCAAGGAATAAAGTGCCGTCCGGCGCTATACGTGTGCCGTCGCGGTAGTCTTTCAGCCCGACCACCGTCCAGGGATTGGAGAAGTACTCGTAGCTCTTGGGGCTTTGCCCGGAGTGTACGAGGCCACTCCCTGGGCATGGCTGTGTCAGATACAAAACCCATAATACGACAATGCACATTTTTTTTAGACGCATCTTTTTTCCTCCCGGGCTGACCCATCGGGATGTTCGAACCGGTCAAGCACGCAAGCCGACATTATGAATACCATGCGAATGCTCGATTGGCAAGGGTATGATCGCAACGGGTGTGGCTCCATTTCAGCGGCGGAACTGTCCTTGGACCTAACCCGTGCGGGAATCTCGACCCCATCCCCACACTCGCCTTTACGAGGAGGAGAAAACGGCGGGCTATTCGAACTCGCCTCGAGGAATCTTTCCAGTCGTGACGCACATATCTCGCCCTTTCAGGGCTCACCATTCTTCAACCGGGGCCCTTTCTCAGGGCGTTGCCCTGAGCTTTATTAAGTCTGCCCTTACAGGGCGACCCGAAAGCAATCTTCAGCCCTGAAACGGCGCAGTATTGGAGAACGCGCGCTTTTTCTCAACCGCGACGCGAAGCGGGCGCCCAAGCCCTGAAAGGGCGCAATATCTTAGCCCAGGGCAACGCCCTGGGGAAATAGCATGTGATCAAATACAAAAGCCCTGAAGGGGCGCAATAGGGTCATCGCCAGTACACGGTTCGCTCCAGACACACGAGAGCGGACTGTTGGAGGCATATAAGGTAACCAGCAAATCACAACCCGGGACCCGCGGGGTTAAGAACCTTGGCGCCCTTGTCGTCTTGGCGAGAGAAAATGGAAAAACCCCGCGAAACGCGGGGTTGCAGAGACGCAAAGGCCCAAACCCCCATTCATCCTGTTATCGCGTCAAAAAAGGAATACGTCGCCGAACTTATGAATCAGAACATTTAGAGTGGTTCTGTTAAATGGAGCTCGCCCTGGTCGGTCATAATGGAATGGCGGGGAAAGGAAGAATGGCTGGGGAGGCAGGACTCGAACCTGCGGCCTCTTGATCCAGAGTCAAGCGTCTTACCAATTCGACCACTCCCCAGCAGCACCGGCAGAGAGAACTTATACAGAGGCGAACTCTGAAGCCGGAAAAGAGTCGTCTCCACGAGGGAATCTAACCCAAATTACATATATATGTATCACGACGGTACTGGTCCTGTCAACCATAATTCGCGCCCTCAATGTATGGCCTCAGTCTGGGGCGGATACCCGGCCGAGGCGGAGGAGGCAAGAAGGGAACAGCAGATTAACGCAAAGTCGCAGAGAATAAGGCGAGAAGGACACCCCGCGTCTCGCCCTCGGCGGGGGCAGGATGCCACCGGCACAAGGGCTACTCTGCGTCCTATGAGATCCGAACCTCAACCGCCCGTAACTGAGGCATTACGCCTTCAATTTCAGTATGGAAATCCGGCTACAACCCTCGGGCATGGGCCCGCTCAAATCGAGCACACGCCGTTCTGAACTCACAAAGGGATATTGCAGTGGGGGGCGATTCTCGATATGATATGTGAGGTAGTGGGTGGACATTCGCCGAAAGCCCTCGGCGAAGTCTTATTGCGCGAAAAAGAGCGCAGAAAGGCCGCGCACCCGTTCACCTGAGTCGAAAAGAGAAATGCGCAAACTCTATCAGATGGAGAAGATGTGCGATGAGCGAAATCGAAGTTCGGAAACTCTCTGACGGAGAGCTGGAGGAAATGGGCGTGAACGGCTGGCCCATTTGGGAATGCGACCCTTCGAGATTCGACTGGGAGTACACCGACAAGGAGACCTGTTACCTCCTCGAGGGCGATGTCACAGTAAGCACTCCGACGGGAGATGTCCATTTCGGCGAAGGAGACCTCGTTGTGTTCCCGAAAGGGCTTAAGTGCGTCTGGAACGTCATCAAGCATGTTCGGAAACACTACCGCTTCGGTTGATAGCGGCCCCTTCGGAAAGCAAACCCGCCTGCCCAAAGACGCGAAGCGTTGAGAAACGTCTCCCGGATGACTGTAGGGACAGGAGACACGGAAGCCGACTTTTGTTGCGGACGACAAGAGATGTCTGAAAAACTGAGTGCAAAAAAGAAGATTGAACGCTGGGTGGTTCGCCGCGCGCTGGCAGGCACACTTTTCTTAACTCGACTCTTCCCTTTGAAACGCAGCGGCAGGCTCTCTCGGCTGATGGCAGACCTCGGCTATCACGTCCTCAGCCGCAACCGTAAGCTCGCCGTTGCAAACCTCTCGCTTGTTTACGGAGGAACCAAGTCGCCGAAAGAAATCCGCGGAATGGCCCACGAAGTTTTTCGTTTTGCTGCGAAGGGCGCACTCGAGCTGATGCTCTATCTCCCTCGGGGTGCCATGCCGCGCGTTTGCGATCTCGTGAATGAGACGGACGGATTGGAACACCTCGACAAGGCGTTGGCCGAAAAGAGAGGGGTGATTGGCCTTTGCGCGCATCTTGGGAACTTTACTGTTCTTGGGGCAAAGCTGAATTCCCTGGGCTATTCCTGTGCGACAATCATGCGGCAAATGAGAGACCAACAACTCGAGAAGATGTTCAATGACATTCGCCGACAGACACGCCAGATTGCCATCCGCAAGTTTCCGCTTTCGCGCTCCGTGAGGCAATCCCTGAGCTGGTTATCTCAGGGCAACATCCTCGCGATGTACATTGACCAGCGTTCAAAGAGCGGAGCGGTTGTGGATTTTCTGGGCTTGCCCACGTCCACCGCCACCGGAGCAGCCTATTTCGCGTTGAAATCAAAGGCTCCCGTCCTTCCCATGTTCGTCATCCAGCGTGATGACGGTGGCTACAAGCTCATAGTTGGACAGGAGGTCGGGGTCGTGGACACCGGCAATTTCAAAGCCGACACCCGCACCACCACCGCCCGGTTGGCCAGGGTTGTGGAGTCGTATATCCGCCAATATCCTACGCAATGGTTCTGGTTTGACAACCGCTGGAAGCGGCTCCACAAGTCCCGGTCTTGAAGCTCGCCGACAGGCGCGAGCATCAACACGTCCTCCAGGAAGAAAGGGCAACCGGCCCCGTCATCCGGCTGTTTGGCCTGCCGGACTAATTTTCCTTATGGTATTCCTTGCGGCAGACGTTGACGGTATTGCCCTCCACATCGCAAAAGGTGAAGCGCAACTCGGCGCCGGGGCCGCCGCGCTGTACCTCTATCATGAGAAAGCCGCCTTTTGCGTCCCGAAAATAGGGCTGCCTGTCCTTTCCCCAGTGAGGCTGATTCCGGGCGGCGTGTTTGTCACTTATCGCGCCGCATGAGAATTCCTCGACACCGGTCTCATCTACCGAATGATATTGCCAGTGCCGGTCACCGCAGACGATGTAGAAGTTTTTCAATCCGGATTCCCTCACCCATCGGAGGAACTGCCGCCCCTCCGTCCAGAATCCTTTTTTATTAGCGTGGTTGTCGTGTTTCTCCGGGCGGTCGGGCCCGATGAGAGGCGTCGGCGAAACGAGCAGCTTGAAATAGCACCGGCTCTCCGTCAAGCCTTTCTTCAGCCACTCCTTCTGCTCCGCGCCCCACATGGTCTTGTTCTGTCCATCGGGCATGGAGTTCCGCGAGCGGTAATCGCGGCCTTCCGTGAACCAGATTTGAAGTCCCTTTCCCCAGACGAACGTGCGATGCGTCTTTTCGCTCATGGGGACCGCCTCCGGGAAAAGTCGCCGCCCCAGCTCGTCGCTTATCATGGAAACGCCGCCCGACAATTTGTGAGGCGCCTTCTGAAGAGGGTCGGAGTCGTTCCAGCGGTAGTCGTGATCGTCCTTTTCCCAATAGCCGGGAGTGCTTCGGAACAGACTGCGAATGCACGGCAGGGAATACATGCGATGCCAGTGGTAGCGGGCGAGCTCCGCGTCTGTGGCGAGCGCATAATCCTGGTCGTAATAAACGCTGTCGCCGGTGGAGATGTGGAAATCGGGCTTGACGCGGGCTATAGCTCGGTACGTCTCAAATCCCCACGGCTTGCCGTCGCGGAAAATGTCCCTGCTCCGCATCGCCTGCCCGGTGGTCACGGTGAATCGTAGCGGCGCGAATATGTCTGCGGGCGGCGCCGTCTTGAAAGAACCGCTCTCGCCGAGATGGGTCAGCCCCTTCCCTCGCCGGTTCGCCATTTCGACGCGGTAATGGTATGTAGTCGCGGGCTTCAATCCGGTGAGCTTGAATTGGACCGAGCAATCATTCCCTCTCTCCGCTCTCGCCCAGGGAGTGACTTTCGCATTAGACAAACCCGGTTTGGTCCCGTAATGGACCCTGACCCAACCTTCTTTTCCCGGCACGCCCTCGGAGATGTCCGGACTCCACGCCACCCAAAATGCCCGGCTTTTCTTCCATATCTCGCTTATCGGATTGCGCTCCGGGCGGAGCGTGAGCCTCGCCCGCACAATGGCTGAGTTACAGGTCACCTCGCCGACAAGTTCCCCTTGTGCGTTGTACGGCAATTCCTGTTCACCCGGATACGCAACGCACGCGACGAGAACAAAACAGCAAACTAAGAGCACGAACATCATTCTCTCCACGGTTCACCTCCTTGCCCTTCGGACTTCCGGGCGGCTATCGTTCACAAAGCGCAACCGCTTGCAGACTCGCGGGTTTTATAATAAACGTTCATCGTTGAGCCTTATCTCTGAGTATAAAGGCGGCTGCGCGACCTGCCATACTGCTTTCATCTCGCCGCTCCATATTGCGCGCACCAATCCACGAAGTTGAGTACTCGCCGGGCGCAGAGCCTAATTTAGCGTCCATTTTTCCGGCAAGCAGGACGAAACGGGAATCAATTCTCTATCTGGGAGCGGCTCACCTTCCGGCGATTTTTTTCAACCTGGCGTTGACCTCCTTTTGCAGTTCCGGCGAGTAGCGACTGTAATCGTCCGGGACGTAAAGAGCAACGCTTTCCCGCTCCGCAACGGCCAGCGACTCAATTTTTTCGTCTGTGGTTCGCAGCCTATCTGTATCTCCTGCCGCCCAATGCAATTAACCCTTTTCGCCAATGCTTTGTCAAGAGACGGAAACTCAGCGGGTTCCCCCGCAGTTGGCGTACAGGTTATGCAGCTCGTTTCGCGTGAGCTATCAGGCACGGCTGTTCTTGCGAGGGTTGTTTTTTGTTGACAACGGGGATTGCCTCCGATATAAGCGAGCGGTATCCGCAGCCGCAAAAGTCGGAGAAGAGAGGTCTGCGGCTGGCTTTTGCCTTAATTGCGGTTGCTGTCCCGCCTATCCGGCGGAGATTGCAGTTCCAGTCATGCTGTGCCCGAAGGCTAAGGCCCGTCATTGCGCCTTGGCGGGTTGGGCGAAATGAGAGTCCAGTAAGAAAAAAGTGGAAGCCGACGCTTGCGTCAGCAGAGAAAGGAGGAGCTAAGTGAAGAAAGGTGCAGGAGTAGCACTCGTAGTTTTGCTTTTCGCGTTGGGAGGGGTGGTCTATGCCGACCCCATACTCGGCGCCGGGGCGAGCACCGGCCCGAAAGGAATGCTTATCGTTGAACCTCACTTCACATACCTCGACTTCCAGGAATTCTATGACGAGCGAAGTGGTGATTGGAAGGATTTCGGGCCGGGGCAGAAGGCTGAATTCGAAATGGTTCTCCTACAGGTCACCTACGGCATAAGCGAGCGGGTCTGGCCCCGAATTAACATCCCCTACTGGTGGAGAGAAATCAGCATGGGCCCCGTCAAGGGGAGCTCCAACGGAATCGGCGACATAATGGTTGACCTCAAGACGAAGTTGATAAAAGGAGAGAACCTTCAGCAAGGGCTGGTGTTGCTGACGGGGCTAAAACTCCCGACCGGCGATAGCGACGAAGTGCCTCGTCTCGGCGATGACTCGTTCGCGGCCGGAGGGGGACTTACCGCGAGCAAGAGATTCGGCCCCGTCCAGCTCAACGGTTTCGCCGCCTGGTGGTTCAAGGAGAACAGCGATTACATCCAAAATGATGAGCTTGAGTACAGCGCCAGCGCTCAGATACTGCTTTCCAGAAGCGTGATTCCGAACGTAGAGCTTTACGGCAAACGTGAGGAGGGCGGTGACGAAAGAAGCCTCAACATGATTTTTGGTCTCCAGTACTGGCCCTCGAGGAAACTATTGCTCGAAGCAGCCGTACAGATTCCGGTGGACAACAAGGGCGGTCTCAAATACGACGCCGCGCCGTACATCGGCCTCATGGCCTTATTCTAAGACCTGTCCATCCCGTCATCGTGAGTATCTCTGGCGGCCGCTGGGTTGCTCTCCGGGGGCACGCTCGGTAACCTTTCGGCAAGTGGGGAGAGGGACCTTTTTACCTTTCCGCCGGGAAGGTCGGTACAGAGCGCAACCCTGACAAATCTTTCGCGGCAGGTGCGAAGAAAAAGGGTGGACGACAGAGATTCAGATGTCTTGTTCTTTTTCCTTGACGATGTGAAGGAGGTCTTCAGGAGAGCGGGCGGCGAGAAGCGCGTCTCGAACTCCCTTGCTGCTGAGGAGCTTGGCGAGCCTGGCCAGTGCTCGGACGTGCGGTCCGGGATTGTTTTCCTCGGCTACCAGTATGAAAATCAGATGTGCAGGTTGGCCGTCAGGCGCCTGGAAATCAATGCCCTCTCTGGAAATTCCTAAGGCGGCCACAAGCCTGTCCACGGCAGAGGTCTTGCAGTGAGGAACGGCAACCCCATTGCCTATGCCGGTGGTCATGATTCTTTCCCTGTCAACGATTGCTTTAAGGACAGTTTCACTGCCCCCGATCTTTCCAGTGCTGTCGAGGACGTCAACCATTTCCTCCAAAACATCGTCTTTCGTCTTGGATTCCAAAGACATTACGATAGAATCGCTGTCCAGCAACTCGTGCAAATACATCAACAACTCCTCCGATTAGCGTCCGGGTAAGAGGAAAGAGAATGCGGATTCCATGCTTTTATTGTACAATACCAAAACGCGTCCAGAAATCAAGTTATATCTTTACGGCAAGGTGGGCATGAAGGCTGTTATTCTTGCGGCGGGAAAAGGAACGAGAATGAGGAAGGTAAGCCTGGGGCTTCCGAAGGTATTGCTGCCCCTCGGCGAGCGGACAATCGGCGATAACCTTGTGCTGGGGCTGAAAGAAGCCGGCGCCTCGGAGATCCTCGCTATCGTCGGGTATATGGAGGAACAGGTTAGGGACCATTTCGGAGACGGATCGTCTCTGGGCGCTCGGATTCATTATCTTCGGCAGGATGAGCCCCTGGGCACCGGGCACGCGGCGGCTTTGGCGCGCGATTTCGTGGGACAGGAATCGTTTTTTGTGCTCGCCTACGGAGACATAGCCACCCCAAAAGAGAATTGCGCAGGGCTCGTCGCCGATTTCCGGAAGTGCTCACCTGAGGCGAGCCTCTCCATACATCCCGTCAATGACCCGTCGAAGGGCGCCGCGGTGTATGTCGAAGACGGATACATGGAAAATCTCGTCGAAAAACCCCCTAAGGGAAGCTCTACGACCCACTTCGATAACGCCGGAATATACGTTTTCACTCCGAAGGTGTTCGACATGCTGGCTCGGGTCGGACTTTCGCCAAGAAAGGAATACGAGCTGACTGACGCTCTGACATTTCTAACCGAAAGCGGCCACAGAGTCAGAGCCTACGAGCTCGGTGGATTCTGGTCGAATGTGAGCTCCCCCGAGGACCTCCTCGAGGTGAACCGAACCATGATTGACAGGCTGAGCGGGAACCGGAGAGCAATTGCCAGAGGAACCGCTGCGGGCGGGGAGGTCTCTCCATTGGCCGTGGCTCAGCGTGGGGCGAAGTTGGGGAAATGCTCGATAGGCGACTACACAATCGTCGGCCGAGGCGTACAGGTCATGGATGGGGCGAGGGTGAGCCACGCCATCGTCTGCCGGGACGCCGTTGTCGGCGAGGACGCAGTCCTCGATTACGTATTGGTCAGGCCGGGGTGCGTCGTGAAATCCGGCGCCAAGCACGCCGGCACAGAGAATAGGGTGCTCATTTTGCCCGACGAGGGCTGAACGCGGAAAAGAACTACCCGAGCGGGACCTTACCTTTTCAGCACCGCGATGGCGCGGGACGCTCTTATTCCTCACCACCTGGCTTTTTGTTTTGGTCTTTCTTCAGCATCTGATAGATTCGCCGAAGAAGGACGCTGTTTTTCTCAGAGGTGAAGGCTGACGTGTAAAGCATTCGCAGGATATTGATGACGAGGAGAATCTGGAAAAGAATGATGGCGATAATGGGCAGCGTCGTCTTGAGAACCTCCGGAACTGCGATTGTCCCGAAGCGCTCCGGAGGAAGCACCTTCCCATCAACAACAACGCAATAGAGAGCCACCATCGCGCAGAAAGCTATATCGAACAGGATGAAATCCTGTATCCTGCGAAACATGGCGCGGGTAGTAAGTTGTTTGCCTTGCCCGGCGGGGTCGCTCAGACGAGGTTTCTCGCACTGCCCGCAAAACTCGAGGTCATCGTTATTAAACTCTCCACACTCACACTTCCACATGATGTTCACCTCCGCGCCTTTGTCCCCAAAAAACATCCATTACTCTATGCTCTCCTTCGGGCAGCGTCAAGCCAAAAACTTTTTCAGGCGTGATGCCTCAATCTCGGGCGGATACCTCGCCAAGGCGGCGGAGGGAAAAAGGGAAGAGAAGGGTGACGCAAAGGCGCAGAGTCGCAGAGAGAAGAATGAGAAGGATTCCGTCGTCGCCTGCCGTGGCAGGGGCCTCTTGCCTACAAGTGCTCATCCCGCGTTCCGCGGGACCTCCGCCCAGATGCCACGAGGGCGCTTCGTCAGATCCGAGCGCGGCGCCATCGTTTTGCCTTCAGAGCACACAGAGACGAGCGCTGGCCAAACAGGAAAACGCCCCCCCCGCGAGGCTCGTCAACCGCCCGTGGGACTGTCATGAGCGCCCACCGGAGATGGGCAAATATTCTCTCCGCGCTCTCCGCTGAGTTCGCTTTCCCCCGAGACAGAGGCGCCACTGTGCGACCGAGAAAAAGATTGAAGCACGTCTCCGGCGAGGCTATAGTGCTTTTGGGCTTGGCCGCGGGATCCGTGGGCCCGTTCTCGGCAAAAATGGCAGGCATGGCGACGCGGCGCACCCTGCGACGAGGAGTGGGAATTGGCGTTCATCCCATTGCGGCCGACCGGTCGGCGGCATGAGCCTTTCCCGTTCTGGGAGAGCTTTCGAAGGGAGGTCGTGTGGAAATCCTTTTTTTGCTCGCAAGTTCAAGGAGAAGCGCTGGATGGCCTCCAGTTGTAAGTGCGAAACGCCTTTGGCTGTTCTGTTTGAGCTTGGCAATGTGCGCGGCTGGCGTGTTTCCCAGCGGAAATGCCGCGGCCGGCGACGCGGAGCATCCTCCGGATAAGAAGTCCCCCCTGGCGAAGGTGTCGCTCGGGCCTCGCGATACAGACTTCAATAGCCACGGATACAAAATCTGCAACGTGGTGAGAGTTCAGCGTTCTCTAAACGCTCTCGGAATCGCCGCCCTGCTCGGCAAGGCGAAAAAAGTCGGAAAGTACGTTGAACTCCCGAAACGCCTCGAGGCTTCCGAGAGGGGGGAATATTTCCTCGTCACCTGGAAGTATTCCGGAAAGAACCCGCCTCGGAGGGCAGTTCTCACGTTCGAGTACAAGTTGTCCAACGAAGAGCGCCTCGAAAGTCTAACGAGAGAATACTCCGACCTCAAGCGGGGGCGGCGCCGCGTGCGGATAGACAATATCGGAGAGCGTTACCGGCAGAAAGGACGCATCGAGTACTGGCGGGTCAGGCTCTTCGCCAAAGGGGAGTTGGTCGCCAGAAAGGAATCTTTTCTATGGCCTGCCTTCAAGGGCGAGGAGGAAGTCCACAAGCGGGGAGGAGTTTGATTTTCACTGTCCTTCCCAGTTGGGGAGCCGTGCCGTGCTTGCTCCAGGAAAAGCTCCGGCGAGGCAGCCTTATAGTTGGCCGCGATACCAGGTTTGCTTATCTCTTTCACGCACGGAGACCAAAGCTATGAACCTCAAGACGATGCTCGAAGCCTCTACCGAGAAATACCCCGATAAGGACCTGTTTTTCTTTGAAGGCCGCTCCGCGACGTATGGCGATTTCAACTGCGAGACAAACCGCCTTGCCCACGGCTTGATGGGGGCTCTATCGGTTGAGAAGGGAGATAGAGTCGCCATTCTTCTGAGAAATCGCCCGGAGTTCCTGACGGCTCTGTACGCGGTGTTGAAATGCGGGGCTGTGGTCGTGCCGGTCAACACTTTCCTCGCACCGGACGAGATATGCTTCGTGCTCGACGATTGTGAGGTTAAGGTTCTCCTCACCGAAAGCTGCTTCCTCGAACACCTCAAAGGGATTCCTGCCCGTGCTAAGACTTTGCGTTCGATTGCCCTGATTGACGGTGAACCTCCCGATGAGCGCTATCTCCCTTATGAAAAGGTAGTTGAGGATGCTCCCTCCGCCAACCCGGACGTTTCGATCGGCTCGGACGACGACGCGATTTTCCTTTACACCTCCGGCACGACCGGCAATCCGAAGGCGGCGGTTCTCTCTCACCGCAACTTCGTTGCGAACGTGGACAGTTGCCAGAAACACCTATCTCTCGTCCCGGAGGACCGCTTTCTCCTCGTCCTGCCGATGTTTCATTCATTCTGCATGACGGTGAACTGCCTTCTGCCGGTTTACATCGGAGGAAGTGTTATCATGCTCGAGTCCATCCGCCCCTTCGAGAAGATGCTCCGTGCCATCGCCGTCCACAAGCCCACGGTTCTGGCTGCCATGCCGCAGCTCTACAATGTTCTGGCGAGGGCCGACCTCCCGGAGGAAGTGTTACGCTCTTTCAACCTCCGAGCCTGCGTCTCCGGCTCCGCCGCCCTTCCGGAAGCTGTGCTGAGAGCGTTCGAAGAAAAGTTTCCTTCGCCCCTTCTGGAGGGCTATGGGCTATCCGAAACAGCGCCCGTCGCAGCCATCAACCCGCTGGAGGGCGTCAGGAAAGTCGGCTCCATAGGCATTCCCATCCCCGGGGTTGAGATTAAGGTATTCGACCAGCACGACAACGAGGTTCCCGTGGGCGAGGTTGGGGAGCTGGTCATTCGCGGCCTAAACGTCATGAAGGGCTATTTCAAAAGACCCGACGAGACCGCCGAAGTTTTCCGCAGCGGCTGGCTGCATACAGGCGATATGGGCAAAACGGATGAGGACGGCTATTTCTACATCGTGGATCGGAAGAAGGAACTTATCATCTCAAAGGGAATGAAGATATACCCGCGACAGATCGAGGAGTTGCTCTATGCCCATCCCAAAGTCGTTGACGCCGCCGTCGTCGCCAAGCTGCACGAAACTCAGGGGGAAATCCCTGTCGCTTTCATAAGCCTGAAGGAAGGACTGGAGGCCTCCAAGGCCGAGTTCATAGATTATCTCAAGCCGAAAGTTGCGCGGTACAAAGTGCCGCGAGAGGTCATCTTCATAAAAGAGTTTCCCAGGGCGCCCACAGGCAAAATCCTCAAACGGCGATTGAGGGAGATGATGCCTTAGCGCCAGGTTCTCTGCGTCTCTGCGCCTTTGCGTTAAAAGAGACAAAAGTGTGAAACGCAGAGGCGCAAGTGAAAAAGGCGATGGATATTTCGGAAAGAGACATATACAGAATCGTTGACGTGAACCTCAACCGTGCGCGGGAGGGGCTGAGGGTCGTCGAGGAAGTCGCCAGATTCGTCCTGGAGGACAAAGCCCTCCAGAAAAAGACCAAGTCCCTGCGACATAAGCTGGCTTCTCTGTTTGCTTCTGTCGCCCGGAAGGGAAGACTCAAGTTTTCGACTTCGGAAGCGGCAGGGCGAGTTGACCGCGGACTTCTGATTGACCGGGGGCGCGACGCTGCCGGCGACGTGGGCAAGGATTCTCTCACGGAGAGCGAGACGAGAAGGGCAACAACCGGTGACCTCCTTCAAGCCAACTTCGCCAGAATCGAGGAGTCCGTGCGGGCCCTGGAGGAGTTCACGAAGTTCTTTTCCGGCGAGCTTTCAGTCCGTTTGAAAGCGATGCGGTTCGAGGTTTATAGCCTCGAGAAAGACTACGCGCGAGCCGCCCATCGAGTCGCGAACGTCCGCTCCCTGAAGCGCGTCGGATTGTATCCAATCATTGATAGGGAAACCATTGGCGACGTCGACCCGCTCGGAGTTGCCCGACAGCTTCTCGTCCCCGGCGTGAGAATCGTCCAATATCGGGACAAGGTCTCTTCCGCCGCGGAGGTGTGCGAGGTCTGCGCCGGGCTGCGGGACATCACCTTGCGAAAAGGGGTTATCTTCATCGTGAACGATCGCGTTGACGTAGCGCAGGCGTGCGACGCCGATGGAGTCCATCTCGGGCAGGACGATATTCCGGTCAACGCTGCGCGACGGCTTCTCGGCTCACGGAAAGTCATCGGCAAGTCAACCCATTCCTTGACGCAGGCTCGCAGGGCAGAAAAGGAGGATGTTGACTATATCGCGGTTGGCCCCGTATTCTCTACTCCGACCAAACGCGGGGCACGGGCGGTCGGTCCGGAACTAATCGCCAGAGTGAGAAGGGTAACGGATAAGCCGATTATTGCCATCGGCGGAATCAATCGCCGTAACCTCGGCGAAGTGCTGGAGAAGGGCGCCGACGGAGCTGCTGTGATTTCCGCGATTCTGAAAGCAAAAAACATCCACGCCGCCTCGGTTGCCCTGAAGAACATCTCTCGCAGAAACTTGAGGAACGCGACCTAACGCCCTGTAAGACGAATGACCTGCCGCTGTCAGCCCGCAGGCACTCGCGGTTCGCAGGTCTCTCCTAACTCATGACGGAGGAAAACATGCCTCACTACCTTGTGACCGGAGGAGCCGGATTCATCGGCTCGAACATCGCCACGGAGCTTGTTCGCCGAGGCGAGAATGTCCGCATCATTGATAATTTTGTAACCGGAAGAAGGGAAAATCTGGACGAGGTCTCGGACGGAGTCGAGCTTATCGAGGGCGACATTTGCGTTCCGGAGCACATCCGGGAGGCGGTTTCCGGGGTGGACTACGTTTTGCACCAGGCGGCAATCCCTTCGGTCGAGCGTTCCGTCAGGGACCCTGCGATGACAAACAAAGCCAATGTGGATGGCACAGTGAACCTCCTCATCGCCTCGCGGGACGCAGGAGTCAAAAGAGTGGTCTTCGCCTCGTCATCGTCGGTTTACGGCGACTCGCCCAGCCTTCCCAAGACCGAAGATATGGCGCCCAACCCCCTTTCTCCGTACGCCGCCAGCAAGCTTATCGGCGAATATTATTGCACGATTTTTCAGAACCTCTTTGGCTTGGAGACTATTTGCCTGAGGTATTTCAACGTCTTCGGGCCGAGGCAGGACCCCGCCTCCCAGTACGCGGCGGTCATCCCGTTATTCATCGCGGCTGTTGCGTCGGACCAGCAGCCGGTCATCTATGGCGATGGGCTTCAGTCCCGAGACTTCACCTTCATCGAGAACGTCGTCCGGGCGAATCTCACGGCGTGCTCCGCTCCGAAAGAAGCCACCGGACAGGTTTATAACATCGCCTGCGGAGAACAGTTCACCCTTCTCGACCTGCTCGATGAGCTTGGGCGAATCCTCAACAAAAAGCCGCGGCCGGTCTTCGACGAGCCTCGACAGGGCGACGTTAAGCATTCCCTGGCGGATATATCGCTCGCGAAAAAGCGCCTTTCTTTCGAGCCGGACGTCTCCTTCGCGGAAGGTCTCCGCCGGACCGTCGCCTGGTTCACCTGAGCCGGGTGCGGGTGTATTTCCGTGGCAAGGTATGGATGAATCCCTTGTTCGAGAAGCCCGGCTGAAGCCGGCTCCCACGACAGAGACGGCGTATATGATGACCACCAGCTGAAGCAGGTGGCTAAGGGGGCGCCGGCTAACCGGCAGGGCGGAATGACGACAGCGACCTAATGGAGGGAAGCCTGCCCGATATGCCACGATTTCGCAGCCACACCCCCTGACCCGGCGCCTCGTGTCTTCTTAGTGGGTTGATCTGGGATTATCTCTCGCCGGGGAAGCGAGTCCAGCAGGCGAGCGGTCTCCGGTGAATCGGGCCAAAGCTGATAGCCGGGCGCGGTCAATCGCCGGGAGCAGGATCGCCGCCAGGATGGCGACAATGGCAATCGCCACCAGCAACTCGATGAGTGTGAAGCCCCTGGACCTTTTCAAAAGAGAAGACCCCTGAAGGATCCATCCCCTGCCGTTCCGCGCGCTCCCACGCAGGGCGGCGAAAACGTGGCATTTTGGAACGTCATGGCGAGCGTTCCATGTGTATCTTGGTGGGGGAAAATCTATCAAAACCTTTGTGCACCCTTGTGAATTGCGGCAGAATGACTGCGAAAAGCATGATCAAAAAGAGAATTAAACCTATGACAAAAGCGACGATTTTGTACTTTGCATACAGCTTAATGCCTTCATTTAACGTACCACCGAGATTGTCGCTCTCAAAAAAACCTTTTTGGCTTCTTCCTCTTACGTCCCGGGCATTCGCGTTTCTCGTTACCCATTCCCCACAGTACTTACATTTTAATGCTTCATCTGGGATTTCAGAAGTGCAATAGGGACACTTTTTCATAATAACCTCCACATCTCCATCACAACTACAACTGTACTACCCGACGAATCTGCCGAACGGGGCAGACCTCCGAGCGTGCCATCTTGCCTATCACGAATTTCTATCCTTGTTCCGTCACTCAAAGTTCTCCTGCGCCCACGTTTCATACTCATTCTTCTCAATCTGGGTCTCGACATCATCGGGAAGCTCTCGCAAGAAATCAAGCCCGGTTTTTCGCTCAATGTCTTCAATAGTGCAGAGATGGTTAAGAACCTTGTCTTTTCTTGGCGTGTTCTGGTCGAAGATGAAGCTGGCTGACTTGATTGAATCGGGGGTTTTTCCCGGCTGAACAAGGACGATTTTCCAGTACCCGGATGGCACCCTGTGAGGCTCATCCGCCTCAGGCAGCGAGGGCATCTTCCTCTCAAATAAGGGCCCCGTCATCACATACACCACCTTGCTGGCTTCAACGATCTTCCTGACATCATTCTCAAGCTCTCGCCACGCCCCCTGATTGAGGTCAGACTTCTGCGGCGTTATGTTCGAAAGGAAATTGGTTTCCGCCCAACAATTTGTGCCCTTAAAGGAACCCAGGGGCGCCTGGTGGCCTCGATCAACCTTGAGGGCGGCGTGAGCGCTCCTGTAATCCTCTGGCTCCAATGTTTCCTCGTCGCTAAGCCACGGGTCAGCTTTCCAATTACGACTTGTCTTCGCGTCGCCGATTACGGTAGCTTCGTCGAGGCGGTAGGCGACCCAATCGGCGAACTTAGTTTCATCGTTTGAAGAAAGGGCGTATATGTCCCTGATGACTAAATCGTTCGTTGCGGGCGTGCCGGTGGGATAGCCGTAGAAGAAGTGTTTGCAATGAATCTCAGGATAGACGGGGCTTTCCACACGTGTAAGAGCGACAAGAAGCGCTCCCGCCAATATGACAAGCCCGACGCAAAGAAGATTGCGAATTTTACAAGACATGACAGACACCCCCGTTCTGTGGATTTCACGCACGACATTTCCCCGCAGCCATCGGTGTAATCCGCTCTGACTGCATCGGCTAAAATCCTACCTTTTTTCGCGCAGTCCTGTCAACGTCGCCGGGCGGAGGGAGCGCGGCCGCGTCTCTGTGGCATGCTCCGACGCCTGGTTTTGAACGTGTCCCGTCTCACGTTGACGTGGTGGATATGTTCGTTCTATCGCACAACGGAGAACGCCACGCTTTCCTTTCCGCCTGCCTTCAGCGGGCACCAAACTTAGCCACCGGCTTTAGTCGGTGGTATCGGATACGAGATTCTTCTCGTGATAGCCGGCTTCAGCCGGGCTTCTCGACCAAAGGATTCATCCATAACTCGCCACGCAAATACGGCCGCACCCGGGCGGAGGGGTGCGGCTGCGTTTGATGAGGCCGGGGCTGGAAACGCGGCAAGGTCGAAATCTTGTGGTGCTCGCAGCCGAAAGAGTGAGCAACAGAGAATACAAACCTCGACCAGAACCGGCGCGCCAGTTCTCCACCCTGCTTACCACGGGGAGTGCGACGGGCCTCCCCTACATCTACCGTCGAATCAATCCCTTCACCGCGAGAGGATGTCACCCAAAGCAGAGGGAAGCCTAATCTGCGGCGGAAATTCAGTCGCGGCCGGGACAAAGAACAGCCCCGCCGGAAAGACGGGGCTGTTCGCTTCTGGCTTCGCTGCGGGATCATTCCGCGCGGACGCGATAGAATCCGCTGGAGCCGGAAATCGCAACATCCGACGAGCTCGTACCGGTGAGCGGACCCGCTACCTCACTCCACGCGCCGGTCAAATCGGCGGTGTAGTCAATGTAGTAGCTCTCGGTACCGAACACGCTCCACGTGACACTCAGCTTGCCCGCAGCGATACCGACCGAGAGGATAACTCCCTTCGGCGGCTTCGGTGTCGGCTTCGGCTCGCCGGAGACCATGACGTTGTCAATGGCGAACCACCAGTCCCACGTAGCGTCGTAAAAGTGCCACCTGAGCTGGAAGGTCTTTCCGTCGTAAGCCGACAGGTCCAGCTTCTCCGGGCTGCTGTCAATTGCCGGATCGAGGTTGGGGTCAATTGAGTTCACGTTGTAGGACAGCAGGTTGACCCAGCCGCCGCCGACCTCCCGGATGTCCACCTCCGCAACCTGAGTGTGGTCTGCGTCGTCCGGATAGACCCTGAAGTTTTTGCCGAAGTCGAGTTTCAGCCTTATGTACTCGGTGCAGTCTATGTCCGGGGTGACGAGTTCCTCGTTGAGGTCCGCCGTGCCGACGAGGTCGCTGTCGGAAATCACGTAGTTGCCGGTCATGCCCGCAATTGCGGGATTCCGGTCGTCCGTCTCATCGCCCAGATAGTTGCCCGCGGTGTTCCACAGACGCCACCCCACGTCCGGCTCGCCTGAGCCATTGGTCACGTCCCAATTGCCGACAGTCTCCAGGTCGCTCCAGTCGTAAAGGTTGGTATAGCCCTCGAAATCGTCCTCGAAGATGGCCTCGCGACTTATTGCTAGGTTGAAGCCAAGGCCTATCTGGTCGAGGTTCAACTCTCCGGACGCCAACTTCACCCTCAAGGTATGCTCTCCCGGAGTCGTCCGGAAAGCATCCTCCAACGGGAACCAGTGCATGGCGTGCCAACTGTCGGTATCATACGTGATGCTTCCGATAAGACCCTCATCCCAGTAAAGCTCAACTGTGCCGCCGTTGGGGCAGGAGATTCTCAGGCCTATCCGGGCCCAGCCGTCGGTCGGGTCCTCAGGCCCCGGCTCAGGAACGGCGAAGGTGTACCGCCACCAGTCGCCGACGGTGACCCAGCCGATGTCGGTGTGGTATTTGTCCGTTGTGCCGTCGTCGAGGATGGTCTCCATCCCGCAGTTGTCGTTCGGGCGGTAGAAGCGGCGGGTGTCATCCACCGGAATGTCGGTGGCGAAGAAGAAGTCGTAATCCGCCGGCGTGCCGACTTCATCGGAGGAGGGCGCCTCGTTGGCGGCGTCGCAGTTTTCCGATCCGGGATAGAGCCCTCCGCCGTAGTTGTAGTTCTCCGCTTCCCTGATTGTCGGCACGCTTACCGTCGCAGGTTCCGTCGCCTCGCAGAAGGGGCCTTCCACGCCGTTCTTGTTGACCGCCATTACTTTATAGCTGTAGGTGCTCCAGTCGGAAAGGCCCTCCGTGTAGGACGTCTCCCTGGTAAAGGCCACCTCCACCCAGTCGGCGCCATCCAGGCTGCGATAGACACGATAGGCATCAGCCCCTTCTTCCGGCGGCGGACTCCAGCTCAGTTGCGCCCCGAACATCGTGTCCAGAGATACGTACTGAGGCGCAGAGGGAACGGCGTACATCTCGGTGTCGCCGAGAGTCTCCTCTCCGTTAACGTCTCCTGCGAATGCCAGACCCGCCGTACTGCCCGCCGGAACCGACAGCGAGTAGGATATGACGGCAGAGGACACGCCATCGAAAGTCCAGGTGAGCGTTCCGGCTCCCGCGGTTCCGCCGCCATCATCAGCGACCGTCACGCCCTCCGGGAGGACTTCATTGACCGCTATGGTTCCGGGAAGATGGTCTGGGTCTGCCCTAACTGAAACCTCTACATTCACCGTGCCCGGCGAAGCATACGACACGGGCAGAGCCCTCAGACCATAAGCAACCGGGAGAGGACTCCGAACCGAAAGCGCGTACGAAAGGTCGGTGAAAGGAATATCGTTGGCGTCGGTGAGCCTCGCGGCAATGTAGTTGTCTGAACCGCCTTCCTCAAGCCTGAGGGTCATGGAGTTGACTCCCTCATTCAGAATGAAGTTACTCGAATGCTCTGTGTCGAGGTCCCACGAGTTATCGGAATGCGCTATCTCGCCATTGTTCCATATGCGAATCTCATCGTCGTAACGGGCATGCGCGCGTGCTTCCCGCTCCTCCGGCGAGAAGATGTAGATGTGATAAATCTGCCCGAAATTCTCAAGATTCTGGCCTGCTCGACGTCCTAAGAGGTTATCGTCCAACATGAAAATCCCATTGTCCCTGTGGATCGGCGTCCAGACCATCGGATTGACCGTCGTGCTTATCCCCGTGTCGGTGAAGTCGTACTCCTCCCCCTCCACAGGATTGACGGTTGCCTGCCCACCCCAATTCGCGAGATAGTCGTTGGTGTCGAGGCTTATATCGAGCGGGCCGAGAAAACGGTCCTCCGGCGTATTGCCCAGGTGCAGGAGGTCCTGGAAGTAGTACGTCGGCAGAGGCTTTGTCTCGAACACCGAGTTGGTCACGTTGACGTTCACCACGTCGCTGCCCGTGCCGCCCTCGCCATCGTCCACGTCCAGCCGGAAGGTGAGCCTTTGCACGTACGGCCATATCTCCGGAGCGGTGAAAGAGCATGTCGCGGCGCCGGGGTCGCTCAGAGTCACCTCCGGCCCCGCGGTTTGAACCCAGGAGTAAGTGAGGGCGCCGGTGGCGGTCTGGGAGCCTGTGCCATCGAGATTCACAACTGTTCCCTCGACCACCGTCTGGTCAACGCCCGCGACAGCGGTCGTGGTGACGTTTTTCACCGTGATGCGGACATCGTCGTCCGTTCCCTCGTTCGTCCCATCACCAGCCGTCAGCGAGAACACGAGAACCGTGTCCTCCTCCACAGCCGGAGCGGGGAAGCTCGTGACGCCGGCGGTCGCGTCGGCGATGGCCACAATGGGGCCGCTCGTCTGGCTCCACGAGTAGCTCGTAATATCTCCTATCAGCGACATGGAATAGCTGCCGTCGAGAGTGGCGGTGCCATTCTCCGGAACTTCCGCGTCCAGTCCCTGAACGACGAGATCACCTCGCGTCTGGTCGCCATAGACCTCCAGCTCCGCTACCGAGGTGAACGTGTTCATGCCGCCGGGCGTGCCGAAGATTCGTATCCCTGTTCCCCTGACGGCGCCGAAGGTGATTGTGTATCTGGTGAAGTCTTTTCGCCCTCCAGGACTGTTAGTGAAGTCGTAGTCGGGGATGAACTGTACGTTCGGGGCGTCCAGCCACGTCGTGCCATCGTCCGTGTACTCAACGGTGAGGTCCGTAAACCAACCGCCATCGGAGTAAAACTCACCCGCATAATACGCTATCTCATCGAACCACAGCGGGGTATCCCAGGTATAGCCAGCGTAATCCTCGCTCTTGAACTCCCCGTCATAGCTATCCATGCTGGTGTCAGGGACACCATCGTTCATCCCCGGGACCGCGACGTTATCGAAAACATTCACGTAGCCGATCGGCGGCGTGTTTCCGGTGGGCGCCGGCAACGCAACATTCCGCATAATTGTCATTGACACTGGCTCGGACACGGCGCCGGACCCGTGGCTGTTCTTGGATACGACCCGCACGGGAACTATGGCCCCGGGATTCTGGTCCTTGATTTGATATTCAGGGGGGATCACGTTGGGCGCGACAGGTATCCAGACGTCCGGCAGATATTCTATCTCTATAGCGTAGCTTTCCGCGTCGAAGACCGTGTCCCAGTAAAGCCAGAAGCCACTGTCGGTTCGTACGGTTCGCAAGTTGCCGGGGGCAACCTTGGGGGCGTTGGGAGCACGCGCCCTGATCACACATTCGTCGGTAGTTGTGCCCGCCTCCGTGGATTCCACTGTCAGGCGGAAAGTGAGGGTGTAACCGATGTCACGGACCGGGGAGTCAAAGGTGCACGTAGCGTCGCCCGGATTGACGAGGGTTACAGGCGGCTCGTCCGCAATAATGACCTGTTCCCAGGCAAAGCTGGTTGCGTCCGGAGGTCCGGAGCCGTTGAGGGTAGCGGTGTCACCGGCCTCGACCCACTGGTCGGGTCCCGCGTACGCCCCGCCGGTCCAATTGTACACCTCCAGGATCTCGTCGTCGCTCAGGGCGCGGTTATAAACGCGGACCTCATCTATTGCGCCGAGGAACAAGTATTCGTGGGTTGCTCTTTCATTCGCACCCGCACCAATCAAAAGTTCGTCGACATCGTTCACAAGATAGCCACCCGTTCCTTCAACGAACAACGCTCCATTCACGTACAGTCGTTTTGTACCAGCAGAAAATACCGCTGCCAGGTGAACCCACTCGTCAAGCTGGATATCTGGGCTTCCTACCGAGGGCCATGACGAACCGTTCCCGGTCCAGAACTCCCATGCGTTGGCTGGCGTTGCATAAATAATATAACCCTTTTGAGGTGCTTCAGTTCGTCCACTGATCACAGCACCATACTCACTCCTTGCGGGATCGGCGTTGGCCCAGGCGGTTAGTGTGAAGCTATCCTCTGGGTTCAACGAGGCGCTGTACGGCACGTTCACCTCATCACCGACGCCGTCAAACTCCAGCGCGCCATTTAGCCAGCCCTCGACCCACTGCGGGTCGCCATTCAGGGTGCCGTCATGACCGTTGCCGGAGCTGTCTCCAGCCGTTGTGCCTTCGCCTTCGTCAAAGTTCCAGTGCGCGACCAGACCTTCATAGATGTCGGCATTTGCGACACCCATCGCCAATCCGAAACTCAGAAAGACAAGCCAAAAGATGTAACATAAGATTCCTTTTCTCATTCTTGGACCCTCCCATTTTCTGCCGTTCGGGATTGATGCTATCGCGGGGATTGATATTGCCCGCTTCCTCGCTTTCATTTTGGCGACTCCAAACGCGGCGCCGCCGTTCACGTCATCGCCGCTCAAAAGACTTCGCATTGTAAGAAACTTCCACGCTCTGAGATAGGAGACTCTCCAACGGAAACACAACATGAGCCTCTTATTCAATATCCTCGGTTACCGCGCACGGCATGGCGCTGTCAAGCGCTTTCTCCCTGAAACTGTAACGCCTCAGTTTAGGGCGGAACCCCGCCTTGGCGGGGGATGGAAAAAGGGAAGAATAGGGTAACGCAAAGGCGCGAAGTCGCAGACACGAAGACGACAATGACTCTGTCGTCGCCCGTCGTGGCACCGCCATCTTGAGCTCTATGAGAGCGGCTTCGCAAAAAGGATTCTTTGCGCTGTTTATTGTAACGCTGGCGTCTCGCCAGCAGTCCCGAGGGCGTCTCGCCCTCGGCCAGTTTCCGGTGCATACCCCGCCAAGGCGGGCGGGGACAAAAAGGCAAAGCGAGGACGACGCAAAGGCGCAGAGACGCAGAGACGAAGACGACAATGACTCTGTCGTCGCCCGTCGTGGGTTCGCCATCTTGAGCTCTATGAGAGCGGCTTCGCAAAAAGGATTCTTTGCGCTGTTTGTTGTAACGCTGGCGTCTCGCCGGCAGTCCCGAGGGCGTCTCGCCCTCGGCGGGGGCAGGGGAGTCCCCCCCGCGAAACGCGGGGCAAGATGCCGGCGGTATAATGGCGCCTCGGCGTGGTCTGGGGACTCTGCGGTCCCAACTTCAGCCGCCGGTAAGTGAGATATTACAATCACCTTCAAATTTCCGTGACAATTGGACACGAAATTCTTATATTCCCTATGGCGGTTGCCGCTCCGCGAGAACCGGTGTTCAACGAACCGACTCCGCTGGAATTGCGGGCCTTGCGGCTCCTGCGACTTTCCCCGGCCGAGAGAAATTGTCCTTCGTCGAAATATACGCGACGGGAGCAAGACTACGCCTTGAAGCGGGCGCAACTTCGGACTAAGCAGACAACCTGAGGAGGAGAAAGTGGTTCATCTCTACTTCGGCGACGGGAAGGGGAAAACCTCTGCGGCCATTGGCCTCGCGGTCAGAGCTGCCGGAGCTGGCCTCAAGGTAGCTATCGTTTTCTTCGACAAGGGGAGCAGCAGCCCGGCTCATGCGGATGAAATTTATTCCGAGCGCCTCGTCCTTCGTTCCATCTCCGGTATTGACATCTTTTCCACTGGTTTGCCCCGATTCTCTCCCGGGCGACCCTTCCGGCACGGAATGACCGACGAGGATCTCAAGGAGGCACAACGGGGCTATCAACTGTCCGCCAGAATCATCGAGGGCAAAACTTATTCTGTCGTAATCCTGGACGAGATACTTGCCTTGGTGGGGCTTACTGCTCTCCCGGAGGAAAAAGTCCATTCCTTCCTCGAGCTCTCCCGCCGGCCCCCGGAGACAGAGCTTGTACTCACCGGACGAGTTGCTTCCACTTCGTTGCTTCAGGAAGCGGACCTTGTCACCGAGATGCGGAAGGTCAAGCACTACTTCGATTCCGGCAAACCTGCTCGTAAGGGCATCGAGTATTGAGGTGGAATTGCCTCACCACTCCCGAAAAGGCATTGGCGACACGAATAAGCCGCCGCCTGAGCAGCCCGCGGTCTTGCGACGACGGCTCGCCGCATCCCGGCCGCTGAACCCAGGGAGCTTTTCCGGCAGGCCGACGGAAAGCCCTGAGCCGCTTTCATCGAAGCCGGTTAGCTTTTTTTCCGGGTTCGATTGGCACGGCCGGACGGTGCCCGCCGATGATTTCTCTCAAGAAGCCGAGTCCGTAAGCCGTGTGGATGGCGAAAAAGAGGATGGGGAGCACGGCGAACAATTTCCAGCCCTCGCGGGCGGCTATCTTTCCGGACGAAAAAAGCGAAAGCGCCGCGTAAAGCCCAACGGAGGATGCGTAAACCATCCAGAAACCGTGGGCGAGAAGGCTCAGGAGAAGACCGAAAACGAGGAAAAGTACGAACGCTGAAGGAATGAGGTGCTTGACGCTGAGGCGGTCGGGATGTTTCCTGACCGCCATGGCTCTCCCGCGGCCATAGCCGAAATATTGCTTGAAGAGGGCGACGATGGAATCTCTCGGATAGTAAAGGAATTTGATCTCAGGGTTCATAAAGATCTTGTTGCCCGCCTTCACGATTCGCCAGTTAAGCTCATCGTCGTCCGCAAAAATCATATCCTCGTCCGCGAGACCGACCCGGTCGAAGATTTCCCTCCGGTAGGCGCCGAATTGCACTGTGTCCGTAAACTGGGGTCTCGTGGCGTATCGGTAGCGAGCCGTGCTCACCCCAAAGGGAGAGGAAAGGGCGAGCCCGATTGCTCTGTCCATGAAACTATTGTGGCCCAGGCCGACTACGCCGCCAACCACGGCTGCCTGTTTCACATTCCGAAGGTTCTCGACGCACTTCGTGACGAAGTCCGGGGCGAGGACGCCACGGCATCCGACAAAGATGATGACATCTCCCTTCGAGTCGCGGATGCCGACGTTGAAAGCGTGACACACCCTCCGCATCGGGTTGGAGCGGAGCCTGACGCGAGGATGCTCTCTCATGAAGTTTCGCACCACCGCTGCAGAAGAATCGGTAGAGGCCCCGTCCACCACGATGATTTCCACCTTCTCCGCAGGGTAATCCTGTTCCAGCACCGACCTGATACAACGGCCGACATAACAAGCTGCGTTGTACATCGGAATGATGACCGAGACGAATTCCTTTCTCATCTTCTCCTCAACTGCCTCAAGAAGCCGCGCGTTTTCCCGGTATGCCGGCGTTCCTTTTCGCTGCCGGGCTTCCGCAATGGGGGCAGCTTTAGCGACACTCCTAAAATGATAGCATGTTTTCGTATCCAGGAAGCGCTTTTGAGAACGCCCCGGTATGGCTCCGTCTCCGTGGCATGCCCTGACGCCTCGGTTTGAACCTCTCCCGCCGCATGTTGACGCCGTGCATCTGTCCCGTCTGTCCGTCTATCACACGACGGAAAACGTCACGGCTCGCCTTTCGCCTCTTCTCACCAGCCGCCACAGTTAGCCACCGGCTTCAGTCGGTGGTATCCGATATGGGATCCTTCCCATTTCTTCCGCTCTGCGGCTTTGGTGCGCCAGGATAAGACTGGTTGGTCTTGCAACATGAAAGGAGGTTGCCCTGTTAATTGCTCGTTCAACAGGTAGCAAAGCGGGCGGCCCGCGGAGTGATCCGCGATGTCGAAGCCCCGCC
>Ga0315547_1000691_pt1 | contig 31043 bp, 23 predicted proteins | sample SalMarSW160240MG_2_FD_202542 | JGI IMG/M metagenome (GOLD analysis project Ga0315547, IMG submission 202542) | Salt marsh sediment microbial communities from the Plum Island Ecosystem LTER, Massachusetts, United States - Salt Marsh Sediment SW1601-240 ...
TCGAGGGACTGAACGACACAGAGTTGAAAGGACGAACACTTAAAGTTAATGAGGCTCGCCCTCGCACCGAAAGCCGTGGTGGTAGAGGAGGATATGGTGGTGGCGGAAGAGGAGGAGGACAAGGCGGTGGACGGCGATCCTGGTGAGCAGTGTTCGAGAACTAATCCACTGCCCCAGTGAGCGTTTTTTTGTATCTGCTCAATAATTTAAGGAAGGGCATGGGTATCTTTTCTTGCTTATGCCCTTCTAATAGGGCGCCTTGCCATGTCGTTTCAAAATTGGGTAATAGCAACTTGATCTTATAGTTATATGCTCTGTCTATATTACCCAATTTTGAAACTACAACTAAGCTTAGGTTATATTTAAGGGCATAAGCAAGAAAAGATACCCATGCCCTAACAAAGCAGTAAATTTCCACAGGATTTTGAGCAATTACGTTTTTTTCAATACCAGAAAAGGGAAATTTGAATGAAGATAAAATCTGGAAGATGGCTTTGGTCCCTCGTAGCAGCCTCGGCTGTAGTATCGATCGCTTTGCTTGCATTGGCATCAGAAAAGCAGCCTTCAGAAGGTACGATTGCAGTAGTTAACGGATTAGTGATTACCCAGGAGGATTTTGATAGAGAGATGATCCGTGTGCAGCGACAGTTCTTAAATATGGGAAAACATCTTAAAGATTCCCAGATGCCAGGTATCAAAAAGGAAGTTCTTGAAAATCTTATAAACCGTGAGTTGCTCTACCAGGAAACCCAACGGAAAGGAATCAAGATTGATGAGGCGACAATCAATGAACAAGTGATGACACTGAAAAAACGATTTCCCAGTGAAGCCGAATTCAAGGGTGCATTGGCAAAGGCGAATTTCTCTGAGGCCGCCATAAAGACTCAAATTGCGCGGGGATTGGCTATTGAACAACTCATTGGTACCTATGTGACTAAAAAGGCAACGGTTTCAGATCGAGAGATCAAGGCCTTTTATGAGAAACATCCAGGTCTATTTAAACAACCTGAGCAGGTGCGGGCCAGCCACATTCTGATCAAGGTTGACCCTCAGGCGGATGAAGTAAAGAGAGCTGAGGCACAAAAAAAGATTAAAGAGATCCAGGAGAAACTACAGAAAGGTGAAGATTTCGCCACTCTTGCCAAGGCACTCTCCGAAGGTCCCAGCAAGGCCAAGGGCGGGGATCTGGGCTACTTTAGCAGAGGACGAATGGTAAAATCCTTTGAAGAGGCTGCTTTTGCCCTCAGGCTTAATGAAGTGAGTGACATTGTCGAGACCAAATTCGGATACCACTTGATTAAAGTCATAGAGAAAAGACCTGAGTCTACCACCGCTTTTGAGGACGCCAAAGACAAACTCGGACAGTATCTCAAGCAGCAAAAGGTTCAGAAAGAAGTAAGTATCTACATTCATGAATTGAAAGAAAAAGCAAAAGTCGAGAGATTTCTGATGGAAGGTACGAAATAACCTAACACTCATCTAATACGCATTTATTTTTTCTTTTCAGCGATTTTTTTTTGCTGCTTGGATTTCAGTTTGGTAATGAGTTGCGCAAATGGTGAGTTGGCAAGTATTTCTTTGAACTGTGCTCGGTAGTTTTTGACTAGGCTGACTCCTTCGATCGCTATGTCAACGGCAAGCCAGTTGCCTTGTTTGTTTTTAAAAAGGTAAAGTACGGGAATTTGAGTATCCTTATTGATAATAACCTCTGTCTTTACTATCACATAGCGCCCTTTCACAGTTTCGTTGAGATAGCGAATGTTTTTTCCTGAAAAAATGCCTGCTTTTGCCAGATAATCATCTATTTTTTTTAGATACGTGCGCTCAAGAAGATCACTGAATACCTCGACAAACTCCTTTCTCTCTTCATTTGTCCTTTTCTTCCAACGAGCCCCTAATGCCCTCCTGGCAAACGCCTCCTCGTCAAATCTTTCTTTAACCAATTTGAGGAGGATGTTTTTTCTTTCATTCTTTTTATCAGGCGCTTTAAGAGACGGATCATTAAGGACATCGATGATCTTATCGAGGGTTCCTTTGAGGGAATCAGTGACTGGTCCAGGAGACGCCCAGACAAAAGAAGATAGCGATACCATCACTACAAAAAGCACTACTGCATGTGCATTAATAAATTTGTCCCATTTTATTGTCATTGATTCTCCTGACTTTAGATGCATTTTGAAATATCTCTGTAGCTATTCAGCCACAGATTTACGCTGATTACCACTGATATTTTTTCTTTTATTATCATATGTATCTTGAATTTTAGTTTTCTGCCAAAACCTGTTCCTGACAGGTTCAGGAATTCAATAATAAGATGAATTCAATATTTGTTGCCTGCCCGCCATCGCGAGCTCAGGCGAGGCGGGCGGACCTTCAGGTAATTGATTAATTAAGCTTCATGTGCAGAATCAGGAGTAAGAACAATATATACAACTTTTTTATTTTAAAACCTATCTGTGTTCATCTGTGTGAATCTGTGGCTAATTAGTTACATCTCTTTTAATAAAATACATAAAATTAATGACTTAGGGACTGTCAATTTTGAATGGTTTCCAAACTAAGATTAGTTTTGGTAATAACGCCAGCACGGACAAGAGTGCAATAAACATGGCCAGCCCAGTAAACACGCCGAAATAAATAGTCGGAAGGAAGTTGGATAATACCAGTATGGAAAAGCCGAATATAATCGTTATAGAGGTATTGAGAATGGCCCTTCCCACGGTTTTGTGACACAGATGTAGGGTTTTGGAATAGTCGTTGTTTTTATTGAATTCCTCTCTAAATCGATAGATGTAGTGAATGCTGTTATCGATCGCTATTCCCATTGTAATAGCAGCGATCGTGATGGTCATCACATCCAGGGGTGTATCCGTTAAGCCCATTATGCCGAGCACTATACCTACTGCAAGCAGATTGGGAATAATGCCGATTATGGATAGAGCTATGGACCTGAACAAAACGAGTAACATGATCCCAATTCCTAACAACACAATACCCAATGATAAAATTTGGGACTTAAATAAGCTTTGCAACATGTTGTTGTATAAAACGAGCATTCCGGCGACTGTTGCTTTGTTCCCTGAAAGTCCAAATTTATTTATAAGATCACTGCTGATTTTTTCAAGAAGTTCTTTTCTTCTGATACCCTTCTTAGAGTCTAAGATTCTAACGGAGATCCGGGCTTCATTATTGTCGATGGAGACATACGGATCCACCATCTCCGATCGAATTCGATCGGGAATCTTTTTATTCAACACTCCCAGTTCAATACCATCAAATTCTTTCCCCTTATTGAGCTGTTCAGCAGACCTTATAATGGAGGCAAGGGAGAGAACCTTTCCGATTTCTGGTAATCCGGCTAAATAATCATGGACCTCTTTGATCTTCTCAACCTTAAAAGGCGTAAGCCAGTAATCTCTTGGGTCAGACTCTCCAGCCCAGTCATCCTGTTCGAGGAAATCCTTATCATCGGTGTCAACAAGATTATTCTCTGCTGTGCTCTTGCTCTGTTCCTCACCAAAGTTGAGTATAATGTCGAGCGGGAATGTACCGCCAAGCTTATCATCTATTAATTTCATTCCCTGGTATATTTCAGTTCTCTTGCTGAAGTAATTTATGAAGCTATTTTCCACCTTTAGCTTGCTGATGCCGATTGAGCTTATGACGACAAGCACGATTGATACGACGATTACCTTGCCCCCGTGGAGTTTCGCAATTGAAGCGAGTCGAGAGGTGATGAAAGACTGCCCTCTGCGAGTAATCGAGGGACTGGATTTTTTGAGTAACAGTAAAATAGAAGGGAACAACAAAAATGAGGTGAGAAAGGTTACGCACAGACCTATGGCCATCATCCATCCGAAATCAATGACAGGTCGAATGCCGCTGAATACCAATGAGCTGAAGGCCAAGATTGTTGTTAAGGCGGCATAGAGGCACGGCCACACCATTTTTTTGGCGATGGCAGACACAATATCGAGCTGACGCTCTGAGGCCATATCGTTACAAAGCTGCCGGTAGCGAACAGACAGATGAATGTTCATCGACATGGTAAGTATCAGCATCAAGGATATGAAATTTGAGGATATGACAGTCACTTTCCAGTTTAAAAAACCGAGCACCCCAATCATGAAGAGAACCGCATAAAAGCAAGTCAGCAGCGGCAAGATTACCCATCGTATTTCGCGGAACAGAATGGCGAGGGTTACGACTATGAAGATGAACACACCAAAACCGAATACCACCAGATCGCTTTTGATGAATGTGATCATGTCATCGGCGACCATTGGGACACCGCCAAGATGTATTTCAGCGTATTTCTTATAGGGGTGCAGAATTGATCGAATCCTCTCGATGTCCTGATGCCGCTCTCTATTATACTTGGCATAGTAATCCTCATACTCAGCCATATAGGTTGCTAATTGAGATTGTTCGTTTTCAGTGAGTGTTTCTGTCCTCTTTTTTGCCAGAAGCTGAGTCCTTTTTTCAGCAAGCTCTGAGAAATAAGGGTCGTGTTTCATGTACACGACCAAGGCGGTGGTTTGGCCGTCGTTGCTTAAAATCAACTCGTTATAAATCGGGCTTTCCAGTATCTCCTTTTTTGCCTCTTGGATGTCAACACCGGGATCTTCCAGGCTCTTCACGGTCTCCTCTGTCATTTTTGAGAGCTCTACGCCGGGAGCACCTAAAAGCGGAATATCAAGGAGGGTTGCTACCGAATCAATCCTCTCTAATGACTTTAACTCTTCCCGTAACTTTTTTAAAATCTCTAATGATCCCTCGGAGAATAAATCCTCATAGGGAGTAAACGTTACCATGAAGAATTCCCTGGTTTTGTAACGGGAATTAATCTTACGGAATATCTTTAAGTCATTATCATCTTCGAGAAGGAGGGTGTCAGGAGAGGCATCGAGTTTAAAGTCCTTTGCGTGATATGAAAAAAACAAAAGCAGTAAAAAAAGCACTATAAGTACAACTTTGGGGTGCCCTAAAACAATTCTATTATAGAGCTTTGAAAAACCGTTCATCATGTTTAATTGATTTTCTGATTTAATATGACTTAGGGAATTTATCTTCTCGTACCAGATTAACAAATTTGGTGCTTGAGCCCTTAAAATTAAGCAAGGTTTTTCTGTTTAGCTCTTTGATAGGGACTCGATTCTGGCGAAAAAAGTATAGGGTAAAGGCATTTGCGTGTCAACAGAAAAGGCGCAAAGAAGCGACATGAGTGTTTCAAAAATGTATCCCTCACTAATTTGATAAGAAGTTTTAAAACACAATCCGCCTGCGGTGGATGATTTGCGCTTGACACAAAAACATCAATTCCCTATCCTTCTTGCTACAAAAGGAGAAGCAGAAAGATGCTAAAAGGGCTAGAAAATCAATTGAAACATATACTATTTGTTTTCCTCCTTCTCACTTTTTCTTTAGTTGGGTGTGCCCATAGAAACGGTGCCATTCCTTCCTCCGTCCCGCGAGATATCTCATACCCGCCTGCCGCCCGTCTGCCGGATGTCGGGCAGGGATGTAGGGCAGGTCATCAGAACCAGAAAACAACTGCATTCGCATTAAACCAGACCCAAACAAAACGAGGTGAGGTTAAAGAGGATTCTCTTGATGATAGTCCGGATTTTTTCTTCGAAGATTCTAAAGAAGAGGTGGTACAAGTGGCAGACCCTCTATCTCTTTGGAACCGGACTATGTTCCATTTCAATGACAAACTCTATTTCTGGCTCCTAAAGCCACTTTCAAGGGGATACAGAGCTGTGATACCCACTCCTGTCAGGAGTGGTGTAAAAAATTTCTTCCGTAACATTACAATGCCCATTAGAATGGTCAGCTGCCTTTTGCAGGGAAAGGGGCGCGCAGCGAGCGCAGAATTATCCAGGTTTCTGATAAACAGCACTGTGGGAGTCCTTGGATTTGGAAACCCTGCCAGAAGATGGTCTGAGTTAAATCCTAGCGAGGAAGACCTGGGACAGACCCTTGGAAGTTATGGGATCGGCAATGGGTTTTATATAGTGTGGCCTATTCTGGGCCCCTCTACTTTGCGTGACTCCATGGGGATGGTCGGAGATTGGTTCTTGAATCCTGTTTCATATGTGGAGCCCACTGAAACATACCTCGAAATTAGGGCTGTTGAGACTGTAAACGAGACTTCATTTAAGATCGGGGATTACGAATCTCTCAAGGAAGCTGCGATCGACCCTTACGTGGCATTACGCAATGCATATATCCAGCACCGTAAAAAGAAGGTGGAAGAGTAGGTTATGGAAATTTCGAGATCTTTATTTCGAGGTCATGGTATAAACCACATTCCAGTCAGCGGGTAGCGGATTTTTATGAGGTCAAAACATCGTTTAATGTAAACTTGTGCCGCATTAAGATTGGGATCCATAGCAGTGATATTTTTAAAGATATGGATTGCTTTATCTTATTTTTCGTTTAATGATAACAGGTTTGTTTGCATCTCATGGTATCCCTTTTCCATCAAGGGCTTAAGATCATAAATATAAGTGGTGTTATCCAGGATAAAAAAATCCAATATGTTTTCAACTTTGTTTTGCCTTTTTTAGTAACCTTTTTGCTATGGAAATATTGTAATCCTTTTCATAAGCTTTATTTATAATACGTTCAATCATTTCTTTATTCAATACGCCTATCCTGTCCAGGGCCTTTAAAGCGTACTGCCTAACCTGAGGTTTCTCATCCTCCAACAACCCTTCCAATGACTCAACAGCATTGTAGACTTCAGGCTTAAACCGCGCAAGCCTTCCTAAAGCAGAAGCCGCTAATCTACGTTCATTACCATTTGAACTCGTGGTAAACTTTATTATTTCAGAGATCACGGTTGGGTCATTTGATTTGCCAAGCGCTACTACCCTATTAACACCTTTAGCATCTCCAGAATCTATTCCTTTGATGCGAGGGGCTTTACTAATATCTACTTTTTTCTTATGTGCTGTCGAGGGAATAGAGTTAAAAAAACTTTTCACATCTTCAACATTATGGACGATATTTATCTCAGGCAGTGAGGAGACAATGGTATTGCCATATGAACGTGTAACAAGTCGTGTATCAAGTATAGCAACCACACCATATTCGTTACGCCCTCTAATGAGCCGTCCAAACCCCTGCCTCAATACCAAAATAGCGGATGGGAGGGCAAGCTCGCCAAACCATCTATCTCTCAGCCTCCTGCATCTTTCCTGGTACACCGGATCTCCCGGGGATGTAAAGGGGAGCTTTGCAATAATCACCAGGCTTAAGTTTTCCCCCTTTATGTCAATTCCCTGCCAGAAAGTAGCGGTTGCCAGAAGCACGGAATGCGAAGTATCTTTAAACCACTGAATGAGTCTTGCAGGGGGCATGTCACCCTGGGATTTGAAAGGGTAGTGTATCTTGATGTTATTTGACACAAAATGGAGATGTTTATAAGAGGTAAAGAGCACTAATGCCCTGCCATGGGACGCATTGATAAGCCCCTCTATTACATTAATGCTCTCTTCCTGAAATATTTCATCGTTTCCCCTGTCTGGTTGAGGCAGGTTTTTATCAATATAGAGGAGGGCCTGTTTTCTGTAATCAAAGGGGGAACCAATTATCTTTTCTCTAAAGTCTTCGATGCCTAACCTATTCTTTAAAAAAATAAAATCTCCTCCTGATGCCAATGTAGCTGATGTCATGACTACATTTTGATATTCACTTATCAGCTCTTTAAAGGACTTCTGGCATTCTACGAGGCTGCTTTTCAACGCCAGCGCCCTGTTGTTTCCCACCATATAGTAAACCCTGCCTGAATCATTTTGCTCTATAAAATCATCTATATCTGCTGCAAGTGACTTTACATAACCTATGGTCGTCTCCATCCTGTCTAAAAGTTCATCATTGGACACGGCCTTCATATTCTTTTCAATTGTTGAAACTACCCTATTCAGGGTTAGAGTCTTTTTTAAATCCTGTAGTTCTTTTAGGATGGGAGCGGGGATTGGAAAAACTGCCTGAGATGGCATATCCGTTCCTTTAAAAAATATCTCTACTTTAGGAAATAGGGGATCAACTAATATTTTTAATCCTTTTAATCTATAGAGGAGCCATGCCACCCTTGGATAGCTTAAGGTACTGCCCAGAACATGGGAGATGACATCTTCAACCTCAGTTGCCTCATCGATTATTAATTGTTTATGAAAGGGCAGGATATTAAAATCTGATAGGAGATCATAGATCAGGAGGTGATGGTTGACTATTAGAATATCCTTTTTGAAGAGATGTCTATAATGCCGGTAATAAAAACAGGAATCATAAAATGGGCATTCTTTGCCGTTACAGTCCTGTGAATCACCACATACCTTTGACCAGAATTTTGGAATGAATGAAAGTTCACCCTTTTCACCTGTCTTAGTCTCCAACAACCATTTGCGAAATTTGCCATAGGCTTCACTTATATCTGTAAACTCTCTTTCCCTTTTAAGGCAAAGATAGTTGTTCTTTCCCTTGAGGATACCAAATGAAAATTGTTGAGGCAGTTCCGTTTGAAGAAAAACAAGGTCCTTGCTCACAAGTTGATCCTGAAGCGCAAGAGAGGCAGTGGATACAATGGTCTTATCATTGGAAAGTATCGCAGGGATAAGGTATGCAAATGACTTACCAACCCCTGTGCCTGCCTCTATAAGCAGATTCTTTTTACTATTGAGGCAGTGTGAGATCTCACCTGCCATTTCTCGCTGCTCCAGGCGGTCTTCATAATCTGGAAACCTCTTTTTTAATACATCAAAGCTCGATGATAATTTGTCCAGACTTGTCCTCCTACCTTAAAGACCTTTTTTTGTTTTCAAAACAATATCGATAAGGGTTTCCAGGTTTACAAAATCAACAAGAATGTTGTTATAGGCGCGTCTGAATGGCCGATTAATGTCTTGAGCGACTACAAAGTTGCCACCTTCAGAATATTGAAGGCGAAATGCCTGAATATTCCTTTTATCGAAATCATCAGCAGACCACTTGCATTCAATAGCCATATGCGGTCTCCCGCGATGTGCAAGAACAAAATCTACTTCGTGGCCGCGCTTGTCTCGCCAGTAGAATATATCTCTGAACTGTAAACGTCCGTGTAACTCATTAAGAATGTAGTGTTCCCATAACAGACCCATATCCTCAGGTCGAAGGTCTAACCATCCATGATGGTAACAGACAAAGCCAGTATCAAAACCATATACCTTAGGGGCTGAAACGATTTCAGTAGGGCGATGAGTACTAAAGGGGCGTACAACATGTACTACAAAAGTGGCTTCGAGTACTCTTAAGTAGTTATTAATAGTGGTTCTACTGACTTCGCAAGGGCGAGAAAAGCGTGTCGCCTTAAAAATCCCTCCACTCTGAACGAATAACAGTTCTGCAAAACGTTGGAAAGAATGTCGGCGTTCAAGCCGAAAGAGCTCCTGAATATCCTTGGCCCAGTATGCATCCATCCACTCCTGAAAATCCTGCTCGGGCAGATTAGTTGCGAGGAAAAAAGATGGTAGGCCTCCACGGAGTAATCTATGTGTAAGATCAATATTATCAAAATCTGGCAAATCAGGTGATATCATTGGAGTTAGCCACAATTCGCTCTTTCGGCCTGCTAAAGTATCTTTAAATTTAGCAGAGACTCCAAGTGTGGAGGAGCCAGTGGCCAGGATTTTGGTATCCGGGAAATAATCAGCAGCGATTTTTAATAGTTCAGAAGGATTTTGGAGTCTATGCACCTCGTCCAGGACAATGCGCTTCCCTCTCAAACTTTGCAGGAAGGCTTCAGGATCATCCAATAAGCGTCTGGTGCGTGGCAATTCACAATCGAAATATTCAATATTGGTTAAGAGCTGGGAGAGACATGTTTTCCCTACGCGTCGCACCCCAGAGAGCCAGAGAACAGATCGGTTCTGCCAGAGTTCTTCAATTTTACCCAACCAGAATTTTCGTTGTTTCATGGGCAATTAATATAACAAATAGTGCTACTATATGCAATATTAAATTCATTTAGTTCTATTTTTAATAGATAGTAAGGGTAATTATGGTCAGGGCTTGAGTCGAAAATTTTATATATAGGCTCTGATATTTTTTCCTAAACCCGCCCTTGTTTACCCTATTATTCATTAAAGGATAACAACCGTGTTTTCATTTCCTCATATCCCTCTTCCATCAAGGGCTTAAGGTGAACAATATCTGCGGTGTTATATTGGATCAGACGTTCCAGTGCGCTCTCATCTCCCCATTGGTATGCCTTCCAGAGTAAAACAGCCTCATATCCGTCCATTCCCTCAATTGCAGATGCTCTGTGAAGATCAAAGGATTTTTCAATTGCCTTGAGACCACCGCTGTAGCCTAACTTCTTTAAGAAAAATCGAAGGTCAATATGGGCAGGAGGAAGGAAGATGTTGGGAAATTGGCGCCTTATAAAAGGCAAGTCAAATTGGGCTCCGTTAAAGGTGATGACCAGTTCGTATGTATTTATTTCCGATTCAAATTCGGCTAAATTAATGCCCCGCACAAAGGTCTTTGTAGTTTTTCCGTCATAGAGACCAATAACGGTGATCTCGTCAACTCCCTGGTAAAGTCCGGTTGTTTCAATGTCCAGATATACAGCCTTATCCTTGAACCTACCGAATAAACGCCATATATCCGCAGGGGATAGTTTATTCGCGAAAAAACGGATGTTGTTTCTATTTTCAAGAGAGGCATCTACATTTTGACGCACAAAGGAATCCCGAGACGGCGAGAGGGGGCTCTTTTTAGCGCTTAGAAAATCTTTCCATGTATGGATACCATTCCACCAGAGATGCCGCTCTGTTTTTGGGCCAATGCCGGGGATGTGGACAAAGGTATGCTCAAGCAAATGGGGCTTCCTTTTTTATTGAGTGACATTTCCCAGGCCATCAAGGTTAAAAAGAGGTTTACCATGACCCGGATAGATGTTTTTTACATCGAGCGGTAATAATTTTTTAAAAGATTCCTTGATTGCGTCTGGATCACAGCAGAAATTATTGAGCTCGCCATTACCTTTCATATTAAGAATTGTGTCCCCGGAGATGATGGTTTTCTCATCACTGCTGTAAAAACAAATACTGTCATCAGTATGCCCAGGGGTTTTTATTATCACCCAGTGAGGAAGATACGATATTGATTGGTCTTCATCCAGTATGCATTCGGCACTGTAATCGGAAGGGAGAAACAGTGTCCTTAAGAAGGGTAAAGGAATCGCTCCCATATCACTAAATAAGGCAGCAATGGTGTTTTTAAGGTGATTTTCTTCGGCTATCACAACTGGCAGGAGACCCTTGAGCCATGCGGATGGAGAAAATAGACAGATCTTATCCCTTCCATTAAGGTAATCTCCAACCATATTAAAGAAACAGATCCTAATTTTAGGAAAAAGCTCTACAAGCCTGGATATGCCAGCTACATGATCTATATGAAAATGGGTGGCAGTCACCATTCGCAAAGAGAAGGTATTTATTGATCCGCCATAGGCGGAGAGGTATTGATATATTTTTTCAGCAGCTTTGGAGGTGCCAACATCCACAGCAACAAAAAAATTCCCATCCTCTATCAAGTAGGTATTGGCATAACCACCGCTGATAAGATGAACAGGCATACAATTGTTTATTGTGTTATATTGTTTATTGTGTTTGTTGAGTGCCCAAAAAAACAATCAACGAGCAGAGTGCTCAGAAACCATATCGAATGCCTTAGATAGTGCATTTTTAAGTTCGGATACCTTTGTTCCGCCCCCCTCTGCCATGTCTTTTCTGCCACCACCTTTTCCACCAACAAAAACAGACAAATCTTTTATAATTGTTCCGGCATTAAACCTATCTGTCAGATCATGTGTTATCCTGCATAGTAAAAAGACCTTACCATCGGCCTTAGCACCAAGTACAATTATTCCAGATTTAAGCTTATCCTTTAAATGGTCCCCAAACTCCCTTAAATCTTTTGGGTCAGCTGTTGCTACCTCCTGGCTTATAACATTGATGCCGTTTATTTCCCTGGCGGTATTAATTAAATCCTCTGATTGTTTTCTTAAAAGCCTGGCTTTGAGAGATTCTATTTTGCGATCTTTTTCTTTCTGATCCCCTATAAAATGTTCGACCTTTGTGACAAGATCGTCAGGAATAGTTTTAAGAAGGCCAGATATGGTTTTAAGATTATTCACCTCTTTTTGTATCTCCCGAATAGCCCCTTCTCCAGTAAAGGCCTCAATCCTCCTGATACCAGATGCAACTGCCCCTTCGCTTGCGAGCAAGAACACACCTATATCTCCTGTTGCAGTAACATGAGTTCCCCCACAGAGCTCCCTGCTAAGACCATCACCAATTGTAATAACCCTCACATCATCGCCATACCGTTCTTCAAAAAGGGCAATAGCGTTTTGTTTAAAGGCCTCGTCTCGTGGCATTATGGCGGTTGTTACAGGCAAATTCCTTTGTATATTGAGGTTCACCAACATCTCGATCTCTTTTAATCTTTCAGGTGTTATCTGGGCGAAATGGGTAAAATCAAACCTCATCCTTTCAGGCCCTACATGAGAACCTGCCTGTTTCACATGCTCCCCAAGGGTTTCCCTCAATGCCGCCTGAAGGAGATGGGTCGCTGTATGATTTTGCGCAATATTTTTTCTCCGTTTTTCATCTACCATCGCCTCAACCGTATTACCCACAGCTATCACACCTTCAATAATTTCCCCTTTATGAATAATCAGGTTTGCAGGGTACTTGATAGTATCAACAATCTTGATACTCAGCGTATCATTACGCATCCATCCGGTATCTCCAATCTGACCACCAGATTCGCTATAAAATGGGCTCTGATCAAGGATAATCTCTGCCTGCTCCCCCTCACATGCTGAATCAACCAGGTCACCATCTTTTAGGATAGATATAACCTTTCCTTCCGCCCTTAACGTTTCATAGCCTAAGAACCGACAGTCCAACCCCCTTGAGTCAAGCATTCTATAGACCTCGGGTATCACCTCCTGTCCACTGCCTTTCCAGCTTCTCTGAGATGTTGCCCTCTGCTCTGCCATGGCCTGATCAAAGCCCTCCATGTCTATGCTAAAATCATCATCCCGGGCTATATCCTCTACCAGGTCCGGTGGAAAACCAAAGGTATCATAAAGCCTGAAAACCAAACTCCCGGGGATAATATGACTCTCCTTTGAACGTAACTGATCCATCTCTTCCTTTAAAACAGAGAGGCCATGGAAGAGGGTGTCGGCAAATCGTTGCTCCTCATTGATCACCACTTCATCAATAAACCTTTTGGATTGTCCTAACTCCGGATAATCAGGGTTCATTAGATCAACAACCTTATCTGTGAGACGATGCAGAAATGGGCCCTTTAGGCCAAGAACCTGGCCGTATCGTATGGCCCGCCTGATTATCCGCCTAAGCACATAACCTCTGCCATCATTTGAAGGCATAATACCGTCAGCTATAAGGAATGCGGCAGCCCGACTGTGATCTGCGATTACCTTGAAGGAGATATCGCTTTTAGTATCCTGGCCATATCGTAATCCTGTCAATTCCTCTGTGAGTCTTACAATATCAGTAAAGAGATCGGAGTCGTAATTTGAATATACGCCTTGCAGAACCGCAGCCAATCTCTCCAGACCCATACCTGTATCTATGTTTGGCTTGGGAAGGGGGGTAAGCTCGCCATTAGGCTCTCTATTATACTGGGTAAAGACCAGATTCCATACCTCTAAATACCTATCACAGTCACAGCCTGGTTTACAGGTGGGCTTACCACAGCCAACCTCAGCACCTTGATCAATGTAAATCTCCGAGCATGGTCCACATGGGCCAGTGTCTCCCATGGACCAGAAATTGTCCTCGTCTCCTAAACGCAGGATCTTTTCATGAGGTACGCCTATATTTTCATTCCAGATTTTATATGCCTCATCATCATCTGTATAGACGGATACCCACAATTTTTTTTCTGGGATACCATATCCAACAGTCAGAAGTTCCCACGCCATATCAATTGCCCCTTCTTTGAAATAATCGCCAAAGGAGAAATTTCCCAGCATTTCAAAAAAGGTATGGTGCCTGTTAGTATAGCCTACCTCAGTGAGGTCATTGTGTTTTCCTCCAGCCCTGACACATTTCTGAGAGCTCGTTGCCCTTGTATATGACCTTTTTTCAAGACCGAGGAATAGATTTTTAAATGGGGCCATACCAGCATTAATAAAAAGCAGTGTCGGGTCATCCTGTGGCACCAAAGATGCGCTTTTTACTATCTCATGACCGTGATCTTTAAAGTAATGTAAAAATTTTTCTCTGATTTTTCTGCTATCCATAGGCCAATCTAATGTTCATTGTGTTTACACTATTCATTGTGTTTACACTATTCATTGTGTTTATTGTGTTTATAGATTTCATAAGGTTTTAACACAACAAACCCAAGAAACCACATTTAGTGAGCTTCTTCTTCAGAAATATCTTTCTTTTCACCCAGGCCAAGCTTTTCCTTTACCCTGTCAGAAATATTTTTCATTACATCAGGGTGTTCGGCTAAAAATCTTCGAACATTCTCCCTTCCCTGACCAATCCTTTCTTCATTAAATGAGAACCAGGCACCACTCTTCTCAACTACATCTAATCCAACCCCTAAGTCTAATATGTCTCCCTCTTTTGATATCCCGCTCCCAAAAATAATATCAAACTCGGCCATCCTAAAAGGAGGGGCAATCTTATTTTTTACTACCTTAACCCTTGTTCTATTTCCTATTTTTTTGTCCCCTTCTTGTATGGAGGCAATCCTTCGAATATCAAGACGTTGGGTTGCATAAAACTTGAGCGCATTTCCACCGGTAGTGGTCTCTGGGCTCCCAAACATTACCCCGATTTTCATCCTGATTTGGTTTACAAAAATGACACATGTCATTGATCTATTGATACTTGCCGCCAATTTTCTAAGGGCCTTTGACATCAATCTCGCCTGTAATCCAACCTGCTGATCACCCATTTCACCCTCTATCTCTGCCCTTGGGACAAGGGCTGCAACAGAGTCGATTACGAGGACATCCATGGCGCCGCTTCTTACCAGGATTTCAGCTATATCCAACGCCTGCTCGCCATTGTCTGGCTGGGAGACAAGAAGATCATCAACATTGACTCCCAGTCTCCTGGCATATGCCAGATCAAGGGCATGCTCTGCATCTATAAAGGTAGCCATTCCATCCTTGGCCTGTGCCTCTGCAATAATATGAAGGGCAAGAGTGGTTTTTCCTGAGGATTCTGGTCCAAAGATTTCTATCACCCTCCCCCTTGGCACACCACCCAGACCAAGGGCTGCATCCAGGGCAAGCGAGCCTGTAGAGATGACAGGAATATCCATAAGCACCCCCCCCTGCCCCAATTTCATAATAGAGCCCCTTCCATGCTGCTTTTCAATCTGTGTAATAGCCAAATCCACAGATTTCTTCTTTTCTGCATCAATTGCCATAATAATCCCCCTCTTTACCAAAACCTAATTTATACCATACACGTCCATAAATTGCGTTTTTGTATCAAGTGAATCACTTTTTCCATTGTTCATTCCTGGAGTGCTGGAGTAATGGAGTAATGGAAAGCCCCAATACTCCATCACTCCCTGGCCCAGACCTGGCATGCAATGCTCAGGCTATATTGAAACAATTTATATATAAGATAGAGATTGCAATATTTGTCAGGGAAGTCGCGCCAGGGCAGGCCAATGATTCCCGTGGGTCTGAAACTTAATTTCAATTAATGAACCTAAAAACACTAATTATAACCTTCCAAAGTATAATAGTATAGGAATTTCCTTTTTAAGCCCTTGTAGGGGCGACATTTATGACGTCCCGCAAAGCGGGATTCGATAAATCGAACCCCTACAGGTCCGCAACAAAGGTGCGATATGTTCACTGAATTTCTATCCGCCGCGGATAATTAAACGTTTTTTAATGACAACCGCCTCAGGAGGAATGAAGTGTTGGATTACTGGAGTAGTGGTTAGCAAAGTTGGTCCGCCAAATTGTATTTATTCCTCTAACACAAAACTCCATCCCTCCATCCCTCCAACCCGCCTGCCGTCCGTCGGGCAGGGCCTGAGTCCCGTAGTTCGGGACGATGGCGGGCAAGTATCCCATTAGGGCGATGTCCCTGAGTTCTCCGCCCTCAATGGCCACGTAGCCATTTTTGTATAAACCGGACCATCTGGCTTGAGATCACTTTTATAAAGGATAAGCTCATTCAACTGATACAGATCACTATTAATATCATGATATCTATCAATAATCCATTTCATATCCTCAGGCCGATCTAAATGGCCCTTAAAGCGGCCAAGCGTGAGGTGTGCTCTAAATGGCCTTTTTTCCGGCATGAAACCTAATGCCTTTAGTTCTTCCTGTAACTCATCCCTGAGATTTGACAATTTCCCTATATCTCCATTAAGGCCAAGCCAGATAACCCGCGGCCTTCGCCAATGTGGGAATGCCCCAACAGCATTGAGCCTAATCTTAAATGCAGAAAACCCTTTTACCACCACACTCACCTTTTCTTCTATATCAGCTACTGTATCTTCATCAACAGAGCCAAGAAATAGTATAGTAAGATGAATGTTTTCTACCTTAATCCATATCACTGGCAGGGCTGTTTTTTTTAATTCTTGGGAAATAACCCTGATTTGTTCTCTGATCTCAACTGGAAGTTCAAATGCCAGGAATGAACGGATACCCATTGAGATATCTCCTTACCCAGTCAAGGGCCATCTCTGAAGTATTATATTTTACCTTATCTCTGTCTCCTGAAAAACAGTATTTTCCAGAATATATTTCGCCATCTACCGAGAGACCAATAAATACCGTACCAACTGGTTTATCCTCTGATCCTCCTAAAGGTCCGGCAATTCCTGTTACAGCAAGCCCCATATCAGTTTTTGCAATTTGCCTGACACCCTCAGCCATTTCCCGTACCGCCTGATCGCTGACAGCCCCATATGAATCTATGGTTTCTTGCATTACCCCAAGCATCTCGACCTTGGATATGTTACTGTAAACAATCAGACCCCTTTCAAAATAAAGAGAGCTGCCCGATATAGATGTAAGCCTGTGACCAATAAGACCGCCTGTGCATGATTCCGCTAAAGAAATCATCATCTTCCGCTCCTTTAACAACTCTCCAACAACAGACTCCATGATTGTATCACCGGATGCAAATATATAAGGCCCTAAAAGATGCCTGATTTTTTTTTCTGCCCTATTTAATTCCCTTTCAATCTCTGTATCCTCTTTGCCCCGGACTGTGATAGTGATGTGGTTTTCAGGGAAAGAGGGGTAAAATCCAAACATTACCCGTTTCAGTTCATTGCTGAGACCTTTGAAGACATCTGAAATACGGGATTCACTTAACCCATAGACTTTAAGTATTCTATGCCGTGGGACAGCAGCTGGTTTGTACCTTCGCAGAATATCCGGAATAACACACCTATTCATCAACTCCCTCATCTGCTCAGGTACACCTGGTAGGAAGTAGAGGAGACTCTCCCCTTTAGGTAGTGAAAAGCCACACATCTCCCCTTGAGGGTCTAACATCTTTGCACCTTTTGGAAGCCAGGCTAATTTTTCTAAAGAAGCAGACCAGCGTAAGGCTAATTTTATTGTAGTATTCCTTATATGATCAAGAACGGCTTGATCAAGGAAAAGAGGCAAATCTAAGGCCTTGGATGCTATCTCGGCGGTAAGATCATCCTCGGTTGGGCCTAAGCCACCAGTAACAATTACAAAATGAGACCTTTTTACCGCCGATTTCAACACAGAAGAAAGTGTATCGTAGTTGTCACCAACGGTTCTGATTTCGCTTGCTTCAAGACCATGAGACAAAAGACAGCCTGATGCATACCAGCCGTTAAGATCTCTTGTCTTTCCTGAGATCAGTTCATTGCCTATGATTATGATCTCTGTTTGCATAATTCCTTCAGTGTTAAGTGCCTAATCCCTCAATCCCACCATTCGATCATATACAGAAGAATCCGCAAAGATAGATATGCATATAAACCGGCTACGAGATCGTCGAGAACAATCCCAAATCCTCCCTTTACCTTTTTTTCTATCATCTTTATCGGAGGAGGTTTGAGAATATCAAAAAATCTAAAAAGAAAAAACGCTGCTATCAGATTTCTCAAGGTAAAGGGGATAAAGATAATGATCAATAAAAACCCGGCTACCTCATCAATAACGATTTCGCCTGGATCAACCGTGCCCAGGATACATTGGCTTCTATGGGATGACCAGACTGCCCCTATGATTAGTATCAGCAAAAATAACGCTTGGTATCTGGTGTGTAAAAAATCTATTAATAAATATAAAGGTATTGCCCCGGCTGTGCCAAAAGTGCCTGGCATACCAGGTAAAAGGCCTGCGCCGAACCAAATAGATAAGATTAAGGCAACCTTGTCGATAAAATTAGCGCTCTTGAATGCCTTTAATATGTTTAAATTATCAGATTGATTGTTAGACATCAAGTAGGAATAATTTTTAAAAGTAACGTAAGGCTTTAATCCTCATCCAGGATTTTACGAACTGTTTGCAGCATCCCTCTCATATCATAAGGCTTGCTGATGAAACCTTTTGCTCCAGCTTTGAGGACTTCCTTAGCGGGCCCATTGATAGAATAACCACTTGCGATAATAATCCTTGACTTTGGATTCATCTTGAGAAGCTCTTCAAGACATTTCCTTCCACCCATCCCAGGCATGATTATATCCAAAATCACCAGATTGATTTCCCCCTTCTTCTCACGGTAGATCTCTAAGGCAGTTTCCCCATCAGAGGCCATAAGTACGGTGTAGCCAAATCTGGTAAGTATATCTTCAGCAAGTTTTTGGATGGCCTCCTCATCATCCACTAACAAAATGGTCTCATTGCCTCCTTCGATGGCTACTTTTTCCTCTTTTGACCCCACTCTTTCTGCTTCTTTTTCAATAACAGGGAAATAGATTTTAAAGATAGTGCCCTCATCTGGCTCGCTGTAACACATGATATATCCACTGTGGCTTTTAATAATACCATAGACCATAGCCAGGCCAAGCCCTGTGCCCTTGCCGATATCTTTGGTGGTGTAAAAGGGCTCGAAGATGTGTCTGAGGGTCTCGTTATCCATACCCTGGCCAGTATCAGAGATGCTAAGCTTAACATATTGCCCTGGCTTTGATCCTAAATGGGTTTTGCAGTATTCCTCAGCTAAAATCACATTTTCTGTCTCAAATATCAGTGTGCCACCTTCAGGCATGGCATCCCTGGCATTTACCCCAAGATTCATCATAATCTGTTCTATCTGAGCAGGATCTGCATTGATGATGTTAATGTCTTCTGCGAGATGTAATTTGATATTAATCATCTTTGGGATAGTCCGCTCAAGCATTTGAGAGACCTGTTCAATTTCGTTGTTGAGATCCACGGGCCTGAGTTTACTTTCCACTTTCCGGCTAAAAATCAGGAGCCGTTTGGTAAGATCACTGGCCCTCTGTGCAGATTTTTCGATTGCTTCAAGCTTCTCATAGTCAGGATTGCTCGGCTCCTTTGCCATCAGAAGGATCTGGGTGTAACCAAAAATTGCCTGAAGAATATTATTAAAATCATGGGCAATGCCACCTGCAAGGGTACCAATGGCCTCCATCTTCTGGGCCTGTTGGAGTTGAGCCTCAAGTTTCTTTTTCTCTGTGATATCAATAAATATATCCAGCAGGTGTGCCTGACCGCTCAATAGAATGGGGGTAGCAGTCTTTAGAATGGGAATTTCTGCTCCAGTTGCTGTAAGAAGTGTTCTCTCTGAGTTATCTACCTCTTGTCCGAGATCAGTAATGGGGCACTTTCCCTTTTCTGCTGGGCAGATATATTTATGACACACATGACCAATAATCTGGTCCTTAGGGGCGCCTATCATTTCGATGGCAGCAGGATTTGCATCAACAATGGTGTGTGTTTCTGCATTGATGCACACAACTCCTGCTTGTAATGAATCCAGCATGGTCTGTAAACGCTCTTCGCTATCCTGCAACTCCTCCTTGGCCCGCTTGCGCTCTGTGATGTCTTCATAAAGACTAATACCGCCTAAAAAACTTCCGTCCTTAGATGTAATTCTATTGTATATAGCTCTCATGGGCGTAAGTTTGCCCCCGGTAACAGATAGATAATCGCCTTCGTAATAACCGGTCCCTTTTGATAGAGATGCCTCAACTGCTGACAGCATTTTTTTGTCTTGCAAAGATTTGAGCATATTAAATCCAATAAGCTTTTTCCTTGAAGATCCCATGATTTCTACAAGTTTTTTATTACAATCCACAATGACCCCTTTCTGATCAAAGTGTATTATTCCAAGGGGAGATTGCTCAAAAATCATACGATAACTTTCTTCACTTTTCCTTAACTCCTCCTCCGCCTGCTTGCGCTCGGATATGTCCACATAGTAACCTAAGACCGCCGGTCTTCCATTATAATGAATGGAGGTAATTGTCTGTTCTATCCACCTCGTTTCACCAGTTTTATTAATAACCCTTAATTCAAATGGGAGGGTAAGTTCCCCCTTTAACATTTTAATGGTATTTTCCCTGACTATATTTCTGTCTTCAGGAAGAATAAAAGCTAAAGAATCCTTACTTAAGAATTCATCTTCTTTGTACCCTGTGAGCTGAAGAAACTGGGGGTTCATTAATTGAAACTTTCTATCCTGAATAATAAATAGGCCAACAGGTGATCTATCAAATAATGTCCGGAACAATTCCTCTGCCTGTTTACGTTCGGAAATGTCTTGATAAATCCCATACGCACCCACCAGCTTTCCATCTATGACTACTGGCACACCAAAAATTTCAACGTATATATTTGTCCCATCTTTCCTTTTTCGTTCACCGTATCCATGAATTGCTTTCCCTCTAAGGGTTTCTTCTGTATATGATACAGCATCTTTTAAGTATTCTTGCCCTGCAATGAGCTCATCGAGATTTTTCCCGACAATCTCAGATTCGTTATATTGAAAGAGTTTTTCAAAATCTCTGTTGCACGAACTAATAGTGTGTTTCTCATCAAGTGTTACTATGGCTAATGAGCTATATTTGATTAATGATTCTAAATGTTTTTTTTGATGCTCGAGTTTCTCCTTGGTCTGTTTACGCTCTGAGATTTCCCTTTTTAGAAGCTTGATGGTTTTTGAAAGTTCAGCCGTTTTTTCATCAACCAGACTTTCCAGTTCATTGCGTGCTTTTTGCATTGACTCTTCGGCTCGCTTTCGATCTGAGATGTCAATCATCGACCCTATGAAGCCGCTGAACTTTCCTTTGGCATCGTATAGACGAGCTGCTGCCACTAACGCAGTATATCGTGACCCATCCTTGCGTACCATCTCTGCTTCCACCACATCTGGGAGGAAATTAGCTCCCTCACGCTTTTCTAAACGTTCCGCCAGCCATGGCCTTAAATCTGGGGCAATAGGGACTATCATTGACATGCCAATCACTTCATCTTGGGAATAGCCGCTCATATCGGCCAGCCGTTTGTTGATAAAGACAAAGCGAGCTTGTGTATCGGCCTGCCAAACACCAACCAGAGGATTTTCCACCAGTTGCCGGTAACGTGCCTCTGATTTGCTCAACTCCATTGAGCTTTTTGATTCTGAATCTTTTAATTCAGCAAACTGTTTGCGCAGTTCAAGCAATTCATGTATGAGTTGTTCTTTGGTTTTATCTGCATCTTTCATTTTCATACCTTGTTATTAGTTGCCTCTTTTTGTAGAGAAAATCACCCTTCCTTTTGTAAGAGGTCATGCGTTCCAACCCGACGGAGTTCTAAAACCCTACTTTCATACCTAAGGGTCAGGCGATAGCCTTTGCTTACCCTTATCGCAAAGATGCCCGTACCTTTAAGCTTTTTCAGCCTGAGAGAGGGATGTCTTGGATTCTCAATGAGGAGAGTGAGTTGCTTGTCAACCTGGGCCTGTATCTCTGCTGATAGTGTTCGATAATCCTTCAGAAAGGAGTTTGTGCGTTTAATCTTCACGATGCAAATCTTTCAGAAGGTCGTCCAGTGTATCGAACTCGTCATACCGTCCTGCGTATAGATCCTGGTCTGCCTCCTTCTCTCTTGCTTGCCACTCCGGGGTCCAAAACCAGGCCTGGTCTCTCGTAACCTTGATAGTCTTAATGGGGACCAGGTGTGCTGCGTTTCCTTCAATCTCGAATTCCAACTCATCTCCGGGTTGTAGACCCAATGCCTCCATAACCTTTTTAGGAATAGAAATTTGCCTTTTACTGCTAATTTTCATAGTTTTACCTTATTACTATTTTACAGTAAAATAGATTTCTTTCTTTACTTTTGTCAAGAACAAAGTTGATGGTCTCGTAAAAAGTCGAAAACCCCCTCTCCCTCGATGGGAGAGGGTTGGGGTGAGGGTGAATAAGGCAGCATTTCAGGTACTTACATCCCCCTTCCCTTAATCCCCTCCCACCAGGGGAGGGGAAATGGGACTTTTTACGAGAACATCAAAGTTAGTCCCCGAAATATTCCTTTACAGCCTTTAGTGATATCTTCTTTCGAGGATACAGGAAGCGTTTCTTGTATTTGTTAATCCTCTCTAAAGACTTCTCTAACCTTTCATAGGAAATATCTCCCTTAAGGATTTTATCTCTTAAAAGCTCTATGCTGTCAAGGAGGATGGACTGGCTTTTACAAATAAGTAATAGATCAACACCTGCCTCAAAGGCATCTGCTGCTCCTTCCGGCAGCCCCCTTTCATTGGCTATTGCCCCCATCTCCAGATCATCTGAGATTATTAGTCCAGAAAAACGCATTTTTTTTCTCAAGAGATTGGTAATAATTTTTCTTGAAAGAGTTGCTGGAATACCGGGTTCAAGGGCTGGATAAACAGCATGAGAGCTCATTATGGCAGAGACATTTGCCTCTATGGCACCTTGAAAAGGAGGTAGATGGACAGATTCCATCTCTTTAAAAGTGGCATTAATGGTTGGAAGGTGTAGGTGTGGGTCCATATCAGCATTTCCCAGGCCAGGAAAGTGTTTGGCAACAGCCATTATACCGCCTTGCTGCAGGGTTGTGATAACTGTTTTTCCCAATTTAGTTACCAGCAAAGGATCCTGAGAAAAGCTCCGTCCTACAAGATGAGCGTCCATATGTACCTGAGCTACATCCAGAACAGGGGCCATGTTCATATTAAGCCCAACCAGAGACATTTCCCTGGCAGTTGTATCAGCGAAGTGAAGGGCGCTCTTTTCTGGATTGGGGTCTTCTCCTATACCTGCATTCCCCGGGAACTGACTAAAAGGTTGTTTCAATCTGGCTACCCTCCCGCCCTCCTGATCAATTGCCAGAAAAAGGGGATAGCCGCTATTTTCCATTGATACCTTCTGTATATCCCTGCACAGGCGGGCTAATTGAATTGGATCCTCTATATTTCTGGTAAATAAAATAATGCCGCCAAGATGGTAATTTTTTATTAGCCTAATAGTATTTGCATCCAATTCAGGGCCGGGGATACCCCCTACAAATAAACGGCCAATCTTTTGGGTAATCTCTGAAAGATCAAGTGTAGGATTCATAACTATGAATTTTTCAGTTTATTGCGTTTCTCGAGTTTGTTATGTTCACTTTAGGCATTTATAACGTAAAGCAATTTAGGCATTCCTTGTTGTTGAGTTTCTTGAGCTTCTTGCCCCCTGGAGTAAGCTTTTTATGTATCTGCTCAATAAACTGGGGCAGTTGAATGACAAAGGCACCGCAGAGACGCAAAGGACGCAGAGTAAAATACTTTTTCCTTTGCCGTTGAGAGGACGGCAAAGGAAAATCAATGTCTTTCCAGCAGGATAGGTTTTTTGTTTTTCGCCCTCTCAGCGAAAAACAAAAAACAGGCCGTCCTTTGCGTTCTCGGCGTCTCTGCGGTGAAAATAAAGCTGGAAGATTTCATTACCCCTGTTTATTGAGCTATCACCTTTTTATCTTGAAGGATGAGGCTTTAAAACTTATTATCCTTAACATGATTCACTGAAAGGAGCTTTTTCACAGGGTAAATGTTAAAACCCTATAAACACAATAATCTCAATAAACCCAACAAACACTATTATGCATGTATAATTACTGAACAATAAATGCAATCAAAAAGGCAACATTATGAAAGCAATGATCCTGGCTGCTGGCATGGGAGAGAGATTGCAACCTTTGACCAGCGTTTACCCTAAGGTTTTGGTGCCAGTTGTTAATAAGCCTGTGATAGATAGGATTATACAGTTCCTTACGACCCATGGGGTAGAAAAAATAATAATCAATGCCCATCACCATTATTGGATGATACGTGATTACCTTAAAGGAGGTAACCCCTTTGGCGTAAAGGTCGAAATCAGGATCGAGAAAGAGATTTTAGGAACAGGGAGTGGAATTAAAAACAGCCAGGATTTTTGGGGCAACGATCCCTTTATCGTTATCAATGGAGACATCTTGACTGATATAGATTTAGGAGATGTTTATGCGTTTCATCTGAGGAGAAATAACCTCGTGACTATGGTTCTCCATGACTTCCCTAAATATAATAAGGTGAGGGTAGACAAAGAGATGAATATTCTCTCTATCGGCCCAGGTACAGATTTAAAGGGGACATTAGCTTTTACTGGTATTCACGTCATAAATCCCGAGGTACTCAGCTTTATCCCTGATAAGAAAAGATATAATATTATAGACGCGTATAAAAGGCTGATAGATTTAAAAAAACCGATTAGAGCATACATTGCAACTGGTCATAGATGGATTGACATCGGAACTATAGCCGATTATTTGAGGGCTAATTTCTATTATTTGCCTTCAGGCAATATTGCTATAGACCAAAAATGCTACATAGATTCGAGTGCAACCCTCAAAGATTGGGCAGTCATTGGACAAAGAAGCTCAATAGAGCGAAATGTCCTTGTGCAGAGATCGGTTCTCTGGAACGATGTAATTATTAGAGAGGGAACGAGGATAATTGATAGCGTTGTTACATCTGGCGTAGTTGTGGAAAAAGATCTAATTGGCGGGGTAGCCATCCGATAATTTTTATAATAGTGAACAGTGAACGGATAACGGTGAACGGCTTTACATGATGGATCTAAAAGAATTTGTCAAAGCATACATAGATGATACCTACGTTGATAATAATGAATTTAGCTGGGAAATATTGCCCGGTGATGGTTCAAAAAGAATTTTTTATCGCCTGAGCAATAATCAGGGCTCATTTATCGTCATGGCTAATCCACCCCTAAAAACGAATGTAGAAAAAGAAAACAGCTCATATCTGAACATAGGTAAACATCTTTTTAGCAAGGGAATCCCTGTTGCCTGTATTTATAGGTATGACCGTGATCACGGCTGGTTTATCATGGAAGACTTAGGTAAAATGAGTCTCCAGGAAATTGCTTGCAACTCAAATAATCGTATAGATATATACAAAAGGGTTATCGAGCTTTTGATACAGATCCAGCTCGATGGTCAAAAAGATTTTACCCCTGAATGGTGTTATCATACCAAAAGATATGACAGGTTTATTATGGAAAGATTTGAGTCAGATTATTTTCTCACCTATTTCCTGAAAGGGCTCCATGGGCTGAAGCAAAATTTTTCTGAATTAAAATCCTCTTTTAAACACCTTTCCTATAATGCCTCTCTTGCAGATAGCAATTTTTTTCTTCACAGGGATTTTCAGTCAAGAAACCTTATCATTAAAGGCGATAAAATAGGGCTAATAGATTGGCAGGGCGGGCGCTTAGGCCCTCTACAATATGACCTTGCCTCTTTGTTAATCGATCCCTATGTAGGACTGAAAAATGAGGAGAAAATCTTTCTGTACGATTATTATCTCAAGCTTCTCGAGAAACACATTCCGGGGATCTCTGATTCATTTACCAGGTATTATCCATACCTTGCCATTCAGAGAAACCTTCAGATATTGGGCGCCTTTTCATATCTGAGTAAGATCCAGGGAAAAAATAGATTTCTTGTCTATATTTCCCCTTCCCTACAATCTCTTGAGGGTCTTTTAAAGGAGCTCGATGAAGCTGAATTAGATCCACTAAGAAAAATTGTTGAGAGGTTAAATGGTTAAGTAGTTCATCTTTTACAAATCAACTATTCGACCCCTTAATAACTTAACCAAGTAAATATGGAGAATAAATATGGAAAAAAAGACCTTATTTGAACCCGGAGATCTGGTGAAGAGTTTTACAGGCCAACATGGTCTGGTTATTTCAACAGAAACATTGGATAAGATAAGAGATAAAGTTAAACAGGGAAGAAGGCCTGGTCATTTCTTTGCTGCCGGATGTCCTGAGAATATTGATTACCTTTTACATGTGCCCGTGTTTTTTGAGGATGGAACATACGATATCATGAAACCAATGAATATTAAAAGAACGAACAAAGACATCGAGATAAAAAAGTCGAAACTGGAAGAAATGTTAGAAAACATTTAATATGAATGAAAAAGTGAGCATAATTTCTGCTATTCCAATCTTCAAAGGATTACAGGAAGGCCAGTTAAGTGACCTGGCTGAGATAGCTGTTGAAAAAGATTTCAGCAAAGGTCAAATCATCTTTTTAGAAGGCGATGAGGGTAAGGGATTTTTTGTGGTATACTCGGGTTTTGTAAAGATCTACAAGATTTCGACTGAAGGTAAAGAAAAGATATTAAGACTCGTCAAACCCTACGAGATCTTTGGCCCGGTTCCGCTCTTTTCCGGAGAAACCTATCCAGCAAGTGCTGATGCCATGAAGTCTACTAAAGCACTCTTTTCCCCACGAAATGTGTTTATAAATTTAATAAAGAACAATCCAGATATAGCCCTCAATATGCTCGACGCTCTTTCAGATCGGCTCCGTCAGTTTACAATTCAGGTAGAAGATCTTTCTCTAAAAGAGATTCCAAACCGGCTGGCCGCATATTTCCTCCATGTTTCAAAAGAAGAGAGTAGAAATGACATATTTACTCTGGAAATACCAAAGGGCCAGCTTGCCAGTCTCCTTGGAACCATACCAGAGACACTTTCCAGAGTCCTCTCAAGAATGAGGGAAGCGGGAATAATAGAGGATGAGGGAAAGAAGATAAAGATTCTTGACATGGAGTCATTAATAAACCTTGCAAAAGGTACAAAATTGTTTTAACCGCAACCTCATTTCTCTATTCATTTCCTAAAGATTTTAACCAAACCATAGCCTCATCTCGTATAAGGAAGAGCATTTTTTCCATTATAGGGCAAACACCTACAAATTAATTAGGAAAAATCCTATAAAAAAATCAGACAAACTCCTATACCTTTATTTTATTTTCTGCTATATATTACAAGTAAATCATCCACTGGTCTGGTGGATTAAGTCGATCTAACAACGGCAATGCTTATGTCTGGTAACAAAAATGTCATATTTATTGCTCACTTACTCACTTCTTTTTTAACTGATTGTTTTTTCTGTAAATATAAGTTCAGCCTGGGTGGGATCTCATCCCTTTGCAATATAGCAAACATCCTGAGACTCATGAAGAAAAATGAGTTTCAGGGTTTTTTTGTGGAGTTTGCCCCTTTAATGTTTGGAGATACATAAAATGAACGATGAACGTAAATCAAAAGAGAAAATCATTAGTGAATTTAAGGAACTACGCAAACAGGTTTTCGAATTAGAGATGTCAGAATCAACAGAACAGAAGCCTTCTCCCCAATCAAACGGTTGCGCAATATCATGATTCTGATCATCCTCTTTTCTGTCCTTTCGATCATTATAGTGTCCATTTTAATTTCGAGATCAATCACAGAACCAATAGTCAGACTTACGGATGTTGCCGGCAGGATCAGCGAGGGAGATCTTAAACTGAAGGTGGGTGCCGCCTCAAAAGATGAAATTGGAATATTGGCCCAGTCCTTTAACAAAATGGTAGAAAACCTCAAAAGAAATATCACAGAGCACAAGCAGGCTGAGGATGAGATACGCAAACTCAATGAAGAGCTTGAACAGCGTGTGGCCGAGTGGACGAGTGAACTGGGAGAGAAGGTCGCGGAACTTGTACGAATGAATGATCTTTTTGTGGGGCGGGAGTTCAGGATAAAGGAGCTCAGAGACAGGGTTAACGAGTTAGAAGAAAGCAAAGATTGAGGAAACAAACGATTTTGGATTGAGGAATTGGGGGATTGAGGGATTTGGGAATTCAGGAATTGAGTATTGAAGGATTTAGGAATTGACAACCTTTGAATTGAATATTGAAGATTGATGGATTCGTAAAAAGTCAAAATTTACAGGATTCTCCAATTCAATATTCTCACACCAAGCTTAAATAATTCGTAATTCCTGAATCCCTAAATCCATGTAAAAAGGACTTTTTACCGGGCCGTCAGGTTTTATTCGTATTTAGAAGCTTGCCTTAAAATGCATTTTATGATAGATGCTAAATCCTAAAATGCATTTTACAGGAGGAAATATGATTTACCTGATCAATACATTCAACCCTCACTGGGAAGGGCACGCCCTGCCTGAATGGACGTGGCCAAAACGGCGCGTTTTCGGGTATATGCTGAAGTTGATGGATGGGCCCCTCTCATTAGGAATTGGAGGATTGCGGAGAATAGGAAAGACAACCCTTCTAAAACAATTAGTGGGAGAACTGAACGCAAACAGGGTCCCGGCTAAAAGGATATGCTACTTCCAGTTTGACCGGGATATTGTTTTGAAAAATGATAACGTCTTGGAAAGGGTGCTGGATGCGTATGTCTTAGATTTTCTTGATGAATCCATTGGACGTATAACGGAGAAAACATACATTTTCTTAGATGAAATTCAGCTTGTTCCCCGCTGGTCTGACATCGTTAAACGGTATTTAGACCGAGATCCCGCGCTTACTTTTGTGGTTTCCGGTTCATCCTCTTTGCTGCTGGAATCCGAATCAGCAGAAAGCTTAGCAGGGCGGCTTGACATGCTGCGCCTCTCCCCACCTGATTTCAGGGATTACATGACGATCAATGGACTTCAACCACCGCCTGAGTTTAAAATTGATCCTGGTTTGCGAAAAATCCCCACTGAAACAGCCCTATATTACGGGGCGAACAAGTCCCGTCTTGCCAGGGCATATCTCGACTATTTGAGATGGGGTGGCTTTCCCCAGTTAAAAGAACTCGATGATGAGGAATCCAGACGTCGGTATATTAAAGAGGTGGTTGTAGAAAAGATATTGAGATACGATCTTCCTGCCCGTTTTGGGGGTGAAAATCCTATTGACCTGGAAATGCTTTATGGAATCTACGCCAGTGAATACGGGCAAATAGTAGAATACAACACCCTTGCCAGGGACGTCGGGATTTCCGTAGGCCGGCTAAAGAGGCTTACTGAGGCATTGATGGCCGGATATCTTGTACAATACTGTTTTAACTATACACGTTCCAAAAGAAAATCTGGAAGGACAGGGAAAAAAGTATATATGAGTACTCCCTCCCTTGCCGCACACCGGTATGGACCTCTGGATATTTTCCCCGAAATATTAGGGAGGATTGTAGAAAATGATCTATTTCTTCGCCTGAGAGAAATGGATACAACCCTGACATTCTGGAGGGTTGGCAGGCAGGAAATTGATTTCATGTTTCATGTGCAGGATGTCGTGTTCCCGGTGGAATGTAAAACCGGGCGCTTAAGATCCAATGATACCCGTTTAATTCAGTCTGTATCAGAAAAGTTTGGGGCGCCCTTTTCAGTGATGGTTACATCTGATACATTCGATTTTTCAGACCCATCGATCCTGCGTGTGCCAGCTTTTATGCTATAGAGAGAAGGAATTGCCTAAAAGAAATCCCGAGATCCAGGAAATGGTGCAAAAATTGGAAACTCTTACCTATTTCCTATGCTTATCTGTAATCATCCAACGAAGAAATTCCGCGTCCGCCTGCAGCCGGGGCAGTGAAATATATAACCCCATCAGGTTCATTCAAGGAACCAGTGGTGTTTTTAAATCTTCAATTGTCAATCGAATAAGGGAATTTTCTGGTGGCCAGAAAACAAACCTATGAAGAATTGGAACAAAAGCATAGTGGATTAGAGAAAAAAGCCGTTATGCTCAAGTGCATGGAGAAATGGCCATGAAAACTGAGAACAAAGTTATTGCTCTCTCAATTACTTTTGGGCTGTTTGTTTGGGTAATTGATGCTCGACGCTCTTTCAGATCGGCTCCGTCAGTTTACAATTCAGGTAGAAGATCTTTCTCTAAAAGAGATTCCAAACCGGCTGGCCGCATATTTCCTCCATGTTTCAAAAGAAGAGAGTAGAAATGACATATTTACTCTGGAAATACCAAAGGGCCAGCTTGCCAGTCTCCTTGGAACCATACCAGAGACACTTTCCAGAGTCCTTTCAAGAATGAGGGAAGCGGGAATAATAGAGGATCAGGGAAAGAAGATAAAGATTCTTGACATGGAGTCATTAATAAACCTTGCAAAAGGTACAAAATTGTTTTAACCGCAACCTCATTTTTCTATTCATTTCCTAAAGATTTCAGCCAAACCATAGCCTCTTCTCGTATGAGGAAGAGTATTTTTTCCATTATTTGTACTATTCAGCCACCAAGGCGCAAAGACCCAAAGACCTGCTCGACGGACGGCAGGCGGGGAAAATGAATATAAATTGAATACCAGAGTTTTTTCATTAATAAGCCTTAGGCTTATTAATTTCAATCTGCCATGCATTAATGCGCCTGAGGCGCATTATAAAGACTATCATAAAGAATAATTCTATAATCTTGGTGGCTTTGTGTCTTTGTGGCAAGATACCTGAGTAGCTATCATTATTTTTTTATCAATTGACTTAAATCAATGTAAATCTCTCTTAAGGACACTACTTTGAAGAAAAAACGAAAGGAGATTAAATCATGAGTGCGCCAGGCAAAGCTAATATAAGCAAGCTGGACAATCCAGCGCGTGTAACGGCTAACCACCGGCACGGAACTGAACCATGCGTATGAGGAGGTAACGAATCATGCGAAGCCATGGGAAAG
>Ga0315547_1000692_pt1 | contig 31032 bp, 50 predicted proteins | sample SalMarSW160240MG_2_FD_202542 | JGI IMG/M metagenome (GOLD analysis project Ga0315547, IMG submission 202542) | Salt marsh sediment microbial communities from the Plum Island Ecosystem LTER, Massachusetts, United States - Salt Marsh Sediment SW1601-240 ...
CTCCAAACAGGCCGCCGGCGATCATCCGCCTTAGTCTCACAAATACCACCCGACGAACATCTCAGGCACATCCTGCGCTGGCCCGAGCACAGAGTCGCCCCCCTCGGCCAACAGGCTCAGCCCCGCCCCAAGCCCACAATTCATGTCCGAAAACTTACACAATCTTTACGGACAGGTCCTTGACATTATATACATGGTGTGCTATAATGAGACCGTGAGAGAAAGAAAAGAGGGAGGGGAGCAATGAAAGGCAAATGGGAATTTTGGGCGGAGAAGTGGGCGGGCCCCTCCGGGGCCGAGGCCGAGATTGTTGTCACCAAGAGCGAGCCGGTAGTGGGGTGGTGGCCATATACACACATGCTGACATTCGACAGCGGCGAAACTTATCTCGTTGGAGCATAATGCTGAAGGGCGAGGAGAGAACATGGCCAATACAATGATTACGGTTCTGATAGACGTGGAGCAGTTGGCGGGGCTCGATAGATATATCGAGCCCCGGGGGCGGTCGGAGTTTATCCGCGGCGCGATCAAGCTCCGGCTGGCGTTAGAGCCGATGCTGGGGTCTTGGCGGGTAGAGGAGCAGATCGAACGTGTTCGGGACGCGCTAAGGGGAGGGCACGATGAACAGATACGAGGTGTGGGATCAGTGCACGCCGGAGGAAGCGGAGGCGCTGGCAGCGGGGATGTACGACGCGGACCATCCCCGGACGAGCCATCATCCGACTGAGGAGGGTCGGTATCGAGGGGGCAACTATGGTTGGCGTTATGTGCCAGCCGACCGGACCGGCGACTGGGGGGCAGAGTGGGAGCCCGAGCCCGCGCCATGGCAGCGAGAGCCGGCGGGCTGGGATGACATGCCCGAGCCCGAGGGGGAGGCCGGGATGCTCTAGAATGGGCGGCGGCCACACAGTTGTGGGAGCGGGGCACCTGAGCGGGGCATAGTGAAACCGAAAGCACAGAGAGGAGTGCACAACATGAGGCGGATTGTCGCGGGAAAAAGGTTCGACACAGCGACGGCCACGGTCGTGACCAGCGACCGCTACTGGGACGGGCGCAACTGGGAGCGCAGCGGCCGGAATCAATATCTGTACAGGACGCGGAACGGGAGTTACTTTGTGGTGAGTACTAGCCTGTGGCAGGGCGAGCGCGACACCTTGGAGCCCATCGACGAGGCGGCGGCCCGGGATCTGTACGAGCAGGTCCTGCTCGAACATGAATTGGAATACGAGGCCGCCTTCCCGGGTGCGGTCGTCGAGGACGCGTAGGTAGCAAGGGGCGCGCCCGGGGTGAACACCGCGACGGGACCTGACCACAGCGCCGACCAGGGAGGCTTTACAGTGGACACGAAAACGTGAACGGGCTACAGTGGGTACACGCGCCAACGGAGCGAGCGGCGACCGAGGCCGTGGGAACGCGAGCCCGAGGGCTGGGATGATATACCGGAGAGGGATGATGGCTGAATACACAGAGACAGCAGACGTCGAGTGGGTGGCCGCTGAGGACGCGCGTACATGGGCAGTGCTTGGGCCTCTCGTGCAGTGTCCAGCGTGTCATGGGGCGATGATGCAAGGGAGTGATGAGACGCCCTGCCCCTGTGATCTTTGTGCCGGGACGGGGAGGGTTGCGCGCAGCTGTGCAGACGAGTATCTCCGGCTGCTGCACGAATACGAAACGCTGACCGCCGACTATGACAGGATGATGACTTGGTACGGAGCAAGCCAGAAGCGCATCGCCGAGCTGCGCGGGGAGCGCGATCGGTACAAGTCGCAGTTGGGCGGGTGGCTATAATGCTGCGCCCGTCTATCAGAGAACAAGGCCTAGGATGGGCATGGGCGGCGGGGCAACTCGCCGCCCATGAAAAAAGGAGAGCGATGACAGACGCTGGAGAGCTGACGAAGCATGAGAGCGCGACGGTGGACACTAATGTGCTGGAGCAGGTGGTGGTCGGCGGAGACTTGGCGCAACTCACAGCACGAGAGCGAGTAGAGTACTACAGCCAAGTCTGCAAGAGCCTCGCCCTGAACCCGCTGACGCGGCCGTTTGCATATATCAAGCTCCAAGGGCGTTTGACGCTTTACGCGCTTCGGGGCGCGACGGACCAACTGCGCCGGATCCATGGGGTGAGTGTCGAGGACATGCGCATTGAACAGGCGGGCGGGCTGGTCACGGTTACCCTATCCGTCACTACCGGCGATGGCCGCAAAGACATTGAGGTGGGCGTCGTGCCACTGCCCGGGGCGCCAATCGGGGATGCCAATGCGGTGATGAAAGCGGTGACGAAGGCCAAGCGCCGGGCGACGCTGAGCGCGGTGGGGTTGGGATGGCTGGACGAAACGGAGGCAGAGACCATCCCGGACGCCAAGATCGTCACTGTGAACGAAGACACAGGGGAGATTGAGAGCGAGCAGGCTGCATCATTCGAGGGCAATGGCTGGCGTGGGTTTTTCGACACCGCCGCTGCCAAGACCGGAATCAGTGTCCAGCAACTCAAGAGCTACATGGGGGATCCTGCCGATTATGCACACCTGAGCGGCAACGCCAAGAGCGACCTAGCCAAGCAACGGATATCCGTTGGGCTAGACGCCGCCATGGCGGCAGACGGCGTATCCGAGCGCGCAGAGGGCCGGCGCAACGCGCCCCCAGCGGACACAGCGCATCGCGCCAGGGGGCGGCGGCCAGAAACCCCGGACGCGGTTCGCGCCCGGATCCAAGCCGCGGTAGCCACATTGGAGCCCAACAATATTCAGGTGTCCGACGGAGAGCGGGGAGCTATGACCGGTGCATTGGAGAGCCTCTTGCCGGACATAGCCCCGGCTGCCCGGGCTGCCCAGCGGCACCTGCTGTGCCGCTATCTTGTTGGGGCAGAGAGCAGCAAGGAGATGAATGGCGCTCAGGTGAGGGCGCTCGCGAACTGGGCACAGGACTATGTAGATAACCAGTATGTGCCGAATCAGGACGCCAAAGCAGAGGCTGGCCAGATCATCGTCTGGCTTGAGCAGGAAGAAGAAGATGCCGCAACGAGAACACCTTGAGGCCCATGACTGGGCACAACGCTCGCCGCCGAGGGCGATGTGACTATATGGCTACGAAAGGTCACTATCACAACCGAATACGGTTACTTCCTAGTCGAGGGATCCACGTACAGTACCCCGGGGAGGCGGCCCCGGGGTATACACAAAGGGAAGGGAAATGATGGAGGAAGAAGCAGGCAGGCCGAGAAACCACTGGGGGATCACATTCGGGACCAGGCGGATCAATTTGCCCTTCAGGCTGGTAAACGACCCGGACTATACCGATCAGGCAATCCGACTAGCCGTGTTCCTAGACTGGTGCTCAAAGCGGAGAGAGGAGTCGGTCCGGCACGCCATCCCTGGGTGGCGTCTGGCAATAGAACTGGACTGGAGCGAGGCTCGTGCGCTAAGCACTGCTACGGAACTGGCCGAGCGCGGATGGATCGCGATACGGTACGGCCCTCAGTGGGAGCGCAGCGCATACGACACCCGGGAGAGCATTCTCTACGACCTGCATTATGAGATAAAGATGCAGGAAGGGGAGGGCGGAAAGAGTGATGACAAAGTGGAGAAGGGTTAGAGTCGTTGATCGTAGCATGTGGGGCTATGGTCCATATCCTCGGATTGTAAGCGTATCCGTGCCATGGATCTGCCCAGTGTGCGGCGGCCCGAGGGGCGAGCCCAAGGAGCATCACTTCTATGAGGGCGGCGACTGGTACACCTGCAGCGTGTGGGACAATCCGTGTGGCCACGTTGACAAAGACGCGGCCGTCCTGGCAGAGGGAGCGCACTACTGGGCGGCGCGGGGGAGGCCACGATGAATCTCTACACGGTTATGAGCGAGGAGATTTGGTATACCGAGAAGATTCTAGCCGGCTCTGGGCCACGGGAGATATACATCATCGCAGAATTGGTCATCGCACGGAACCGAAGCCAGGCCACGTGGCTGGCCTGGAAAAGCGACCCTGCCTATTGGGTATATGATGACATTCACGAGATGCCCAAGTTCTCGGTGCACATCAAAAAGCACGGCGTGGCCGGGCCAGCGCGGATAGTGACAGAAGAACTCGGAGAGGAAGGGGAGGCATTATGGGGTCTGAACGAGGCAACCTCGACGACCTAATGGGGCTACACGCGCAAGTCGAGGATTCCGTGGAGGAGACAGAGAGTGTTGTCAGGGCCTTGCGCAGGCCCTACAGTCTGCTGCCGAATGCCTGGTGGCTGAGAAGGCAGGCCGACAGGATAAAGGCGGCAAGGGACTCGGTCCTGTTGCTCGTCGATGATCTACGTAAGCTGCAGGAGTTATATGCGCGCATGGCAAGAGGGCCCGACGAACAGATGGCCGAGGAGGGCAATTGTGGCGAAATGGCTGAGCCACTGCGCAGGTTGCAAGCCTTGGTCGGGAGACGATTGCCCTGTGGGGGGTTTGAGGAGTCGTTTTGGGATCTCTCCAAAAAGATGGGATGGGCCGGGATCCATTACGAGGCCGGCCTGGGCGGCGGTTGGTTCGTGCGGGCCGGGGCCCGTATCGGCACTGACTATATAACTGACGAACATCATGATCCGGAGGCTGCTCTGGCGGAAGCCGAAGCCGCGGCGGATGCTATAGGGAAAGAGATGGAGGAAGATAGCGGATGACAGAAGAATTGGCAGGGACGAAGTGGCAAGAAGGCAAGCCGCCGCGACAGGGCCTCTACAAGGCGCGCTTTCGGGATGGATCCCAGGGCATTGCTTGGTGGCACAAGACGCCGGCCTGGGGGCACTGGGTGGCGAGGGTCATGGATTCTAAGGAGTTAGGGTTGCATGCCAGCATATCTCCGGAGTATTGGGCCCCAATTATTTGGCCAGAGGATGGGGCAAAGCCCGACGAGACGCAGCCCGGATGGGATGAGCCCAAGGAGCAGGCCCCCGACGACGCTGCCCTATTGTCAAGGCCCGAGCCAGAGGAGATTGGCGAATCGCTTGAGGCGCTCGGGTACGTCGCCTTCGAGGAGGATAGTAACAGAACGGGGACATGGACATATACGGAGCCACAGGAGGTCTGGCTGAAGATGAATATCTGCAACGATTATACCGAGCGCTGGAGGGTGGTGGCCGTCGTGGAGGATGATCCCGTCTACTCTACTGCTGGACATCGTAGCCCTCGCGAAGCGATTGATGAGGCGTGGGAGGCCGCATACCAGGTCAGCAAGGTGAGAGAATGATGAGGTACGAGGGGAAGGACTCAGGATGACACAGCTAATGATACAGAATTTGGCGGCGGCGGGCATTGTGCTTGTGGCCACAGTCGTTGCTATCTTGGCAGAGGCCAGTAGGCGGGGCCGCTTGTGAATCTCATGAGAACAAGTAGACCGGAGAGGCCAAGCGAGTGGATCATAGAGGAGACGCCACGGACGTTCACAGGCACAATCAATGCGTCCCGAGCCTGGGCGTGCTATGCGGCGCACTTTGAGAGCTGGTCGCTGTATCGAGGGAGTACATCTACATCGGCGAGCCTGCCAAGGCAGTGCCTCACATTGTGGGTGCGACGGAAGGGAAAGCATGAGTGAGAAACCGATTATTATGTCGGCGTGGCTGGAAGCCATCTTTCACGGATATAGGAGAGGACGATGAAGGAGCTACGAGACGCTTACAAGGATGTGGTCTCCCTGGAGTACAGAGTGGAGCAAGAGGAAGAGTCGAGCCTGCGTAACGAAAACTGGTACTGCAAGGCGCAGGCGGAGCGGCTAGCCAACCTGCGGCTCGCAGTGGAGCGCCTGGCTTGGGTAGTGCGGCAGGAGGAAGAGCGGTGGATGCGTCGACAGAGCGCAACGAAGTGATGCCTGACACGGGGTGGCAGAAGGGGCCGGGGTTTGTGTTGCAGCCGGAAGGGCAAGAAGGTGAACCGCCAGACGAGGGGCTATATCTGGTGTGTGACGACGGGGTGCGTGCCGTCGCACGATGGTCTGACAATCGCTGGGAGCGGGACGTCTCTGCGCCAAGCCGAACGGGGGTACAAGCCAAGTATGTGCATTGGGCGTCGATCATATGGCCAGAGAGCTTGCGGCACTATGAGGACGGCAACTGGTTACTAGACAGCAAGGACGGGCCCCCTCGCTCCGGGGGTTCGCTCATCACCCGCCTGCTGGAGCTGGCGCAAGAGCAATGCGAATCAGAGGAGCATTCTCATGACCACGAATGGGTATCGGCCGGACTACGCAGTGCCCCCGGGCTACACTCTAGCGGAGACCCTCACGGCACTCAAGATGAGTTATGAAGAGCTGTGTGAGAGGACTGGTCTTTCTCGGCAGTACGTTCGTGGGATTTTGAAAGGGGAGCGAATGCTTACGCCGGGCATAGCGCTCCTGCTGGAGGAAGCCACGACAGTCCCGGTGCGGATGTGGGATGCGTTGGAGGCCAACTATCGTGCTGCGCTGGCAGCAGAAAGGGAGCAGTCTCGATGAGTGAGAAACCGATTATTATGTCGGCGTGGTCGATCAGGCGAATCCTTACGGGCGTGAAGACGCAAACGCGACGGGTCATGCGCGCGGATGTGCCTGCAGATGTGGTGGAATTCTTGGCGGGAGAGTACTGGGTCGGAATGGGCGCAGGGAGCCATCGATTGATGGAGGCGCGGCCTCCATACACGCGAGGCGACCGATTGTGGGTGCGAGAGGCGCTGCGCCGAGCCACTCGCGCGTCTGGCCCCTCTCCCTACGCCATATACACATACGACGGGACTCCGGCACAACCCATGTGGGCATGGGCTCGCCTAGCGTTACCTGCGAGATACATGCCCAAGAGCTGCGCGCGATTGTGGCTGACCTGCACCGATGTCGAGGCAAAGCGGCTTTGGCATATGTCGCCAGATGATGTGGAGGCCGAGGGGGCGGAGAGCGGCGACGAGTTCGTCGCTACCTGGCGCACCCTGCACCCGAAGCGGGGGCAGTGGGGAGACAATCCCTGGGTATGGGTAATCAAGTTCCGGCTAGGCACATTTTATCCTAAGACTACGATGCCGAGAGATGACCAATTGAACCAGTAAGGACTGCTTACTGGTTGGCAGGTAACCACAGGGAATTGGGGCACAGAGACACGAAGGGAGAACAATGACCCAGGGTTGGGAGAGTGGGGAACTGCGACAGGTGCCGGAATGGCAGAAAGGGGACCCTCCGGCGGCCGGGTGGCATCATTGACGTTGTGCTAATCGGTGCGTGTTTTGCAGGCGCGGCCGTGGCTGTGGCTATTGTTGGCCAAGTCATAAAGGAGCATGGGGAGTGGGTTGAACGATGCCTCACTGGCGTTGCACCGCTCAGCAATCTCGAAAACGACACCGGGCCGGAGCGGGATGAGCCGACAGGAGAAGACCAATGAGCAAGAAACCAAAGCTGTCGATGATGGAAGCCTCGAAGCGTATCCTTCTGGGGATGTTAGAGATGCAAGTCCCGTCAGGACGGGGGCGACAAGAAGATCGCGTCAAGGCCAGGGGCGTGATGCGACGGTTCCTTGCCGTGCCGCAAGCGCTGAGCCATTTAGAATGCGAGAGATTGATAGAGGAGTGGGTGCGTGGCACAGCGAAGTAGGAGCAAGTACGGGAATGTGAAGACTGTTGTGGACGGGATCACTTTTGACTCCAAGGCCGAGGCAACCCGATATAGCGAATTGCGGATGCTGGAGAAAGCCGGCAAGATCAGCAAGCTGACGCTTCAGCCGGCCTTTGTCATCATCACGCCCGGACGGGATTGGCTCGGCAAGGAACGTGGTCCCATTCGCTACGTGGCGGACTTTGCCTATTATGAGGACGACGAGCATGTCGTCGAGGAGGTGAAGGGAAGGGCCACGCCGCTCTATAAGTTGAAGGCGCGGCTCTTTCGGGCACAGTATCCGGACAAGGTTTACAAAGTGATTCGGGTGTAGGAGGCATGATGGGTCGGTGGGGGAATCTGGACCCGACGTGGCGTATAATAACACATCTGGTTATATCTATGGTGCTTATGGCAGCCGCGCTCGGCGCCGACGAGCTCTGGATACAACTCCTATTCCTAGCCCTGCTTGCAGGCAATGTCGTAGCGCTTGTTAGGTGGGGGCAAGGTGAGCCGCGCCTGTGGAAGTGAGGGGGCACAATGGCTCAAGGAGAGGAGGGGCGACGTGGGCGATGATAGTTCATTGACGCTTGTTGTAACCACGGACGTGTTTGGAGACCCTGTCGTAGCGGACGATCAGGGTGGCGTCTCCAGGTCTTGGGCCAGTGCCGGGGCCCCGACGCTAGAATTGGCCCTGTACAAGTATACCATGGCACTGAGGGAAGCATATGCCCAAGCCTTCCGTAGCCCTCATAAGGAGGACCGCCGCCGGGCATGGGAGATGGGAGAATGGCTCGGGGACGGTGAGTAGCCGGCGAGGTCGCCGATAGTGTGGTTCGGGGGCAAAGGGAATATGAGAGCGAAGCTGCTTCCTCTTTTCCCGCCTCACCACACCTATGTCGAGCCCTTCGGCGGCGCCGCCTCGATGCTGTTCGGCAAGAAACCGTCGCCGGTCGAGGTCTACAACGATCTGGACTCGGGGCTGGTAGAATTCTTCCGCGCCCTCCGGGATCCCGAACAGGCAAAAGAGCTACAACGGCTCGCCTCACTCACGCCCTATGCACGGGAGGAATATGACTACTGTCGAGCCCACTGGCAGGAGGAGACTGACCCTGTGCGGCGCGCCTGGCAGTGGTTCGTCGTGGCGAGGATGTCATTCGGCGGCCATTTTGGGCACAGTTGGGGCAGCGTCGTCACCCTATCGAGGTCCGGCAAGGCCGCCACGGCGAGTCCATGGCTGTCCGCCATAAAGGGCCTGCCCGAAGCCCACGAACGGCTTATGCGGGTGCAGATAGAGCATCAGGACTGGCAGACCATCCTGGAACGCTATGACACGCCAGAAACGCTGTTCTACTGCGACCCGCCGTATGTGCATAGCACGCGTTCTTCTGGGAAATATGATCACGAAATGACGGATGAAGATCACGAGATGTTCATCGCCAAGTTGTTGGAGACTGAGGGCATGGCGGTCGTGTCCGGGTATGAACATCCGATTTACCGCGCGCTGGACGATGCCGACTGGAAACGCTATGAATGGCAAACTGTCTCTTTTGCAGCAGCCAAAACGCGGGCCACAGGGATCCAGGGCAAGGGGTCTGCGCTGCGCATGCAGCCGCGTACCGAGGTGGCCTGGGTGAAGCCCTGGGCTATCGAGCGATTGCCACTGTTCGCGAATGGGCGATGATAGGCGCGAAAGCCATTGACAACCCGAGCGATATCGGGTATACTACAGTTACGTTAGATGAGCTCTTTTGCAAACGGCGCTGGCAACGCCCATAGATATGTCTGGCAATGGGACCCGCTCTTGAGCGATGTCCTTTTGTCGCCCGGTGCCAGACACGGGATTGCCACTAGGACAAAGGACATCGCTGAGGGGCGGGTTGCTGTTTGTCTGCGACCGCGGCGAGAGAGGAGACGTGGTGGAGGATAATGTTATGATGGAGACAAGGGCTGAAAAGATCATGCGCGACATCCCAGACCCCGCCCCGTGGCCGGATGTGCGCAGGGCAGAGTCCACACAATACGGTGCGTGCTATGCTGACCCCCACTGCTGCAGCATGTCATGGATAGGATCTATCCATGACATGCTTGCCATTTATAACAGCTTCGTGAGTGGCCACGCATACAGGTGGGTCTCGCCACGCGAAGAAGACAGGACTCTGCTTTTGACAGAGAGGAGAATCTGGCGCGTCAAGCATGTCGATGATTCCGCCGTAATAGTACTGCATTTCTACATGAGGGTTGAGTAAGCACAAGAGGGCAATGCAGAGAAGGCGGCCATTCGTATTGGAGAGGGGAGGGATATGAAGGAGGGATCATGGCAGCAGATTGTCTAGACCCGGGCCGGATCTGTATAGACAAGACCGTCATCACCGAGCATGGGCGGGAACTTGGCGGGCTGGGCATAGCGCTCTATTGCGTGCTGGCCATTCATGATGCGGAGGCAGCCGAGAGCCGGTTGGGATGGCATCACTGGGCCGCTAGGGACCGCCCCTCATATGCAGAACTGGGCAGATTGCTGGGGGCCAACAGGCAGACGGTGGCCAAGTATATGGCCCGGCTCAGGAAGGCGGGGATAGTGGCGATGACGCCAGAGGGCGACGTGCTGGAGCCACAGTATGAGGGAAGGCGCGAGCGATGATAGGAGACGAAAGCATGACAGGCACAGCGCGAAGACTCAAGCGCGCCATTATCCGTGAAGAACTAGTCGCGCTGACAGGGGACACTCTGTCAGCGTTGATCTTGAACCAGTTTCTCTACTGGTCCGAGCGGGTCCGCGACTTTGACAAGTTCATCGCAGAGGAGAAGAAACGCGACCCGGGCTTGCAGATGCCGCCGACTCACGGCTGGATCTACAAAACCGCCGCGCAGCTCCGGGAAGAAATCATGTCCACGGCCTCGGAGAGCACCATTAGCAGACGTCTACAGGGCCTTGTACGGGCTGGGATCCTCTGGCGTCGGCGCAACCCCGAATATAAGTGGGACCGAACCTGGCAGTACCGAGTCAACTTGGAATGCCTTCGTGATGGCCTCGCGGGGCTTGGCTATCCGCTAGGGGGGTGGCGTTTTGTAGAGCAGGGAGGGCTCCCAGAGGCTTCCGATAGTCACCTTGCAGCGTCGATAACGCAAGGTGACGAATCGACAGTGCACCCTGCGCGAGCAATACCAGAGATTACTACAGAGATTACAGACATAGTAGCCTCCCTCCCTTCCGGTCGGGAGGGGAAAGACTCCACCGGAGTACCGGTGGAGGACGCGCCGCAAAAACGGCGACGTCGCGCCCCCGATCCCCGATCCGATAGCCCCGCTATTCAGGCGTTCCGCTCCGTGGTGAAAAGATACCCGAAAAAAGCTTTGTACGATGTCATCATAGAGGCGCTGGGAGAAACGCCAGATCTGAAGCGACTGTCCTCATGCTATTGTGAATGGCTTGAGAGAGGATACAATGGGAATAGTTACAAATGGCTAACCGAGTGGTACACAGCAGGCGTGCCAGCGAAGCATAGGGGGGCGCGCGCCTCTCCTGTCGCAGACGGGTCCGAATCGATGTTTGAACGGATGGACCGCATCCTACTGGAGGACCTAGGCAATCATGGCGACAGAGGAAACGCTGACCACAGTGTTCAGGATATTGATGCGGGCGTATCCCGACCACGTGGCGAAATGGCTCCAAAGGGGAACCGATCTAGTAGAGACGAAACGCCTCTACTCCAGATTCCTGGCGGACCTTGATGACACGATGCTGATAGCGGGGACTGAAGCGCACATCGCGCATAGCAAGTGGTGGCCAAAGGTATCCGAGCTGCGCGAGTCATGTGCGGAGCTGTCGGCCAGACGCGACGGGGTCCCTACGGCATTTGAAGCATGGGCAGAGGTGACCAAGCAGGTGCGCCGCTGCCCCGGGCAACGCAACTGGTCGAACGAACTGATTCCGTTGGCCATGGACGGCATTGGTGGGATGCAAGCCTATGGCCTGTCGCCGGTGGACCAGACGAGTGCTTGGCGGGCCCGATTTTACCAGAGTTATGAGAGCCTGATAAAACGAGAGCGCTATCGTATAATGCTCCCCGTCATGACACGGAGTCGTGTAGGCGGGGCGTTGACAGACGGGGGTAGCGAACATGAGGCAGATGCTGATGGACGTGCGCTATTGTCGTATGTGCGGGAGAACGATGGCCAGAGATAGTGGAAGGAGAACACGATGAGGCGTATCGCGGCGCGGCTGCGCTATTGTCGCACCTGTAAGAAGAAGACCGTGCACCTACGCAAGGGCTCGCTGGGCAGTGGTGTGTGGTGGGTGTGCGCGCGTTGCCACAGGGAGACTATGTCTGTGAGGGCGGCGCGTGGCACAGCATGAATCATGGAGGAGTATGATGGTGTGGCCTGTGGCAATCGTGGCTTGGGCGCTGTTAGTCGTGTTGGCGGTGGAGTATTCGCGACGGGGCATGGATGTCTGAGAGATGAAAGCTAGCAGGGCGATTTGTAGACGGAAGCGACGTTACGGATGACATAGGGGGTAGGGTGAGAGAGTTGCTCAGGACGGATTTGGCGGGGAAAGTGGCTTTGCTGGCGACGCAGGGCGAATTCGAGTTGCTCGCCAAGTTGGGGTTACTGAATGAGGAGTTCAACGTAACATGGGTGGAGACGCAGTGTGAGAAGTGGTTGCAGACACGGAGGGAACCGGAAGTTACAGAGGGCGGGTTTGTGGTTTGGCTAAGGCGTCTATTGCTGGGATGGTAGATTGTTGAGGGGCTTATCGGGCGGCTAGGGACCCCGCGTGGCAGTGGTAGCGAGCACAGGGCTGACGGTGACGTCATGAACGATATGGAGGGGAGGGGCGATGGAATGGATTGGGGCGGATCCCCAGGCGCAAAAAGTAGTGTTGGTGGCGAGAGAGGGCGAACTGGAATTGCTTCAGGCGCTGGGCGTGATGGATGACAAGTTCGAGGTAACATGGGTCAATAACCCTTGGGAGAAGTGGGTGAAAAAAGAGAGGAAACTGGAAGTTAGAGAACACAACGCGCGGGCCTTAGCGAAGCTCTATCGGGACCTTGGCTTAGCGTCGTGTGCCGAGTCAGAGGGGAAACGGCAAGACCAGACACGATACCAGAAGCCCCCTGCAGAAGGAGAAGGAGGATGACGCATAGGGCGTGGTTGCAGAGCTGTGGATCATCGCTATATGGAGGAGGCGGCATAGAAGATAAGGGCGCGAGATTGGGGGCGAAGCGACGGCAATCAAAAAAGGGGAGGAACAATGGACCGCTACGATGTGCAACTGACATTCACAAGGGCGCTGCTAGGCGCAGTGCCACTTGATCCTGAGCTCTATCGGAGATGGATTATAGATCATCGGGGGATCGACCCAGAGCAGGCGGCGGACGAACTCGAATCGGCGGCATTGGGATTTGAGGGGATCGATGAGGAGACGACGAAGGGCACGACAGGATTCCACAGGACACCTGTCGGGGAGCCTGCATTGTATGACTACGTGCTGAAAGGGTTTTTCAAGGACGCCTGCGGGATGCTTCGGCGCGATACTAGCTCGGCAAGCGCCAAGGTGCGGGCCTACAAGAAGGTCATCGATGGGATGGTATTTGTAGAGCCACGGCTAATTCCTCTGGGCCTGAAGGGGCAAGACGCCAGTGAGTCGCCCGTATCGACAATGGGGCTCTGGGAATGGGCAGGCGACGAGGGCGTGCTTACGCGGCCATTGCGTGGACAAACGGCACAAGGCGAGCGCGTCGCATTGGCAAGGAGCATCGCCGTCCCGGCAGGCACCACCATGGAATTTCGCGTATTGATTCTCGGGGTGGTGAAGCAAAGCCTGCTAGAGGAATGGTTCACTTACGGCGCGCTGCGTGGTCTCGGGCAGTGGAGAAACGGGGGGTGGGGTTCCTTCGAGTATGAGTTGACAAAGCGATAGCGATGCAATGCAGCGCGTCGCCGCGGCGACGCGCTGCACAGCAAAGGCGTGGCCGGGCGACGCGCTGCAGCGCGGAGCAGCGCGCAGCACAGCAAGGGCGACGCACGGCGATGCGTCGCACAGCAAAGGCGGGGCGGGGCGCTGCAGCGCGCGGCACAGCAAAGGCGGGGCACGGCGCAGCAGCGCGCAGCACAGCAAGGGCGAGGCGCTGCGGGGCGACGCGCAGCCCAGCATAGGCACAGCGATGGCAACGTTGACGAGTGGCGGAAACAGGCCCTAAAATGTGAGAGGAGGCCGACGGAATCCCAGTGGCTAAATCGTGTAGCGTTTGTGAGCATCCGGACCGCGAAGCCATCGACAAGGCATTGCGCGAGGGCGTTACGCCATACAAGTTGGCTCAGCGGTATGGCCTTCCCAAGGAATCCTTGCGGCGCCATAGAACCAATCATGTGGGGATGCCGACTGTCAAAGAAGGCTTGATCTCGTGGGGGCCGAGGCGCACCAGGGCCATCTCTGCTTGGTGGGACGGGCAAGGTGGTAACGTGAAGGGGATGGCGGCGCGGATCCAGAACCTAACCGCTGACGTTGATCCTGTTCAGCGGTTGGCGGGGGCGGTCATTGCCTCCGCCCGTGCAGCGGCGGACCGAGAGTTCTTTGGCCTCGGAGAGGACGCGGAGCTTGCAGCGGATGGCCAGTTCTGGATCGCTCTGGCGGAGCTGGATCCGGAGCGCGTGGCCAGCCTTGTAAAGGGATTGGGGGGGTGATGATGAAAGACGATATATTGCCCATGGCGTTCCCCGCAACAGGAGGTAAAGCGCGATGGAGAGGCACACATCGTTCGATGCGATCGTCCATGGGTTCCGCTTCCCCAACTTTTTCGAGGTCTCGCTGTGCTTCGAGCTGCCCCTGGTCGGACCGATCGACATAGGACGGATCATCTACGGGCTCTGTGGCGGGATGAGCTATGCGGCGCTGGACTATTTTCACGCGGACATCTCAGTTCCCACTGTGGACACCCAGCCCGCCTTTGGCGACCCCCTCTACGCCTACCTGTGGCGTCGGCAACTGGACACCCTCAGATGGCCCGATGTGCCTATGCGCATTTTGGAATGGATGCTTCGAAAGGATGCGGACGTGGCTCGGCGGACCTGCATGCGCGAGTTCCCCAAGGTGCGTCGAAGGATCGACAAGATGGAGCCCGCGGTCTTGCTGTTGATCCGGGGTGCCGGGGTCAGCAGCCCCACGGTAAACCACCAGGTCGTGGCGACCGGGTACGTCCTTGATGAGACGACTCAGGGCCTGCGCATTTCGCTATACGACCCAAACTACCCGGGCGAGACGCCGGAGCTGACGCTGAATCTGTCGCCAGCACACCGAGAGGAGGCACCACAACACAGCAAATCGGGTGCGGGCATACGGGGTTTTTTCGTGCTAAACTATCGCCCGCGCAAGCGCGAACTACCGACGGATTAGGAGGCGGCCGAATGACGGACAGTGGAGGGCGTGATGGCTAGACCGGTCTTTGTGGTCGGCATGCACCGCAGCGGCACCAGCATGGTGGCAGGGATATTGGCGCATCTGGGGATTCCCATGGGGCATAACCTGACAGCGGCAGACTGGTCCAATCCATATGGTCATTATGAGGACAAACAGTTCACGGCCATCAATCGGGACGGCTTGCGGGCAGCCGGTGGAGACTGGCGGCATCCGCCCTTGCCTTGGGCGATTAGCGGCGCGGGCATGGCCTCCCGGGCGCGTGAATATATCGCCCGGCGGGAAGAAGATATAGGAAAGGATGCGTACTGGGGTGCTAAGGACCCACGCATGGCTCTAACGCTGCACGTTTGGTTGCCATTGCTGGGCGGGGCACGATGGATTATTGTTAGGCGTCCTCTAAATGAAATCTGCGCCTCACTCGCGAAGCGGAATCAAATGCCGGAGTCGGAGGCAATAGAGCTTTGGGCGCATTACATCGCAGCGATTAGCCTCGGGCTGATTGATGAATCAGAAGCGGATGTGTGCGTCGCGCATTATAAGGAGATCACTGGGGAGCCACGCCAGGGCGTCGAGAGGCTCGCCGAGTGGCTTGGGGTTCCTTGTACCGAAGAGGCGATTCAGCATGTGAGGAGAAAGCAATGAGCGTTCTGCCAGTCGTAATGGTGACACCGGCCTTGCCAGAATCCGCCATAAGGCGTTGGGGTGACGAGGAGATATTGGAGCAGATCGTAGTCTGGGATACGAAATGTCAGCGCTATACAAGGACAGTGAATCGAGGCATTCGGATAGCATTGCAGCGAGCACGTGCGGATGTTTACGATAAGGAACTGGAATATATCTTATTGGCAAATGATGATTGCCAGCCACAGACGGCCAATTGGATCGCAGAGTTGATCTGGGCTATGGCTCAGAACGAAAGCCTGGGCTATGTCGCACCGGGCCAGCCATGCCGCACCGAAGGGATGATGGAAGCGACAGGGCCAACCGAGACACCCCAAATCAAGGAAATATTCGCTGTCCCCTTCGGATGCGTGCTGATTCGGCGCAGTGTCTTTAGGGACGTCGGCTTATTGGATGAGAGATTCCGGCACTATGCGTCGGATACGGATCATCAATATCGCGCCAGGGCGTTTGGCTGGAAGAGCGCATGGTGCCCACATGTCTGGGTTGATAGGGAGGCACATGCGCCAAAACTAATGGACCTATGGCAAGAGGACCGAAAGTTATTCTATGGGCGGTGGGGCAATGAGTGAGCATCCGATAGTGGTCGTGGCGCCGCTCAACTTGGGCATGATTCGCCCCGAGCTCGCCTATGCTATAGCACACTGGGTGTTGACTGGGGGCGACAGACTTCGAGTGCTCATAGATCCCGATGCCAACAGCAAGCCCACAAGCGACAATCGCAACCGAACCTGTTCGCGGTTTTTGGCGCACCCCGACAAGCCCGAGGTATTGTTCATGATAGACGCGGACATTGCGGCGCCGAGCCCGATACCATATGCGCTCAAGATGTGCGAACAGGATAGGCCCTACGACATCATCGGGATGCTCTGCCCTGCGTGGCAGCCCATAACGTATCCGGATGCGCCGTTGCGGTGGATGGCGTTCGACCTTTCGCCAGAAGGACGACTCGTGCAGGACAAAGCGAAACTGAATGCCCCCGGGCTATTGCGTTGGGACCTGGTTGGCTCGGGGGCGCTTCTGATCCATAGACGCGTGTTAGAGGACCCAAGCATGGCGGCGCCTTTTGCAGACCGTTTCGATGGACGGGGATTCAGAGTGAGCGGCCACGATTTTGAGTTTTGCCGAAGGGCCGGCATGGCCGGATACAAGACCTGGGTGGCAATGGACGCAAGGTGTGGTCATCAGGTGACGGTGGACTTGACGGATGTGGCCCGGGTCTTGGCGCATGCTGAGCAGCACTAATGTCTTGAGAACGCAAGTTTCATTGCCGGTGCTTTGGCAAGATTACTGGTCTGTAGTGTTGACATTGGCAAGATAATATGTTATACTGGGGTTGACAATTGGGAAGCTCCAGTGGCGGTTGGGAGGGCGGGCGGAGCGACAATATTGTGATTGTGGCCAATCTGAGGCAGAAGAATTGGCGCGACCATGTGGCTGGGGGAGGTAAGCCCCTGGTGTTATGGTCGCGTTTTGTTTCTGGGGATGGCGAATGATGCGAGAGAGACGGACGCTGAAAGTGGCGGCGGCCTTACATAAAGTGACTAAGGGCTAATGGGCGAGCGATATACCGCGCGGCAATTTATCGACGTCATCCCCGGCACCGGTGGTATCATCTCGGATATCGCGCGGCGGGTCGGTTGTCAGTGGCACACGGCTAAACGGTACATTGACGTTCACCCCACCGTGCGTCGGGCTTATGAGGCCGAGCGCGAGAATGTCCTTGATCTCGCAGAAACCGAGTTGCACAAAACGATCAAGCAGGGCGAGCCGTGGGCCGTCAAGTTTTATCTGACGACTATTGGCAAGCACCGGGGATACACTGAGCGCCAGGAGCTTACCGGCGCCGAGGGCGCTCCGCTGACGATTGTATTCAAACGCAAGGCGAGTGAGTAAAGGGGGGGGCGCATGGCAGAATCTGAATGCACTGAGGGGTGGCCCAAGCAAATCGGGGCGGATGGCCAAGAGAAGCTCCTGCTTGCGATTCGTAACGGGGTGTCGCCAGCCGTCGCGGCGCGCACAGTGGGCATTCCCGAAGAATCGTTTTGGCAATGGTGCAGAAACGCCGCAGAATGGCCCGCAGAATGGCCCTTGGAGTGCCGCCTGTTCTATGTGGACATAGAGACGGCTATAGCAGAGGCCAAGGCTGATGCAGAAAAACGGGTGTATAAGCTATCCCCTGTTGCATGGCTGCGCTGGGGGCCAGGTCGCGAAACAACGGCCAGGGAGGGATGGGGCGAGTTGTATCAGATCGTGGGCGTCTCTGAATTCCTGAGTATTATTCGGAGGGCCGTGAATAAGTGTCAGTAGCAACGGCTGGGTCATCCGCTGATATAGAGGTATTCGAGAAGCAGGCGGAGTTCCTGGCGGCCCCGGAGCGGTTCACTGGCTTCATCGGTGGGACAGGGTCTGGCAAGACGACCGCCGGATCCTACAAGGCCCTCATACACGCACAGCCAGGCACTCTCGGACTCATCGCGGCGCCGACCTACCGGATGCTCCAGGACGCGACGCTGCGCAAGTTCCAAGAGGCATGCGGGCCGTGGATTGTAGACTATGCGCGTGCGGACATGATTGCTCATATGAGCACGGGCGCAGAGATATTGTTCCGGACAGCGGACAATCCGGATCGCCTACGTGGCGACAATCTCCACTGGGCATGGCTCGACGAGGCTGCGCTTTGTAATGCCCGGGCCTGGGATGTGCTCATTGCCCGGTTACGCGCCGATGGCAAGGCCGGGGATTGTTGGATCACGACGACGCCGAGGGGCCGCAACTGGGTATACGAACGACGGGGCGAAATGCGTACGTGGCGGGTACGTACGCGCGACAATCCCTATCTAAACGAGGAGTTTGTGGGCTCCTTGGAGGCAGCCTACACGGGCCTCTTCGCGCAACAGGAGTTAGAGGGCAAGTTTGTCGCATTCGAGGGGTTAGTGTATGATGAGTTTGATAGAGCCATTCACGTGGTCGAGCAGCACGGTGAAAGCCCCGTGGTACGCTATGTCGCCGGCGTTGACGAGGGATATACCAATCCCGGCGTCGTACTGGTCGGAGCCCTCGACAATGACGGACGGATCCACATCGTCGAAGAATTCTACGAGCGGCGAGTCCTGCAACCACGGTTTGTTGAGGTCTGCGCTGATATTAGCCGGCGCTACAATGCTCCTGAGTTTTTTGTTGATCCGTCAGCAGCGGGATTGATAGCGGCCATGCGGGTGGCGGAGCTGCGCGTGATCCCGGCGGATAACCGGGTGAATGATGGGATCCAAGAAGTCAAGTCGCGGTTGGCAATCGCTGGGGACGGGATGCCGCGACTGACATTCGCCCCCACGTGTGTAAACGGCATATCCGAGATGGAGTCGTATCCCTGGGCGCAAGATCGCCAGGGGCGGGCTCTTGATAGGCCGGTAAAGCAAAATGATCACTTTGCAGACTCGTTACGTTATGTGTGCCTGGGGATCCGTGAGACGCAGGGGTTTGCCTATGCAGCCATATAAGTGCCAGGGAGCCTCGCAGTGACCATCAAGCCGAACCTGTTGGGGCGCGTCTTGCGTTATGCCATTGACGGCGTACGTTATGGGGCCCGAGAGAACGACAAGACGAATACGTCGGCGGCGGGGATGTACGGCCTGCCATTGCAGGCGCATAGCAAGGCGTCGCGTTGGCAATCGGATGCCGTTGACACTGATGCGGCATATCGCAATGCTGTCTGTGCATCCTGGGTCTATGCCGATCTGATGCTCATCTCGCGGCGAATCGCTTCTGCCAAATGGGAGGTGAAGGACCGCCAGGGCGAGGAGCTGATTGATCTGGGGAACCATCCCTTTGAGCGGCTCTGGGCCAGGCCGGGCGGGACATTTACGGGTGGGCTGCTCGCTCAATATCTCACGTGGTGGTACTTGCTTCGCGGGGAGGCCTTCCTATTCGTGAGCTCGGATGCTCCTGGTCGCGGTGAGCCCAGGGAGCTATGGCCCCTGGTCGCTAGTGCCTGCAAGCCCAATGTCGAGACCTTGCGCAAGAGTGCCCTGACGGGCATGCCGATTGTGGACTACGCCTACAATGTGGGCAATGAGTCGTTCCTCCTCCCCGGCGAGAACGTCGTGCATTTTCGCACGCCGAACCCATTCGATTATTGGCGGGGGCTCTCACCCCTGAGCGCGGCAATGGACGGCATCACCCTCGATTTGGGCGCGCGTCGGTGGCAAAGAGACTTTTATCGAAACGATAATGCTATCCCCGCCGCCGTGGTGAGCTTACCGGAAAACATGCTGCCAGTGGACTTTGATCGCATTACGGCGCACATCCAACAAGACATTCAGAATGGCAAACGCCTGTTCTTTACGCGGGCGGGCGGTCTTTCCGTAGATGTGATCCAACAGGCCATGGCGGATATGCAGTTTGTCGAAAGCCGTGCCTTTACCAAGGGAGAAATTGATAAGATATACGGCGTTCCGACCGGCCTCCTGGACGGGGGCAATTCCGGTGATGCCCAGCAGGCCATAGAAATCACTTTCGGGCGTAACACGGTCCAGCCGATGCTCGATTATTTCGCAGATGAGCTGACCGCCAAGGTCGGGCCATTCTACGGCGAGGGGATCGTTATCGCCGCGCCTTCCGTGGTCCCGCAAGACCGGTCACTTGAGATAGCGGAATATCAAGCATACAGCAGGGACCGGACGCTGAACGAGAATCGGGCCGAGCGGAGCCTGGCCCCGATAATGGGGTTCCCAGCCCAGATTGGCGACCTGGACATCACAGATGTCCCCGTCCGGCTTTTGGAACTTTTGCCGCCAGGCTCGCTTGTGTCCACCATGGCAGGGGCAGCAACGCCAGCAGTGACAACGCCACAGGCGAACACCCCGGCCGTCGGAGATGACGTACCTATAGCGAGCTTGCCCCAACTTGAGGCGCCGTCCGCGGTTACCGCCTCTACACTGGCCGAAAAGGCGGCTCAGCTTGGTATAGCGACTGAACTCAAGCGCTGGGAGCATGTGGCGGCTAAGGAGATCAAAGAGGGGCGCGCGCCTGGGGAACGCGCCTTTGAGAGTGATGTGCTCCCGTCGGGCCTGAAGGAAGGGATTATGCAAGCCCTCACTTTGGCGGACACAGAGGCAGATGTGCGCGCGGCTTTCCAGTCGCCCTTTTTTCGCCAAAGCCGTCCGAGAGACGGCGAGCGGGGAAAAAGACCCGAACGCGGACGCGAAGGATCAAGACGAGACGAAACTGGAACGGACTCTGCGGCTGTCGTTGGGCCAACAACTGCGTCGGGTTCTAGCACTCCTGGGATGGCCCCCGGACATAGCGGGGCTCAGTGATGCCATCTTCTGGTCGGCGGAATTGCAAGAGGTCGTGCGGATACTCCGGCCCGAGTTGGAGCGTATGGCCTTGGTAGCGGCGGCGACAACCTATGCAGCCCTGCCCGTGGGCGTGGACTGGGCGCTAGTGGCTCTCGATGCAGCAGAATGGGCGACGACCTATAGCTATGATCTAGTGACGGGCTTGAACGAATATAGTCAGAAGGTTTTGCGCCAGAAGGTGCCACAGTTCATAGACACGCCGGGGCAGACGATTGGCGACCTCCGACGCGAGCTAACGCCGACGTTCGGCCCGCAACGCGCCGAGAGTATCGCGGTGACCGAGGTTACCCGAGCATATGGTGAGGGCGAGCGCATGATGGCAGCGCGGGCCCAGGAGGCGGGATTAGAACTCACGGCCTACTGGCAGACAGTGAAAGACGAAAAGGTGTGTCCTCTCTGTGCCCCCCTGGATGGGCAGCCGCAAAACAGGTGGGCTGAACTCTCGCCAGGCGCGGACTGGGTGCCTCGGCATCCAGGATGCATTCTACCCGGGAATATAGTCATAGTGCCCGGGGGCGCGGAAGCGGCAGTGCAATCGTTCTATGTCGGCGGGGCGGTTGAGATGCGTCTTGAGAACGGGAGCAGGCTCACCGTTACCAAGAATCACCCGATATTGACGGGGCGTGGCTGGGTTGCGGCTGATGTCCTTCGCGAGGGCGATTATATATTCTACGGCGGCAGCGCCCAAGGGATAATGTTTCCCGTCGACCCAAACGACCAAGAGGTGCCAGCCGCTGTTGAGGATATATATCGTACGCTCAAAGAATCGGCTGCGATGGCGACCAAACGCATGCCACTTGCCACCGAAGACCTCCACGGCGAGGGCGCTTGCATCGAGGGCGATGTCAATATTGTATATCCCAAGAGCATATTGTGCGATGGGGATAAGCCCGTGGGCAGCCAGCCCGGTGGCCAGCGTGCGCTCTACAGGGCTAATGGTCAACAGCCGGCTCTGGCGGGTTTGGGCCTGATGGCGCCGTTCCTCCCACGACGGGATGCGCCCGACATTGGCGGCATGGGCGGCTCTAACCTGGGCCTCTCGCTGAAGAGCAGACATCCGGTCCCATTTGAGGTGTCCGGCCAGGCTGCGGCCGCGAGGAGTAATATCCGCCTTCAACAAGCGACGGCGGAAAGTCGAGCGATTGGCCCCGGCCTCATGCGCGAGGGCATTCTCAGACTCTCCGGCCAAATAGCGGGCCAACAACAAGTCGAGCCCAGGAATAGCGATCCGGTCGCGCTGTTGGCCTCCCGTCGGCAGCCGTGGCAATCCCGCGCGACGGAAGCGCCCGAGGATCGTATTGGCATGACAGCCATACTCCAGGGCCAGCTGACTGGCAGTCTCGCCGGCCATATAGCGCCGATGCAAATCGTAGATGTTCGGCATTTCGACTATTCGGGACATGTCTATGACCTCCAAGCTGGTGTGGGAGGGATATACATGGCATCTGGGGTGATTGTCAAAAACTGCAGATGCTTCATTGTCCACAGATGGAAGGCATAGGCTGTGTCTTATCACATTGAGGTAAGGGGTCTTGGGCTCTTAGATCGGGTGCTGGGCGAATTGGCAAGCGCGTCCTTTCTGCGTCCGGCTCTGCTGGCCATAGCGTCCGACCTCAAGGCTCGCGTGGCCCCCTATCCCCCGGCAACAGGGGCGAATCGCGCCAGGGCGTGGCGTTCGGGGGCAAATAATACCTGGTATGAGAGACATTATGGGCCTCGGTGGGCGCGCAAAGACGGGAGCGTCGGCGGGCGACAGACATCCCAAGCGCTCGGCCAGCGATGGACATATCGCGTGGAGCCGCGCAAGGCCATCATTGGCAATAATGCAACGTATGCGCCCTACGTTCAAGACGAAACGAAGCAGGCGGGATTCCACAAGGCCCGCGGTTGGCGTACGGCCCAAGGCGTCATACGCGAAGCGCTCCCGAGCATTCAGGCGGGGCTGGAGAACTATGTGCGGGATATTCTAAGGAGACACGGGGCATGAAACCAGCGGGAAGACCGATCAAGTGTGCTCATTGTGCGCATAGCTGGGCGTATGTTCGCGATGATGCGCTATATGTTTATCAGCGGCACAACGGCGAGACGCACGAAAATCGGATCACTATCCCAGAACTAGAGGCGCTTTTTGTGGAACGATATGTTTGGTATACCATAGGACTGGATATATACCACAACTGTCGGCCGTTTGCCGAGCGCCGCCCGGCCACAAGCATTTCGCGCGGGAAGTGGCAATGCGTCCATTGTGGCGCGATATGGGATGTGTTCCCACAATGAGTCTATATAATGATCTGATGGAGATGCTGGCGAGGGATCGACGGCGGCATAATTGGGAATGGGTAATGCCCCTCACGCAATGGGAACTATTACGGAACGCGCGATTCAGCGACGATGCCCCGGCGCCCTGGACCGGGGCGAAGGTAATTCAACCAAGTGTAACGGCAGCGGCCGGTACCATCTTGGGCCACGCGGTCATCATAGATAATAATGCCGCGTGGCTTGGGTTGGTGTTGAGGCCGGGCTAAAGCATAGGCTGCATCCGCACAATTGAATATCTGAGCGCCTGCGAGCGCCTGCTATAGGAGCGCCTTTGAGCGCCTCTGGTGGGCGCTTTTGTTATGTCGGAGGTGAGCGATGCCATATCAGGCCATCAAAGAGCATGATGAGTTCTGTGTCTACAAAATCGGGCCGGACGGAGAGCCGACAGGCGAGACGCTGGGTTGCCATGATTCACGCGCCGAGGCGGACAAACAGATGGCGGCGCTATATGCGAATGAGCCCGAGGCCGCCCTGGAAACCAAGGCCGCGTGGTCTGTGGCCACAATCAATCAGCTCCCCGATTCGGCCTTCCTCTGGATCGAACCGGGCGGGGAAAAAGATGATGAGGGCAAGACCACGTCGCGGGCATTGCGTCACTTCCCATATCGCAACGAAGCTGGAGATATAGACCTGCCACACTTGCGCAATGCGCTGGGGCGGATCCCTCAGAGCCAGGCCCCGGCAGACGTAAAGGCCCGGGTGACTCGCAAGGCCCAGGCCCTGCTGGAAGAGGCGACACAAAAGAAGGATGCGCCCTCGTGGGACGTGCGTCTCACCGTAAAGGCGCTGGGCGAGCAACGCGTCGGCGGCTATCTCGCTCTTTGGGGAGGCCCCGAGGAGAAGGACCTCACTGGGGAATGGTTCACGCCGCAGACGGCGGGACTGACGCGCATATATGACGCGGTGGGCAAGCTGCCAATGCTGTATGCGCACGGGAAGGACGCTCCGGGGTTTGAGCTGGTTGGGGCCTATGATGTCCTATTGCCAGACGCCACTGGGCTTTGGGCTGAGGGCCAACTCGACAAGGCTAACCGATACTATCAGGCGGTCCAGGACCTCATACGAATAGGCGTGCTAGGCCAATCATCTCAGACGTTGGCGAGCGCCAGGCAGGTGGCGGCCGACGGCGAAATCAAACAGTGGGTGATCGCCGAGGGCAGCCTGACCCCGTCGCCCGCGGACGCGCGAATGATAGACCGGCCTGTTGAGGAGCTGAAAGCAGTTTACAAGGCGCTGAATATCGCGTTCCCAAATGACGAAGGCCCAGAACCAGAAGGCGATGAGGAATCGCGGCGACGGGCATTGGCATTGGAGCGGGAACGCATTGTGTTATTGGATTTATAACCACAGGAGAAAAGACATGGCGACGAGAATAGAACTGTTCAACGTGGCGAAGGCGAAGGCACTTGAGGCCATCGAGAAGGGCGCCCTTGAAGAGGCGCAGGAGCGGCGCAAGGAGGCGGAAAGCCTCAAGGCGCTCATTGAGACCGAGGAGGCCGTCAAGGGGCTGGATATTCCCAAGACGGACCCGATTCGGCCGCCAATGCCGGGCGGGGCCCCAGAGGAGAAGGCGGCGAAGGCGGACGAACCGGAGGTTCCCTATACCGTCAAGGCGTTCTACGAGAAGCGGTTCGGGGAGCGCGATGCCGGTGTGGACCGGATTCTGAAGGATATGCACGGCGGGGACTACATGACCCGCTATTGGAATCAGCGCCAGTCCTTTTTCAAGTACTTGCGTTATGGCTCACCGCGGATGACCGCTGATGACTGGGTGGCTGTGCGTGATCCGGTATGGACGCCCGAGTCCATCGCAAACGCACTACTCAAGGGTTTTGACAGTGTAGCCAACCTCAAGGCAACGATGATCGAATCAGCGGAGGCCCTCGGTGGTGCCTGGGCACCTGTGGACTTTCAGGCCCGGCTCATCGAGCGAGTGGCGGCGGTCGCGCAAGTACGCCAACGCACCACGCCCATCCCAACGTCGCGTGACACTTTGGAGCTGCCGAAATCGACGGGCGGGGGTTCTCAATACGCCAACGCGGTTAGGGTGACTTGGGTTGATGAGCAGCCGAGCAGCACTGCCGCGGCGACGAACCTCAGCACGGGCCTCGAGAAGATCCCGGTACATACCTGCATGGCGACCGTTACTCTTTCCAAGAACATGCTAGAGGACGCGGCATTTCCTATCGAGCCCTATCTGACCAGGGTGTTTGGCGAGGCATTGGCGATCAACGAGGATAATCTATTCCTGACTGGCGATGGCACGAGTGGCCCGCAGGGGATCGTGCCTGACAGCGCCAATGGCCTGAGCCTGAGCTATGGCATAAACCCGAGTTCTACCACCGCTGTGGAATGGGACGGGCTCATCAGTACTATGTTCAAACTGGATCAGCAGTATAGGCAGAACGCGGCCTGGATCATGGAAAAAGCGACTTATGAGGACGTGGCCCAGCTCAAGGACAGTTATGGGCAATATCTCTGGCGCGAACGCTTCGGAGATAATGTCGCGGAGGGCTTCCACCAACGCTTGATGGGCTCGCCTGCACTGGAGCAGGAAGCTATGCCCTCAGTGGAAGCCAGTGCCTTCGTGGCCATTTATGGCGACCTGAGCGGATATACGATTGCTGAGCGCGTGGGTATGAGCGTGCAACGCTATGACGATTCAACCACGGCCAGCCAGAATCAGGTCAAGATCGTCATGCGGCGGCGGCTGGGCGGTAAGGTCACAGAGCCATGGCGCTTTGTCCTCTACAAGGTCGCGACAAGCTAACCAGGAGTATATAACATGAATGTACGAGAATTTGGTCGGGACTATTTTGTAGAGGTTGGAACCACGCTCTGTGAGACCGCCCTGACCGGGGTCTCCGCTATTCCGGCCTCGGGCGGCTATTGGGACGTGTCCATGTGCGACTATGTCCACGTTGTGGGGCACCTGGGCACGATCCACCCTTCGGATTCCCCAACGTTTGAGTTGCAATGCGCAGAGGCAGCGGACGGCACGCTAGACGCTATCTCGGCGACGGCGCTCAAGTTCACCCCAGCCGTAACTGATGATGGCCAAATGATTATGTGGGATATCAAGGTAGACACCTTGCCTGCAGATCATCACTATCTTGGCATCGCAGTCGCGGGAACGCTGACGAACGGATCATATGCGGACTTTATGGTCTTCAAGGGTCGGCTGTCAATCCCGGTGAGTCAGAGCGCCACTCAGATCAGTTCCAGTGCCATCATGCGATGGCTGAGCTAAGAAAAAGCCCGGGCGAGGGCGACCTCGCCCGGGACAGGAGTTGAACATGCGAAAACTTTTGATCGCGGGACTGGTCATTGCGGTTCTGGCCGGGTGCTCTTATGCCACTCTGGTCTATACGGAGCAGGGCGGTGCGAAGATGGTGGTCGCTAGCGGTGGTGAGCTAGAGATGCAAAGCGGCGCCACGCTAGATGTTCAATCGGGCGTGACCAGCACCTTCGGCGGGGACGTTACCATCACCGGGGCGAGTACTCAAACGGGCGCGGTGAGCGCCGAGTCCACCATGGGTGTCGATGGGGCGCTTACGGCAGCGGGGATCGTGAGCATTGGAACCTGGCTCCGTATCCCCCCAGAGACAGTTATCACAGTGACGATGGATAGCATCATCACGCCAACTGGCACTTTCCAGCAGTTGGGGGCGGCGGGCGCAGTCAACACGAGCAGCATCGCTGCGGGAACGGCGGGCGACATTCTGGTCCTCATCGGTCCCGCATCGAACAGCGTGACCATCACCGATACGGGCACACTCAAGCTAGGTGGTAGTAGGGCCCTCTCGGCGAATGACACTCTATTGCTCATAGCGGACGGCACGAACTGGAATGAAGTCGCCTTCGTCAATAACTGAGGCCAGAGGCCATAGTAAGGCGGGGCGGGAGACCCAAGCCCGCCCCGCACATAGAGAAGGCCAGTGAACGAATATGCGACGCCATGGCAACTGAAAGACTATCTCGGCCTACGCGACAGCGATAAGGCCGTCGTGGAATCTGTGACTGGAGAGGACGTCTTGCTCCGGCGCTTCTGTGAGAGCGCCAGCCGCAAGATCGATACCTGGACGCGGCGCAAGTTCTATCCGCGCATCGAGACGCGATACTATGATGACGATGAGAGTTGGCGGATATGGCTGGACGATGATCTGCTAGAGATAAACTTGCTGACCACTGGGAATACAGGCACAACGATCACACCGGCGCAATACATCCTGTGGCCCTACGGCGATTATCCCAAGGCCCGAATCGATATAGACGAAAGCACCGGCGTCGCCCTGAGCTTCAGCGGAACGCCGCAACGCGCAAACGCAGTGGCTGGGACTTGGGGATATAACTCAGACTGGGCCAGGGCCTGGGTTGGTTCGGGCGATACCCTCCAGGCGGCGGTGACTGATGCAACGGGGACGACGCTCACAGTGACCAGCGCCGCGGGGGCCAACGTTCAGGGTCTAGCCCCACGGTTCCAGGAATGCCACCTCCTCAAAATCGACGATGAGCTCCTATACGTCTATGCGGTCCCTCTGAATACGAGCCTCTCTGTGCGCCGGGGCGTGAATGGCAGCACCGCAGCCACACACCTGGATGGCGCCGCGATCTATGTTTTCGAGCCGGAACCAGAGATCACGCTTGCCATACAGCGTTGGGGGGCATATCTCTATCGGCAGAAGGACTCGGATACGTTTGAAACGCAAGCCTTCCCCGAGGTGGGGATGGTGACAACGGCCGCTGGGCTGCCAGCGGACATCCGCCAGGTACTGGACGTCTATACGCGGCGAGAGACTATATCATGAGCTTGAGTAGCGTCCTGGCCGCCATGCAGACGATCAATAGTAACGTAACCGGCGTGGCGCAGGCATTCACGCGGCCGCCACAGGTCATAGACACGGCCGACATTCCCTCCCTGATCACCTACTGGCAAAGTTCGGCGATCACCAATCCGAACTATACGCAACGCGAAGTCACCCACACAATCATGATCCGGCTCGTAGGCGAACCGCTGGGCCAGAACATCGATCATGCTGCCCGACAAGAGCGGCTGGAGCCCTTTTTCGAGCGGGTGCTGGACGCATACGATGGCGCCGTGCAACTGGGATCGCTGAGTGGTGTACACCGAAGCGAGATCATCAACGCCGTGGCCAATTGGGCAGGAGAATACGCAACGATAGAGTTCACCTTCCAGATAACAGAAAAGTACAATGTGACGGTGGGGTTATAACATTGTCTGATGACGTGAGCGTTGTGGTGGCAATCCCCTCTGAGCGGATGATGTACGCGGAGGCAGTCCATAGCTTGATGACGATCATCGCGCGAGGCAATTCGTTTATGGGGCATGGGTATGCGCGGACTGACATAACGCGCAACGAAATGGCCGCAACGCTGCTGAGGCAAACATTCACCCACATCCTCATGCTGGACAGCGATCACATACACCCTCCGGACATTGTGGCAAAGTTGGCGCAATGGCCAGCGCGAGACCGAGACAAGTTCATGGTGGTGGGCGGCCTCAACTTCCGCCGGGGGGTTCCCTATGATCCCTGCGCCTACATGTGGAACGATGGAAAGCTAGCGCCAATCCACCGATGGCCAGATGACGCATTGTTGAAAGTTGATGTTCTAGGGTCTGGAAGCATCTTGATAGATCGGCGTGTTTTCGAGCGACTCCCTTACCCCTGGTTCGGCTATGACTATAGCTTGCTGGACGCGCTCGGGTGGCCCGAGTGCGGAGTCGAAGGGCTGAGGGCGGCTACGTGGCCGGGGACAGACGTCTGGTTTTCAAAGCTGTGTAACAAAGCCCATATAGATCAGTGGGTTTATAGTGGGGTGTCCTCCCCACACATAATGCACACCACGATAACCCAGGCAGTCCGCGAGGCCTTTTTGCGCGCGGCGGAAGCACACGGGGAAATAATCACTGTGACAAAACCTACCCGCGCCCATATCCCAGAAAACGGAGGCGACAAATGCCAAAGCGACGACGGCGAGCGGTCGGAGCACGATGGCGCCCGCGTGCCATTGGCAGGAGCGTTACCATTCGCGGAATCCCTGCCAGAGACCTGAGCGCCGAGGAAGTGGAGCGGATAGGCGTTGCGCGCCTCAAAGCGCAGCGCGGTCTATATGAGATTCTATACGAACGTGAATCAGGGCAGGCGGAAGCACCGCCTACCGAACAAGCCATGATGGAGGGATCCGATGGCACAGAAAACGAGTGGAGTGCGACGGTTGCGCAAGATTCAGTTCAGCCCGGAGACGACAGCGGGGACGGCGGTCAGTTGTGATGATATGTGGAGAGGGACTGCGATCCTCACGGATGATCGCACAATAGAAACTCCGGAAGAGGATGACGGATGGATGGCCGGTGGTGACCGGCAGTATACGGCCATGAAACGCGCCTCGTTGAGCTTAGAGGAACGCGATGCCACGTTTGAGGAGCTGCCATGGATCCTTGGCGGCGGAATCAATTGGCAATCAACAGGGGCTGGGGACGGCACAGTCGGGAAATACAGCTACACCTATCCATTCGGCACATCAGGTGTGAAGACCGCCAAAACGTTCAGTTTCGAGGCGGGCGACAATGTATTGGTTGAGACATTCGACTATGGGCTTGTCTCGGAGTTTACGTTGGCAGCCGCGTACGGCGAATCCGTGAGGATGTCCGGGACGGTGATTGGCCGTGAGGTTACATCCGCCGGGGCCTTTTACAGTACGTCCGTGCAAACGCCGACGGTCGAGACAATCTATGCCAACAAGGGTCAGTTCTATATCGATGCTAAGGGCGGGACGGCCGGTACAACCGAAGCGCCTGCGACGCTGCGCGACTGGTCTCTAGCAGTGACGACCGGATTCACGCCCGTCCCGACCCAAGACGGCAACATAGCATGGGCGCATCATAAGCAGGTTGGCTACGAGGCCACGCTGTCCCTGACTATGGAACTCAATGATACGGCGGGGACCGAGAAAATCGCCTGGCGGGACGGTACGCCGCGGATCATACAGATCAAAACGGAGGGCGCCGCTCTCACAAGTGGAGGGACTTCGTACACGAACAAGTCCTTGATTATCAACGCGGTAGGCGTTTACGAGACCTTCGATCCTATGAGTGATGCCGATGGGAACGACACAGTTTCGGCGACATTCCGGTTGCGCCATGACGCAAGCGCGGGTGACTCCGAGATCATCGTGGTGAATAACGAGGCGACCTACAGCTAGGCTCGACACCTAGCAAAAAAGGAGGAATATGGTCGACAGCGTAATAGACACGATCAACATCGACGGCGCGCGCCTAGCAGAGATACTGGGCGATTTGGACGAGATGCCTTACGAATATGTCCTACTTTTCAACGAGCCGGGCAATGAGCACGTGTGGTCGACAATCCTGGATCTGCTCGACGACGTGAGCGATTGGGACAAGACGCGCCTGCGGCGGCTCAAAATGCGAGAGGTCATGGCCCTCTTTGAGCGCGTTGTAGAGTCCGTCGGCAAAAAGGCGGTCACGGACGAGGAAAAAAAAAGCTGAACCAATGGGCAGATAATCGAGGTCGCCAGGTGCCTTGGTGGGTCGGGGTCTTGCGCTGTGCCGAGTCGTGGGGGATGCCCCCCTGGGACGTGATACATGCCCGTGAGTATATCATCTGGGGACGGCGGGAGATGGCCTACCGGGCCGC
>Ga0315547_1000694_pt1 | contig 30987 bp, 24 predicted proteins | sample SalMarSW160240MG_2_FD_202542 | JGI IMG/M metagenome (GOLD analysis project Ga0315547, IMG submission 202542) | Salt marsh sediment microbial communities from the Plum Island Ecosystem LTER, Massachusetts, United States - Salt Marsh Sediment SW1601-240 ...
GAGATTACCACATACCGGCTTACCAGGCAGCCTTAGCCACAGCAGCAGCTCCTACCTATTTCGATCCTTATACAGGTTCATACAATAAAATCGGAACAGATACTATTGAAAGCTTTTCAAATAAGGTCGACGGAGGAGTCTTTGCAAATAATCCAGCCCTCCTTGGTATAATCGAGGCACAAAAAGCTTTTGGCAAGGCGCTTAATGAAATACAGGTATTATCCATAGGCACCGGTACACGAAGGTTTTCAGACCTGATCAACCGAAAAAAATGGGGAATTTCATATTGGATTAATTTCAAACGAAAGCGAATGATTGAATTGTTTATGCAAAGTCAGTCACAACAGGTTAATAATTTGATTAGTCTTCTGAAAAACGGGATTGATCGCTCCGAACCTGATAATTTTACCTACAATAGAATAAATGTTGACTTTGATTCTGATTTTGATATTGAGATGGATGAAATTAATAAAAGCAGTCTTAATAGACTGGTTGAAAAAGCTTCCATTCAGTTTCAGAATCATGGGTCCTCAGTTATTGAGACTTACTGCAGAAAATAATAATACGGAAATTTAATATATCCAACTGTAAATGAGCAATATAAGATATACTGAGTTTGATGATTCTCAGAAGCCGGCAATAGATTTACTCAGATCGATTGGTTGGCAATACATAACTCCTGAAATTACTGAAAAGGAGAGGGGAGGCATTCTTTTCAATGTAATTCTTGAAAATATTTTGCAGGAACGTTTGGAAGCTATTAATGGATTTGAGTATAAAAATAAGGAGTATAAATTTTCACAAAGCAGTATACAGGCCGCTATAAATGCTATAAAAACCGTACCTGATGAAGGTCTCGTACAAACCAACGAACTTGTTTATGATATGTTAACTCTTGGTAAAAGCTTTACTGAAACTGTTTATGGTGACCAGAAGGCATTTACGCTGAAATATATTGACTGGGAAAATTATGAAAACAATCTGTTTCATATAACTGAAGAGTTTGTTGTTGAAGGAATAAAGGAGACACGGCGTCCGGATATTGTTTTATTTGTAAACGGAATCCCATTTGTTGTAATTGAAAATAAACGAAGAGACAGGAATTTTACAATTGATGAAGCAATATCCCAACACATCCGGAATCAGAAAAAGGACCTTGGTATTACAAGGCTATTCCATTATGCACAGCTTCTAATGGCTGTTCAACCCAATATGGTAAAATATGGAGTTACAGGTACACAATCAGATTTTTGGTCGGTGTGGAAAGAAAAGAATAATCAACAGGTTAATCGTATATTAAAATCAGAAGTAACCGATAACCAGAGTCGATTGCCAACTGAGCAGGATAAGTCTTTGTATGCCTTATGCAATCCAACCCGCTTAATGGACCTGATTTACAAATTTGTGATTTACGATGGCCCGGAAAAGAAAATAGCCCGGTACCAACAGTTTTTTGCTGTACAGGAAACATTAGAGCGCATAAAGCAAACAGACAAAAATGGTATAAGGAAAGGAGGTGTGATATGGCATACCCAGGGAAGTGGTAAATCCCTGACTATGGTAATGTTATCAAAGTCTATTGCTCTCGAAAAAAGTATAAAGGATCCACGGGTGATCATAGTTACTGACCGTATTAGCCTGGATAAGCAGATTTATAAAACTTTTCTGAATTGCGGTAAAAATGTAAAGAAAGCAAAGTCGGGTAACGATTTGATTGAATTACTTAAGGACAAAGGTAACGAGAACATTACAACAATTCTTGACAAGTTTCAAACTGCCCTGAAGCGCAATGATTTCATTGAAAGTTCATCGAATATTTTTGTATTGGTTGATGAAAGTCATCGCAGCCAGTATGGCTCAGCCCATGCAAGGATGAAACGAATGTTGCCCAATGCTGCATATATTGGATTTACAGGAACACCACTATTAAAAACAGAAAAAAGTACAGCAAGAAAATTTGGTGGCTTTATACATAAATATACAATAGACCAGGCTGTGGAAGATAAGGCAGTTTTGCCTTTACTATATGAAGGGAGAGCCGCAAAGCTAAGTGTCAACAAACGGCAGATTGATAAGGGATTTGAACGCTTATCAGCACCATTGTCCGAAGAGGCGCAAAAAGATCTAAAAAAGAAATTTGCGACTATCTCAAAAATCTATGAATCAGAACAGGTTATAGAAGAAATAGCATTTGATATTTCCGGTCATTTCAGCAATAATTGGCAAAATACCGGTTTCAAAGCACAACTGGCTGTTCCCAGGATTGATACAGCCATCCGATATCAAAAATATTTTGAGAATCAAACAGATCAAACATTAAAGATCAACACCAGGGTTGTATTTACACCCCCGGATAACAGAGTCGGTTTTGATGATGTCTGGAAAGAAGCGAGCAAAGAGTCTGTAAACTATTGGAATTCGTTAATGGATAAATTCAGGGGGCAGGATGAATATGAAAACTATGTAATAGAAAGATTTAAGGAAGAAAATAATGAGATTGAACTGATCATTGTCGTAAGTAAGCTCCTGACAGGATTTGATGCTCCACGTAATACGGTACTTTATCTTGCAAAACCACTGATTGAGCACAACCTGCTTCAGGCTATTGCACGGGTAAACAGATTATTTGAAGGAAAAGAATTCGGTTATATTATTGACTATGTTGGAATATTAGGAAAGCTGGATGAAGCTTTAACTCAATACAGTGCATTTGAAGGATTTGATGAAGAAGATTTGCATGGAACAGTAATAGACATTAAGGCTGAAATCAGGAAAGTTCCAGCAAGACTGGCTGATATCTGGGAATTGTTTAAGGGAGTAGACAACAAAGATATTGAGGCGTTAGAGCGGCATCTTGGGCCAAAAGATATCAGGGATTCATTTTATGATAGACTATCTGCATATGCACGGATTTTACAAACTGCCTTTTCATCTGATGATTTTTATACTGAATATAATGGTCTGCAAATAAATGAGTTTAAAGACCAACTTAAATTCTTTCAGAAGATGAGATCTTCAGTTCAACAACGTTATGCCGAGATAATTAGTTACAAAGAGTATGAACCACGAGTCAGGAAATTAATGGACACTTATGTTGGAGCTGATTATATAGAACAGATCACTGAACAGGTTAACATATTTGATGAAAGCAAGGTCCATGAAGAACTGGCTAAGTATGGTAAAACGCCAGCATCAAAAGCTGATATGATTGCTCATCGTATGAAAAAAGTCATATCAGAAAACATGGAAAAAGATGAAGCCTATTATAAGAAGTTTTCTGAATTAATTGAAGAGACGATTAGACAATTCAGCGAAGGGAGAATAGACGAGAAAGAATACCTGGCGCGAATTCTTAAAACCAGAGACGATTTTCAGTCCGGTTATCTTGAGGGAATCCCGGAAATAGTCCAGAATAAGGAAGCAGCAAGAGCTTTCTATGGTGTATTATCGGAAGTATTAACAGCTATACATAGCAAAGAAAAAATTGACAAGATCAGAAATAATCTGGCAAATTTCGGTATAGAAATTTCTAAAATTGTTGAAAAGCTTACTATTCGTGACTGGAAGAGGAATCTGGATATTCAAAAAAGGATGGAGAATGATATTGAAGACTACCTGATGGAACATCGAAATGTGCTAGGTATCGAAGTGACATTTGATGAAATAGATATTATTCTGAATCAATGCCTTAAGGTTGCTAAAAACAATTATTAATGGAACTTTCAGTCAAATATGGAACCTGTGAAATAATGTTTTCTCTATCGTACGCAAAACGTAAGACACTTCAAATTGCAGTAAATCCAGACATGTCAGTTAATGTAACTGCACCCGAAAATACTTCTATTTCTGAAATACAACAAAAAGTATTAAAGAGAAGCAGGTGGATTCTTAAACAACAAATCTATTTTGAACAATTTCTTCCCAGGACACCAGAACGCGAATATGTTTCTGGTGAAACGCATCTCTATTTAGGTAGACATTATTTGCTACGAATCAGAAAATCTGCCGGAAACAGTGTAAAGTTAATATGTGGTGAGATAGTGGTTTCTGTAAAAGATATTGATAACAAACAGACAGTGATACAATTACTTACAAAATGGTATTATAAGCATTCAAAAGATAAGTTTGAAGGAGCAATAAAAAAATATCTGCCAGGTTTCAAAAAATTCAATTTGGAAAGCCCCTCATGGGAAATAAAGAGAATGGCAAAAAGGTGGGGCAGTTGCACATCAAAAGGGAAGATTAGATTAAATCCGGAACTAATTAAAGCTCCTTCAATGTGTATTGAATATGTCATTGTACATGAATTATGCCATCTGGTGCATCACAGCCATAATAAGGATTTCTATTATCTACAGACACAAATAATGCCAAATTGGGAAAAATGGAAGAAACGATTAGAGGAAATTTCAGCTTAGACTATCTTAAGTTACATATCTATAAGTGACATACTATTAGATTATTGCAAATTTTCACAGTTGATTTTAGCATATGTATTGCAAACTGAGCAGAGCGAATTTGCAAATACTTATGCGAACTTTTTTAGAAAAACTTTTGAGCGTTGGGAAGAAGAAAACCGTGAAGTGGCAAAGGGATGGCGAATTGCATTAAGGAATACTTTTGTAAATTGTTAATTCAAAAGGATTTACAATGCAATTGAAGTGGCCGAACGGCTATTTAACATAGTGTCGAATTATAGGCAAATGGCATTTGAATATCGAACACCGATTAACGATTTTTGATTTACGAAGTGACTGGTAATGAACAATATAGATTAGTGCTTAATGTAATATATACTTCATTAACAGTTAGTTATATATATTAGGTCTGTTTCTATTTAACATAATATCAGAAGACTAACGGCAAACGACAAAAGACAAAAGACAAAAGACTAACGGAATAGAGTATGTAACTGTAACAATTATCCATTTCTGTAATAATCCAGTTATCCAGGTCCAAATTGCCCGCATGGCAAACCTTCGACATTCGCTATTGGACATTCGATATTCGTAATTCAAATTCCCGATTTAACTCTTTAACAATTCAATCCCGAATCTTCGATTCGAGGATCCTCGAAAAAGCAAGATGCTTTTTCGGGACAATTCAACATATCCTTTTGTCGTTCGTCTTTAGTCGTTAGCCGTTCTATTTAATATAATATTCAATTATAGCTGCAAAATTGGAAGAAGCGCGTTGGAGCAAATTGCTTCTTATGGATTCCGCAAATTGCTTTAACATAAAATCGTTGCCGATATAGGGCTGCTGCGCATCCACTATATCTGATTTTATGTTAAATACTGCGTATACGCAATTTGCTAACATTTTGCCTATAATTAATATTATGTTAAATAGAATATAAATAAACTGTTGATATTATATAATGAACCCCCCTTCTTAACTAAAATAATTCGTGATAATTCGATAAAATTTGTGATAATCAGCGATAAAAAAAAAGACGCAATAAATTGCGCCCCTACATTATTCTATTAATTGAATAATTATGAATTCATAATTAATCATTCATAATTACTCGCTCCCACAAGCCACAATCACAGCCCGCTCGTGAGCTCGCAGTGCTCGTTTGCTGGCGCAACCTCTCTCCGCTCGGTTCATAACTCATAACTCATAACTTATCATTACTTCCCTCCTTCAAGCTCTGCAATTTTGGCCAGAACTTCTTGATATTTATCAGTCATCTGCAAACGATAATAGAGTTCCTTGAGGCTTGTCAGGGTATCAAAATCAGTTGGGTTAAGTTCCCTGGCACGTTCCATATAAGGAAGAGCACTAGCAAATACCTCTTTGGCTTCTTCAAAAGCCTTGTTATACTCATTCGGATCCATTATTTCATTAGCTGCTTCAAGCATACTGGCTCCTTTATTATAATAACATACACCGGTGTTATACTGGCTTTCAAAGTATTCATTATCAAGCTCAATTGATTTTAATAATGACTCCAGAGCCTTATCATATTCCTCAGCCTGCATATACAGTACTCCCTTGACGTAATGGAAATTATGATTATCCGGTGAATCTTCGATTGCAAGGTTGAGGTAATCAAGGGCATCTTCCCGCTTATCATTATCAATGAAGAACTGGATCATAATGAGCAGTACCTGCTCATCTTCCGGAAATGCCTCTAATGTTTTTCTTAATGTCATTTCTGCATTTTCAAGATCTCCTTCTTCGCTATATGCTTGATATTTAAGCAGATAAGGTGTTGCCTCTCCATAATGTAAATCTATACTCTGGTCGAGGTACTTATGTGCTTTTTTAAAATCTTTAGCATTATAAGCAGCCAGTGCGGTGTTAAAAATAACAACCGTATCTACATTTCCCATGTAGATATCACTTTTCTGGATATCGAGTAATTTTTCAAAAGCAATAGTTGATTTATCATAATTCTGCTCTTCGAATTCCATAGCAGCCCACGACAGGAAGTCATTAGCAAGTGCCGGAAGCTGAACAATAACAAGTTTTTCCATATTGTTCTTATCATCCAGCTTGATTGATTTAAGATAGCTGTCATATGCATATATTAACTGATCGTCATATGCATTCATCAGTTTCTCGTCCTTACTTTCAGAGCCTTTTTCCCACATTGCCTGGGCAATACGGCCCATGGCATAATGTGTTTTAGGCCAGTCTTTTGTTTTCTCATGTACCAATGCAGCGTCGACAGCTTCCTGTGCTTTATCAAGATTCCCTGTCTCAACAAAGTTCAGGGCACTTGATACTTTACCTTTTTGTGCTACTGCTTCAAGTGTAGAGCAGGCGGAAATAGATACTGTCATGGCAGTTATTATCAAAAGTGATATAAAATTACTTTTCATATTAATATGTTTAGTTACTTATTTTAAAAATTCCTTCAAATTTAAAACATTACTTATTAATCTTCAAAAACTTTCAAGCAAATTAAGTTAAGTTTAACTTAAATCTTCCTCTCCGGCCTGAATTTCTGCATCATTGTCCTCTTCATTAACCTCCACATTGGTTACAGAACCTATTGAATCTGATTCCCTGAGGTTAATAATCCTTACACCCTGTGTTGCCCGGCCCATAACCCTGATTGATTCTACCGGTGTCCGTATTACAGTACCTGACTGGGTTATGATCATAAGGTCATTACTGTCGGTAACTGACTTCAAAGCAACGAGATGCCCGGTTTTTTGAGTGATATTTATTGTTTTTACTCCTTTCCCTCCCCTGTTGGTAAGCCGGTAATCTTCAATTTCTGACCGTTTCCCATAGCCTTTTTCTGATACTACCAGTATATTTTGCTCTTTATTGTCAGGATCAAGAACCACCATACCCACTACAGTATCAGCATTATTTCTCAGTGTGATACCTCTTACTCCTGAAGCTGTTCTTCCCATAGGTCTAACTGCATTTTCATGGAACCTTATAGCACGGCCTGACTCAACAGCCATCATAATATACTGATTACCGTTTGTCATCCTTGCCTCCAGCAGGGTATCTCCTTCTCTTACGGTTATTGCATTTACACCATTCTGGCGGGGCCTGCTGTATGCCTCGAGCGATGTCTTTTTTATTATTCCCTTGGTAGTACAGAGAATAATGAAATTATTATTAATATATTCTTCATCATCCAGCGTTTTGACATTAATATAGGCCATTACAGTATCACTGGGTTCTATATTGATCAGGTTCTGCATAGCTCTACCCTTGGAAGTCCTTGTTCCTTCAGGTATCTGGTATACCTTAAGCCAGAAACATTTACCGTTCCGGGTAAAAAACAGCATTGTGTTATGCATGGTGGCTATGAACAGGTGTTCAATAAAATCCTCGTCGCGTGTAGTACTTCCACGTGATCCGAATCCTCCCCTGTTCTGCCTGCGAAATTCACTGAGTGGAGTTCTTTTAATATATCCCATATGTGAAATGGTAATCACCATTTCTTCATCAGCGTAGAAATCTTCGGGGTTAAATTCTTCAGCATTGGGTACTATCTCAGTCCTTCTTTCGTCACCATATTTTTCTTTTATATCGGCCAGCTCATCCTTAATGATTCCCGTCTGGAGATCCCTGCTTTCAAGCACACTGCGCAGGTATTCAATTTGCTTCAGTAATTCTTCATACTCTGACCTTAGTTTTTCCTGTTCAAGGCCGGTAAGCTGCCGCAGGCGCATTTCAACTATGGCCCGCGATTGCACTTCAGTCAGGTTAAAACGTTCCATCAGCCTTTCCCTGGCTTCGTCAGGTGTTTTCGAGGACTTAATTATGGCTATTACTTCATCTATATTATCACTTGCAATAATCAAACCCTCAAGTATATGTGCACGTTTTTCTGCCTGGTCCAGTTCAAAGCGTGTACGACGGATAACAACATCCAGGCGGTGATCAAAAAAATACCTTATTAAATCTTTCAGGTTAAGTGTACGTGGGCGCCCATTTACCAGTGCTATATTATTAACTGAGAATGAGGTCTGTAGCTGCGAATACTTAAATAATGTATTTAAGACAACATTGGCAGTGGCATCTTTCTTAAGGATAATAACTATCCTCATCCCATTACGGTCGGATTCATCATTAATATATGATATGCCTTCAATCTTTTTATCATTTATCAGGTCAGCAATTTTACGTATCATTTCTGCCTTGTTGACCTGATAAGGTATTTCAGATACTATTATGCTCTCCCTTCCTGAATGAGTAAGCTCAATATCTGTTTTAGCCCTTACAACTATCCTGCCCCGGCCTGTTTCAAATGCATCTTTTATACCCTGTTCGCCATAGATAATACCACCTGTCGGAAAGTCAGGTCCTTTGACAAACCTCATCATTTCATCTGTAGTAATGTCGTTATTGTCTACATACTCAATTGTGGCATCAATTATTTCCGAGAGGTTATGAGGAGGCATATTTGTGGCCATACCAACAGCAATACCTGAAGCACCATTGATCAGGAGGCTGGGTATTTTTGTTGGCAGAACAACAGGTTCTTTGAGGGAATCGTCAAAATTCAGCTGGTGGTCAACAGTATCCTTTTCTATATCAGCCAGTGTTTCCTCAGCTATTTTCTGCAGGCGAGCCTCAGTATACCTCATAGCTGCCGGGCTGTCACCATCGATTGATCCGAAATTACCCTGCCCATCAACAAAAGGATACCTCAGGGACCAGTCCTGTGCCATTCTTACCATAGCCTCGTATACCGACGAATCACCGTGAGGGTGATATTTACCAAGCACCTCCCCTACTATTCTTGCTGATTTCTTATGTGGTTTGTTTGATAACAGTCCAAGTTCTGACATTCCAAACAGCACACGCCTGTGAACAGGTTTCAATCCGTCGCGCACATCGGGCAAAGCCCTGGAAACAATTACCGACATCGAATAATCGATGTAGGCAGACTTCATTTCCTCTTCAATATTTATCTTTATAATCTTCTCTTTATCCGGCATTTAAGATCAATTTAAACTTATCTTTTTTTTAAAGCTATCTCCTCAAAATTTGCAGGTTACGAAAATAGTGATTTATTCCCTATTTACCGTATATTGAGATGTGTAATTATCAACATTTATTGTTAAAATTGGGCATGCTATTTGCATTGTCCTATATTGCCTGAAAAGTAGATAGATTTAGGTTTTTTATGTACTTTTGTTGATGATATATGACATTATGACCTTAAAGCAAAACTCAAAGCAGGTGTTTTAAATAATAGAATTAGTGAATATGAGATTCTTAAGCTTTATTTTTTACCGTTTTAACAATTAATATATGCTTGAGGTCGTTAAATAATACAGATGAGGGAAGAATTTTATGGATTCAAGATTTTCACAAAAAGTTAAAGATGTTCTTACCTACAGCAAGGAAGAAGCAATAAGGCTTGGTAACAGTCATATCAGTCCCGAGCATATTTTACTTGGAATTTTACGGGAAGGAGAAGGCCTTGCAGTAGATATTCTTGTTAACCAGGGTGTTGACCTCAGTATGCTGAAAGGATCGCTCGAAAGAAGCATAAGGGTTGATAATCCAATAAAGATCTCTGATAACGATATATTGCCTCTGCTGAAAAGCACAGAGAGGATCTTAAAACTTGTTCATCTTGAGGCAAAGGCTCTTAAGAGTGATATTATAGATACCGAACATCTTCTCCTTGCTATACTCAAGGAGGAAAATTCCTTTGTAACAAGATTCCTGTCGGAGCTCAACGTGGACTACCAGACGGTAAGGCAGGTAGCTGAGGCTGAAAATCCGCTTCCCCGGGCTGACTTTCCCAGGGAAGATGAAGATGAGGATACTGGTTTTTCCCGCGGCGACCAGGGTAAAGGCCAGCAGGGTGCTTCACCACATTCAACAAAATCTTCATCCGATACACCAGTACTGGATAATTTTGGCATTGATCTTACCAAGGCTGCCGAAGAAAACAGGCTTGATCCTGTCGTAGGCAGGGGAAGAGAGATAGAAAGACTGGCACAGATACTGTCAAGGCGCAAAAAGAACAATCCGGTGCTGATAGGTGAACCCGGCGTGGGAAAATCTGCCATTGCTGAAGGACTGGCACTTAGGATTGTACAGAAGAAAGTATCAAGAGTTCTGTTTGGTAAAAGGGTGGTAACCCTGGATATGGCATCCATCGTGGCAGGAACCAAATATCGCGGACAATTTGAAGAAAGAATGAAAGCCATTCTCAATGAACTGGTTAAGAACGATAATATCATACTTTTTATTGATGAGATACATACTATCGTAGGTGCCGGAGGGGCAGCGGGATCACTCGATGCGGCAAACATGCTAAAACCCGCACTTGCCAGAGGAGAAATACAGTGCATAGGCGCCACCACACTGGATGAATACAGGCAACATATTGAAAAAGATGGTGCCCTGGAAAGGCGCTTCCAGAAAATAATGGTCGAACCTACCACCATTGAAGAAACAATTAATATCCTGAATAATATTAAAGACAGGTATGAAGATCATCATAATGTGCTTTATACTGATAAGGCCATAGAAGCATGCGTTAAACTGACAAACAGGTATATCACCGATCGACACCTGCCGGATAAGGCTATTGATGCCCTGGATGAGTCAGGTTCAAGGGTCCATATCTCCAATATCGTCGTGCCTGAAAGAATACTTAAGCTTGAGGAAGAACTGGATGACGCCAGGAAAGATAAGATGAATGCCGTTAAAAACCAGAATTTTGAGAGGGCTGCAAGCTTCAGGGATAAAGAGAAAGAACTACAGGATATGATAGAGGCGGAAAAAAAGAAATGGGAATCAGATCTTTCACAGAACAGGGAGACCGTTGATGATGAAAAAGTTGCAGAAGTGGTGGCTATGATGACAGGTGTCCCAGTGCAGCGGATTGCACAGACAGAAGGCACACGCCTGCTCAAGATGGCAGATGAACTCAAAGAGAGCCTGATAGGCCAGGAAGAGGCAATTAAAAAAGTTGTAAGAGCCATTCAGCGTAACAGAGCCGGTCTTAAAGATCCGAATAAGCCAATAGGTACATTCATCTTCCTCGGTCCAACAGGCGTGGGTAAAACACACCTTGCCAAAGTGCTGGCGAAATTCCTGTTTGACAGTGCCGATAACCTTATAAGGGTTGATATGAGTGAATATATGGAAAAATTTGCCGTATCACGCCTAGTAGGTGCACCTCCCGGATACGTGGGCTATGAAGAAGGCGGACAGCTAACTGAAAAAGTCAGACGCAAACCTTATTCTGTAGTCCTGCTCGATGAGATAGAAAAAGCACATCCCGATATATTCCATATTTTGCTTCAACTGCTCGATGAAGGCCAGCTGACCGATAGCCTGGGTAGAAGGGTTGACTTCAGGAATACTATAGTCATTATGACCAGTAATATCGGTTCCCGCCAGCTTAAAGACTTTGGACAGGGCATAGGTTTCGATACTCAGAGTAAAAAAGCAGATAAGGATGGTTATGTTAAAAGCGTAATACAGAAAGCACTGCATAAAACTTTTGCACCTGAATTCCTTAACAGGATTGATGATGTGATAGTATTTGAATCATTGTCCAGGGAAAGCATCCACGCAATAATAGATATTGAATTAAAAGGACTGTTCGACCGGATACTGTCACTGGGATATAAGATCGAGCTTACTGAAGAAGCCAAGGACTTCATTGCAGAAAAAGGATTCGATTCACAATATGGAGCTAGGCCATTGAAGAGGGCTATTCAGAAATACCTTGAAGATCCTATGGCCGAGGTAATTATTGAATCAGGCGTTGAAGCAGGAGATACCCTCCAGGTAATTAAGGATAAAAAAACCGAAGAAATAAAAATTAAGCTAAAGAAAGCGAAAAAAGTAACTGAACCTGACGATAAGAAATCCTTACCTTCTGACAGTAAGAACTAGGAAAATAAAATTTACGAGTAACAGAAGGGGCACCTTTTGATGCCCCTTTTTATGTTTTATTCCTTTTTGCTGAAGAGTGCTGTGGCCAGGACAAAGGTCATAATTAATGATACCCAGAAGAAAATATCCCCGCCCGGCCAGTGCTGTGCCTGCCATAGAAAAGATGTAATCAGAACAATAATTGTTATCCCAAGGTAAGTCATAAATGGATTTTTCTTCTTCGTGAATAACCATATTATTCCGAGAATGATAAATACAACGGTTCCAAGGACAAGGAGTATGCTTGCAGGGTGCCAGTGCTTAATTTTAAATACAACACCTGCAAGAACAACAATCAGTGAAATAAGTGAAATAGAACTCAATGCTTTCTTCATAAATGCTGGTTTTATTTGGTTATCACAAGTTACGAAATTTAAGGTAACAGACATGCTTCAAGATCAAATTCTGTGGCACCTGTTATAAGAACATTGCAGAAATCGCCGGGTTTTAGCTTATGGTTCCCGGGCTTTACCAATATTTCCTGGTCGATTTCCGGACTGTCATATTCAGTCCTTGCAATAAAATATCCTTGTTCTTCTTTGTCAACAATTACACGCATTTCCTTTCCCATCAGGCTCAGGTTCTTCTGTAATGAAATTTCCTGTTGTAAAGCCATTATCTCATCAGCCCTTGCCCTTTTGAGCTTTTCAGGGATACTATCTTTGAAATTATTGTATGCATGGGTATCTTCCTCGTGTGAATAAGTAAAAACACCAAGCCTGTCGAACCTGAATTCAGTTATAAAATCCATTAATATCCTGAAATCATTTTCTGTTTCACCGGGATATCCTGTAATTAAAGTGGTCCGGATAGCTGCTTCGGGAAGGTAAGACCTTATATATGAGAGCAAATTTCGAGTCTCTTTTTCAGAATGGTTGCGTTTCATTCCCGAAAGTACATTATCAGATATATGCTGAATGGGAATGTCAATATAATTGCAGATTTGCGGACTGTCCTTCATAAGTTGCATTAGATCATCCGGTATGCTGCCCGGATAAAGGTAGTGCAGCCGTAACCATTCAATATCAACATTTTTCAGTATTTCTTCACATAAACTGGTGAGCATAGGTTTCTTATAGCGGTCGACTCCATAATAAGTCAGGTCCTGTGCTATAAGTATTATCTCTTTCACGCCCTGGCCTGTTAATATCCGGGCTTCCTTAACCAGTTCCTCCACTGATCTGCTTATATACCTGCCCCTGATGCCCGGGATGGCACAAAATGAACAGTTTCGATTGCATCCCTCACTCACCTTAAGGTAGGCATAATGAGGTGGTCCTGTAAGTATCCGGTCAGGGTCAAGTGATTTATTGTAGCCTGATGCCAGGTATTTTAATATTTCAGCAGGTTTATTCACCCCAAAGTATTGATCTACTTCAGGTATTTCTTTTTTTAGTTGATCCTTGTATCTTTCAGAAAGGCAACCCATTACATACAGTTTTCCAATATCTCCCCTTTTGCGTGCTTCTGTCAGTTCAAGTATGGTATTAACTGATTCTTCTTTGGCATCGTTGATAAAACCGCATGTATTGATTATTACTATATCTGTTTTCCTTTTATTTTCAGCATGATAAACATTATACCCGGCGTACTGGAATTGCTTAAGCAATTTTTCAGAATCGACGGTGTTCTTCGAGCAGCCAAGGGTTATTATTTTTACTGATTTTTGCATGTTAACATCCCCCTTATCCCGACACTGTGGTCGGGACTTTCCCCCTTCAAAGGGGGAACCTATTGTGAGAAAAGTGAATCCACGAACTCGTAACGGTTAAATACCTGAAGGTGTTCAAGCTTCTCGCCAACTCCTATATATTTGACAGGTATTTTGAACTGGTCTGATATACCTATTACCACTCCTCCTTTTGCAGTTCCATCAAGCTTTGTTATTGCCAGTGAGGTCACCTCTGTGGACAGGGTAAACTGTCTGGCCTGTTCAAAAGCGTTCTGGCCTGTCGATCCATCGAGGATAAGTAATACTTCGTGTGGTGCCTCAGGTGTAACTTTTGCCATAACCCTCTTAATTTTAGCAAGTTCGTTCATAAGGTTCGCCTTATTATGCAGACGTCCCGCAGTATCAATAATTACTACATCAATGTTACCCGATACAGCTGATTTGACAGTATCATATGCCACTGAAGCCGGGTCGGATCCCATTGACTGTTTAATGAGTTTAACACCTACCCTTTCCGACCATATCTCAAGCTGATCAACTGCTGCAGCCCTGAAGGTATCGGCAGCACCCAGTATAACCGATTTACCGGCTTTCTTGTAATGGTAGGCAAGCTTGGCTATGGTTGTTGTTTTGCCTACACCATTAACACCAACTACCATAATGACATACGGCCTGGCCGGAAGTTCTGCATCAAAGTCATTAAGCTCACCTGACCTGTTCTCTTCAAGCAAGCCTGCTATCTCTTCGCTTAATATCCTGTTCAGTTCACTTGTATTAAGATATTTTTCTGATGCCACACGTTTTTCTATCCTTTCAATAATACGAATTGTGGTATCCACCCCTACATCAGAGCTGATAAGTATTTCTTCAAGCTGATCAAGCACTTCATCATCCACTTTGGATTTACCCACTACAGCTCTTGAAAGCTTTTTAAATACGTTCTCTTTTGTTTTTTCCAGACCTTTATCAAGATCCTTTTTCTTTTCCTTGCTGATGAAGCCAAGTAATGCCATTTATAATGTTGAATTGTTGAACTGTTTAATTGTTGAATCGGGGGTGTGTAAAGATAAAAAAAGCTTTCCTCATAATGAAGAAAGCTCTGGTCAGTATATCAATTATTTGATTATTTGTCAAAAAAGTCCTTTATATGGTCATTATGGACCACCTGCTCTTTAAAGACATAAGCACCCGTTTTGTCGGATTTTACCATTTTAATACATTTGGTAAATGCCTTACCGGTACCTGATTTTAATGTTGCAACTACTTTCTTTGCCATGATATATAATTATTTTATTTCCCTGTGAAGTGTGTATTTCTTAAGGATAGGATTATACTTCATTCTCTCAAGCCTGTCAGGTGAGTTTTTCCTGTTCTTGGTTGTGATATACCTGGATGTGCCAGGCATTCCACTGTCCTTGTGTTCAGTACATTCAAGTATTACCTGCACCCTGTTTCCCTTTGCTTTCTTTGCCATAATAATATTCTTTAGTACTTAACAATATATCCTTTTTCCTTTGCATCCTGAAGAACCGCATGCAAACCTTTCTTGTTAATCAGCCTTATCCCGGCAGCCGATACTTTCAATGTGATCCAACGATCTTCCTCGGGATAATAAAACTTTTTGGTAAAGAGATTAGGATAGAATTTCCTTTTCGTTCTCTTCTTGGAATGTGAGACATTATTGCCTGACAACACCTTCCTACCGGTCACTTGACATATCCTTGACATCTCAGTTTCTTTTAATTCTGTATTAGATAGTAATATTCCTAAAATCGAAGCGCAAAATACGTGATTTTTATTCAATTATCCAACAAAAAGATGCTGTTTTTTATTAACCTACCATCCTGAATAGTAAAACTCAGGTTAGTTTAATCGCCCCGGTTTTTTTAAATGATTGGAATATTGGAACCGAGCCCCGAGAATTCGGGGCGAGTTCGACGAACCCCAGTGGCACGGTTCTGGAGAACCGCGCTAGCGGGGTGAGTCAATAATGGATTATTGGATTGATGGTGTTCAGGGTTCATTTCTATTCCTATTCCTTTTCCTCAGCCTTAGCCTTAGCCTTCCTTTATTTCTTCAATCACTGTTTTACGCAACAAATTCATTGCCGCCAGTGATGCCCTCCGTATATTATTGCTCCGGGTGAAAGCAAAGTTATGTTTTTCTGCATATGAACCATGCTTTGAGCTGACAGCTATCCAGACAGTACCTACAGGTTTTTCTTCTGTTCCACCACCTGGCCCTGCAATCCCTGTTGCTGAAATAGCGTAATCAGTTTTATACTTTTCCCTAATTCCCCTTGCCATCTGCAGGGCTATTTCTTCACTTACTGCTCCATGTTTCTCCAGATCCCCTGTATTTACGCCAAGTTCATCAGTTTTAATCCGGTTATTATAGGCAATTACCGATCCTGTAAAGTAATCAGAACTTCCGGGAACAGATGTAATCATACGTGAAATATTTCCCCCGGTACAGCTCTCAGCAATACTCAGAGTAATACTATTATTTTTAAGCAGATTGCCTGTCGCTTCCTCAAGGCTCATCCCGTCAAGTCCGTATATATATTCCGGAATAATATTGTAAAGCTTATCTATCTGACCTGTCAGCACCCTGTCAATTTCGGTCTCATCTTCTCCCCTGCCTGTAAGACGCAGTTTGATAATACCTGATGTCGGAAGATATGCCAGGCTTACATATCCGGGCATTTGCTTCTCAAAATCCTCCAGGATTTCAGCCAGGCGAGCCTCGAATGTGCCAAATGTCATAACCAGACGGTATTTTATATGTGCCCTTTTAAAATGCTCTTTTATCCCCGGAATAACATGATTCGTCATTATATATTTCATCTCGTAAGGCACTCCGGGCATTGATACCAGTACTCTTCCGTTTTTTTCAAACCACATACCCGGTGCAGTACCAAGAGCATTGGTTAATATTTTACACCCTTCCGGCACCTCTGCCTGCTTAATATTATTCTCATTCATATCCAATCCCCTTTTTTTCATCAATCCTTCAATGTTCGTCAGTACCCCATCGTCCTGTACCAGCCTGGTATTGAAATACTCGCTTAATGTTTTTTTGGTAATATCATCACTTGTCGGGCCCAGACCTCCCGTTACCAGTACCAGTTCGGACCGGCTAATAGCATCATCTATTACTTTAAGTATATGTTCTTTTTTATCTGATATAGAAGTCATTTGATATACTTCAATACCAAGTTTTGTAAGCTCAGTACCCATCCAGGCTGCGTTGGAATCGACTGTCATGCCTATTAGTATCTCGTCGCCTATTGATATTATTTCTGCCTGCATCTTAAATATTGTTGAATTGTTGAACTGTTAAATCGTTGAATGGTTGAATTGTTCTGAACATTTTAACAATTAAACACTTCAACAATTCAACACTTCTTAAAATGCAAAGATATTTTTTTGTATGTTCAGTTTCTAAAAATACCGGTATTAATTATGAGAAGGGAAATAATCCAAAAAACGGAGCATTATGTAAAGAACTACCTGGAAAACGTTGAATCAGGTCATAACTGGTGGCATATATACCGGGTAAGGAACATGGCCATGTATATTTTTTCATCTGAAAGAAAAGGTGATCCTTTTATTATTGAGATTGCCTCACTACTACATGATATAGGGGATCGTAAGATTGATACTGTTAATGATGCTAATGATTTAAGTGGCTTTCTGGACGGTTTAAGGCTCGAAAGCAGCCAGGAGGATAAGATTACCTTTATTATCGATCACATCTCTTTCAGAGACAGCTTTGGCCCTGAGTATGAACATATACCTGAACTGGATATAGGACAGGATGCCGACCGCCTGGATGCCATAGGGGCAATAGGTATTGCCAGGGCCTTTAACTATGGAGGTTCGAAAGGTTTTGAAATATATAACCCGGGAAAAGCTCCCCTGGAGTACAAGTCAGCTGCTGAATATACAACATCCGATTCTTCGACTATTAATCATTTCTACGAAAAGCTGCTCAGGCTGAAAGATATGATGAATACAACAACCGGGAAAAAGCTGGCTGAAGAAAGGCACATGTATATGGAGGGGTTCCTGGAACAGTTCCTCAGGGAATGGAATAAGGTTGTGAAAGACAAAAGATAAAAGTTGAAGCATAGCGGAAACCCCGGCTGAACGTAGTGAATGCCGGGGGATAAAGATAAAAGTTATTGGTTCCCTCAGGTTACATAGCTGTGTTCACCGTGGATTAGCCCCGTTTCGATTGCCGTGAAAAAAGTTTCTGGTACAGGATATTATTTGATACTATTTATACACATACGTAACATTCCCATTGACTTTTACCGGATATCCCTGTTCGTTATACTCATAGGAGCTTTCTCCTACATGTATGTTTTCTGACCATGGATCAACTTCAAAATGGATGGTATATGTTTCTTTTGTGATATTATTCTGGTTGGTATATTTACCGGGAGTCATCAATCGTTTAAACGATTGATAAGGATTTTTCATATTATCATATTCATATTCAGTGGTGGTACGTAACTCAGGAATTCCAGCTGATAGTACAAGGTATTTTATTTCTTTAATAAGATTTCCTTTTTCATCATATTGATAGTCAATATAACCTGACAGTTCATTCTTCCAATACATTGTCATCCTGCTGATTCTGCCATTCACGCAGTTAAATTCAAAGAATTCGGAATTACTTACCAAAGGGCGGATGAAGGTTTTCCTGGTCAACTGTTCGTTACCATCGTATTCAAATGTTGTGGTCAGGCTTTTTTCTGTGTTTTCAGGATTAACCCATTCTTCCCTGCTCAATGTAGCTTCGAGTACTTGCATGCTACTGCTGAAAATACCGGGATCAACATAATGATCAGATAGTATTAACTGGTTTTTATCATTGTAAATATGCCTTGTATAATAGAATTTACTTTTTTCTTCGCTTATTAAGTTTGCATCATTATATGAATACTCATAATAAACCTCACCATCGACTAACACTTTGCTTATCAATGGTATGCCGGTATTTTCTATAATTAGTTGCTTATCTTTTTCACAGGAAAAGACAACAAGGGAAAGGATAAAAATCACTAATGTTTTTTTCATTAAATAAGCTTTAGCAATAAGATTTTACCATCAAAAATCATGCAAGTTTTTATTGTTCCGGCTATATGTTGTTTTCAAGGAAATAAAGGGGTAATGGAGTGTTTGAATAATGGAACCGAGCAGTGCGATTATGCTTCAGCATGCGAGTGTTGCGAGCTCAACGAGGCTCGAAGGGCTGATTCAATGATGGGTATTCTCGTTTTTGGTACTTGGTACTGTATACTGAATGAAATTCAAACTTCTCAACCTCTAAACCTCTAAACCACTAAACGGTTCAAACCTTCAAACTCTCAAACTTAGTTTTTGAGCGGGAAACGGGGATCGAATGCTGACGCTTCGGTCAGCACCCTGACATCACGCTTTGCGTGATCGTCAGTGGCCCGCGACATCATTAGCTATACTTTCTTACAAACTTGATTAATCTCTCCTGGCTTAGATTTTTCAATTTGTTTTCGAGTTTTATTGCTTCATTACTTGTGGTTTTTTTAGTTATCCAGACCAGTTTCCATGGAGCACCATATCTTGTTGATTTTTCCCTGCCTGAGTTGTGTCGCTTCAGTCGATCATCAAGGTTTGAAGTATATCCACAATAGTACCGATTTGTCTTTTCAGACCAGAGTATATAAACATAATACATATTACAGCGAGACTTATAATTTGAGCGGGAAACGGGGATCGAACCCGCGACCCTCAGCTTGGGAAGCTGATGCTCTACCACTGAGCTACTCCCGCTTTAAAGGCCCAAATTTAATTTAATTTTTTATTTTTCAGATATTACAGAAATATTGTTTGATCAGTTTGAGAGTTTGAATGTTTTAACATCTGCCTAACAGCAATCAGGATATAAGTCATTATTTATTAGATCAAACTTTCAAACGCTCAAACACTCAGACTTTTGCCTTTCTCCCCCGGCATTCACTACGTTCAGCCGGGGTTTCCGCTATGCTTCAACTTTTGTCTTTTGTCTTGCATTCTACCATTCCGCCGGCCACTCCCCTATCCCGTCCTTGAAGAATTGCAGGTGTTCATAGTGGGCCTTTGCCTTATCCTCGATAGCAAGCAGCTCATCAGCTGAAAGTTGTTTGAATTCATGGGCTATCTGAATATTTTCCTCAAGTTCGGCTATCTCATCAATACCTATTATAATAGTGCTTACAGGAAGTGACATTACGTAGTCCATAGCTTCTTTCATAGTGATTATACCACCATGATCAAATATCCTGTCCCTGGCCGGGATTTTCATTCCAACGATACCCATTTTCTTTTCTACTGCTATGGGCAGGAACTTCTCAATCATTGAGTTATAATGCTTGTCAGCTGCATTAATTGCTACCAGTACATTATCAAAATCGTACCTTTCTGCCATCATTTTCAGAATCTCAGGGTCTTCATGACCGGTAATGCCTACATTTTTCACCATACCTTCTGCCCTTGCTTTTTCCATTGCTTTTACAACACCGTCGTCTGCAAAATATTCGTCTATATTACTTTTTTCCCGGGATCTCAAATTATGAATTTGCCAGAGGTCCAGGTGATCAGTATGAAGGTGGGTGAGGCTCTTCTCCAGGAGTCTCATTGAACCGTCATATGTACGGTCATGTGTCTTTGAAGCCAGGAATACTTCATTCCTTCTTGTCTTAAGTACCTGCCCGATATTACGTTCACTGGTACCCATTGCTTCTTCTCTCGGAATGGTTTCTGTTGATCTGCCATATGCTGCGGCTGTATCTATATAATTAATACCCAGATCAATAGCCTTATTAACTATTTCGACGGCCAGATCCTCTTTTCCCGGAGTTTCTATAGTTGCCTGTCCTCCAAGGCTGTAAATACCGATCATATGTCCTGTTTTACCAAGTGGCCTGAGGGGCATTTTTGAGGCTTGTTCAACTATTTTGCATCTCGATAACAATTCTACTGGACTAACAACGGTTGCCACTGCAGCTGCTGCAGCCATTTTCTTCAGGAAATCCCTTCTTGAATTGCGATTCTGGTAATTCATGGTTAGAGGTGTTAATTGTTTGTCTAAATATAAGAAATTCAGATGTACTTCTATATTTTATTGATATAACAAGGATGCCGGTACAAGGTTCAACACTTCATTTATTGTTATGAGCGCGAAATATGCAGTTATTTTCCTGTGCTTTCTTCTATATTATCAATTCTCTTGAGCAATGATGGATGAGAATAATGTACAAATACGTATGCAGGGTGTGGGTTCAGGTTACTGAGGTTCTTGACAGATAATTTTTTAAGTGCCGACACAAGGTAAGTTCCGTCGTATAAATTTCCTGCATAACTATCTGCCTCGTATTCATGTTTCCTGGAAAGGTAATTCATGAACAGGCTTATTATCCTTGATACCGGGCTGTAAATCAGGAAGAATGCGAATATACTTATATGAAAAGATGGTATTTCAGCACCCATGGCAATGGTGAGTTTTTCATTGCCGGCCAGTATGGAGAAGATATACAGCATAATACCGGTTTGAAAAATACCGTATAGCATCATCGTAAGTGAATGTTTCTTCTTGTAATGTCCTATTTCATGTGCCAGAACGGCCGTAATCTCCTTGACATTAAGATCGCTAATCAGGGTATCGAACAATACTATGCGTTTTTTTGGACCAAGTCCAGCAAAATAGGCATTTGCCTTGGTACTGCGTTTTGATCCGTCAATGGTATAAATATTGGAAAGCCTAAAACCGGCTTTTGCAGCCATTACCTCTATTTCTGTCCTGAGTTCTCCTTCCTCCAGTGGTTTCTGTTTATTGAACAAAGGCACTATAAGTTCAGAGTAGAACATGTTCATAAAAACAGAAAAGAGGGTAATAACTATCCACACATATAACCAGAACATCTCACCTGCAACATAATAGATCCATGTTATAAGTGCTAATAGCGGTGCACCTATCACAGCTGCTATCAACCAGCTTTTAAGATGATCGATGATATAGGTGGTTTTACTGGTTTTATTAAACCCGAATTTCTCTTCAATCTTGAATGTATCATACCATGAAAATGGTAAGCTTAATAAATCTGATGCCAATCCGATTATTCCGAAGAATACAATACTTACAAGTATTTTGTTTTCTGTTAGTGCTCTGGCCAGACTGTCAATCCATGCAAAACCACCAAGAAAAAGCATCGCAAGTATAATGAGCAGGAAAAAAGATGAGCTGATATTGCTGAAATTTTTATTTATCCTGTAGTAATTCTGCGAGGTCTTGTACTTCTCCTTATCAATAATACCTTTAAGCTTATCCGGGACTGTATCAGACCACATCTTATTATTAAGAAAATCAAGGTACAGGCCCGAAGCATGACCAAAAACTATAATAGTTATTATAAGGAAGAAAAAGATGTTATACATAATTTATTTGATAAAAAAAACAGGGCGCCGAGGATTGGAAGAAAAAATGTGGAATAAAAATGTCTCGCTGCATTTCCTCGTGCTGTACGCGCCCTGTTTCCTATAAGAATGTTTTCTAGTGCAAATATCTAATTTTTTTTTAATTAAACAATAGCTTATTAACTGTCTTTGAACATACTTTTCAACAATTTGTTGCATAAAACAATAAATGCAGAAGCAGTTTTGACTGCATTTTAGTGTCATGTGAGCATACCACCGCAGACCTGGATAACCTGGCCGGAAATATAATCCGACATGTCCGATGCCAGGAATAATGCTGTATTCGCAACATCATCGGGGGTGCCACCCCTTTTCAGAGGTATTTTATCAATCCATCCCTTTTTTACTTCATCTTTGAGCTTTTCAGTCATTTCAGTGATTATGAATCCAGGGGCTATTGCATTACATCTTATATTCCTGGTCCCAAGCTCTCTTGCCACGCTTTTAGTAAAACCTATCATCCCTGCTTTCGACGCAGAATAATTGCTCTGGCCCGCGTTTCCGGATATGCCTACTACTGAACTCATATTAATTATTGATCCCCTTCTCTGTTTCATCATGGGTTTGACTACAGCCCTGGTCAGGTTGAATACACCTTTAAGGTTTATTTCAAGAACCTGGTCCCATTGTTCTTCTGTCATTATCATTAGAAGGGTATCCCTTGTTATGCCTGCATTATTCACCAGGACGTCTATTGAACCAAAGTCTTTTACTACCTCATCTGCTACGCGTTGCGAGTCGTTATAGTCAGCAACGTTTGAAACATACCTCCTCACTTTTGCCCCGAGTTTTTCACATTCATCACATACCGCACAGAACTCGACATCCTCAATAATGTTAGTTATTGCTAAATTAGCGCTCTCGGAAGCAAATTTCAACGTTATTGCTTTCCCTATTCCTCTTGAGGCTCCTGTTATAAGTACTGTTTTACCATCTAGTAGACCCATTGTTATTTATTTTTGTTAATATTTGAAAAATTCTTCTATAAAAAACGATTGTAGAGACGCACAATCGTGCGTCTCTACGATTTGGTCCTGCCTTATTTTAGGACTTCGACAACGGTTTTTCCTATATCTGCCGGCGATTCAACCACCTCAATTCCGCATTCCTTCATTATTTTCATCTTTGCCGCCGCAGTATCTGCTTTCCCTCCTATAATTGCACCTGCATGCCCCATCCTCTTTCCTTTAGGAGCAGTCTGACCTGCAATAAAACCAATTACCGGCTTGGTCTTATTCTCTTTTATCCAGAGAGCTGCATCAGTCTCCATATTGCCGCCTATCTCACCGATAATTATAATAGCCTCGGTATCATTATCTGCCATCATTAGTTTCACGGCATCAAGTGTTGTGGTTCCAACAATAGGGTCACCTCCAATACCTATGCAAGTCGACTGTCCCATGCCCAGTCTGGTAACCTGGTCAACTGCTTCATAGGTCAGAGTACCTGACCTGCTTATGATTCCCACACCACCTTTCCTGTGAATGAAGCCAGGCATAATACCAACTTTAGCTTCCTCAGGAGTAATAATACCCGGACAATTTGGCCCTATAAGCCTGCAATCGCGACTGGACAAAAACTCTTTTACCTTTACCATATCCGAAACAGGTATACCTTCAGTAATTGTTACAATGAGTTTGATTCCCGCATCAGCTGCTTCCATTATTGCATCGGCGGCAAAGGCCGGTGGCACAAAAATCACAGAAACATCAGCACCGGTATTTATAACAGCTTCTTTAACGGTATTATAAACAGGGCAGCCAAGGTGTTCACTGCCTCCCTTTCCCGGTGTTACACCCCCCGCTATATTTGTCCCGTATTCTATCATCTGCTGCGCATGGAATGTACCCTCACTACCGGTAAAACCCTGTACCAGCACTTTCGAGTTTTTATTCAATAGAACGCTCATATGAATATGATTTTAATAATTATTTTTGAAGGCCGGTAGCGACCCCTATAATATTTGATAATCAAAACCCAAAAATACAATAAAAATTCTTGACTTCTTGTTATCTTTAAAATGGATTATTGGAGTATTGGATTATTGGATTATTGAGTAGTAAACCAACTTCTATGCATTAATACATAATTCCATTATTCCATTATTCCAAGGGATAAATTAGCTATATGGAAATCATTGAACCTATACTGTATATTGCAATTTCGCAGACATTCTTTGCAGGATTAATCATCGCCACCAAAAAGCCAATAACAATACCTGACAGGCTTATGGCTGCATTCCTGTTCATGATATTCTTTGATCTTATTTTTGCAGTGGTAAAGATCAACATTATTACTTTCTACTCTTTCCCCTTTGTAGCATTTACATATGGACCTATCTTGTTTTTGTATGTTAAGTATATGACTGAACCAGAAAAAGAATTCAAAATAACCAACTATCTGCATTTTATCCCATTTGTGATCTTTTTCATAGTCTCTGTCATTTTCAGGGGTGATAAGGTATTTGCCGACCTGACGGGATTCTTTATGGCTGATAAATATATCTCGTTACGCATTGTATACAGTGTTTGTTTTTTTCTATCCATAACAATATACAGTACTCTTACCTTTATCACTATCAGGGAACACCAGCGGCATCTGAAAGACCTTGTATCCTATGCTTCCGGGAGGATTACACTAAACTGGCTTATTATTATAAGTATAAGTTTTTATACTGCCTATTTTATATTGTTTATCCTGGGTGGTATCGATATCTTTGTTAATTTCCTGCCATTTGACCCGTACTATACTGTCTTTGTATTTATCGCTGTATTTTCCTTTGTTTACGGCTTCTACGCAATCAAACAGCCGGTTCTGGCCAATGTGTTGATCGGGACTGAAGAAAATGTTCACGGCCAGAAAAAAGCCCGCAAAGGGAAAGAAAATATTGATATAAATGATGAAAATAATAGCAAGAAGAAAAGATACATGCGCAGCGGATTAACCGAAACCCAGGCCAGGAAATACCTCGACAAGATTCTGGCGTTCATGGACCAGGAGAAACCATATCTTAACAGGGACCTGACAATATATGACCTTTCCATACAGACAGGCATATCACGCCATCATATAACACAGGTATTAAATGATATCTACGGGCGCAATTTCTTCACTTTTATTAATGAGTACAGGGTTAATGAAGTAATAAGGAGGATGAAAGACCCGAAAAACAAAAATTTCACTGTCCTTGCCATAGCTTATGATTCAGGTTTTAATTCCAAGTCTACCTTTAATACAATCTTCAAAAATATTACCAACCTCACCCCTACCCAATACCTTGATAAACTGGAGGAGGAAGGTTCATGATCAGCGGCTCGTACCACTAACTGAAAAATCAGTGGTTTGATATAAGCGGATCGGGCGCAATTAAGGCCAGCAGTCTCTTACTTTGTATGCATAGAATACAAAAATGAGGAAGACTCTGGCAATTTTTACTTTAGTGTTTCTAGTAATTCCAAACCCGTCAGGAGCACAATCACTTTTTGATGATATCTCAGGCTCTTCAGGTAATGGCTATAAAATTGGTGGATTTATTAGGAGCGGTATCTATTTTAATAAACCTGGCAAATCACCAGGTATTCCCGTATCATTTGCCGATTTAAGCTTAAATACAGAGGCCGGAAATGGCAGCACTTATAAAGCATATGCTGATTTGAGATACCGCTATGCTTCAGAATATGGCAAAATTGTAAATGCCCCCGTTCTCAGGGAAGCCTGGGCAGCATGGTACACACCTTTTACTGAACTTAAAGCGGGTAAGCAGATCATCAAGTGGAGCAATATGGATTTTTTCAGGCTGCAGGATGTTGTAAGCCCCCGTAATGATCTTTACAGATCGTTTGATCCTGAAGACAGGGACCTGGGGAATGTTTCCTTCAATTTCAGTCTTAGCCCTGTTGATAAAGTTTCTTTACAGGCATTGATTATTCCCCGGTTCAGACCCTCGGTGCTCTATACAGAGTTTATGGATATGCCTGGATTAATTGAAATAAAGGAACATACATTTAATGATAACGGGACATTGTCATACGGATTAAGGGCAGAAGTGTATCTGAAAAACTTCAGTGCAAGTATCTCCTATTTTGATGGATATAATCCTTTACCTGGTCTCCGTCTTGATACCCTGACCATACAGGCCGAGGATAATAGTTACATGGTTTCTCTTGAAGAGAGGCCCTTCAAAATAAGAACTCTATCAGCGGGTGTTGAATTTCTGCTAGGCAATAACATAATCCGTACAGAGGCTATATGGTTAGATCCGGATGAAGACTACAGGCAAAAAGAGTATGTAATGCTTCCCGAGATAAAATGGGCGGCAGGATTTGAACATTTCTTCGGAAACCTCCATCTCGTGCTTGAGTACAGTGGTAAATACATCAGTGGTTTTGAAGAATCAGCCTTCGATCCCGTATTACCTGATGAATCATCGTTTTTTGAATTTGGTTCTCTTCCTCCCGAACAGATTTTTGAATATATAAGGCTTCAGATTGGTTCATTTAACAGGCTATACAACTACCAGTTGCGTGAATACAGCCATTATGCAGGGCTGCACCTTGCTTATGAAAAAGGATTAGCAACCTTCAGCCCTTCGGTGAACATACTCTACAATATTACTGCAGAAGAATATATGTTAAACCCGGTCCTGAAGATAAATCCTTCTGATAACCTGGAAATAATAGTGGGTGCTGAACTATATAACGGTACCGGCAATTCTCTTTTTGATATGATTAATAGAAGGCTTAATTCAATTTACACAGGAGTGAGGATAGATTTTTAAAAAATAAAAAATGACAAAACTTTTAATAAAATACAGGTACCTTGTAATAGTAGTTTCAATTGCAATTGGTCTGGGTGGGCTGGCCATGCTACCGCAAATGAAGACTGATCCCGATATAAGGAATTATATACCTTCTGAAATGGAATCCCGTATCAATACCGATAATATTGAGCAGGAATTCGGTCTCCAGGACATGATAATGATTGTATATAAGGATAGCTGTATCCTTACACAATCAAACCTAAGGCGCATAAAGGAAACTGAAAGGCAACTGGCAGACCTTAAATCAATTGATAATACAATTTCGCTTTTTAACATAAGAAGAATATATGGTGAGCAGGGAATGATGATAGTTGATCCTGCTGTGAAAAGATTTCCTGAGAACGATGAAGAAATTGAAATATTGAAAGAACAGCTCAAAAATAATCCATTGGTAATGGGCACTGTAGTTTCCGAGGATTTTAAGATGTCGGCTATTGCAGCAACCATTTCACAAGAAACGGATGAGAATATTATACTGTCAGAAATTGATTCAGTGATTAATGCTAACCCGGGATCTGCAGAAGTCTATTTTGGCGGCCTTCCCTATATCAGGCAGGCCATTATGAAGGATGTCCGGCGCGATGGCTTAATACTTGTTCCCCTTGCGCTGTTTATAATGCTCGGTTTTCTCTGGCTTGCCTTCAGGGAATGGCGTGGCATGGTACTGCCATTTACTATTGTTGTTCTGTCTATAGCCTTTGCCATGGGCCTTGCACCACTCCTCGGATGGAAGTTGTCAATATTAAGTCTTTTAGTTCCAATTATGCTTATTGCCGTGGCTAATGACTACGGAATACATATGATAGCCAAATACCAGGAGCTGGTATCATTTAACCATGACGACAGCAATGAATCCATAGTCAGCGCGATGGTTAGGAAACTGAGATTACCGGTCATATTTACCGGGCTGACTACTATAGCCGGTATCCTTGGTTTACTGGCACATTCAATAATACCGGCGAGGCATGTTGGGGTCCTGGCATCCGCTGGTATAGCATTGGCCGTTTTGCTGACATTATTTTTTCTGCCTGCCTGGTTGTCATTACTACCTAAATCAAAGCCCCTGGTTGGAGGAGATAAAGTATCGGGATCATTGCTCGACAGATCCCTTGCCAGACTCTCACGCTTGGTAACATCAAGGCCCAGGCGCGTATTAATGGTATCAACCATATTGACACTAATTTTTGCTATCGGAATTTCATTCATCAGGGTTGATGGTAACCAGGAAAACTTCTTTCCCTCAAAACATCCTGTCAAGCAGGCTTCAATCATTATAAACAAAAATTTTGGTGGGTCACAAAGTATTTCAGTAATGATGGAGGGCGATATAAAAGACCCCGCCCTGTTAAGAACCATGGACAACTGGACAGGTGAAATTAAAACCATGGAAGGTGTGGGTGATTCCTACTCAATTGCAACTGTATTGAAGGAAATGACCAAGGCCCTATACGATGAAAATGAAAGAGGATATGACCGGATACCAGACACCCGGCAAGCTGTTGCGCAGATACTTGAGATATACAATATGAGCGGCGATCCCGAAGATTTTGACCGCCTGGTGGATTTCGATTACACAAAGGCACACCTGATGGTGAGGTTCGAAAACCCTGCAACCGACGTGGTAAGGGATGCAGTTAATAAAATATATTCCCTGGCGGATCGAGATAATATTGATGTCACCATTGGTGGATATGCATATATAATGCTTCAATTCTCTGAGAAAATTTTAACAGGCCAGATTAATTCATTGATTTTAGCCATACTTATTGTTCTGGTATTGCTTACAATTATCTTCAGATCTTTCAAAGGTGGATTGATATCTACAATACCTATACTGGCATCAGTTATTTTCCTGCTCGGATTCATGGGAATTACAGGGATAACACTTAACCCGGCAACAGCCCTGTTATCGTCGATTATGATTGGTGTGGGTGTTGACTATACCATACATTTCCTGTGGCGTTATAAATCGGAGCTGGTTTTTTCGGATCACCGGGAAGCAATAATAAAAACCTTGACCACTACAGGCAGGGGAATTGTATATAATGCATTGAGTGTAATAGTAGGATTCTCGGTACTGGTATTTTCCGGATTCACCTCTATACGCTTTTTCGGATACCTGGTGCTGATAAGTATAGGTGTATGCCTTATTAGTGCACTGTTTGTAATACCTTCCATCCTGCTGGTATTCAAACCATCATTCGTTGAGTATAAATCAAACATTAAGAAACATATAAGAAGAAAGCATATGAAAAGAGCAATTATATTAATATTACTTTTAACGCTACCATTCATTTTAATGGCACAGGGAACAGCCGGCGAGATAATGGATAAGAGCAGGAATGCAATGAAAGTCGAATCATTTGAGGCAATAGCCTCCCTGAATATAACTGATTCAAAAGGCAGGGTCCGTGAGCGTTCGAATGTTACGGCATCAAAGAGCTATGATGACGGAACTGAAAAAAGACTTATTAAATTCCTCTCCCCTGCTGATGTAGAGGGGACTACAATGCTTATATATGACTATGATCAGGGTCAGGATGATATGTGGATATACCTGCCCGCACTTAAACGTACACGCAGGATAGTCAGTTCAGAAAAAGGTAAAAGCTTTATGGGATCTGAATTTACAAATGCAGATATGTCATCACCTCCCACAGAAGACTTTGATCACACTATAATTGACGAATCTGATAATTATTATGTTATTGAAAGCAAGCCAGTTGACAGGGATAAAGAAGATGAATACGGTTATAGCCGAAAGATAAGTACTATTAAGAAAAATAATTACGTGGTAAGCAAAATGGATTTCTATGACAGTTATAATGAACTGTTCAAAACTATACTGATCAAAGATGTCAGGGAAATATCCGGTGAGAAATTTATTATAAGCCATATGACCGTGGAGAATTTCAGTAACGCCAGAAGTTCAGAAATTGTCATGAGTGAGATACGTACAGGCACCCAGATCAGGGATGAGCTGTTTGATGTTACCAGCCTGGGAAGATAAAATATGGAATGATGGAATAATGCTTCTTTCACAGCTTACATTGATTTAATCTGCCAGTGCAGTTCATGCTTACTGCCGGGGCGGTAAACCAGACCCGCACCCGAATGCCTGCATGTTCAGCTTTGACCCTGTTTATGTCACTCAGTTTATATTAATTAATATACCATCAAACCACTATTCCATTAATCCATCAATCCATTAATCCAAGCTTTTTCCTATTTTAGCATCTTATTTCTTATAAGATGAAACTATCCGCCATTGACATCTCCATCATTTTCGGATACCTGGTATTGACAGTAATACTGGGGTTCTGGATATCAAAACGTGCCAGCAAAAACCTGGATTCCTACTTCCTGGGTGGGAAAAGCCTACCATGGTATATGCTGGGCCTTTCAAATGCCTCTGGCATGTTCGATATTACAGGGACGATGTGGATGGTAGCAATCATGTTCATATATGGTATAAAGAGTGCTTTTATCCCATGGCTGTGGCCTGTATGGAACCAGGTGATCCTGATGATATTCCTTGCAGTCTGGATGCGAAGATCAAACGTGCTTACCGGTGCCGAATGGCTTAAAACCAGGTTTGGCGAAAGCAG
>Ga0315547_1000697_pt1 | contig 30889 bp, 29 predicted proteins | sample SalMarSW160240MG_2_FD_202542 | JGI IMG/M metagenome (GOLD analysis project Ga0315547, IMG submission 202542) | Salt marsh sediment microbial communities from the Plum Island Ecosystem LTER, Massachusetts, United States - Salt Marsh Sediment SW1601-240 ...
TCCACAGGTTATATCTGCCCGAATCCTTAAGTTAACATGATCGTCATCTTTAACCAGGTCTGTAGTGACGCTAAATAAACCACTGTTAGAAATATTTTGAGGGTATGTATTTACAACTAATGACATAATTTCATGTTTAAATATTTATAGTAGCCCTAATTCGCTTCTTTGCCTCAATAAGCCCGTCCGTTAATTCTGAATAGTTAATTGTACCCGTTTTTATGGTAGGTATTTTATCAATATCAGTACGATTGTATTCGGTCGTATCTTTTTGTTTATCCCAGTATTTTTTTATATTCTCCCTGTTCTTATCGCAAATCGCCTGGTATTTCTTCTCATCTATTTTGAACTGATTCAGGAAGAAATCGAATGCCATTCTTATATCAGTATTAACTTTTGTCCTTCCCCCCAGGTGATAATTAAATATTGCCCGGAACAGACGTCCCAGCTGCTCATCGGTCATGTCTTTAATCGGTTCATAAAAACCTTTGTATATTATAAATGATTCTTTGCTATTCATTCTTTTTATTTTCGTCTGTCATTACCCGGGAGAATAATATCATTAAACATTTCTTTCATTCTGCTAAATATCCGTTCACCGTAACATTTCTTCAATGCAACAGCACTCAGGTTGGTAGTAATATGTGTTATTACCTTCCTGTCATACCTCCTGTAAAGTAATTCGGCTATAACATTAGCCTGGTTTCCGAAATATGCGACTTGCGGTTCAGTTCCAACATCATCAATAATAATTGGCCGGTAAAGAATATGCGGATTATCTTCAAATACCTGCAAGCCCTTAATCGAATATCGTCCAGCTATGTTATAAGCTGTTGAGAAATGTAAGTCATATTCATTGTTGTTTAGCCGCTCAGTTCTATCTACATTGAAATACTGCAGGAATTTTATCATAGCTTTCATAAGGACTGTCTTACCTGTTCCAACTGCACCTCTTAGCATGATACCTTTATCAAAACTATTGTGCTTTGATGCTTCCAGGAATTTATCATTTCGGATCAGGTATTGTACTATCAGGTCTATTGTTGTTTCATTGTCCTGGTCTATTATAAGGCCCTCACAGATACTCTCTGCACAATCAATATATAATTCCTTTGCAACATCAAACGACAAGTGCGACGGCTGCAGATACCTACAATTATCAAATATCTGTTTGAGTTTCTCAGGCGGTTCGCCTGGATCATTTGCAGCCGGTGTATATGGTGTATATAGAAACCGAGCCGCATAATATTCCCTGTATTTCTTTACCAACTCTTTATTCATCATTTATTTTCTTACCGGTTCCATCTTCAAATTCTGGTTCCTGCTTTTCCTTTTTCATATGTGGAATGGTATTTAATAGTGTACTTTTCCAGTTCTTTATTTTGTGCGGTTTATCCCCGCCTGTCATCCAGTCGTTTTCTTTCCATGCCTTATATTTTAATTCAAGTGCTTTTATGTCAATATTGCTATCATTCTCTAAAGCATAATTTTTAAAATCCTCCCACGCGGGTATTTCACTTTTACTTTCATCTTCATTTTCCTTTTCCTCTTCCTCTTCCTTTTCCTTTTGTATACACTCTATACACAGGCTGTACACAGGCTGTAAACACTGTGTAAATAAACTGTCATTTGTTACTATTTCCGGTAACGATTCGATTATCTTTTTTACATTCGCAATCATTGAAGGATTGTACTTCTGGTTTTTAGTGAAATTTACAATCAATAACCAGCCATTTTTGTATATCACTTTATTGTCCTCCTGGAAACGTGCTAAAATCTTTTCAATCATTTCCCGGTCAATACCTGTTTCAAATGCCATTTTGCGTATATGAAGCTCATATATCCCAGCAAGGGTAGTATGACTATTTGATAACAGATATAGAAAAAGCAGCTTTTCAATAGGGTCAAGATCCATCACCCAGAGATCATCCCAGAATTTTGTATTTACAACTCTAAATTTTTCCATCTTTACTTAGTTTTAATAAGAGCCACCCCGGCGACTAAGTAACCTGGCATATATACCAGGCACCAGGGCAGCCCTCTGTTAATATTATTATTCTGCTTAATTTTCATTTTTTATCCGTTTGCTATTTCCCATATTGCCTCATCCCAGCTCAACCCGGGATCATCTTTAAGTTTATCTTTAAGTTTATCTGTTAGTTCTTCATATATTCCGTTCAATTCCTTTTCGGATATATCTTCAGAATCATTTTTTATACTATCTGTTATTTCCTGAATCTTATCATCTATTAATTGCAAATACTTTGCTCTCTGGTAACCCTTAATTAATATATCCCTGTCAGGTATAAACTTTTCAACCCCATTCTCATCCAGTTTCTTTTTAATCCAGGATATTAACTGCTCAGACGTCATGGCATTCAGCTCAACACGGCGGCCTGTATATTGATAATACCCCTGCTTAACTAAAAAATCTATTTCATCAGGGCTGCACCCGCAGGATCTTAAATAATATCCCGGGTTTACATTGGTTTTGTATGTTACAGGCTCATCCTGCAGGCCCTCAATATCTTCTAACCTCAAACCTAAATCAATAACATCCGTACCCTGGGATAATCTTACCCCTTCCCTTAATGACTTCAATATTTTAAATCCGGCAAAATCAAAGTCATGTAATACAAACACCCTCACTCCTTGCATATCCATTTCATATATAAGATCACACGCTGCTTTATTACTTAATCCCTTTGTACTCATCAATGCCATATCATATACCTCTGGTATTTTAACATCTGTCAATATCTCATTAAATCCCTCCTTTTCGACAAATAAGGCATTCTTAAACCTGTTATGTGGCCCCTTTGTATCTATTAGAGTTTTAACCATTGGTACATCAAATTCAATATCATATTTCCAGTTGTGTATGTAGTTTTCAACTTCAATTCCGCCAAGTCCTATTATTTTTTTTGTGTACGGTTCAAGTATATGGCCCCTGGCATCCCAGGCTATCTTCCAGTTAGGCTCATATTCCTCTATATAGTCTTTTAATAATGTTTGAAATGTAGCAGACTTTAATTCATCCCGCTCTGTACGTTTAAGTATCTCAGGACGGGCGGCATACATTATTTGCCTGGCATTTGCATAATATTTCCCGTTGGAGCTGGCTTTATTGTATGCGTCCTGCATCACTTCAAAAGCAACCTCCCGGATTGTTACCCTTGTACTATACTGATAAAATGAACGGTACTGATAAGCATACAAATTATCTTCTTTGTCAGCCTTGCGTTTTTCAGTCTTCCATTTCTTTGTGGCATTCTTAATACTTGCTGTAATATCGTTTGACAAATTGCTCATAATTCAATTTTCGTTTTTCCCCGGTCCATAAATTCAAACCGTGGCCTGGATATATGAGTTAAGAATATAACCGGATCTGTTCCCTTAATACTTGCATCCTGGATTGCCTGCCTTAGTGATGAATCCGGGGGATCACCGATTACAGGACTCCAGTTCAATCCTGTTATTTGCGTTCTGTTTTTATTACTATCTTCTTTGACTGCAAATCCCACTTCCAACACATAAGGCAACCCATTATCATAACCTTGCTTCTTTATATATTTTATTGACGGTTCAGCCCCTCCATGGTTTAGTATCCAATTCGTAAAATGTTCCTTACCGATAATTCCCAGGACACCCGGTTTAGGTTCATTACATTCGTCTTTCATCTTATTTAAGAGCATTTCAAGGGCCTGCCGGTTTATATCCCCTCCCCTGTCAAATATGCTCAGATCCTCCCTGGAATAATCTCCTGTAACTTTTTTCTGTTTGGCTGTACTGGATAATCCTCTAAACTCAGACACAAATTCACGGACTGTTTTTTTATTTTGTCCGTTTGATCTTTCCTTAACAAGATATCCGGCCACCAGATCACTCAGTGTTTCTACATTATACCAATGAATTGAAGTCGGACTATCCGTTGTCCATTTCTGCCAGCCTGGATCTGTTGACGGATATTCCTTACCGTTTAATATGAATGTTACATGAGGATTAAAAGCAGTATATCCCTGGATCAGTTCTTCCATGCTGGGAGGCGAATTGTAAAATTCGTCACTCTTTGATAGATCTATTAAACAAGATGAATTGATTTTTACAAAAGTTCCGTTTTTTACAAATTCACTTACTGAATCATTTATAACAGGCTCCCCGGCCAGGCGGTCAAGTTTTATTGAAATGTGATGTAGCTCGCCATTTGATCCTATTTCTACATATCCGGGACTCTCAGGGTTTACAACAAATGGAGCCGCATAAACAACCTTCAGGGCATTTCCCATCTGCCCCCTTGTAGGAGATATATAATAAGCCTTATCACTTATCCTGAATAAATAATCTTGCGACTTTTTTATTATGTCAATAGGTATGCCCGGGCCATTATCCTGTACTGAAATATATTCGTCCGTACCCTCTATTTCAATAACAGGAGATATTCCTTTATTTTCGCATGAATCCAGCGAATTATCAATTAACTCTCTTAATAAGGCTATGGGCCAAAAATTTTTATCATGTCCGATTTGGGCTCGGAGTTCTTTTTCTGAAAAGTATTCCAGGCTTCGGCTTGTTTCAAATACTGTACGCTCTAAATTTTGTCCCATTTTATCGCTGTTTATGATCCTTCAGATACAATACTTTCAATTCTATTAATGCCGTGTTCATTCCTTAGTTCTTATTATCCATGACTTAATTTTTCAGTTGTGGCCCTAATCCTGTCTTTTGCCCTCGCATTTCTTTCAAGCTCATCAAATTTTGCCCGTGCCTCCTCCATGGTCCAATAGCTCCAGGCCCAGAAACCGAAATCTTCATTTCCCGGGAATCTTTCTCTTTCAAGGATCAATTTTCCACATATTTCCCTTTCAGGGCTGATTCTAATTATAAATACTTCAAATTGTTTGATTCTGGGGGTTACATGTTGCTCATAGAGGCACGATCGCCTCCCCCTTAGTACCTGGGTATAGGTAAAGCCATTTTTTCTCAATTTTAGGGGTACATGTATCATTTCTCCTTCAGTATTTTTTCTATATCGGATCTGCGATATAGTTTCTTGTTACCTATTCGTAGAGGGATCGTAATTCCTTTCTTATCCCAGTGCCACAAGGTAACCAATGATACTTGTAGCACTTCAGATAACTGTTGAGGCGTCATGTACTCTTCCTGATTCTTGGGCTCAGGCCGTTCCTGCCTCCCAGCTTCAATGCATATCTTAGCAAATTCCTGAAGGTCTGAAGTTTTAGCTGTAAAATTCAGGTTAGCTACTAATTCCGGGTTGGTTTTAAGAAATTCTGTGAATGTCATTGCCTTTATTTTTTAACCTAAATTAAGGCACTTAAGACATATATTATGGTGTACCCGGGTATATACCCAGGGTATAAAAAGTAACTGATTATTTATTCAATTCAGATTCGTTAAGTTCCTGTCGAGCTAAAACAATGGCCTCGTCTATCTTGGGATCTTTATAGGATTCTAACAATTTGATAGCCTTTTTAATGTTTTCAGACATATATTTTGATATCCGGTAGTTTTTTCTCTCCATTTTCCTCCAGTCCTTACTAAATGATTTGTAAGACAAACCAAAAGAAGAGGCCAGTTTTTTATAAACATTTGTGAGGATCAAGGGATTTTTTTCTAATTCGGGGATAATATAATAATCTTTCTTACAAGCATAATAACATGCCATTATTATGCTTTTTGTAGTATAGTTTGAATTTCCATTATTTTGTAAAGATATGGAATTGGATTCTGGCTTTCCGATTAAAATTCTTTCCTTTAAGAATTGTTGTATTGTCAATACAAAATACACAAGAAAAAGAGTACTAGTCATAATGAATTCTGAATTTTCATCATTTCTACTTCTTTTATATGGATACCATTCACCATCAATAAAGTGAAACTCGTCTTGAATTTCTGATTCGATTTTTCTTCTTACTAAATCTAGTTGAAAGAAATTGTTTGAGTATGGTTTGCATTCAATTAGGAATTTGTATTCACGTTCAATTTCCCCTAAGTATTGCCTTAATTTGTCAAACAAAGAAATTATATCATTGCATAAACTATAGAGGATTTCAATAGTTTTTTTATGCGAAGGATTATCAAATGATAAATACATGCATTCAGCCCTGAAATTGGTGCTAGGATTCCATTTTTGATAAGCTGTATAAATAAATATTTCTTCAGGATATACTTTTGCCTCAACACTAATTTCAAAGAGCGTTTTTATGACTCTTAGCCTATCTTCAATATTTATTATTGATTGCATATTACACAATTTTTAAGTGACGTTTATTCCAATGAGCCTGTAATTTTTTAGCGTGTTCATCCGGGGTAACTTTGATATACTTTAAAAACGATTCCTCTGTTTTGTGTCCGGTTATTGCCATAATAGACAAAGTAGGAAAATCAGAATTATAAAGATTCGTTGCAAAACTCCTTCGGGCCGTGTGAGTTGTAACTAATTCGTATTTCTTATATGCAGTACTTACCTTGACCCCTCCTTTAGTTATGGCCTTGTGAGTGGATCCGTTTATTTCAGCGATCCGGGCAATATCTTTTATGGCTCTATTGAATTGTTGGTTAGTAGTAACTCCAGGTAATTTACCCCCGTATTTATTCAAAATAGAGGTTACAACGGGATGCAAAGGAATAACGACACCATTACCCGTCTTTTGCTGTTTGATGCGTATAAAGCCCCCGGAAATGTTTTCAGGGGTAATTTGTGATAGGTCAGAGAACCTGCACCCCGTCCAACATCCGATTAAAAACAAATCCCGCACCCGGTCAAAGAAAGGATTATCGCTAAAATCTTTCTCAAACAATTTTGTAAGTTCCGATTCATTAAGATAGATTGTTTCTGCTTCCTCTGTCATTGCTACAAACCTTTTGCTTTTATAGAAATCATAACTGTTTACCCCTTCATCTTTTGCAGAATTGAGAAATATTTTCAGAGTTTGGATTTTCTTTCCAATGGTATTGACAGCTAATTTTCGATCCTGAAGGAATTGAATGAAGCCATCATAAAAATTCAGGTCAATATCTTTAAAATCAATGGGCTTTCCTATTTTGGTCGCATAATCTTTCAGGTATTTAAAACTGACTTCATATTCCCGTATCATCTTATAACAGACGGGCCTTCCGGTTTTGGGGGTCGGTTTTGTTTGTGCCTTATCAATGAATGACCTGATATAATTAAACAGAGTTATTTTGTATTTGTCCGGGTTCCAATGTCTATCAATGGTTGTTTTAAGCCATTCTGAATTTATATCAGCCTGATGAACCTGAATAAGTTCGGATTCAATGGCTTTCCTCAATCCTGATATTTTATCATTGAATGATTTTCGCCCGGATGCGTCTGTTTCTCCTGCCTTATGACTGAATACATCTGCCCTCTGCCTGGCCTGTTGCGTCTCGTTGCTCCAGTTATCAGGTTTAATCAAAATATCTGCCTTACAACAAAGATCAATTTTCCGTCCTGACTTCAGGCGAACATAGATCGGAACCAATGCGTTTTTATCTTTTGTGATTGTTCGGGTAAAAAATTTAATGGTTGCCATAACATATTGATTTTAAATTCCCCCCGGATTCAATTTTTGTCGGGGTGTTTTTTTTCTTATCAAAGATACAACTTTCCCCGCATTTTTCCCACTTTTTATTAATCTATTTTAATATTACTTATTAACAGTTAATTTTAATTGAAGTCTGTAATTGTCTTAATTCATTAAGTTTATGAAGTGGTTCCGTTATTTTTCAGGGGTGCATTTAAAAGATTGAATTAAGGTGCGGATAATCTCCCCATGCCCGACAATCAAAAAGCCTTATAGCTTTAGCTGTAGGGCTTTTGCATTTACTCGCGAATTAAGCTTGCTTAAATGAGTGAGTAAATGTAAAAGACCGTAAAGTGCGAAGCACTTAAGGCTTTTTGATTGAATCACTCCACTCCAAGGAGATCACGAAGCCGCCGAAAGCGGCTGAGTAATCTCCGGTAATTACAACATCAATAAGTTATTGGAGAATAGATCTTCTGCGGAGCAATTAAGGCTTTTTGTTTGAATCAACCCAACAGAGATCGCTGACCCCGAGAATTCGGGGGAAGCAATCTCGTGGAATTTGTTTCTCACCTTCTCATGAATTATGTAGGAACGCAATGCATCGCGTTCCTACTTTTCATATCATACAGTGACATAATTATTGAGGATATTTTTATATATTGCATATATGTCAGCTGCATATAAAAGACGCAGGTTTAAGGAAAGAACACCCAGAAATCCTTATTGGGATTATTCCTCTAGAGGTGCATATTTTATAACAATATGTACCAAAAATAGAAAAGCATATTTTGGGCGATTTGATAACGGTGTTTTTCATGCCACCCAAGTAGGTAAGATTGCAATTGAAGAATGGAAGAAAACGCCTGAAATTAGAAATGATATGAATATTGAATTGGATGAATATTGTCTTATGCCAGATCATTTTCATGCTATTATTATTTTTGGCAACAATGAAAGTAAAGCTATACATCGCGTTCCTAACAAATTCGGACCACAATCAAAAAATCTCGCATCTGTTATTCGTGGATTCAAATCTGCGGTAAAGATATTCGCAATTAAAAACAATATTGATTTTTCCTGGCAGCCCAGATATCATGACAGGATAATAAGAAACAAAAAGGAATTAGAGAACACTCGCAGGTATATTCGTGGAAATCCAGGGGAAATGCAATAATTACATCGGTCAATATTAAATTCTCTTATATAGAACGCGGTGCATCGCGTTCCTACTTTTATTCTATTATAGTAAAAATTGTTTTAGATATTTTTCAGGTTGTTTATTAATCTCGTAATCCATACACTTTTCTAAAATGATATCCATACACAGCAAATGTTATTGCATCTATTAATAATGAAGGGCGTCTTACAAGTGTCCATATAAGAAGTTTCCAATATTCGCTTCTTCCTTTATTTATAATTCCAATAATAATAATTGATTTAATAAATGCTGGCAGTCGAGAAATTTTAAACTTGCTTTTTCCTCTATGTGGACGTTTATAATTTAATAAGAAGCGCCGAATCCTTTCATAATATGGTTTTACAGAATAGATATTTCGAATTATTTTATTATATCCTTCCATTAGTGTATTGTAGTTCATTTTTGGAGTAAAATTTATTGATGAATCGGTGTTATTACCGGTTGCTTCTGTTGTTATCCTGTTCTCAGCTTTAAGCCGTTTGTATAGTTTTGTATTTTTGGGAGCATTTAATAGCCCTACCATAGCCGATACGATTCCGCTCTGCTGAATAAAATCTATTTGTCGTTGAAAGATGTTTGGTTGATCACTGTCAAATCCTACAATAAATCCGCCTGAAACATGTAATCCCGCATTTTGTAATTTTTGTACATATTGTATTAAATCTTTATTTTTATTTTGAACCTTGTTACAACTGGCAAGCGTTTCTTCATCAGGTGTTTCAATGCCGACAAAAGCCGAATCAAATCCTGTTTTTACCATCAATGAGAGGATTTCCTCCTCCTCTGCAAGATTAATTGAACTCTGGATATTAAAGTTAAATGGATATTTATGTTTTTCCATCCAGTTGTTCATTGCCGGAAGCAGATCGTTTTTTACTACATTTTTTCTGCCTATAAAGTTATCATCGACAATTGATACGGTTCCCCGCCAATTAAGATTATACAGTGTTTCAAGCTCCTGAATAACCTGGTTGATAGTTTTCATTCGTACTTTGTGCCCGAAAAGTGATGTTATCTCACAAAATTCACAATCAAATGGACATCCTCGGGTAACCTGTATATTCATAAAAGCATAGTCTTTCATTGATAACAAATGATATTCAGGTACCGGCGATGATGTAATATCAGGGAATTTATCGGTTTTATATATTCTCTTTAATGAATTACCAACATTCAAATCCTTAAGAAAGAATGGAAATGTAGCCTCTGCTTCGTTTAGAATGAAGTGATCAATTTGTGGATAATTGTCGTATTCCTGGGTAAAGAGCGGACCACCGGCAACAATTTTTTTATTGTTCTGAATACACAGTTCAATTACATTGTTTACTGATTTTTTTTGTATGTACATCGCACTGATAAAAACATAATCAGCCCATCTAATATCATTTGTTGAAAGTGGGGAGACATTCATATCGATTAATTTTCTCTTCCATGTTTTTGGAAACATTGCCGATACGGTTATTAAACCAAGCGGTGGTACCGCCGCTTTTTTTGAAATAAAGCGTAACGCATGTTTAAAACTCCAGTACGTATCCGGATATTTCGGATATACCATTAAAATTTTCATAATAGATCAATATTGAACCAGAAAAATTTGTGCAAATTAAAATTATAATAAACAAAAGTATTTGCTAATTATGTTATCACAAATAAAAGGGAGTAATAGCAGGATATTTGGGGCAAATCAAATATTTTGTGGGTTAATTACACACTGCAGGGGTGAATAACATTCATCCCTGGATATATAGGTATTAGAAATTTTGTAACCAAAACCACTATAAATTGCAGGGAGGTTACGGATTGCGCTTAATCCGTAATTAAAGAGCTTCTTTAACCCGTAACAAATATTGGCGGGAAACCGGAATTTGTTCGGTATATTCTTTTAAAGTCAACCAGTAGTTATTGTACTTTCTGTTGAGCTTTTCAATATATTGTGTATTTACGATATATGTTCTGTGACAGCGAATAAAATTGGAATATGGTGTTAACTGGTCTCCAATTTTTTTTAAGGTATTTCTTATAAGTTCTTTTTTTAAGTTTTTACCCTGTTTATATACTGTTTCTACATAATTGTCAGCAGCTTTAATAAGCATTACCTCTGAAATCAATAGTTTTAACTGGTATGTACTTTTCTCCGAACTTAATATAATATACTTGTCAGAAGAATCTTCTTTATATTTTTCAATTTGGTTTTTAATAGTTTCTTTTTCTTTAATGAGTGCTTCATTTTCTTGTTTTAAGTCATTAAATAAATCATATAGTCTTAAAACCACAGGAGAAATGAGGCAGATAAGAGCTATTTTGATAATAATGTAAAAAGATATTTTTACTGAGCCTACATAGCGCAAGTAAAAAGCACACGCAATCGCACTAGAAGCAAATACAAGAAACCCGCTTATGTGGGAGAGAAAAATTGGTTGGCTGTGATTTTTTTGAATAAGCCAGGGTAAAACATTTCGGAATAGGACTATAAATAGTAAAACGATTACTCCTAACCCGGCAACTAGTAAAACCCTGTTGTTGAAATCAAACTTGTCGAGTGGAAAGGGCTGGAAAAAAAGTATAAACAGAAAAACCCCGAAACTTATGCTAAGAATGAGACCAACATCTTTTTTTAGTGCAGATATTACGCCATTTAATTTGTTATTCATGATTTAAAGAAAGTATAATAATTATAATTTACCAAAGAGTAGGAACACGATGCATCTCGTTCCTACTCTCATGAGACAGCCCCCTTCGAAGGTGGAGCATAAGAAGTATTTATTTTTGTTATCTTAGGGTTTCTAAAACATGAGATCTATGAAAACCTTAAAAATTATTCTTTATTCTGTTTTGTCCCTGCTTATCATCCTGGTAATAGCAGGTTTTTTTATTATTAAGAGCATAAGTAATGGTGCGAAACCAGTTTATGATGGTGAACTGGATCTCCCCGGGCTTGAAAATGCAGTAAAGGTTATCTTCGACGAAAGAGGTATGCCTCATGTCTATGCCGAGAATGAACACGATCTCTATACGGCAGTTGGTTATATTATGGCCCAGGAAAGGTTATGGCAGATGGATCTTATACGAAGGGCTACAAAGGGTAGATTATCAGAAATATTCGGGGAGGATTACGTTCAGACAGATCTGTTTCTACGTTCACTGAGAATGACGAAAAAATCAAAGATGGTTCTTCAAAATACCACTCAACAGGTCATTGATTGCATTGATGATTTTGTGTTGGGTGTGAACTATTATATTGAAAACGCAGAAAAATTACCACCCGAATTCAGAATACTTGGATATAAACCCGAACTATGGACAGCTGAGAATACGGCTAATATAATAGGTTATATGGGCTGGGATATGGCAGGTGGTAACCTGTCCGGTGATGTTTTTGTTTATAAGCTTATAAATCAAATAGGAATTGATGCAGCTAAAAAGCTAATACCTTACTATGAATGGACAGGTGATCCTGTTTATCCAGAATTTGAACTGGATAATGAAGCTTTGGAAACTGTTGAAAACTTTGTGAAATCACTAGATAAGGTAAAAGAGCTTGGTATATCATCTTTTTATGGTAGTAATAACTGGGCTGTCAGTGGTGACCGTACAGAGACAGGTAAGCCATTATTTTCAAATGATATGCACCTAGGGTTGTCAAGTCCGGGTATATGGATACAGATGCATCAGATAGTACCAAAAAAACTTAATGTGACAGGTGTTGTTGTTCCGGGGCAACCTTTCGTTGTGGCTGGTCATAATGAAGATATAGCCTGGGGTATGACCAACCTGATGGTTGATGATGTTGATCTTTACCTTGAAAAGACCAATGAAGATAAATCGCAGTACATGCTTAACGGGGAGTGGAAAGATATAAAAACGGTAAAGGAAATAATAAAAGTAAAAAAGCAGGATGACAGGGAAATGGAGATAAAATATACTCATCGTGGACCCATAATATCAGGATTCCGTGATATTGAAGAAGCTGATATAAGCATGCGCTGGTCCGGGAACGATATGAGCAACGAAGGTGTAGCTGTTTACCTTCTCAACAGGGCATCTGATTGGGAAGAGTTTAATGGGGCTCTTACTAACTTTAACTCCATTAGCCAGAACTTCATATATGCTGATGTAAATGGTAATATAGGTTTGCATGCAGGGGGTGGTGTAGCCATCAGGGAAGGTCATGGTGCATTTATACAGCCGGGCGACAGCAGTAAGTATGACTGGACAGGGTACGTTCCTCATTATCTGTTACCATTCAGCTATAATCCTGAAAACGGCTTAGTCTCATCGGCAAATAATAAAACTGTGTTTCCTTCAGAATATCCCTACTACATAGGAACATATTTTTCTATGCCTTACCGCATAAATCGAATACGGGAGATGATGGCTGAAAAGGAAAAATTCAGTATCGAGGATTTTAAAAGGATGATCACTGACAGGCATTCAGATTATGCCAGGCAACTATGTCAGTTATTACTAAGTGTTCTGCAACAAACAAAGGATATGAGTGATCTGGAAAGGGAAGTATATGATAACCTCTCTGTATGGGATTATAATATGTCAGCTGATATCTTCATACCTACTTTCTTTGAATATTACCGGAATGCACTTGCTGACCTCCTTCTTGAAGATGATATGGGGGAGATTTATGAGAATTTTAATGGTTCGGTCCGGGATTATTATCTGATGAAGATAATAACCGGTCAGCATGAACTCTATATAGATGATATAAATACAGAAGAAAAGGAGAGCCTTAATGATATCTTACTTAGGTCTTTTCATAGAGCAATTGAGAAATTAAAGGAAGAGTATTCTGCCGATACCTCGGGATGGATATGGGGAGATATACATAAGTTTACTGTTATGCACCCAATGGGAAGTGTAAGTATTCTGAACAGCCTGTTCGGATTAAACAGAGGACACTATAGGGTAGGAGGAAGTAATCATACAGTATCACCATATTCATACGGACCTGATTTTGTAATTGATCATGGTGCTTCCCAGAGGCATGTATATAATACTTATGACTGGGATGAGTCGTATACCATAATCCCAACCGGTACATCAGGTGTTCCTTCCTCGGAGTTTTATTGTTCGCAGACGAAAACATATTGTGAGGATGGTTTCTACAAAGATCATTTTACTGAGAAAGCAGTGCAGGAAGCAGCAAAATATACTTTAATCCTAAAACCCACAGAAAAATAATGAACCAAAAAGAAAGATGGTCCCTTAAGGATCATGTGGCACTGGTTACAGGTGGTACAAAAGGGATCGGGAAAGGGATAGCTCAAGAATTGATTGCTCATGGAGCAACTGTCATCTGTACTTCAAGAAGTAATGTGAAAAACAATAATGATGATGAGGATAATCCTATATATATCCGGTCAGATGCATCAAAAGCTGATGATCGATCAAAACTGGTTGATCTTATCGGAAAAAAATTCAACAGGCTGGATATACTCGTTAATAATGTAGGCACCAACATCAGGAAGAAAACAGTTGAATATTCAGATGATGAGCTTGATTTTATATTGCACACCAACCTTATTTCAGCTTTCAGCCTGGCAAGAGATCTTTACCCTCTTCTTATCAGAAGCAATACACCATCTGTTGTAAATATCAGCTCTGTTGCAGGCATGAAACATGTACGTACAGGTTCAATTTACGGTATGACAAAGGGAGCTATGAACCAGCTAACAAAAAATCTTGCCGGAGAGTGGGGTACTGAAGGTATCAGGGTAAATGCTGTTGCTCCCTGGTATATCAACACGCCTCTTGCTCAGCAGGTGTTGAAGGATGATGATTACAGGAATGATGTGCTTGCACGTACCCCCATGGGCCGGGTAGGGGAGGTAGATGAAGTAGCTGCCCTGGTAGCATTCCTTTGCATGCCTGCCGCTTCTTATATCACAGGCCAGGTTATTGCTGTTGATGGAGGATTTACGATAAAAGGATTCTGAAAGAAAGACAAAAGGAAAAACAATCGTAGAGACGCATGATCATGCGTCTCTACTGTTCATACATCATATGCAGCAGAAGATGTTCTACCTCCTTTCTCCAACCAGTTAGTGTGAAAAAATTCACCCCTTGGTTTATCAGCCCTTTCATAGGTGTGAGCACCGAAATAGTCTCTCTGTGCCTGTATGAGATTGGCAGGGAGAATTCCACTTCTGAATCCGTCGAAATATGACAGAGCCGAAGATAATGCCGGAACCGGAATACCATTTACCACAGCGGTAGCCACTACCCGTCGCCATCCTTCCTGGGCCTTTTCTAACTTTTCCCGGAAGAAATCATCAAGCAGGAGGTTCTCAAGATTACTGTTCAAGTCATATGCTTTTTTTATGTCGTCCAGGAATACAGAACGAATAATACAACCACCTCTCCACAGCATGGCTATGGAATCATATTTAAGATCCCAATTATACTTTTTTGATGCTTCTTTCATCAGGTTGAATCCCTGTGCATATGAAACTATCTTTGATCCATACACAGCATCTTTTAGGTCTCTCAGGAAGCGGTTTGGGTCAGCCGGGGGCCTGGCTTCAGGACCTTCAGTTAATTCAGAAGCTTGTAACCTGATATCTTTCTGTGCTGACAGGCAACGTGCAAATACTGCTTCTGAAATAAGTGTCAGAGGGATCCCTAGTTCAAGAGCTGTAATACCTGTCCATTTACCTGTTCCTTTCTGGCCTGCCTTGTCCAGTATCTTTTCCAGCAGGGGTAAGCCGTCTTCATCCTTAAAATTTATTATCTCAGCTGTGATCTCAACCAGGTAGCTTTCAAGGTCGCCTTTGTTCCATGAGGTAAATACTCTTTGCATATTCTCATGATTCATGAATAACAGGTTTTTCATAAGGTAATAAGCTTCTGCTAAAATTTGCATGTCACCGTATTCAATACCATTATGCACCATTTTTACGAAATGACCTGCTCCATCACTACCTATCCATTCAATGCATGCTGAACCATCATCTGACCTGGCAGCAACAGAACGGAAAATATCTTTTATGTATGCCCATGCTTCAGGGCTTCCACCCGGCATTATTGAGGGTCCCAGCAAAGCTCCTTCTTCTCCTCCGCTCACACCTGTGCCAACATACAGCAAATTTTTACTTTCAACGTACCCGGTACGCCTGGCAGTGTCGGTATAATTTGAATTGCCTCCGTCAATAATTATATCTCCTGGTTCAAGAAGAGGGATCAACTTGTGGATAAAATTATCAACAGGTTTTCCGGCCTTTACCATCATCATTATTTTCCTGGGTTTATCCAGGCTGTTAACAAACTCCTCCAGGGTATATGTGCCGGTAATGTTTTTACCTTTGGCCCTTGCGTTAATGAATTTTTTGACTTTCTCCGTTGACCTGTTGAATACAGATACAGTAAATCCTTTGCTTTCAATATTCAGAACAAGGTTCTCTCCCATTACTGCCAGGCCTATAAGACCGATATGTGATTTGGCCATGTGTTTAAGTGTTTAAGCGTTTAAGTGTTTAAATGTTTAAAAGTTTACGTGGTTTATTAATAGTATTTCCCTTTCCCCTCCTTTTAGGAAAGGAGGGTGGGGTGGTTAGGAATTAAAGTTTTTACTGATCTCATCTTTAACCCGTTCAATATCTTGAAATACAAATCTATTTTCAAATCTAAGTACCTTATATCCCATCTCTTCAAGTTCATTATCTCTGTCAATATCTTCATAAGTCCTGTGATAATGACCATGTGAATCACCATCAAGTTCTATAATTAGTCTTTCTTCTGAACAGAAAAAATCAACTATATATTTATTTATACTATGTTGCCTGCGGAATTTTCTATCTTTCAGTTGTTTGCCTTTTAGATGTTTCCATAATTCTGCTTCAGCGGAAGTAGACTTATTTCTGAGCTTTTTTCTGTTGGATTTAAGTGATTTTCTATTTGATCTATATACCATATCATTTGTTCCTAACCACCCCGGCCTCCCTTCGGTTGGCCACCCCTCCTTTCCTAAAAGGAGGGGAAATTTGGGATGAATAATATTCTACAGTATTAACTCCTAACCACCCCGGCCTCCCTTCGGTTGGCCACCCCTCCTTTCCTAAAAGGAGGGGAAATTTGGGATGAATAATATTCTACAGTATTAACTCCTAACCACCCCGGCCTCCCTTCGGTCGGCCACCCCTCCTTTCCTAAAAGGAGGGGAAAGGTTAGTGTGATTTGAATCCCAGTGCATACAATTTGTTTAATACTGCCTGATTATTCCCTTTTACCGTATATGCATGAAACTCTCTCCTTCCAACGTATTCATTTCTTATTTTCTCAAACAGAGATGGATTTTTTCCCAATATTGAACTGTCGTTTTCGATGGAGTATGTATACAAAATAGCCTTTGATATAATATCAAGGTCACTGCCCTTATATCCAGATATATCAATAACAGGATCATCAGGCACGGGTAATGTTTCAGGCTTCCAGTCTATCAACGGCAAATCAAAATATTCAGCCAGCTGCCTGATTATCATTGTACCGCCATTAGCTTTCCCATCAGCTGAATAACCGGCTATATGTGCTGTACCTATATCAACAGCATCGAGCAGTTCAGTATTAATATCGGGTTCGTTTCGCCATACATCGAGCACAGCTGTCCCAATTATTGATTTTTTCAATTGCTCCAGCAATGCCCTTTCATCAACCACCTGGCCACGGGAAGTATTAATAAGGATGGCTTTATTCTTCATTTTCGCTATGAAATTCTCATTAACCAGCTGGTAAGTCTTATCAGGACCTTCAAATGTCAGCGGCACATGTATGCTTACTATGTCTGACTCATCCAATATCCTGTCAATTGAACTGAATCCCTGCTTTCCTTCAAGTCTCTCTCGCGGCGGATCATTAATCAGAATATTAAAGCCCAGTATCTCTGCCATTCTGGCAACTTTTGAACCAACATTTCCAACTCCAACTACTCCAAGGGTTGTGTTAACCGGCTCAATCCCATATTTTGGTGTTAAATAAACAAGCGCAGAAGCAAGATATTGCATTACCGAACCAGAATTACATCCCGGGGCACTTGCACATTTTATCCCGTGAGCCTTGCACCATTCAAGATCGATATGGTCAGTGCCTATGGTAGCTGTACCAATAAATCGAATACCTGTATTTTCCAACATGTTTTTATTACACTTGGTCCTGGTTCTGATTATCATAGCGTCCGCTGTTGCCACCAGATCACGGTTGATCCTGCTCCCCTCAACATATTCGACATTTGCCCAGGGTTCAAGCGCACCATGGATAAATGGTATATTTTTATCAATGATTACTTTCATTTATTCTGTTTCATATTTGTCCTGTTCTTTGCAATCCATAAGCCCAGGGCAGGATTTGAGATATAATAGAACTCTTCGCCATTGCGATTAATATTAAAGCCTTCCCTGAGGTTTTCCAGATCATATTTAGCTTTTATTTTTTGCAGACCTGCATAATCAAAACCGACACTGCGTATTTCATCTTCCCGAATGCTGTCAGTACAATATGTAACACTGAATCTGTTCTCCGGGCTGCCATGTATCAGATGTGCAGCAACAGCAAGGTTATTCTGCAGGTCGTGATTTTTTTCTGCCAGTTGTATTATCTTCCAGGATGTGCGGTACCCGTATTTCCGGATCAGCATGTCAATTGTTTTATCTTCACCGAATTCTCTCAGCCCGGGAGCAATAATTATCAGCTCTCCTTTATCGGCAATTGCCATTCGTGTGCGGTAAATTGCTTTATTGCCCAGCCAGGTACTGCGGTATTCAAATGGGTTGAGGAAGACTACTATTTTTTCCGGAGCCTTTTCGATTATTTTAATATTCATCCTGGCGGAAAAGGATGATGCTTTGGTAAAGCATTCAATATCAGAACCAATGAACAAGCCTTTAATTGCTGGCCAGCCGTCGGGTCCTGTAGCTACAACCGTTAGGATATACAAAATATTAAGTTGTTTCCCGAACAGCCTGTCTCCCCGGTTAATAACCTCCCTTACAGGGTTCATGGCTTTGCCCATCAGTCTCTCCATACCGTATACGGCACCCAGGTAATGACTTTTATTAATACTTTCATATCCTCCGCAACCAATAAAAACATTTTTGTTGTAATTTGCCATACCTGTAACTTCATGTGGCACTACCTGGCCGACAGAGATTATTAATGATCCTGCATGCTCACTAACCAGTTTATTTACCTGGACAGGCCATTCATAATTCAGTTTACCTTCAGATACTTCTTCAATAAATGATCCGGGTATTTTCCCGAGGGTAATGATATCTTTTCTGCAGTTATGTACCCTGAAGAGCTCATGGGGGATGTCTCCGTACATCCTGTCTATTTCAAAGCCATTCATTGGTTTATGTGTCCCGATAGCAGGCAGGATGTCCTTCACCTTATCCCTGTACTCATTCCATATCATTTCAGTTATTGTTCCTGCACCGGAATGAACCCTGGTTATATCAGGAGGGATAATAAGTAAAGGTTTACCAGGCCCTGCCGATTCAATGCAGTCAATAACAGCTTTTTTTATCTGCTCGGGGCTTATTGTTATGTCTTCATTTTCTATACTGTAATAAAGCATGAGTACCCTTTTAATATATTATTTTATCCAGGGAGGTATTTCAGGCAATGCTTTTTCAAATTCATCCAGCAGCATATTTTCATAATAACCCTTGTAAGATCCTTCCATGAACCTGTCAAAAGCTTCATTATTAAGCTTTTCCCATGATTCAGATTCTTTACCGGGTATTACCGGGTAGAACAACACATTATTGTGTTTTGCAGCATTAAGGTCTCCGGGTGCATCTCCGATCATAAGGATTTTATCATCGGGGTATTTGTTTTTTGCTCCCAATGCTATATGTTCAGCTTTTGTACCATGTTCCTGACCTGCAATAAGTTTTACAAATTTATCAATTTCGTGCTCTTTCCATTCTCTTTCAAGTGCTTCCAGTGGGGTTTGAGAAACGACTATTATGTCTGCATTATCACTTATCTTCCGTATGCATTCCATTGCATTTTTAAAGGGCCTGACACCCTTTAACCATTTACTGATCTCGGCATTGATAGCTTCTGACCATTCGAGAACTGTTCTCAGGGCAGGATCGGGATTTTTTTCACAGAAAAGTCTAAGAGATTGGTTTCCAAGCTTGTTTTCCATGCTTATCCATTCCTTCAAAGGTTGCATGTCCGGCAGTTTTACCCCGGCTTCCACTACTTCTTTTCTCTGTGCAAGCAGTTCAAAGACTTGTACCAGGGCAGGAAACCGGTTTACCCCCCTGTGGACAGAATAGAGGTTAACAAATTCCCATGTTTCCCTTACTATTTTTGAAACAGGGAAAAGCTTGAAATATTTAATACCGTTAGGTATAAAGAATTCTTTTTGTTTGAGTTCCATTGTGTCAAATACGCAACCATCTGAATCGATACCTGCAAAAAAGTCTTTTCCAGGTTTAAGATCTTTAAGTATTTGCGGGTAATCCATATCAATATGCCTCAGGAATATATTTGTTAAGTTTTTTTTCTGCAAAAACCGGTTTGAACCGGGTAAATCTCTGTATACCATTAACTAATGGAATCTTAACCCATTCATCTCCTGTCAGGGGCCTGGCATACTTAATAAATTCATCAGTAACATCATACCTGTTTTCTGTTATCCATTCTTCAGGGAAACTGCGTTCTGATAATGCTACTTTCTGAAGAGGAACTTTATCATATATCACATTATATCCAGGTGTGCCGGAGCGCAGGAGTGTTGCCATCCAGCCGTTTTCCCCGCTTACTGCTATTTCAACAGCTTTTATCCCAACCATATAGGCTTCCTCAAGATCAGTATTAGAGGTATAGATCATTGAATGTCTCTGATCAGTCCCTGGAACCTGGCCCCTGGCTGCTCCTCTTGCTTTCAGTTTGACATTATTGAGGTAGTTGACTATTAACTGCTGCACACTCATCCTGGAGGCGCCAAATTCAGAATGTCCGAAAGCGTCCTTTAATTCACCAAGGTCGCCCGCATTAAAACCTTCACTGACAACTACCAGACACCTTCCGTATTCAAGCAAATATTTATTTATGTTTTCAGCCATTTCTGGTAATGATACATTTGACTCGGCCATATATATCTGCAGGGGAAATTCCTTTTCAGGATCTGCAAGCCGGGCCGCTGCGGGGATGAATCCTGCTTTCCTGCCCATCACCTGTACCACTATCACAGGATCAGCAGGTGATGAGCCCCTGTTTTCCTCGTTCAGGTTCTGTATATTGTGAGACCAGTATTTAGCAACAGAGCCATAGCCGGGTGTATGATCAATAAGCTTAAACTCGCTATCGCCCAGGTCGTTGTCAATAGTTTTGGGAACGCCAACGGAAATAGTATCAAGACCGGTTTCTTTACATTTCTCGCTCACTCTCAAGACAGTATGTTGGGAATCGTTTCCCCCTATATAAAAGAAGTATCCTATATTATGGGCTTTAAACACTTTAATAATACGTTCAAGATCTTTTCCCTGGCCATCTTTAAGTTTATACCTGCAGGTCCCTATGCTTCCTGCTGCCGGGGTAGTTTTCAAAAGTTCAATTTCCTTCTTGTCCTGAGATGAAATATCCAGGAGCTCTTCTTTGAGAATACCCTCAATACCGTGCCAGGCTCCATATATTTTGCCGAAGGTAAGACTGTCCTGTATACATGTGTGGATAATTCCCCTCAGTGTATTATTTATTACCGGGGAGGGTCCCCCGGATTGTGCTATGATTACATTTTTTGCTGCCACGTATAAATATAATTTAATACGATGATAACAGCAAATATCAGAAATGTATTCCAAATTTCACTTCTAACCTGCGCCAGTTTAATTTATATTCTACAGGAGTTGAGTAAGCTTCCTCCTGGGTATACGAAGTCCTGGAGTACCTGTAAGCAAAGCTCAGATACATTTCATGGGTACCTTTATTCCATCTAATACCAGTTCCAATATTTCCCATAAATCCGCCGTAGTAGTCGCGGTTATAATAATATGATGGATTTTCATCCTCATTCTTTCCCATGTAAACAAGACCACCGGCCCTTGCGAAAATAAAGGGGGCTACTGCTGATTGTGACAGAATTACCTTGTACTGGAGGAAAAGGGGACTGTACGACACACCCAGGAATTCAACACCTGTGCCTGCACCAAGGGAGTGTATATTATTGATGTTGATTGAACCTGTTACCATAAAGCTGAATGGAGCTATATATTCGGATTCCTGTGTCCCTATGAGAAAACCACTTTCGAGGCCTATGCCAAACACTTTGTCATAAACAGTAGCTTTTTCTGCTTCATGCATAACAAATTTTTCCACATCCGATTCCTGATAAACAAAAATACTTCCATCCCGGGTACGTATTTTATACGAATCATCGGATATTTCAATTAAATGCCCGAAGATTATGGAACCATTCCTGAGGTACAGGGCATCCCTTGTCTTTTGCGCGTTAACGGCAAGGAACAAAGATAACAGTATAATAACAGAAGATAATTTTTTCATGATTTAATAATAGTTTCTGGGTTTAGCATGATTTTTGTTTCAGGTAGGGTGTTATCCAAACCTTAAACCATGAAAACAAAAATCATTCCAATACTTGTATCGATTAGTTTAATTATAGGATTCAGTTCCTGTGAAGATGCCCTGTATAAAGAATATACGGGATATAAGCCTGTATATATGTCATATGATGATTTGAGGGAATCTGTAAAAAGTACAGGTATCCGTGAACTGGAGAATCCCGGTAAGATTTATTATAAGGATAAATATATTTTCATAGTGGAGGAGTTAAAGGGGATACATGTATATGATAATTCTGACAACAGTTCCCCTGTGGCAGTTTCTTTCGTCGAAATTCCGGGAGTAATTGACATTGCCATATCAGGTTATTACCTGTATGCCGACAGCTATATTGATCTTGTGGTGCTGAATGTACAGGATCCGGAAAATATAAGTGAAACATATCGTCTGAAGGATGTTTTACCATATACTGTTCCGCCTCATGATAGTGATTACCCTGAAGGACGTGTTGACAGTGATGAAGGCGTTGTGGTGGAATGGCAACTTACTACCGTAAAAGAAAGAATACATTATAATCCGGTGATTTATCCAATTTTTTTCCTGGATAGTCCAAGGTTTTACACTCCCAATGCCATGTCCTCAGGATCTGTATCTGGTACAGGTATCGGCATAGGTGGCTCTATGGCACGTTTCGGCCTTAAGGATGATATACTTTATGTTGTTAACAATAACATGATGAAGATCTTTGATATATCAGATCCAGCATCACCCGTGAAGTATAATGATTTTTATGCAGGATGGGGCATTGAGACGATGTTTATGACAGAGGAGAATATGTTTCTAGGATCACAGACAGGGATGTTTATTTATGATTTGTCAATCCCATGGAATCCTGTCCAGGTATCCTTTTTCCGTCATGCAACAAGCTGTGATCCTGTTATTGTTGATAACAATCTGGCATATATTACCCTGCGCAGTGGTACTGTGTGTGGCAGCAATGTTAATACCCTTGATGTTGTTGATATAAGTAATCTTTCTGATCCTGAGCTTATTGCAACTTACCCGATGGTTAATCCCCATGGCCTTGGGAAAGATGGTGATATACTGTTTATATGTGACGGCTGGAGCGGACTGAAGATATACGATGCTTCAGATCCATATTCGATTACTGATCATTTAATCTATCATTATCCTTCCATAGATGCCTATGATGTCATTCCCCTGGGAGACATACTCGTTATGATAGGAGATGATGGGTTATATCAGTATGATTATTCTTCACTGGATAATATAACACTGCTCAGCTCAATTAAGACATCGGGTGATGAGTGATTATTTACTGGTGCAGTTACCTTTAATGGGATCTTAGAGATTCTGAATCTCTTGTTGGTCAGAGTTGGATTGCAAAGATGGGACTTTCTTAAACCTCCGAAAGGAAGGTCCTTTACACATTATACTCTTTAGAACTATTCTAAATTATAAAAACATGATTTTTCCCAGTTTTTCTGGCATTGAGCTGTTATACTTTTAACAGCTCTAAAAACAGACTACGTAATTTTAAATCTAAAAACCATTCTGATATGTATCAAACTGATAATTTGGTTAAGGATCTGGTTGAAATACACGGGAGGCGCAGAGACAGTCTTATGCCTATCCTCCAGGGTATAGTTGAAAAGCATAATTACCTCACTGATGATGCTATGGTTGAAGTGGCAAAGGAGCTTGATATTTCTGCTGCCGAGGTGTATGGTACAGCGTCCTTTTATTCATTCCTTGATACCGAGCCAAGAGGGAAATATGTTATCAGGGTTTGTAAGACCATAACCTGTGCTATGAAGGGGAAGTATGAAATTATTGAGGTTCTCGAAGATGTACTGAAAATAAAGGTAGGGGAGACTACATCCAACGGTTTGTTTACCTTACTGGAAACTAATTGCATGGGCTGGTGTCATAAAGCTCCGGCTATGCTTATTAATGATATTCCCTATACAGAGCTTACAAGGGAAAAGATTGTTAAGATTATTAGAGATTACAATCATAATAAATAAGAGGACCTGATGATGGAAACCAAGAAAGTAAGTAAAGTAGATCTTATATTTGAACACATTGATCCCCGCGAATTACTGACCAAAGTACATGGGATGACTGGCAGCGATATTATCGAAGAGATCATTGAGTCGGGTCTTAAAGGAAGGGGAGGAGCCGGATTTCCGACCGGCATGAAGTGGAAATTCTGTGCAGAAGAGAAAGAAAAAACAAAATATATTGTTTGTAATGCCGATGAGGGTGAACCGGGAACCTTCAAGGACCGTGAAATTCTTGACAGGGTGGCCTATAAGGTTTATGCCGGAATGACTATTGCCGGCAGGGCAGTAGGGGCAAAAAAGGGAATTATCTACCTCAGGGGTGAGTACAAATTCCTTCTTCCCCAGTTAAGGATGGAACTGGATGGCTTTCATAAAATGATTGATGAGGTAGGATACGATTTTGAAATCGACTTCAGGCTTGGTAGCGGTGCATATATATGTGGTGAAGAGAGTGCACTGTTCGAATCAATAGAAGGCAAGAGGGGTGAACCAAGGAACAAGCCTCCTTATCCGACAAGCTCGGGCTTGTTTGGCAAGCCTACAGTTGTAAATAATGTGGAAACACTGGTAAATTCTGTAATTATTCTAAAGTACGGATCAGAGAGGTATAAGAAAATGGGAACCAGGTTTTCAACCGGTGCCAAGGTATTTTCGGTATCAGGTGATACACTCATACCCGGTATTTATGAACTGGAGCTTGGTATGTCATTGCTGGAGTTCGTTAAGGAGTTTGGTGACGGTGATACCAAAGCCGTGCAGGTAGGAGGAGCAGCAGGATTCTGTGTGCCAAGGAAACTGTTTGCCAGCACTGTTATAGGTTTTGAAGGTGTTCCGACTGGAGGATCGATGATGTTGTTTAACAGCTCACGCTCTATGTATCATATTCTCCATAATTACCTTGAGTTTTTTACTGAAGAATCATGTGGCCAGTGTACTCCATGCCGCGTTGGTTGCCAGCAGTTACTCAAAGGTGTGGAAAGTGTTAAAAAAGGAGAATCCAAATCAACGTACCTGAATGAACTGGTCAAGCTGGCCGATACAATGAAAATAGCATCTAAATGTGGACTGGGTCAGTCTGTAGGTAATGCATTTAATTCAATAGTTGAGAACTTCAGAGAAGAAATCATCTACTAAAGAGGATAGAAAAATGAAAAAGAGTAAAATGGTAAGCCTGAAAATAAATAATCAGCCTGTGTCAATAACTGAAGGATCAACCGTATTGCAGGCTGCTGAGAAGCTAAATATTCATATTCCTACCCTGTGTAACCATGACGACCTTTGCGTGGCGGGTAATTGTCGTGTTTGTGTCGTAGAACAAAAAGGTGCACGTGTACTTGCTGCAGCATGTGCACAGCCTGCAATGGAAGGTATGGAAATCCTTACAAATTCACTAAAGGTACGTAATGCAAGGAAACATGTGGTGGAGCTGCTCCTCTCTGAACACAGGGCAGACTGTACAAAATGTTACCGTAACCAGAACTGTGAATTACAGACACTGGCCAATGAATTTTCATTCGGCGACCATATATTCCTTGACCTGGTGAGTAAGCACGAACAATTTATCGATAACACCAGTTCTTCAATCGTTAAGGACGATAGTAAATGTATACGTTGCCAGCGCTGCGTGCGTACATGCAGTGAATTACAGAAAATATCTGCCATAGCAGTTAGTGGTAAGGGAGCAAAGATGAAGATATCCACATTCCATGACAGGCCCATAAGCCATGTGGTATGTACAAACTGTGGCCAGTGTGTTAACCGTTGTCCAACAGGAGCCCTGACTGAGAAGAATTATATTGATTATGTATGGGATGCAATATATGATCCGGATAAACATGTTGTTGTACAAACCGCACCTGCTGTTAGGGTTGGCCTGGGTGAAGACCTGGGATACGACCCTGGCGAAAGGGTTACAGGTAAGATGGTTACTGCCCTTAAACAGCTCGGTTTCGATTCAGTGCTTGATACTGATTTCACGGCTGACCTTACCATTATGGAGGAAGGAACAGAACTCCTTTCAAGGCTAAAGAAAGCATTGGTTGACAAAGATAAGGAAACCGCCCTGCCAATGTACACTTCGTGCTCACCCGGCTGGATAAAATTTATAGAGCATAAGTATCCGGAGATGCTGCCAAATCTTTCAACCTGTAAATCACCTCAGCAGATGTTTGGTGCACTTGCCAAGACGTATTTTGCCGAAAAAAGGGGTATCAATCCTGAGAATATTGTATCAGTATCAATAATGCCGTGTACAGCCAAAAAGTTTGAAGCCAATCGCCCGGAGATGAGGGATAGCGGTTATAAGGATGTTGATTATGTCCTTACGACAAGAGAGTTTGCCGTCATGATAAAACAGGCCGGCCTTGATTTCAGAACACTTAAACCTTCACATTATGATTCATTGATGGGTGTATCATCAGGTGCTGGAGCTATCTTTGGTGCCACCGGCGGTGTGATGGAAGCTGCTATACGTACTGCCTATGAGATCGTTACAGGTAAGCCTGTTCCTTTTGATAACCTTAATATCACTCCTGTAAGGGGAACGGAGGGTGTGAAGGAAGCATTACTAAAAATTGAGGGATGTCTTAAAGAGTGGAGTTTTCTTGAAGGGGTGGAACTGAAGGTGGCTATTGCTCATGGACTAACCAATGCGGATAAGGTAATGAGGTCTATCAGCACAGGGAAAGCTGATTATCATTTTGTCGAAATAATGGCCTGCCCCGGTGGATGTATTGGTGGTGGTGGACAGCCCATACCTACAAATATGGAAATACGCCAGAAAAGAATAGATGCAATATATGAGGAGGATATGAGCCTGCCTGTGAGGAAATCACATGAGAACCCTGAAATTATTCAGCTTTATAATGACTACCTGGGAAAACCTAACAGTCATAAGGCACATGAATTGCTGCATACACATTATATAGAAAGGGTTCGGAATTAGGAATATCGTATCAGGTGGTAGACTTATGAGACAGCCCCGTATTTTATTATCCTTCGTCGTTCGTCTTTAACCTTTTGTCTTTTTCATCAGCCAGGTCATATTCTCACCCAGTGTCTGCATCGTTTTCAATCCTTCCTCATCATTTAGTACATCACCTTTTTCCCTGCCAATGCCAATGTTCCAATATGATGAACCGGGGATTATCATTTCATTTATCAGGAAGAAATGGTTAATGCTGTCGAATGTATGAATTGCTCCTGCACGCCTGACTGCTACTACTGCCGCTCCTATCTTGCGCTTCAGAGGGTTACCTGCAGCTCTGAGGGCATAGCCAGCAACATCGAGCAATGCTTTTGTTTCGGGGGTTATATCTGAAAAATATACAGGTGAGCCAATCAGGATGCCATCAGCACCGATCATTTTTGAAAGTACCTCATTAAGTAAATTGTTTTTCTTATGACACTGTCCATCCTTTTCGGTCTTACATTTCATGCATGCAACACAGCTGTATACTTTCTTACCGCCAATCTGAATTAATTCTGTTTCAATTCCATTCTTTTCAAGTACTTTCAACACTTCCCTGATAAGGATTTCCGTGTTTCCATTTTTGCGCGGACTTCCGTTTATAGCTATTACTTTCATAATGAGCCAGAGTATTTGCTTAATTTATCAGGGTGTAAGGTCTTCAACAGAAGGAGGAGGTGAATCAGCCTTCTTATTCAGTTCTTTTTTCTTGTTCCTGGTCATGTCTCCATAAAGGTCCTCAATTTTAACCGGTCCTCCATCTTCACCGGTTTGATCACTTATGACCTCACCAACATTATTTGAACGTGCATTGAAATATAGTACAAGGCTGAAAATGGGGAATAATGGCATAGTTAAAGCATTGGCCAGAGAGTTAAGTATTATAAACGAAGGCTTGCTTGTAAGGTTCAATAGCTCGGATGCATTTTCAGGGTTCATTATTGTCCTGAAAAAGCTCCCTCCGAACGGGATCATGATAATGGCCCCAAGAACAAAAGAAATAACCATCACAAGTATTCCAAAAACTGCTACCCAACCAATATTTGGCCAGAATCGTTTATGAGACAGGCTGATAGTTGTGGTGATTGTATCACCTAAACCTGGATTTTCTATGATGAGCACAGGTGCTATGAAAGCAAAAATCATAACAACATATATCACCGCGAACAGAGCGCCCACAAATAGTAAAAATACACCCAGTATAATGGCAACCATAGCAAACAGGCCCAGTAGTATATACAGAACCAGAAGGGGCAGGAAGTATTTTATTATAGCAGTTGTTCCAATGGAGAGTATATTACTATCCGGATCAACCGGTTTTCTTATGACATAATATTGTAATATCAGGGTAAAAATAAAGCTGACCAGGATAATAAGCATGTAGGGTCCTATCATAGATCTGAAAATTGCCAGCATCTCTTCCGGATCAGTCACCGAGTATATCTCTGATACGTTAACCCTTCCGGATAAATAAGTAATTATAAGTGAGAATATAAAAGATATTATAAAAAGGTTGCCAAACCATTTCTTATAAAATTCCCATATGGAACCCAGAGCAGTATCAAGGTCGTATTTCTTGCTAAGCGGATGTTTTGTATAGTCAACCATAGTATTAAATATATTAATGTTCAGGAAAGTAAATATACATATTTCAAAGCAAGTTGATGCTCTTTTTATAAATTTATGGGTTGTATAAATCATGATATGGACAGGAAGATTCTTCATATTGATATGGATGCTTTTTTTGCTTCGGTTGAACAAAATGATAATCCTGAATTAAAAGGCAAGCCTGTTGTTGTAGGTTCAGAATCATCAAGAGGTGTGATTGCTGCTGCCAGTTACGAAGCACGAAGGTTTGGGGTGAGATCGGCAATGCCAAGTACTACGGCTAAAAGATTATGTCCGGAGCTTGTGTTCATGAAACACAGAATGGCCAGGTATAAAGAGGTATCGTCCATTATTTTTGAAATTTTTCATAATTACACTTCACTGGTTGAAGCTCTTTCAGTTGATGAAGCATTTCTTGATGTGAGTACCAGAGCCCTTGATTTAAATTCTGCCATTGCTATTGCCTACGAAATTAAGAAGGATATAAGGAGAAAGACTAATCTTACATGTTCCGCAGGTATCGCAATAAATAAATTCCTGGCAAAGCTGGCATCCGATATTAATAAACCGGATGGTTTATATACTGTTTACCCCTCTGAAACAGACCAGTTTATTGCTGGCCTTCCTATCGAGCGTTTCTTTGGAATAGGTAAGGTCACAGCTGAGAAGATGCACAGGTATGGAATACACACTGGAGCTGATCTCAGGAATGCTGAGCGTTCATTCCTTGACAGAAATTTTGGGAAAGCAGGAGAGTTCTTTTATGATATTGCCAGAGGTATAGATAACAGGGAAGTTGATCCTGACAGGCCAAGAAAATCAATTGGTGCTGAGCTTACTTTTGAAAAAGATCTGACTACCGGTTTTGAAATAATAACTGAATTATATAAGCTGGAAAAAGAATTATGGTCAAGAATTGAAAAGCACGGCCAAACAGGAAGAACAATAACTGTTAAAGCCAAATTTGATGATTTCAGCCAGGTGACAAAAAGTAATACTCTTGACTGCCCGGTAGATAGTTTTGAATTTCTGCATGCTGAGACAACATCATTAAGGGAGCAGATAGACTTTAAAAGAAAAAGAGTAAGACTACTGGGTGTAACAATTTCCAACCTGGAAGATGAACATCTTACGGATGAGCAACTAAAAATCTGGAAATAAACTGTAATCCTGCTTTGCCAGCAGTAGTCCTCGGGACGAAGGCTGGAGTGAAGCCCGCAGGGCGTAGCGAAGGATCCGTGAGGGTACTGGTTACTGGTTTCTCGTTTCTCATTGGTGTATAATAAACCTTATTGCTTCCGGCGGACAAGTAGCGTTTTCTTAGCCTTTTATTCAGCTAATTCTCAGCCCATAGTAAAGGTGATCCCTTTCTTTCCCGTTAAAATCGGCAACTCCTGGCATCCTGCCCCATTCACTGAAACCAAATTTTTCCAGGAGCCTGATGCTGGCCTCATTATGGGCCAGGAGAATAGCTATCAATGTCTTAAAATCATATCCCGGTGCTTTGTTGACAGCATGATTCATCAGCGATGTACCTATTCCCTTTTTCCTGAACTTATTGTCAACAAAGTAACTTATCTCGGATGTATACCTCATAGCATTGCGGCGAGGGCGATAGGGACTGAAAGAGAAATACCCTGCTACCTCATTATTTATGTCGGCAACAAAAACAGGGTATTTTGACCTGTCATATGCCCTGAACCATTCTAACCTTTCTTCCATACTATAGGGAACCATATCTGCTGTGGATATCTCGTATGGAATCACCTGGTTATAGATATGATTAATGGCTTCGAGGTCTTTGGTTTGTGCTGATCGTATCTCCATGGATACAAGATAAAAGATAAAAGGATAAAGACAAAAGTAAAAAGTAAAAAGTTAAAAGTTGGAACGAAGTGAAGATCCTGGCTGAACGAAGTCCGCCATAGTCCCGAATACTCGGGAC